>Ga0307479_10000068_pt1 | contig 110056 bp, 91 predicted proteins | sample atmos_gasesECM4C_FD_203743 | JGI IMG/M metagenome (GOLD analysis project Ga0307479, IMG submission 203743) | Hardwood forest soil microbial communities from Morgan-Monroe State Forest, Indiana, United States - atmos_gasesECM4C_515 | ecosystem: Environmental > Terrestrial > Soil > Temperate... | reverse complement strand
GCCAGAATTGCTGCCAATGTCTACCCCGGACGCGAATCAGAATCTGCTCGCAACAGCTTATCGCGATCAAACGTCGTCGAATCAAGACCTTGTGTCTAGGGCTCAGGGGCTCCTGCGGAATCGCTGCCGGCGGCGGGCTGCTGGTGCACCCAGTACATTAAGCTACGGCCACTGGCGGCCATGATCGGCACTACGGTTTCTCACTACCGGATTCTCGAGCATCTGGGGCAGGGCGGCATGGGCGAGGTGTACCTCGCCGAAGACACCCGCTTGAACCGCCCGGTGGCGCTCAAGATGCTGCGCGGCGGCCAGCGCGACGAGCGCGTTTTCGCCGACTTGCTGTACGAGGCCCGCGCCGCCTCGGCGCTCAACCATCCCAACATCGCGGTGATCTACGAGGTCGACCAGGCTCCCGCCGGCGACGGCGGGGGCGTCCTGAGCTTCATCGCCATGGAGTTCGTGGCCGGGGAGACCCTGGCGCAGTACGCACGGCGCCGGGCGCCCGCCCTCGACGACGTGCTCGACCTGGTCAGCCAGATCGCCCAGGCGCTCGCGGCGGCGCACGAGCGCGGCGTCGTGCACCGCGACGTCAAGCCCGGCAACGTGATGGTCGGCGAGGGCCTGCGCGTCAAGGTCCTCGACTTCGGCCTGGCGCGCCGGCTGGCGCCGCAGGACGCCACCACCCTCACCTGGGTCGACGGCGGCGACCGGCACGCCGCGGGTGCGCTGCTCGGCACGGTCCTCTACATGTCGCCGGAGCAGGCGCTGGGGCGCGAGGTGGACGCACGCAGCGACATCTTCTCCCTCGGCGCCGTGTTCTACGAGCTGCTGGCCGGGCATCCGCCGTTCGCCGGCGACAGCGCGGCCGAGGTCTTCGACGGCCTGCTCCACCGCGAGCCGCCGCCCCTGCCGGCCGGCAGCGACCCGCGTCTCGAACGATTGGCGCCGATCCTGCGCCGGATGCTGGCCAGGGACCGCGACGCGCGCTATGCGGACCTCGGCGAGATGCTGCGCGACCTCGAGGCGGTGCGGCGCAATGCCGAGGCCGCGCCGAAGCTGCTGCCCGTCGCCGCGCCGAGCGTCGCCGTGCTCGGCTTCGCCAACATCACCAGGAATCCCGAAGACGACTGGCTCGGCACCGGCCTGGCGGAGACGGTGACCGCGGACATGAAGCAGATTCCGGGCCTCGCGGTGGTCAGCCACGACCGCATCCAGGAGGCCTTGCGCCGCCTGGGCGCGCCGGCCGGAGAAACCGACGAGCGGCTGGCGGTGCGGGTGGGCCAGCAGCTCGGCGCGCGCTGGATCCTGAGCGGCGGCTTCCAGCGCGTCGGCGAGTCGGTGCGGGTGACGGCGCGCCTGGGCGAGGCGGCGACCGGCAACGTCCTGCGCACGGTCAAGGCCGACGGCCGGTTCTCCGAGATCTTCGCCCTGCAGGACCGGATCGCCGACGAGCTGGCGGCCGGCCTGCGCGCCGGCCTCAGCGTGCCGCGGGGCGAGGAGGAAACCAAGGTCCTGGCCGCCTACGAAGCGCTCTCCAAGGGGCTGCTGAACCTGCGCGCCGAGAGCTACGAGTCTCTCGACCGCGCCATCCTGCTGTTCGAGCGCGCCACGGCGCTCGACCCGACCTACGCGCGCGCCTTCGTGGAGCTGGGCGCCGCGTACGTCACCAAGGCCGACTACCTGGTCTCGCCGGAGCTGCTCGAGCGGGCCCTCGAGCCCTTGCGCCGCGCCATCGAGCTGCGCCCGGAGTCGGCCCGTCCCTGGCGCGAGATGGGCATGACGCTGGTGTCCCTGGGCCGGGACGAGGAGGGCCTCGCAACCATCGACCGCGCCCTCGCCCTGGCCCCCGAGGATCCCACGGTGCTGGGCGGGAAGGCCCGCGCCCTCTTTCTGGCCCGTGCCGACTTCGCGCAAGCCGCCGTCCTGTTCGAGCGGGCGCTCGAGAAGAACCCTCACGCCGGCTGGTACTGGCTGCAGCTGGCTCACTGTTACGCCCTGCGGCGCGACCTGCAACGGGGCGAGGCGGCGGCGCGCCGCGCGGTCGAGCTGCAAGAGGCATTTCTTTCCGGCCGCGAGGGAGCGCACGTCATCGGCGCATCCATGCGTTTGGGGCACCTGGCTGCCCTGGCAGGGCGCCACGGCGAGGCGGTCGGCCACCTGCAGCGGGAGCTCGCCTTCCTGCAACGCGTCGAGCACGCCTTGCGCAGCCGGATCGCCATCGAGCTCCACATGCGCCTGGGCGGTGCGCAACTGGCGCTCGGCAATCGCGAGGAGGCCGGCGCGGAGCTGGCCATCGCGCTCGACGCCTTCGAGCGCCGCGTCGGCATGGGCGCCGACGACCCCTACACCCGCTTCTACGCGGCAGGCGCCCAGGCCCTGCGCGGCGACGCCGGCCACGCCCTCGACTACCTCGAAAAGGCGGCCAAGGTGCGCCGGGCCTTCACCCTCGAGCGGGCCAGGATCGAGCCGGAGTTCGACAGCCTGCGCGGGAACCCGCGGTTCGAGGAGCTGCTGCGCGGCGGTTGAGGGGGCCGGGCGGGCGCTGTTTCACGCTCAAGCGCGAAGCTGCATCTCGTGGAGATTGCTGTATGATTGGCGGCGAAGCACTCTCTTGAGATTGGCCCCCCAAGGGGCTCCAAGCGTCCTGTCGTCGCCGGCGGAGCGGTGGGCTCGCCCGCGGCGCTCGCGTCGCGGCCGCGTCGCATGCGGCTGCGCCCTTTTCAACTGCCCTGGGAAGGATGAGGAGAGCTAGATGAGGATCAGGACAACGAGTCGTTTCAGCCGTCGAATCAGCCTGGCGATCGCGGCGGTCGTGCTGCTCGCCGCCGCCGCGCCGGGCGCCGCTCCGGCGCAGGTGCCGTGCCCGGCCAACCCGGCCTGGGTGACCAACCCCAGCAACCCCAACTTCATCAACGACCCCGACACGCTTTGCGGCTTCTATCAGTATGCCTGGCAGATCTTCCTCTACCACATGGCGCCGGCCAGCGCCAAGGGCGGCGCGCCGACGACGGCCAACGCCGCCAAGGCGAGCCCGCTCCGTTTCGAGACCCTGCCCTCCTTGAGCGAAACGGTCGGCCTGACGGCTGCCGTCAAGCCGAGCTCGCGGCTCGGACCCCAGACGACTTTCCACGACCCGCGCACCGGCAGGGACCGCGTCTTCCAGGTGCGCGGCTCCGAGCCGGTCAAGAACATCGAGCAGGCTGGATCGAATGGCGTGCTGGTCGATCAGAACGGCAACGTGACCTATTACGAGCAGTTCCTCAATCCGCTGTCCAAGGGCTTCTTCAGCGCCTGCAGCATCTCGATCGCGAAGTGCGAGAGCGCCCCCGCGGCGCAGCCGCTGCGCTTCCCCCCCGGCGCCATGGAGCTCAAGATCTCCTACCGCGTGCTGACCTCGGGCACGCCGAACGCGAACACGTACGTCACGGTCCCCAACGTGCCGGTCTACAACCCCCAGGTCAAGGATCCCAAGACCGGCAAGTACGGCGTCGTCCAGGTGGTCAACCTCGGCCTGGTCGGCTATCACCTCGTGTTCTCGACGTCTCACCATCCCGAGCTGATCTGGTCGACGTTCGAGCACGTGGACAACGCTCCTGACGGCCCCTGCACCGGCCCGACGACGCCGCCCGCACCTTTCACGGCGTGGGCGTTCAACAACCGCGCCTCGACCGACTGCTCAAAGATCAACAACTTCCCTTCCGGCCAGCAGCCGCCCTACCCGGTCACCCAGGCCTTCCGCAACTGGCTGTTCGGCAGCATCCCTAAGACCCAGAACGGCGACTCGAACACGGCGACGCTCCAGGCCCTCAACAAGAACGTCCTCGGCATCCTGCCGTCGAGCTCCGTCCTCAAGTACTACTTCCTGGCGGGTGGCGTTTGGACCAACGGGACGCTGCCGGCGAGCATGAGCAACGAGGTCGGCGGCCTGTACCTTGCCAACGCCACGCTCGAAACCTTCACCCAGACCCCGAACCCCAACACCTCGGGGAACATCGACTGTTTCAGCTGTCACAACACCGGATCGACCGGCAAGCCATCGTACGGCGTGAGCCACGCCGCCGGCACCAACTCGACGAGCAGCTGCCCTTACAGCACCACCCTGCCCGCGGCCTGTCAGGCCACGCAGAAGATCCCCCCGGCGCACTGAGCGGGGCGGGCCTGAACCGCCGGACCGGCTCGACAGTGGGCCGGTCCGGCAAACGCCGCGAGCGCAGCATCACCCGGATTACCGAAGAGCGTGCCAGAGGCAGCCGATGCGCTGCCTCTTCCGCCTGTGTCCGCCGGTTCACTGGCCACCCGAGCGCGCCGCTCGGCTCACCGCCGCTTTTCCTGCTCGATCCACCAGTCGATGTGCTGGGCGAGAATCTTGGGGGGTAGCGAGCCGCTGCCCAGGACCGCATCGTGGAAGCGGCGGACGTCGAAACGGTTGCCCAGGACGGATTCGGCGTGGCGGCGGAGGTCTTCGATGTGGGTGGCCCCCAGCTTGTAGGCCAGGGCCTGCGCCGGGCTGGCGATGGCGTAGCGGAGGACCTCGGAATCGATCTGGGCGTCCGACTCGAGCAGACGGTCGCGCATGTAGTCGACCGCTTGCTGCCGGGTCCAGCCCAGGGCGTTGAGCCCGGTGTCCACCACCAGCCGCGTGGACAGGAAAATCTCCATGGCGAGGCGGCCATAAAGGGAGTATGGATCGTCGTAGAGGCCCATCTCCTCGCCAAGGTGCGAGGCGTACTCGCCCCAGCCCTCGACGAAGGCGGTGTGCGTGAGGTAGTGCCTGAAGGGGGGCAGGTCCGGGTTCTCGGCCTGCAGCGCCAGCTGGAAGTGATGGCCGGGGATCAGCTCGTGATACATCAGCGCCGCAGCCCACACCAACGGCCGCTGATCGAGCTGGCCGGCGTTGAACAAATAGCGGCCGCGCGGCTGGGCGGGGGTGGGCACCTGGTAGTACCCGTAGGTCATCCCGCTCAGGGCCGCCGGCAGCGCCTCGACGCCATAAGGCGCCTTGGGGACCTTCAGAAACCAGGCGGGGATCTTGGGCTCGATCTTGCGCACCGGTGCCATCAGGCGCTCGGCCACCTCCTCGGGAGTGCGGGCGAGGAAACGCGGGTCGGTGCGCAGGCGCTGGTTGAACTCGCGCGCGGTGCCCTGGAACCCCAGCTGGCGCCGCACCTCGGCCATCCGAGCCGATAGCCGATCCACCTCGGCCTCGCCGCGGCGATGGATCTCCTGGGGCGACAGGTCGAACCCGGTCTGCAGGCTCACCATGACACGGTAGGCGGCGTCGCCTCCCGGGTACTGGCCGATGCCGATGCGGTCAGGCGCCTGCCGGCGGTAGTCGCCGGCCAGCTCGTCGGCCAGCCTCACCAGAGCCGGATCGATCTCCTCCGCAATGATCCGCCTCACCGCGGCATGGAAGTCGGCGGCGGCCGCCGCCGGTATCCCCGCGAGCCGTTGCGCCGACACCTCGAGCACGCTCTCCTGGGGCGGCCGGGCGTAGGCTCGCACCATGGCCACGACCGTGTCCACCTCGAGCTTCGGCAGTCGGATGCCGCGCGCGGCCTGGCCTTCCAGGTGCCGGCGCAGCTGCTCGACCATCGCCGTGTATGCGTGCATCAGCCGCAGGTAGCCGGCGAGATCGGCGGGCGAGGCCAGCTTGTACTCGCCGAACGCCGTGTGCGCCCCGGCAAACGGCGCGTCGTAGGGGGTGGCGAGGAACAGGTGCCAATAAACCTGAGGCACCGCGATCGATTCTTCGGCCTGCTCCCGCAACAGAGCGAGGGTGAGCCAATCCTGATGCCCCAGGGCCGCCTCGTCGATCCGCGCCAGCCGGTCCCGCAGCGCCCGGCCCCAAGCGGCGTCTTTTTCCGCATACTCCGGCGACAGGTCGGGCAGCCGCTCGATCGGCAGCCCCTCGCGCAGGCGGGTGTACATGTCCTCGTCGAGCTGATGCCGCCAGTAATCCGCGGCGACCGCCGCCAGCTCCGTCGCCGCCGCGGCGGCAGCGCCCCCGGAGCCGGTTCCGGCCGCCGGCACCACCGGCGCGGCCGGCGCCGCGGTCGAGGCCGGGCCAGGACCGAAGGCCCCGCAGAGACACAGGATCGCCGCCGCCCCGCCCAACCGCCCTGCATGCAACAACAAGCGCGCACGCGGAACCATGGATTCCTCCTCCTGCCTCAGCGAACCGAAGCGGCCCGGTGCCCCAGCGCCCCGGTGCCTCCTACTTCTCTGCTTCCGCATCACGCGGTCCCACGGTCGAGCGGTCACCGGCGCTTGAAGGGTCTCGGCGTCTCAGGACCCGGCGCCGCCAGCGGCCCCGGATTTGAACTGGCTGACGGGCGCCGTCGCGCCGGCCCCGGCGAAGCGGGCCAGCGACAGCTCGGGGTGCGGCTCGCCGCCGCCCAGGACCAGCTCGGCAGCGTACTCGCCGAGCGCCGGCCCCAGCTTGAAGCCGTGCCCCGAGCCGCCGCCGAGCAGCCAGACGTTGCCGGCCTCGGGATGGCGGTCGATCAGCAGCTGGCCGTCCGGGGTGCTCTCGTACTGGCAGACGCGGCTTTCGAGCATTGGGGCACCCGCCATCCCGGGAAAGCGCCGGGCGAGATGGCGGCGCGCGCGGTCCAGATCGGCCGCGGACGGCAACCGTTCGCCGGCGGTGGGATCGAAGATCTCGCCACGGCTGTCATCGGCGATCTTGAAACCTCGCGCGTCGTTGCCCGGGATGCCGTAGAACACCCGTTCGCCGTGATCCATCCACACCGGCAACGCGCCCTCGCCGAAGCCGGCGCCGCCTGGCGGGGTGCCGAAGTAGAAGATCTCCTGGCGGGTGACTCGCAGCCTGGGTCCCAGGATCCCGGGGAACAGCTCGCCCAGCCACGGACCGCATGCGAACACGTAGCAGTCGGCTCCCAGGCGGCTGCCGTCCGAGAGCGGCAGCGCCGACATCTCGCCGCTCCCGCCGCCCGCGTGGCCGCTCCCGATGACGCCGGGCATGGCGGCGGCCTCGCTCACCTCGCCGCCGGCGCGCGCCACCGCGGCGGCGACCGCCCGGCAGGCGCGGCGCGCGAACAGGTAGCCGGCCCGCTCCTCGTAGAACACGCTGCCGACGCCGTCGAAGGCCACCTGCGGGAACCGCGCCGCCGCCGCGGGGACGTCCAGCTCGACCGCGCCCAGGCCGGCAGCCGCCAGGCATGGCAGCGAGGCCCGAGCGTAGCCGTCGTCGCCGCTGAACATCCACAGAACGCCGGTCGGCTGGTAGAGGCGCTGCCCCCATTCCGTCTCGGCCGCCGCCCACAGGTCGAGCGCCCGCGCCACCCACCGGGTGTAGAGGCCGTCGCGGCCGTACATGCCGCGCAGCACGCGCGTCTCGCCGCCCGAGCTCGAGCGCGCGTTGCCGGGGCCCCACGCGTCGATCAACGTCACGCGGGCGCCGCGGCGGCACAGCCAGAAAGCCAGCCAGCCGCCGAAGGCGCCGGCGCCGACGACCGCGACGTGAGGACCGCCCGGCGCAGGCGTTGGCGCCGCGCCGCCGGGCGGCGGGTCGGAGCTACGCCTGGCGCCGTCCGGGCCCGGCATCGCCGCTCTTCGCAAAGCCGGTGACGATGTAGGTGCCGGAGCGCTGGTCCTTCTTGAGCTTCACGATGTTCTTGCGCTCGGCGTCCTCGAGCAGCTCGGAGAACGTGCTGTAGCCGTAGTAACCCTCGTTGAAGGAGGGCTTCTTGCGCTGCATCGTCTGCTTGATCATCGAGCCCCAGAGCACGTCCTTGTTCTCGCGCACCAGCGCCTGGATCGACTCGACCATCAGGCTGAACGCCTCGGCGGTCTTCTTGCTGAGGCCGTCGAGCTTGGGGCCCTTCTGTGCGTCGCGCCAGATGTCCTCGTAATAGATGAACTCGTCGCAGTTGTCGACCAGCAGGTTGGAGGAGGAGTTCTTGACGCCGATGCCGATGACGTACTTGTTGTTCTCCTTGAGCTTGGAGACCAGCGGCGAGAAATCGCTGTCGCCCGAAAGGATCACGAAAGTGTCGAGGTGCTCCTTGGCGTAGGACAGGTCCATGGCATCGACCACCATCTTGATGTCGGCGCTGTTCTTGCCCGAATAGAACTTCTGCGGAATGTCGATGAGCTCGATCGCCGCCTCGTGGAACGGGCGCTTGTAGTCGCTGTAGCGCTCCCAGTCGGCGTACGCCTTCTTGACGATGATCTTGCCCTTCTCGAGCAGGCGCTCGAGGATGAGGCCAATGTCGAACTTGCTGATCTCCGAGTCGCGAACGCCGAGCGCGATGTTCTCGAAATCGCAGAAGACGGCGATCTTGCGCTCCTCGTGCTGCGGCCGCTGGCGGTCGGGGACCGAGATGATGATCTCGCGGCTCATCGAGTCGAGATCGCTGCCGGAGATGACGTAGCTCTCGCCGCCGCGAGCGGCGCGCGGGACGAGCGGCACCGGTCCGGGCGAGAGCGGCGGCGGCGCGGCCGGGAACTGCTGCGCCGGCAGCTCGTCGTCCAGATCGTCGTCGTCCTCGTCGGCCAGCTCGGAGCCGGTGGCGCCGGCCGCGGCGCGGCCGTTCTTCCGCCGGCCGCCGCGGGAGCGCCGCGAACGCTTCTTCCTGACCTCGGGCCGGCTCTCGCCGTCGCGCTCCTCGACCTCGACTTCGCCTTCGCCATCGGGCTCGGCATCAGACGTCTGCAGGGGCGGCACGGGTTCCGGCCCGGAGGGCTGGAACGGCACGGGCGGCTGAGCGGCGTGCGGACGCGCCGGCTCGCCTTCACTAACTGCATTGACTGCATTGCCTGCACTGACTGCACGGCCGGCATCGGTCGCCGCCTGGGATCGCCAGGAGGTGACGGGAGCCGCCGCGGCCGCCGCGGGCTGGACGCCAGGCGTGACCGCCGCGGGCTCGTGAGCCGGGGCCTCCTCGCGCGGCTGCCAGAAGGCGCGGTAGGGCTCGGCGTAGGGAGCGGCGGCGGCCGGCTGGGCCGCGGCGGCGGGTTGGTGCGAAGGACGCGGCGCATCGGCTCGCGGATCGGCAGCGGGCTCGGCCCACGAAGCGGTGCCGGCGCTGGCGGCCGCCGAAGCGGGCGCCGCGGCCCGGTCCGCGGGACCGGCCGGGGCCGCCGTGTCCTGGTGGGGCTGGTGGAGGTCGTGGGACGCGCGGGCGGGGCTGGTTTCGCGGGGCGCCTGGGCCGCGCGGGGCGCGCCGGCGCCGCCTTCCGGCCCGGGCTGGGACGCGGCGTCGCCTTCATGTGAGGCATGGGATGCCGGCGACGCCGGGGACTGCTCTCTCTTGTCTTGCTTCTCGTCCTTCTCTTCAGCGCCCTCGGATGTGGGGCGTAGCCACCATGGACTCAAGGTGTATTCCCTTTCTCGAGCCCGGATGGGCTCGTCGGATCTCGCCAGATGTCATGAATCGAAAATGCCTGCGAAGCAGCTCTGTGGAGGGGAGCGGCGGCGGCGCGGTTGGGAGAGGGCCACAGCGGCGAGAGGGGCAAGCGGCCAAACCGCGCTTCATTCTAGCATTGTGCGCGCCCATCGGCTTGATTCGATTGGATCCAATTTTTTGGACTAACCTGCCAGCCCGGGGGTTCCGCTATCATCTTGCTGCATACGGGCGGTGGAGTCCGCCCTCGATCGCGGCTCCGGCAGGAGCGGCCAATGACTCCTTCTCATCCTGTCTCGAAAGGCTCCCCGCGTCTCGTCCGGCGCCGGCGGGCCGGGAGGAGCCATGGCTCGATTCCTGTGGATCTGCGCGGCAGGGGCAGCCGGCACGGGCGCCCGCTATCTGATGTCCACCTGGATCTCGCGGGCGGCGGGTCCCGCCTTCCCGTGGGGCACGCTGGCGGTCAACCTCCTGGGCTCCTTCCTCCTCGGCGCGGTGATGGAGGTCGGCCTCGCCACCGAGATCCTTCCGCCCACCGTCAGGCTCACTCTCTCAACCGGCCTGATGGGCGGGTTCACCACCTATTCCAGCTTCAATTACGAGACGCTGCAGTACCTGCAGAGCCAGAGCTGGCTGCTGGCCGCGGTCAACGTCGGGGCGACGGTCCTGGGTTGCCTGGCGGCGGGGATCCTCGGCATCTGGGCCGCCCGGGTCCTGGCAGGGACCTGGGCCTGGTGACGACCGCTCAGTCGAGGTCGAAGGGGCGGGGGGGTCGTCCCTCGTCGGGTTCCTCTTCCGCCCGCCGGAGCGCCTCCCGGAACTTTTCTTCCAGCAAGCGGTCGCGGTCCTTCATCGCCGCCACCTCGCGCTGGAAGACGTTCTCGGCCCGCTCCTTGTCCTGGTCCAGCCCCTGAAGCAGCGAGTCCAGGTCCTTGCCGCCGGCCGGAGGTTGCTTCGGGCGGCGATGCGAGAGCACCTCCCCGGTGGCGGCATCGACCACCAGGTCGGAACCGCAATCGGGACAGCGGACGCTCAGTTTCTGGTGCTGGCTCACCCGTCCATTGTAGCCCGGTTCTGCGGACCGCCGCGGCGGCCGCCGCCTTCGGGCCGGCAGCGGACAGCCGGACCGGCTACGGCTGCCGCGAGCCGCCGGCGCCCATGCCCGGCGCCGACCGCGGGCGCCGGCGCAGGCCGGGCACCAGCCAGGCGACGGCGACGGAGCACGCGAGGGCCGCGGCCAGCATCCCGGCGATGAAACCGCGCGGGCGATAGAGCAGGTCGATGCGAAGCTTCGCCGTCCCCGCCGAGCTTCGGGACGCTACGCCGGCCGCGGCAGCTCCGGCGTCTCCGGCGGCCCCGCCGTCCCCGGCGTCTCCGGCGTCTCCACCCACACCGGCAATCAGCGGCGCCTCGAGCAACCGCCGGGACGGCGGCGCCGGCGCCGGCCTGCCGTCGACGAGCAGGCGCCACCCGCCGTCCTGGTAGACGCTGCCCGCCAGCACCACCGGCTCGCCAGCGCCCGTGGCGCGCGCAGCGATCCGCTCCTCCTCGAAGCGGGTCACGCGAAGGCTTCCCGGCGATGGTTCGCCCGCGGCGGTAGCGGCGCCATAGAGGCGCGGCCAGACGTCGCGTCGCCGGTAGACCCAGCCGCTGGGGTCCGCGAGCAGCCGTCTCCAGGGCGGCGGCAGGCGTTCTCCCGGCGCCGTGAGCAGGTAGCCCACGCCGAGCCGGCGGTAGAGGGGGTTGCCGGGATCTCCCAGCTCCGGCATCTCGCCCCACCATGCGGCCGTGATCGGCGCCAGCAGACCCAGGTAGGCCGCCGGCGCCATCGGGTTGTAGACCCGCGCGTCGGTCATGTCGTACAGCGAGGCCAGGTTCGGCAGCAAGGCGCGCCCCAGCCCCGCGATGCGATCGCCGCCGAGCTGCCCGGCGAGCCTCGCCAGCGGCGCCGGGCGGGGGAAGGCGAGCCGCATCGGCATCGGCGGGTTGGCCGGCAGGTGGGCGAGCAGCAGCTCGGCCCCGGTCGTCACCGCCAGGCCGGCCGCCACCGCGACGCCCAGGGCAGCGGCGGGGAGGCGCCCGCCGGCAACTCTCGGGACGGCCGGGGGGAGGCGCCCGCCGGCGTGGCGCCGGGTCTGGCCGGCGCCGCGCCGGGTGCGGCCCAACCCGGCAGGAACCGCCAGCAGCAGGGTCGCGGCGAGCAGGAAGCGGAGCTGCCAGCGCAGCCAGCCGAAGCGCAGCACCGCCAGCCGCTGCGGGTCGCCCGGGTACGGGTGGGCGAGATAGGCCCAGGCGATGAGCGCGCCCAGGGCGATCGCCGCCGCCAGCAGCGGCGCGCGGTCCAGCTCGCCGCGCCGCCGGCGTTCGCAGGTGCAGGCGGCGAGGTAGGCGACGCAGAAGGCCACCAGCAACAGGCAGCGGCGGCTGCCGGCAAGCGCGGGTGCGGCGGCGGCGAGCAGCGCGTGCAGCCAGGCGGGATCGGCGAGCTGCAGCAGGCAGATGCCGAGCACCGCCAGCATCAGCCCCTCGTGCGGCAACCGGCGCCGGCGCGGCACGGCGATCGCCAGGATCGCCGCAAGCACCGCCGCGGTGCCGGCGAAGCCCGCGGCGTCCTCGTTGGTGTTGACGAGTCCCCAGTAGGCGGCGAAGCGGCTGTTGCCGTAGGCGTTGGGAGCCACGATCGGCAGCCAGCGCCGGGCCAGGCCGCCGCCGCCGGCCGGCGTCTCCGAACCCGCGGCAGGGGCCGGGGCCGCGGCTGCCGCCGCGGGATGGGCCAGCCGCTCGGCGCGCAGGGTCTGGGGCAGGTAGTCGAGCGCCGGCAGGAGCGCCGGCGCCGCCAGGCCCGCCGCCACCAGCGCGGCACCGGCCATCCGCCGCAGCAGCCGCAGGCGCCTGCCAGGCAGGCTTCGCCGCACCAGGCTGGCGCCAAAGGCCGCGGCCAGCAGGCAGACGTACAGCTCGGTCTCCGGATGGCCGGCGAGCAGCAGGGCCGTGAGCGCCAGGATCAGCAGCAGGGCATCCCGGCGCCAGCGCCAGGCAGCGCCGCGGGGCCTCCCCTGACGATCCATCGGGGGGATGGAACCCCCCTGACCGATGCCACCGCCGCTGGCCAGGCCGGCTTCGGGTTCCACGCTGGCCGAGCCATTTACGCCGGCACCGTCTCCGGTCTCGCCCGCGGCCAGGCGCGCCAGGGCATAGAGCACCGCCGGCAGCAGGGCCGCCGAGCTGGCGAGCGGCCATCCCACCCACAGCAGCATGAAGCCGCCGAGCCCGAAGGCAAGCGACCCCACCAGCGCCGGCCCCTCTCCCAGGCCCTGGCGCCGCAGCAACAGGAAGGTGAAGACCAGGGCCAGCAACACCCGCAGCGACGCCATCACCGCCGCTCCACGCACCGGCGAGAGCGGCAGTGCCAGCACGGCCAGCGGAGCCAGCGCCTGCGCCTGCGGATCGGCGAGCAGCGGCATGCCGGCGCCGGCACGAGAGCTCCACAGGGGCCAGCGGCCGTCGCTCAGCGCTCTTTCGGCCGCCGCGAGCGACGGGACCACCAGCTGCACCAGGTCGCCCTGCAGCACGTTGCCGTGCGGCCGGCTGGGCGGCAGCAGCCGGAACGGCACCTCGCCGCGCAGGTTGTCGAGCGGCAGGAGCACCCTGCCGCCGCAGAGCGAGCTGCCGAACAGCACCCCCAGCGCCACCGCGAAAGCGCCCAGCACGCGCCAGGGCACCGGGTCGTACCGGCGCCGCAAGACGCCCGCCAGGAGGAGCGCCAGCGCCGCCGCGTAAAGGCCGGGCGCCAGGTCGAGCAGGCTCCACTGGGGCATCGCCGGCAGTCTACAAGACCAGGCGGGCGCGCTCGCGGCCGCGAGCCTGAGGCGCGAGTGGCCTGAGGCGCGGCTTGACACCCGTCTGGGGGTGATGCAGAGTCGTTCCGGATGTTCCGGGTGGCCCGCCAGATCCTGCGCTTCCGCGGCCTGCTCGCGACCCTCACCTCCCGAGAGCTCAAGGCCCGCTACCGCGGCTCGGTGCTCGGCTTCCTCTGGTCGCTGGCCAACCCGCTGCTGCTGCTCGCGATCTACACCTTTGTCTTCAGCGTTATCTTCAAACCGCGGATATCGGGTCTCGAGCCCTACGCGCTGTTCGTGGTGTCCGGCCTGTTCCCCTGGATCTGGCTCGCCACCTCGGCGCTCGAGGGGTCGATGTCGCTGGTCACCAACTCGGGCCTGATCCGCAAGGCCGTCTTCCCGGCCGAGCTGCTGCCCATGGTCTCGGTGCTCGCCAACGGCGTCCACCTGCTGCTCGCGATGCCCATCCTGGCGGCGGGGCTGGTGACGGCGCGCGTGCTCGGCTACCCGGTCGGCGGCGGCGCCGCGGTGCTGCTGCCGCTCGTCCTGCTCCTGCAGCTGCCGATGATCGCCGGCCTGGCGGTCGGCGCGTCGGCCCTCACCGTGTACTTCAAGGACGTCCGCGACCTGCTGGCGAACCTCCTGAGCCTGCTGTTCTTCGTCACCCCGATCCTCTACTCGCTGCAGTCGCTCGCCGGCCGCCCGGTCTTCTGGTGGCTGGTGCGGCTCAACCCGTTCACGCCGTTCACCGCCGGCTACCAGCAGATCCTCTTCTTCGGCCAGCCGCCCACCGCCTCGCTCTGGCTGCAGATGGGGCTGGTCAGCCTGGCCGCCTGGGCCATCGGCGCCGGCATCTTCGAGCGCCTGCGCGAGAACCTGGTCGAGACCGCGTGAACGGATGAGCACGCCGCCCGAGCCACCGCACCGGCCGGCGGTCATCCGCGTCGCCGGCCTGTCGAAGCGGTTCCGCCGCACCCTGCCGGGCGACCGCCTGCGCACGCTCAAAAGCGCGCTGGTCGGCGGCCTGCGGACCCGCGACCTGCCGCCCGAGGAGACCATCCCGGCCCTCGAGGAGGTGAGCTTCGAGGTCGCGCGCGGCGAGGCGTTCGGCCTGATCGGCGGCAACGGTTCCGGCAAATCGACGCTGCTCAAGCTGGTTGCCGGGATGCTGCGGCCGACCGCCGGCGAGCTGGCGGTGGACGGGCGCGTGGCGGCGCTCATCGAGCTCGGCGCCGGCTTCCATCCCGAGATCTCCGGGCGCGAGAACGTCTACATCAACGGCGCCGTCCTCGGCCTCGCGCGCCGCGAGATCGACCGCCGCTACCGCGACATCGTGGAGTTTTCCGGGCTCGCCGAATTCATGGAGGAGCCGGTCAAGAACTACTCGTCGGGGATGTACGTGCGGCTGGGGTTCGCGGTCGCCATCCACACCGACCCCGACGTGCTGCTGGTCGACGAGGTGCTGGCGGTGGGCGACGAGGCCTTCGCCCATCGCTGCATCCGGCGGATCGAAGAGTTCCTGGCCGCCGGACGGACGCTGCTGCTGGTCAGCCACTCGCTCGACCTGGTTGCCGAGCTGTGCGACCGCGTCCTATGGCTGGACCGCGGCCACCAGCGCCTGCTGGGGAACCCGCGACGGGTTATCGACGCCTACCGCCAGGCGGTGGCCGAGCAGGAGGGCGCCGAGCACCTCGCCGCCGTCAGGGCCAGGCAGCAGCGGGAGCCCGCGACGGCAACGGCCGGCCCGGGCGCCGCCGGCCCGGCGGCCGCATCCCGGGGCGCCGGCCCGGAGGCCGATGGATCGGGCGGCGCCGAGAGCGGCGAGGTGCTGCGCTGGGGCTCGGGTCAGGTCAGGATCACCGCGGTCCGCCTGCTCGGGCCGGACGGCACCGAGCGTTACCACCTGCAGTCCGGCGAAAGCGCCGTGTTCGAGATCGCCGCCAGCGCCGTGGAGCCGCTTCCGGACTTCGTCTTCGGCATCGCGGTCAACACGCCGCGCGGCATCGAGTGCTGGGGCACCAACACCGATCTCGAAGGCTTCGTCCCCGAGCAGCTGTCCGGCGAGGTGGTGGTGCGGGTGACCTGCCCGGCCCTGCGCCTGGCGCCCGGCGAGTACACGGTCGACGTTGCCGTCCACTCCCGCGGCGGCGCGCCCTACGACTACCACCGCCGCGCGTTCGGCTTCACCGTCACCGCCGCGACCGGCGGCGTCGGCGTCTACTTTCCCGAGCACAGGTGGGAGTTCGAGGGAGGCATCAAGTGGTCACCCCAGGGAGGCGCTCAGCGCACAGGGTAGGGTACGATCAAGCTTGTCCACCACAAAAGGAGGCAGTGCATGGCCGAGCCCGCCGAGGGTCTCAACGTCAAGATCAGCGACGACGAGCTGAGAGGCCGCTACTCCAACCTGCTGCGCATCGCCCATACCCGCGAGGAGTTCATCCTCGATTTCATCAACCTGCTGCCGCCGCAAGGCATGGTCACCGCACGCATCCTCACCAGCCCCGGCCACCTCAAGCGGATCATCCGCGCCCTGTCCGCCAACCTCGAACGCTACGAGCAGAGCTTCGGCACCATCCAGGAGGCCGAAGAGCCGATCGCGGAGGGGAGCGTTCATTAACCTCCACCCGTGGCGCGCCGCCGGCGCCCTGCCGCTGGTCTGGTGCGCGGTGCTCGGCGGCTGCAGCGGCCAGCCGTCGCCCGCCGCGAGCCCCGCCGCCGAGATTACCGCCAGCCCGCTGCGCTGGCTGCTGCTGCCCGAGGAGTCGCGGCGGCTGAAGGAGCTGCGCACCGGCCGCGACACTGCCGATTTCCTGGAGGACTTCTGGCGCCGGCGCGACCCCGATCCCGGCAGCGGCGTCAACGAGTGCGCCCGACGCTTCCGCGAGCGCTCCCTGGCTGCCGACCGCCTCTATGGCGAAGACGGCAGGCGCGGCAGCTTGACCGATCGCGGCCGGGCGCTGGTGCTGCTCGGCCCGCCGCCGGTGCTGCGCTACAGCCAGCGCCGCATCCCGTCCTGGGAGCCGGACCGCTCCGGGGCGAAGCCGTCCACTCACAGCCGCCTGGTGGCCGTCGAGACCTGGATCTATCCGCTCGCCGGCCTCAGCCCGCGGCTCGCGGCGCTGCTCGCCGCCGAGGCGGCGGCCCAGGCTCAGGACGCCGCCGGCGCAGAGCTGGTGTTCCTCGCCGAATCCCCCCGCCACACCCGCCTCCTGGAAGGCGAGCGCGTGCTCGAGCTGGCCGCCCGCGCACTGATCCAGAAGTAGCCTCCGCCGCTCCGTGCCTTATCCGATGCCCAGGAGCTCCACCTCGAAGATCAGGGTGGCGCCGGGCGGGATCACGCTGCCCGCCCCCTGGCGGCCGTAGCCGAGCTCCGGCGGGATCGTCAACCTGCGCTTGCCGCCGACCTTCATGCCGGCGACGCCCTGGTCCCAGCCCTTGATCACCTGGCCGGCGCCGAGCTTGAAGCGGAAGGGGCGGTTGCTGTCGCGGCTGGAATCGAACTTGGTGCCATCCTGAAGCCAACCCGTGTAGTGCACCTCCACCGTATCGCCAGCCTTGGCCTCCTGACCCTGGCCAACCTTGAGGTCCACGTACTTGAGGCCCGTGGGGGTGACGACTTCCTTGCCGGCGGTGTCCTTGCTGGGTTCCATGGCCTTGCCTTCCTGGGTAGCGAGAGCGGTTGCCGAAAGCGTGCCCCACCCGCCCCACCCGCTGCACAGCAGTAGGGTCGCCAGGAGGGCGCGCGAAATGGGCTCGAGAGTCATGAATCGATCTCCTTTCGAGACGAGCCACCCATTCTACGCCAGCGCCAGCCGGCCCCCCTTGACCACCGCCGCCACCGGGTTGATGCCGTAGTGGTAGGCCAGGTGCAGGAGGTTCGGCAGGCCGAGCAGCGCCAGGTCGGCGCGCTTGCCCGGCTCGATCGACCCGATCTCGGCCCCCAGCCCGAGGCAGCAGGCGGCGTTCAAGGTGGCGGCGGTGAGGCTCTCCTCGACCGAGAGGCCGAGCTCGAAGACCGCCAGCACCAGGACCATCGGCATCGACTCGGTGTGGGAGGACCCCGGGTTGCAGTCGGTGGCCAGGGCGACCGGCACCCCCGCCTCGATCAGCCGCCGGGCCGGCGCATAACGGTGCTTCATGAGGAAGAAGCTGGTGCCGGGCAGCAGCACCGCGGTGACGCCGGCGCCCGCCAGCGCCGCGATGCCGGCAGCGGAGACCGCGATGAGGTGGTCCGCCGACAGCGCGCCGAGCTCGCCCGCCAGCTCGGCGCCTCCCGAGTCCACGAACTCGTCGGCGTGGAGGCGCGGCGCGAGACCGTGCCGGGCTCCCGCCACCAGCACGCGCCGCGACTCCGCGGCGTCGAACACCCCATGCTCGCAGAAAACGTCGCAGAAGCGGGCCAGGCCGGCCTCGGCGGCGGCGGGGATGATCTCGTCGCAGACCAGGTCGAGATAGCGGCGGCGGTCGTGGCGCGATTCGGCGGGCACCTCGTGCGCCGCCAGCAGGGTGGGGACCAGGTCAACCGCGTGTCCCGCGGCGGCGCGGCGGATGGCCCGCAGCTGCTTGAGCTCGCCGTCGAGCGACAGGCCGTAGCCGCTCTTCGCCTCGGCGGTCGTGGTGCCCCAGGCCAGCATCAGGTCGAGGCGCCGGCTGACCGCCACGGCCAGCTCCTCTTCGCCGGCCCGCCGCGTGGCGGCAACCGTCGCCAGGATGCCGCCGCCGGCCGCCGCGATCTCCTGGTAGGTCTTGCCGGCCAGCCGGGCGGCGAACTCCTCCTCGCGGCTGCCGGCCCAGGGCAGGTGGGTGTGGGGATCGACGAAGCCAGGCACCAGCGTGCCGCCGCGGCCGTCCAGGCGCTCCACGCCGGGCAGCTCGCCGAGCTGGCGCCGGCGTTCGGCGGCGGTGCCGGCGAAGGCGATCCGGCCGTCGCGGCAGAGCACCTCCGCATCGCGGAGACGCAGCACCTGCCGCTGCTCGGGCCCGCGCCGCGGCGACGAGCCGAGCGGGGTGGCCAGCTCGCCGAGGTTGTGGATCAGGAGGTCGGCCATAGGGTCCGCCCGGCCTCGCGCACCTCGCCGCCCACCCAGGCAGCGACCTCTTCCCAGGTGACGTCGACCGCCAGCCGCGGCATCGCCTCGCCGGCAGCCTCGGAGAGATCGGCGAGGCCTTTCAGCGCCTGCAGTGGAAAATCACGGACGTGCCCGAACTTGTCGCCGGCGCGCAGCAGCAGCTGGTCCAGCGGCAGCTCCCGGCACAGCAGGAACAGGTCCACGAAGTCGCGGCGCGAGCCGCGGCTGATGATCGCGCCGAGCTTCATCAATCCGAGGTCGACGGGCGAGACCACGGCCAGGCCGTCCACCTCCTCGACCGGCGCCACCAGCGGGTAGGGGTAGTAGTAGAGCCGCAGGGGCACGCCGCCGCCGGCGCGCACGAACAGGTAGCCGTCGCGCGCCGTCTCCACCTGCGTATCGGGGTCGGCGTCGAGCAACGCGCCGAGCAGGATGCGCCGTTCGGGACCGGCGAGGCGGTTGGTGCCGCTCATCAGGTCGAGCTCGGCGACCGGCCGGTGTCCGAGGTAGAGCGCGAGGGCGGCGCCGCCGGCGAGGTAGAAGTCCTCGCTCAAGGCCGTCGCGGCCAGGCTGCCGGCCAGCGCCTGGGCGCGCGGCGAAAGCGCCTCGCGATGGCGTGGAGTCAGGGATGGCGAGGCCATCGTCGTCTGGGCCATAGAGCCGGTCCGATCACGGACGGCGACGCCGGCGCTGTCACAGCGGCCATAGCTCGCGGCGGCGCGCCAGCTGCGGCGAGCGCTCCGGAAGGAGGTCGTCACGTTCGAGCGCCAACGCCCAGAAGGCGAGGCTGCGCCGCGACAGGCGCCGCGCCCCGTGCCGCTCGATCCAGCTCGCCAGGTCGCCTGCCGGGAGCCGGCGGCACAGCCACTCGAGGTCGGCGCGGTCGCCGTCTTCGAGCAGGCGCGCCAGGACGTAAGGGTCCGGGGCCGCGGCGTCGAGCGCCGCCATCTCGCCGGCAGCGGCGGCGGCGCCGGGCTCTCCGAACAGCCGGCGCGCCGCGGGCGGCAGGTCTTCCATGGCCAACCGTTCGCGTCTTGTCTCAGGCTTCCCGGCGCTTGCGCGGCAGGGTGAGGACGGTGGCGGTGTTGCGCTCGTCGTCCATCTCCGCTTCCAGGATGCGCTGGAACAGGTCGAGGTTGTTCTTGAACTTGACCTGCAGCTCGCGGCGCAGCGTGCGCAGCTCGTTGATCTTGGACTCGATGCGGGAGGACTGCTCGATCGCCTGCTGGACGATGCGGTCGGCAGCCTGCTCGGCCTCCTTGACGGTCAGCTCGGCCTCGCGCTTGGCGTTGGCGGTGATCTCGTCGGACACCTTCTGCGCCCGCAGCAAGGTCTGCTGCAGCTGGTGCTCGCGGTTCTCGGTCTCTTCGACCCGCTGCTTGTAGTAGCGGTTTTCGCGCTCCACCTTCTCGATTTGCGCCAGGCGGCCCGCCAGCTCCTCGGCGACCAGCGCCAGGAAGCTTTCGACCTCGGCAGTGTCGCAACCCCGCATCTTGAGCGGGAACCGCATCCTCTGGATTTCGAGCGGAGTGAGCGCCATGGCGAACTTCCTCCTCGCAGGCGGCTGCCGCCGCCGTGCGCCCTGCGTCTAGAAAAGGATGGCTATCTTAGCATGGATAAAGAAGAAAGGACCTGCCGCCGCGATCCCGGATCATCCTGGACGGGGCCTGCGGGATCCGAAGAGCGCGGTGCCGACACGGACGTGCGTGGCGCCTTCTTCGATCGCCACCTCGAAGTCGTCGCTCATTCCCATCGACAGGCTGCCGGGCCAGCCCGCCCACTCGGGCCGGCTGCCGAGGTCGTCGCGCAGCTCGCGCAGGCGCCGGAACCATGGGCGCGATTCCTCGGCGGCGTCCCCAAAGGGCGGGATGGCCATCAGCCCGACGATGCGCACGTTGGGCAGGGTGGCCAGCGGCCGCGCCGCAGCGGCCAGGCCGCCGGGCGCGAATCCGTGCTTGCTGGCCTCCTCGCCCAGGTTGACCTCGATGAAGGCGTCGGGCCGCACGCCGCGCCTCCCGGCCTCGCGGTCGAGGGCGGCGGCGATCTCGGGCCGGTCGAGGGAATGGATGCAGGTGAAGAGATCGAGCGCCAGCCGTGCCTTGTTGGTTTGCAGCGGCCCGATGAGGTGCCATTCGAGACGCGGCTCGCCGAGGATTCCGCCCAGCTCGTGCCGCTTCGCCTGCGCCTCCTGCACCCGGTTCTCGCCCAGCACGGCGAGGCCCGCCGCGACGAAAGGGGCGAGAACCGCTGCCGGTTGCGTCTTGCTGGCCCCGACCAGCGTCACCGTGGCGGGACCGCGGCCGCCGCGAGCGCAGGCGGCGGCGATGCGGGCCCGGATGGCCGCCAGGCGCGCGGCTGGCTCGCCGCCGCCGGCGGCTGCCGTCAGGCCGGGGCCTCCCCCAGGTAGAGGATGCGCTTGCAGCTGTCGCACTGCACCAGGCTCTCGCCGTTGCTGATCTCGACCACGACCTGCGGCCGCACCCGGTAGTTGCAGACGCCGCAGTGCCATTCGCGCGGACCGCGGCGGGGCCCTTCGATCAACCGCACCGGCGCCAGGGCGCCCGCCGGATTGCGTTCCAGGATGCGCTCGAACTGCGCCAGCATCGTGCGCGGCAGCTTGCCGCGGAGGGTCTCGATCTGATCGCCGAGCGCGCTCACCTGCTGGGCGATGGCCGGCTTTTCGCTCTCCCAGCGCGCCAGCTCGGCGGCATACCGGTCCGCGAGCTCGCGAAAGCCGTCCCGCTTCTCCTGCAGCTCCTTCTGCTTCTGGTCGTGCCGCTCGAGCGAGGAGAACGCCTGCTCCTCGAACCCGGCGATCTGTGCCTTGACGGTGTCGATCTCCTGCAACAGCGCGCCGTACTCCCGCTGGGTGCTGACGCGGTTGATCTGCTGCTGGTACTTCCTCAGTTTCTCCTGCGCATCTTCCACTGCCGCCTCGGCCGCGCGCCGGTCTTTCGCCGCCTCCTCGACGGCCTGCTCGAGGTCGTCGATCTCGGCCTTGCTCGCGGCATGCTCGTCGTGCAGCTCACGCATCCAGTCGGGGATGCCGTGCAGGCGCTGCTCAGCTTCCCTGATTTGGAGGATGGCCTGCTGCAGGCCGACGACGGTCTCCAGGTTGGAATTCATCGACAGAAGAAGCTCCTCTCTCGGGGCCGCGACGCCGCCGCGATCTCCGCGGCCAACCTTGGCCCGGATCTCCTGGACGGCGTGCGAACCAGCCCGCATGGATCGATCTTCCGCCACGCCAGGCGAGCGCGTCGGCAGGACCGCGGCGGAAGGGATGGCAATTCATACCTTCGAAGTGGGTCCACCTGGATTCGAACCAGGGACCTGCCGGTTATGAGCCGGACGCTCTAACCGCTGAGCTATGGACCCGGAAGAGCCCTGGCGCGGGTGCATGAGTATACCACCGGCCACTACGGGCCTCCCGGGCCGGCGGCGGCCTCTGGGGTCGAGGGCTCCGGCGGCGGCGTCTGGTCGAGCCACTCCCGGTCCTCCTCCTCCGGCGTCAGCTCCTCCGGGAGGAAGGCGCGCCAGCGCACGGCGAGCTCGCCGGCAAGCGCCGCCGCCCGCCGCGGATCGGCGATCCTCCGGCTGCCGCCGCCCGCCCCCCAGCGCGCCAGGGTCAGCCCTGGCGGGCCCAGGCCGGCGAGCGGCGGCGTCGCCTCGAAGCCGTCGAAGAGCCGAGCGGCGATCACGCCGAGAGTATCGGGCGTGCCCCGGTCCGTGCCACCCTGCCCCGCGAGACTGGCGCGGTAGAGCCCGGGCTGGGGCGGGCCGAAGCGCGCTTGCCACAGCAGCTGATCGTCGCCCTCGACCAGCGAATAGAGGTTGGCGCCGTTGCCGAGATAGAGCTCGGACAGCACGCCGCCGGGCGCGTCGCGAAACAGGCTGGGCGCGGTCGCCGGCGGCGCCTCTCCGCCCGCGGCCTCGACCAGTGTCGCCCAGACCCGCGCCAGCGCGATGCGCTGCCGCCCGGGCGGGACCAGGGGACGCCGGCACCAGCTCGGCAGCTTGACGATCAAGGGCACCTCCAGGGCCTCGCGCTCGAGGTCGGCGCCATGCCCGAAGGCGCCATGCTCGCCAAGCTCCTCGCCGAAGGCGGAGGTCACCACCACCAGGGAGCGATCCCATTGACCGCTGGCGCGCAGCGCATCGAGCAGGCGGCCGATCCTCTCGTCGGCCCAGGCCACGTTGAGCCGGTACATGGCGGTGATCCGACGCCGCAATGCCGGCGTCGGCGGCACGTCCGGATTGGAAGCCGCCAGCAGGTCCAGCGCCTCGACCGATTGCGGAAGATCGGCGCCCGGGTCGCGCGCGGCGCCCGGGTCGCGCGCGGCGCCCGGGTCGCGCGGGTCGCGCGCGGCGCCTGCAGCAGGACGGCCGCCGCCCAGGCGGGGCACGAGCCAGTTGCGCCGCCGGTAGGGAGCCTGGGGTTCGGGCACGTGGATCCACACCAGCTGCCTGCCGTCCCCGAGCGCGGCCAGAACCTCCGCGGCATCGCGGTTCTTGCCCACCTCGTCGAAGGTGTCGAAGCCGCGGTCGTAGGCGTAGCCGGCGGTGTACCAGTGGCCGCTCGAGAAGCCGGCGGTGCGATAGCCGAGCGCCTTGAACGCCTTCGGCAAGGTGATCAGGTCCTGCGCCAGGTGGGCGTTGTCGCCGTCGAGCACGGCATGGTGCTGCCAGGGCGAGAGGCCGGTGAAGAGCGTCGCCATCGCCGGCACGCCCCAGCTCGAGGGGGCGATGGCCCGCCCCGCCCAGTCGGCCTCCCGGGCCAGGGCCGCCAGGTTGGGCGTCAGCCCGGGCTCACCGCCCAGGCCGGTCACCGCATCGGCGCGCAGCGCTTCGAGCGTGATCAGGACGACCGGGCCGCCGCCGGCAGCGGGCCGCCGCGGTGCGCAGCCGGCCAGTCCCAACCCGGCGATCACGGCGGCCGCCGTCACTGCCGCCGCCGCCGTACGGGGCTGCATCAGGCGGCGTCGACCAGGGCGGCGTCAACCGGCGGCATGTGGATAGAGACGGCCGTAGCTGTCGGAAAGGACGAGGATACGCTTGACGTAGACCTTCGACTCCTCGATCGAGAGCCCTTCGAGGAAGCGGTCCAGGTCGCTGCTCCCGGCCTCGCGCCACAGCCGCTTGATGCGATACGGACCGCCGTTGTAGCCGGCCAGCGCCAGCTCGACGTTGCCGCCGAACATCTCCAGCACCTGGTGCAGGTAGGAGGCGCCGACCTGGACGTTCCAGGCAGGGTCGATCAAACGCTCGCGCGACCAGCCGAGGCCGAGACCGCGGGCGAGCTCGCGCGCCGTGCCGGGCATCAGCTGCATCAGGCCGCTCGCTCCTGCCCGGCTCTGGGCGGCCGCGTCGAATGCGCTCTCCTGGCGGATGACGCCGAACACCAGCGCCGGCGCCAGGCCGTTGGTCGCCGCAGCGGCGCGAATCGGCTGCTCGTAGTCGAGCGGGTAGTAGAGCTTGAGCGCCTCCTCCGGCACCGCCGCCTGGAACGGCCCGCCGAGCGCCGGGAAGGCGTCGCGGATCGCCAGCACGCTCTTGCGCCGCTCGCCGCGCCGGGCGAGGATCACCGCCTGCAAGGCCGCGGTCGAGCGCGCCTGGGCACGGCCGCGCACCAGGTCGAGCTCGATCTGCGCCAGGTCGTCGAGACCGAGGTCGCTCAGCAGCTGCGCCCGGACCAGGGCGGGATCGTAGGGCCAGGGCTCGGCCGACCGCGCCGCGGAATCGGGCGGCGGGTGCTGCCATCGCGCCAGGCGGACCAGGGCGTTGCGGCGGTAGAAATCGCTGGTGTCGGCGGCCGCCAGCTCGGAGTAGAGCTGGCGGGCGCGGTCGCGCTCTCCCAGGGCCTCGAAGCAGCGGGCGCTCCAGTAGGTGGCGCGGCGGCCGGAGCTGTCGGTCGGATAGAGCTTGGTGAGCTCGCTCCAGCGGCCGAGCGCCCCGGCGTAGTTGCGGCGGCTGAAGTCCTGCCAGCCGCGCCCCCACAGGAGATTGGCGCCGGTCGTGTCCCGGGGATCCAGGTCGCGCAACCGGTGCAGGGCCCGGAGCGCCGGCTCGTAGCTGTTGTCCTCGATGAGGTGCGCGTACAGCGCACGCAGGGCGCGGATCGACAGCTCCGGATCGGCCCCCAGCTCGGCGACGCTGCGCAGATGGAGCTGGGCCGCCAGCCGCAGCTTGCGGTGTTCCGCACGGACCCGCGCCGCGCGCCCGTGCTGCGCCGCGGCCGCATCGTCGGCGGCTTGCGCCAGCGCCCATTCGAGCGCCACCAGGGATTCAGCCTTGAACGGCGGCTGCACCTCGCGCCTGGCCCGCGCCGGCGTCTCCCGGTTCGCCGCCGTCCGGCCGGCGCCGCCGGCACCGGTCAGCCCCGACGGGTCGCTGGTCTCGAGCGGCCGCAGCAGCGCCAGGGCGTCGGCGCCGCGATGGGCCCGGGTCAGCACTTCGGCCTTGAGCAGCACCCAATGCAGGTCGCGGTCGGCCGGCTCGACGGCGTCGAGGGTGGCCAGGGCGTTCGGCTCGAGCTGCAGCGCGAGCAGCGCCTGCGCCCGTTGCTCGAGCTGCGCCGCGGTGAGCGGGCCGGCCAGGGAGAGCGTGCCGTCGGGCCGCCGGAACACATCGGCGACACCCAGCTGGGCGGCCACCTGCGGCGACGAGACCAGCAGCTCGCGGGCCGCCTCGGCACGGACCTTGGCGTCGCCCGAGCGCGTGCCGATTTCCCACGCCAGCGCGTCGAGCCTGGTCCTCTCCACGCCGCCCAGCCCTTCGCGGCGCGCCTGCCGCACCAGCGCCATCGCGCCATCGCCATCGCCCTGCTGCCAGTCGAGAGTCGCCGCCCGCACCAGGGCGCGCGGGCGCAGCGGCGACGCCGGATAGTCGCCGAGCAGCTTGGCCAGGGCCGCCTTGGCGACCAGCACGTGGCCGCGGGCCCGCGCGTCGTCGCCGAGCAGGAAGAGGCGCCAGTCCTCGAGCAGGCCGCCCGGTGTGCGGGTGACGAACAGGCGCTCTTCGGCGAGCGGCAGCTGCTCGCAGGTGTGGGCGTAGAAGCCGGACACGAGGCCGGCCAGCATCTTGTCGGGCCCGGCGGCGGTCGCGAGCGGCGCCAGGTCCCCCAGGGCGGCGGCGCAGTCGCGCCGGCGCATCGCCGCGGCCGCGCTCCTGAACGCCTTGGCCGCGCCCGGCGACACGACCGAAACGTCGGCGGCGGCGGCGGCCTCCGGCGTCCCTGGCTGGGCGGAGCCCAGGAGCAGGGGCAGGCCCAGCAGGCAGGAAGCAAGGGTCAGGCTCAGGCGTGGACTGCGACTTCTCACAACGCTTCACCTCGGCAGGCGGGACCTGCCCGCCGTCCGTTTCAGATCCGTCGGTCTAGATCCCCAAGGCCTTCGAGTCGCCGGCCGCGAGGATGCGGACCAGCTCCTGGTAGAAGTAGTCCGTCGCCTTCGCGATGCGCGGCTCGACGCGTTCCTCGTACATCTGGCGCGACCTGTCGATGTCCTCGCGCAGACGCTCGTAGATGTCGCGGTTGCGGCGTCCCAGCTCGACCTGCTCCTCATTGTAGAGCTTGATCTCGCTGACCAGCAGCCGCGCCAGCCGCCGGGCCTCCTCGTGCAGCGCCTCCTCGCTCGAGCTCGCCTGGATCCGCGTCGTGGCAAACGCCCAGCCAGGTCCCTGCACCCCGGTCGGCGGACGGACCTCGGGCGTGCCCGAGCCGATGGGGCCGGTGCGCAGCGGCTCGAACGCCGCCGGTGAGGTCGGAGACAGGGGAGACACGGAAGACAGACCCGCGGCCTGCGTGCCGGCTCCGGAGCTGGCGGCGCCGGCGGCCCCGGACGCGGCCGGCGGCTGGGCCGACGGGAAGGGCGGCGCGGACGGCACGGCGCGCAAGGTTGCCGCGCCGCCGGTGCCGGCGATGCGGGTGGGCGCCTGGAGCGGCGAAGCCGGAGACTCGCTTGCCTCCGGCGCCGTTTCCGAGACGGCCGCCGTTCCCGAGTCGGGCGCCGTTTCCGAGACGGCCGCCGTTCCCGAGTCGGGCCCCGTTCCCGAGTCGGGAAGCGGCGGCAGCACCGCCAGTCCCGGCCCGCCTGGCCCCTTCGCCGCTTCGGCGGCCTTCTTGCCCCAGGGCGAGGTGCCGGCTTCGCGCAACGCCGCGTGCGGCAAGAGCACGGTCTCGTTCTCGCTGGCCGCGGCCGCGGTGCCGGCCACGGCAGAATCCGCGAGGTAAGGCGATTCGCCGCCGCGTGCCACGGTGGTGGTTTCGGCGCCCGCCGCCGCCACCGGCCGCAACGGCCGGGACACCGGGATCTCCGCCGTCTCCTTGACCAGCGGCACGTTGGGTGAATCGTAGAGATCCACCGGGCTCACGAAGGGCGAAGCGGCGCTCGCCGGCAGGGTCGGGCGCGACGCCTCGCCGCTACCGGGGGAAGGCGCGGGCGGCGCTGGCGGCACGGATGCGGCGGGTCCGGCGGCCGCATCCTCGGACCCTGGGGACCCAGGCGCCGGCGCTGCCGCCGCCGCCGCGGCAGGCGCGGGTGCGGGAGAGGTCTCGCCTGCGGTCCCCAGCGTGGCGGCGAGGCCCCCCAGCGCCGCAAGCTCTGCCGCGGCATCCGGAGCCGTCGGGGCGACCGGAGTCGGCGGAGCGACTGGAGCCAGCGCAGGGGAAGCTGCTGGGAAAGCGGCCGCCCCGGTCTGTTCGCCGGCCGCGAGGGGTGCGGCGGCAGCGGTAGGCGCGGAGAACGCGGCGGGTGCGGCAGCCGGCTCGGCGGCGGTCGGGGCCGCGGCAGCTTCGTCACCTTTGTGCCGTGCGTCGCCGGCGGGCATTGCCGCCGGCTCTACGGCGGCAGCGGCAGAGGCTGCGGCGGCGGCGGCATCGCCTTCGGTTTGCAGGGTGGCGGTAGCCGCGCGATGCCGGAAGGGCAGCGACTCGATGGCCAGCGCCGCGACGTAGACCAGGCTCTGCAGTGCCGGCAAGGACAGGCTGCCGCCGCCAGGCGCCGCGTCCGGCGTCTGCGGCAGCTGGTCGGCATAGAGGACCGCGACGATACGGTCGCGCAGCACCAGCGGCACCAGCAAGCCGGAGGCCGGCAGCGGGCTCTCGATCCGGCCGCAGAGCACCGCGCAATCGGCCGCCGACAGGGAGACCGCGCCTCCTGCGGCGTTGGCGCCGCCGGCGGGAGTGCCGGGGTCTGCCAGGCGGCTCCAAGGGCTGCCGGCCGCGGGCGTCACCACCACGTCGGCCAGGGCGCGCTCCGAGTCGCCGAACCCCTGGCCGCCCCACCCGTGCAGCTCGCCGCCTCGCCACAGCAACAGGGCGACGCGGGAGGCAAACCCGCCGCCGGCGGCGATCAGGGCGGACAGGACGGCCGCCTGGCTGCGCGCCCGATCGAGCGCCGCGAAGCCGTCACGCAGCTCGTCGAGGACACCGGCACGCGCCTCGCTGCGCAGGTGTTCCGCGGCCGGCGCGAAGTCCTCGTGAGCCAGCACCGGCACCGGCGGCTCGAAAGCGGCGATCTTGCGGTCCATGTCCTCGTGGCTCTCGCGCAGCCGTTGCTGCAGCTCGCGGCGCAAAGAGGAGAAGGCCCGATCGAACGACCCGCTGATCTCTCGGTTCAATTGCTCGACTTTTTCTGCCAAGGACATCCTGGGTTCTCCGCCGATACTCGCCGGCTCGCGGGGCCGTTCTGGGGCCAGGGGATATTGCCGTCGGCCGTCGGGCTCAGTCCTGCCGTGTTTCGAAGGGCTCCAAAGGCAGTTGATTATTCTGTAGCGGTGCCGCCGTGTCAAGGCAAAGGAGACGCAAAAGCCCTGTCAGATCAAGGCTTAGCCCTGGCGACCGCAGCCTGCCGCCAGCCTGGCCGCGCGGCCTGCCCACGGCATGCCGAAGGCCGCCCGCGACTGCCGAGGAATGGCTCCGTCCCGCAGGGCTCGGACCCTCGGCGGGAGAGCCGCAAGGCGGTTCTGAAGTCGCTCAAGAATCTAGCAGGCTGCTGGAAGAGGCGCCGAGGATGGCGGCGCGGGGTATGCCGCCATCCGGCGTCAGGGCAGGTGCACTGCGTCGCGACGCAGTGCACCTAGCAGAAGAAGCAGGTCCCGGCGGGGTAGCAGGTGCCGCCGCAGCTCTGGGTGCAGACGCAGGTCAGGTAGACGCTGCACTCACGGATCGTGCCCACATTCCCCGCCGCTGCTCCCAGCATCTCCGGAGCGGACAGGTTGCGCACCGTGTCGCGATTCAGCGTCAACTTCTTGGGTGTTCTCTTCATGGTCTTCTCCTTCTGTTGACCCTCGCGGACGAGCTTGTCGGCCGAGGTCAGGCGGGCGCTTGGCTCGAGGGCGGTGCGGTTGATGGCCGAGCTCCCCACCTTGAGATGCGGACTTCAGGCGGGACAAGGGACAGCGGGGCCGCGGGGCAGAGGCGCCAGCAACTCGAGAATGGAGCACCACCAGCCAACCAGCCAACTTCCCAGCTTGTCGCGGCTCGCGGCGCTGTGCTAGCTTCGCGCTCCTCGCGGTATGTGGCAACGCAGTCAGACTTTCGCACCGCCGGCACCTGAAGTGCCTGGCGCCCCGGCGGGTTCGGAGCTTCCCAAGGACGGCGACCTCGCAACCAGGCGGTGGCCGGCACACCGGCACCTGGCGCGGCGCTCGCTGATGGCCCTGCTGGTGCGCTGGCGGCAGCACCTGGCGCGGCGCTCGCCGGCGGCCCTGCTGGCGGCGGCGCTGGCAGCGACCCTCGGCTCGGCGGCGCGGCTCCCTCTTTCGTACCTCTGGGCAGGGCCGGTTGCCGGCCTCGGCGCGCTGGCGGCCGCCGGCTGCGGCGGCCAGGTCGAGCCTGACCGGCAGACCCGCGTGGGCGCCGAGGCCGAATGGGCGTGGCTGGTGGCGGCCAAGCGCCAGCTCGACGCCCGCCGCGGCCAGCTCGCGGCGCTCGGCGAACCCGCGGCGCCACAGCCGGCACCGCCAGCCGGTGCCGCCGCCGACCTCTCGCCCCGCGACCGGCTGGCCCGCGAGGTCGATGCCCTGGCCCAGCAGCTTGGGCGCCGCCTCGTCGCCTACATCAATGCCAACCCGCCCATCGAAGGGACGCCGCTCTCGGCGCGGCAGCTGGCCGCCATCCGCATGAAGAGCGACGAGGAGATCGTCGTGGCGCACGAGTTCATCGCCCGCGCCGGCGACTACCGGCGCGCCTGCGAGATTTACGAGGCGGCGCTGGCTGCCGATCCACAGAACCCACAGCTGCGGGAGGAGCTGCAACGCGCCGAGGCCGCGCGCTTCATCGCCGCGAGCCGCTTCTCGCGTGCCGCCCCGGGCATGACCCCCGAGGAGATCCGCGCCGCCCTAGGACCGCCGAATACCCACGACGTCCGCGCCTATCCCGACAAGGGCGTGGTCGGCTGGTTCTACCCCAAGAACGCGGCCGGCGCGGCGGCCGCGGTCTGGTTCGAGAAGCGCGACGGCAAGCTGACCGTCTTCCTCTGCGACTGGAACGCGCTGCCCGCGCCGGTCGCCGGCCCACCGGCCCCGGTCGTGGTGCCGGCACCGCCCCACCGCGCTCCACCACCCGAAACCGCCCCGGACACGGCACCCGAGACCGCCCCGGACACGGCACCCTAGGTCGCCCGGACACCGCTCCTCGGTAGCGCACCTCAAGTGGCCTTCGCGCGGCTTTCGCCTTGACTTTCGCCGGCCCTTGGGCGAAAATTTCCGTTCCGGTGTCCCTATTGGGGCACCTCGTAAATCTGGTGGAGAAGAGAGGTGATTCCGCAATGCCCGTTGTGCACGTGCGTGAGGAGGAGAGCTTCGAAAACGCGCTGCGCCGGTTCAAACGCAAGGTCGAGAAGTCAGGGATTTTGACCGAGCTGAGGAAGCGGCAGCACTTCGAGAAGCCTTCAGTCAAGCGCAAGCGCAAGGCCGTGCAGGCCCGCAAGAAGATCCTGCGCAAGCTGGCCGAGGAGCGCCGTCAGGGCCTGGCCTGATCTCGGATCGAACAGCCGACAGCAAAGAGTCAAAAGAGTAAAAGGGGGACTCCCGTCTGGGCAGTCCCCCTTTTCTTTGCGGGTCATCCTTTCAAGCTGGCCCGCTCCTCGCTTCCGCCTCCTGGCGGCAGGCCGCCGGCAGGCGGAAAGGCGGCGCTCAGTCGCCTTCCTGCCGGGCCTGAAGCGCCCTGGCCATCAGGCGGCCGAGCCCCCACGGCATCGCTTCGTAGATCCTTCGATCCGTCCTGGCAGCCGGACCGCCGGCCGGGCCGCCGCCGGCCTTCTCCTGCTTGCTCTCCCAGGCTTTCCGGTCCATCACCACGATCGGCTGGCGTTTCGCCGCCGCCAGCGCGCGGTTGACCTGGGCGAGGTCTGCCCTCTCGACCGCGGCGACGCGGCCGGACAGGTCGTCGAGCCGCGCGGCGAGGACCTTCACGTCGTCGAGCTGCGAGCGCGTCGGCCGCCCCTCGTAGCCGTTGACCGCGCCGTAGAGACCGGCCAGCTTCTCGCGCAGCTCCTCCTCGCCGGAGAGCCAACCGCCCTCCTTGGTCGCCACCAGCTGCTGGTGCAGGGCATCGAGCCGATCGGCGAGCTGCCCCAGCTGGCGCCGCACGGCGGAGCCGGAGTCGAGGGCGGCGGCGCGCTGCCGCGCCTGGTCGCGCACGTCCACCACCGCGTCAGCGGTATAGGTGAGGTCCGCCAGCATGCCGTAGAGCTTCATCACGGTCTGGTTCTGCAGCGCCCGGTCCTCGTCGGAAGCCCCCGATCGCGGGTCGGGCACCAGCCGCACCTCGCTGGTATAGGTCTGATCGCCCTTGATCACCTTCACCGTGTAGGTCCCCGGCAGCACCCGCGGCCCGAAGAAGGCCGCCGGCTGATCGACGACCAGGGAGTTGGCCGGCGGCAGCTTGGGGCCGGGCAGCCGCATCGGCCAGGCGACCCGGTTGATGCCGCGGCGCTTGCCGCCCGGGAGGCTCGAGACGAGCTTGCCCGAGGAGTCGTAGACCTCGACCTTCAGCTCGCCCATGATGTGCCGCTTCTTCAGGTAGTAGCAGATCGAGGCCGCCTCCTCCGGGTTGGGGCCGGCGTACTCGTCGTCTCCCGGGAACTCCTGCACGAAGACCGGCAGCGGCATGACCGACGGCTTCGACGGCAGCATGGCGACGTCGGCGGCCAGGGCCTCGCGGGTCAGCCGGCGCAACGGCGTGATGTCGTCGAGGATGTAGATGCCGCGGCCGTGAGTGGCGATGATCAGGTCCTTGTCGCGAGGATGGATCGCCACGTCCCAGACCGAGACCGGCGGCAGGTTGCCGCTGAAGCGCGCCCAGTGGCCGCCGCCGTCGAGCGAGATGAAGAGGCCGAGCTCGGTGCCCAGGAACAGCAGGTCGGGGTTCTCGAGGTCCTCGCGCACCACGTGCGCGAAGCCGGCGGCGCCGGTGCCGGCGAGCGACTGCCAGCTCTTGCCGAAGTCCACGGTCTTGTAGACATAGGTCTTCATGTCGCCGTTGTGATGGTTGTCGAAAGTGACGAAGGCGGTCGCCGTGTCGCGGTGGCCGGCTTCGATCTTCGACACCCAGGTGCCGGCCGGCAGCCCCGGGATGGCGCGCCCGACGTTGGTCCAGGTGGCGCCGCCGTCGCGGGTCAGCTGCAGGTTGCCGTCGTCGGTTCCCGCCCAGATCACGCCCGCGTCCTTGGGCGACTCGGCGACGGCGAAGATGGTGGTGTACTTCTCCGCGCTCGAGTTGTCGATCGTCAGCCCGCCCGACGTGCCCTGCTGCTGCTTGCGTGGATCGTTGGTGGTGAGGTCGGGCGAGATGCGCTCCCAGGACTCCCCGCGGTCGCGCGAGCGGAAGAGGAACTGGCTGCCGACGTAGACCGTGCCGGGCCGCGTCGGGCTCAAGGCGATCGGCGTGTTCCAGTTGTAGCGCAGCTCGGGGTCGCCGGTGCCGGGAAGCGGCTGGATGTCCTTGCTCACCCCGGTCTTGAGCGACATCCGCGAGACGTGCCCGCCCTGGAACTCGACGTAGACCACGTCGGGGTCCGCCGGGTCGCTCACCGCGTAGAAGCCGTCGCCGCCGCCGATGTTGCGCCAATCCTGGTTGGTCACCACGCCGTCGATGCCGCGCGACGGCGCCGTCCAGGAGCCGTTGTCCTGCAGCCCGCCGTAGACGTGGTAGGGCTGCGCCATGTCGAAGCTCACCTCGTAGAACTGCGCCACCGGCAGCGCCTTCAAGTAGCGCCAGGTGTGCGCCCGGTCGCTCGACAGGTAGACGCCGCCGTCGGTGCCGAGCAGCATCTGGTGCGGGTTCCTGGGATTGATCCACAGCGCGTGATGATCGCTGTGCGGACCGTTGGCGACGCCGCTGCCGCTGAAGGGCGAGCCGAACGTCTTGCCGCCGTCGGTCGAGACGGTCAGGAACAGGCCGGGCTTGTAGAGGGTGTTGAAATCGACGGGATCGACGACGAGCCGCGCGAAGTAGAACGGCCGCACCTGCAGGTTGAAGGAGGAATTGACCTCCTGCCAGGTCTCGCCGGTGTCGTCCGAGCGATAGAGCGCGGTGTTGCGGCTCTCGACCAGGGCGTAGACGACGGCGGGACGCGAGGGCGCGATGGCCACGGCGATGCGCCCTTTCTGACCCGCCGGCAGCCCCTTGTCCAGCGGCTTCCAGGTATCGCCGCCGTCCGTGCTCTTGAACAGGCCGCTGCCGGGTCCGCCCGAGCGGAAAGCCCAGGGATAGCGCCGGAACTGCCACATGCCGGCGTAGAGGATGCGCGGCTCCTGGGGATCCATCGCCAGGTCCGAGCAGCCGGTGCCGGGGTTGGTGTAAAGGACCCGCTTCCAGGTCTTGCCGCCGTCGGCGGTCTTGTAGACCCCGCGCTCCTCGCTGTCGTCCCACAGGTGCCCGGCGACGCAGGCATAGACGATGTTGCCGTCCTTGGGGTGGATCTGGATGCGGGCGATGCGCTCCGATCGCTCGAGCCCCATGCGCTCCCAGTGGTCGCCGCCGTCGGTCGAGCGGTAGATGCCGTCGCCCACGCCGACGCTGTTGCGGGTCCAGGACTCGCCGGTTCCCACCCACACGGTCTTGGGATTGCCGGGATCCACGGCAACGGCGCCGATCGACTGGGCATGCTCGTCGAAGACCGGGCGGAAGGTGGTGCCGCCGTCGCGGGAGCGCCAGACGCCGCCGCCCGCCGAGCCGACGAAGACGGTCAGCGGCTCGTCGGCCACGGCGTCGATGGCCGCGATCCGCCCGCCCGTGGCCGCCGGCCCGATGGCGCGGGCCTCGAGACCGCCGAACGAGTAGGAATCGATCTCCACCGCCTCGGCCTTGGCCGTGGCCGTGGCCGTGCCGGCCGTAGCCGTGCCGGGCGTGGCCGCGCCGGGCGAGGCCGCGCCGGGAGCCTTTCCCGCGGTCGCCGCGGGCGCCGCGGGCGCCGTCTGCGCGGCAACGGCGGAACCGCTGCCGCAAGCGGCGATCAAGGCGCCGGAGAGCACGCCGGCTGCCACCGCGGCCGGCAACCCCGCACGGGTCCCGCGCCTGGCGGCGCGCCGGCGACCGGCCGCCGCGCCCGCGAGCTGTTTCCAATCATCGAAATGCACGAGCATGTCTTCCCCCTCAGAGCGCGCAAGATGCTCCACGCTGCACGACGGCGACGCCCCCGCGCCGTGGCGCGGGAGCACGAATGGTTAGGGCGGGCAGTTCAGGGCTTGGGCGGCGCGGCGTCCTTGGGAGCTTCCTGCTTCTTCTCGACCTTCGGCATGTCGAAGCGGCTCGAGGGGATGGCCGTGTTCACTTCCATCTTCTCGACGGTGATGGTCTGGGCGCCGGGGCCCCCCTTCATCTTGGTCTCGATGGCGAACGGCATGGTCAGCCCCTCGACCTGTTTGTAGTTGCCGAACGTCGTCTCGATGTCGGTCGCCTGGCCGCGAATGCTGCGCGTCGTCTCGTTCTTGAGCTCGAGGTAGCTGTCGGCGTCGAAGTAGATGGTCGTGACGTCGCCGTCCTTCTCGGTCAGCTTGACCTTTTGCACCGGCGTGCCTTCGAGGTCGCCCTTGCCGAGGTACTCCACCTTGTTGCCCTTCTCCTTGTAATTGAAGAGCGGACCTTCGACGAGATCGGCGTTCTCCTTGGCCTCCTTGAGGTCGTCGCCGGTCATCTGCTCGGGCTCGGTCTTGCCCAGGAACGGCATGATCTGCCAGCCGGTGGTGCCGTCGTACCCCTGGATGCCGGTCATCCCCTGGATGGTGAACTCCATGCGCAGCTTGTGCTCGGGAGGCACCAGCTCCATGACCACCGGGGCCTCCATTCCCTGCCCCATGCTCATCTTGGCGGTGAGGCGCAGCGTCTTGACCGACTTGATCTTGTCCCTGCCGCCCTTGGCCTGGATGTGCTTCTCCACCACCTCGTCGGCAGTCTGAGCGGACAGCGCCGCCGCGGCGAAGCCGGCCAGCAGCACGGATGCGAGCGTCTTGCGAAAGATCATGAAATCCTCCTGGTTTTCTGCGGTAGCTTTTCAGGCCAGCGTCAGGCCGGCGTCAAGCCAGCGCCAGGCCAGCGTTTGGCAGTTGGCGGAAGTTCCCCGTCGGGGACGTTTGCCCGGCGGTGTTGCCCGACTGGCTCACTCTTCCTTACGACGGCGGCCCGCCAAAAGTTGCATTCGCTCCGGGAGCCGCCGAGGTGCCCAATCACATGAAGGCATGAAGGTATCAAGCGCGGCGCCGTCCGCATAGAGTATCGTCCGGGGAGGACGCCATGACCGCCACTCTCGAGCTGCGCCAGGTGGAGAAGCGTTACGGCGACTTCGTGGCGGTGGCCGGTTTGTCGCTGACCGTGCCGGCGGGCGTCATCTTCGGGCTGCTGGGGCCGAACGGCGCGGGCAAGACCACGACCCTGCGCATGATCATGGACATCCTGGCCCCCGACTCGGGCGAGGTCCTGCTGTTCGGCCGCCCGCGCCGGCCCGAGGACCTGCAGCGGCTCGGCTACCTGCCGGAAGAGCGCGGGCTGTACCGCAAGATGACGGTGGTCGACCAGCTCCTGTTCCTGGCGGAGATCCACGGCCTCAAGCGCCGCCGGGCGCTGCCGGCCATCGAGAGCTGGCTCGAGCGCGTCGAGCTGGCCGACTGGGGGCACAAGAAGGTCGAGGAGCTGTCGAAAGGCATGCAGCAGAAGGTCCAGCTGATCGGCACCGTGCTGCACGAGCCCGACGTCCTCGTCCTCGACGAACCGTTCTCCGGCCTCGATCCCATCAACCAGGGGCTCTTCAAGCAGCTCCTGCTCGACTATCGCCAGCAGGGCAAGACCATCCTGTTCTCGACCCACGGCATGGAACAGGCCGAAAAGCTGTGCGACCACATCGGCCTGATCTCCCGCGGCCGCCTGGTGCTCGACGGCGAGCTCAAGGAGATCAAGCGCCAGGCAGGCGGCAACTCCTACCGGCTGGCGGCGCCGATGAAGGCCGGCGACCTCGAGCGGATCAAGGCCCTGCCGGGCGTCGAGGTCGTCATCCCGCGGGACGTGCCGGGCCCGCCGCACCTGCGCCCCGCGGCAGGCCCGCAAGACGGCCCCCAGGCGCCGCCAGCACCAACGGCGCCGCCAGCACCACAGGCGCCGCCAGCACCCCAGGCGCCGCCAGCACAGCAGGCGCCGCAGGTGATGCAGGCGCCGGAAACCACCGTCCGGCTGCTGCTGGCGCCCGGCGCCTCGGGGCCCGCCCTGCTGCGCCGGCTGGTCGACTTCCTCGAGGTGCGGGAGTTCCGCAGCGAGGAGCCGGACCTCGAGGACATCTTCATCAAGGCGGTGCGCGATGCGGCTTGAGCACGCCGCGATCATCGGCAAGCGCGAGTACCTGGCGCGCATCCGCAGCAAGGGCTTCTGGATCGCCACCGTCGCCGTCCCGGCCTTCATCGGCGCGGTGGTCCTGGGACCGTCGCTCCTGATGTCGAAGACCAGCACCGTGCAGCGGCTGGCGGTGGTGGACGCGACCGGCAGCGGGCTCGGCCGCGAGCTTCTGGACGCCGTCTCGACCGGCAGCAACGACGGCGAGGCCGCCCATCGCCGGCGCGGCGGCGGCGATGCCCAGGTGCGTTTCGTGGTTCGCCTGGTGCCGCCCGCCGCCGGCGCAGCTGCCCAGGCGGCCCAGCGCGCCGAGCTCGACGCCATGGTGCGGCGGCGAGAGATCGGCGCCTGGATCTGGGTCGGCCGGGACGGTCTCGCGGCAAATCGCTTCGAGTACCACGCCGAAAGCCTGTCGAACGTGATCACCCAGGAGGTGCTGAAGCAGCGGGTGTCCGAGGTGGTCGGGAAATGGCGCCTGCGCCAGGCCGGCTACGACGCGGTCACCATCGCCAAGCTCGTCCGGCCGCTCGAGGCGCAGACCGTGCGCATCTCGGCGACCGGCAGCAGGGCCGAGGGCGGCGCTCCAGGTTTCTTCCTCGCCTTCGTGCTGTTCTTCATGCTCTACATGGGCATCCTGCTCTACGGCAACCAGGTGATGCAGGGGGTGCTCGAAGAGAAGAGCTCGCGCATCATCGAGGTGCTCGCCGCGGCGGTCAAGCCGACCGAGCTGATGCTCGGCAAGCTCGGCGGCATCTGCCTGGTGGCGCTGACCCAACTGGCGATCTGGGCAGCAGCGATCGCCGTCGTGACCACCCCCGGGCTGCTGGCAGCGCTGGTCAGCATGCCGCCCGAGATGAAGCTGCCGGTCCTGGCGCCGTCGCTGTGGCTCAACTTCTTCCTGCTCTTCCTCTGCGGCTTCTTCCTCTTCGCGACGTTTTACGCCATGCTCGGCGCCGCCTTCAACAGCGCCCAGGAAGCACAGCAGCTGGCCGGCCTGCCGGCGATCTTCGTCGTCGCGCCGGCGGTCTTCATGGTGCAGATCATCAACGATCCCGACTCGGCGCTGTCGGTCGCCCTGTCGCTGGTGCCGCCGCTGACCCCGCTGGTGATGATGCTGCGGATCGCCACCCGCATGCCGCCGCTGTGGCAGCTGCTGGCCGCCTACGGGCTCGCCATCGCCGCCGTCGCGGCCATGATCTGGCTTTGCGCCCGCGTCTACCGGGTGGGCATCCTGATGTACGGCAAGAAGCCGACCCTGCCAGAGATCTGGCACTGGGTGCGCCGCGCCTGAACGGCGGGCGGAGACCTCCATGGCGAATCCACGAGACCCGGGTTTCGGCCGACGCTTTGCCCTCCACGGTTTCGGCAATGCTTTCGACCGGCCGCCGCGCGACCTGCTCATCGTCCTGGTCACGCTCTTCGTGACTTTCGTCATGCAGTTCTTCGACGCCACCAGCATCGTCCCGAGTCTGCTCCGCCTCACGTCGCTCGTCTGGCGCGCCGGCTGGGTCTGGCAGCTGATCACCTACCCGTTCATTGGTTACGGCGGCCCCAGCGTGTGGTTCCTGGTCGAGCTGCTGATCCTCTACTGGTTCGGCCGCGACGTCTACGCCGGCCTCGGCAGGAAGCACTTCTGGCGGCTGGTGATCGTCGTCACGCTGGCGGCGGGCGGCGTCGCCCTGCTGGTCGAGGGGCTCCAGGAGGTCGCCACCGGTCTGCCGCTCCATGGCGCCTTTCCACTGCTGCAGGGCCAGCGCATGCTGCTCGCGATCGTGGTCGCCGCCTTCGCCACCGCCAACCGGCGCGCCACCATCCTGCTGTTCTTCGTGCTGCCGATCGAGGCGCGCTACTTCCTGGGGATCGAGATCCTGTTTGCCTTCTTCGGATACCTGGCCACCCGGGACCTCGGCGGCATGCTCGGGATCTGCGCCGCGGTCGGCCTCACCTACCTCTACGTCCGCGACGGCGGCGGCTTCGGCCGCGGCCTGCGCCAGACCCGCCTTCGCCTCGAGCGCTGGTGGCTGCAGCGCAAGCTGGACCGGATCAAGCGCCGCCGCGGCTTCCGGGTGATCAAGGGCAAGGCAGGCGGCGCCAGCTCGGACCCCTGGCTCAACTGAATGGCTTCGCGGTGCCGCCGTGCCTGCCCGGGCGGCGTCGTGCCTGGCCGCGCCGGCCGCGGCAGAGGACGGTCGAGTCACCCCTGCCAGACACTCGAAATCCGGCCTCCCCCTGGCTCCCCCCGGCCTCCCCCTGGGCCTCCCCCCCACCCCCCCGAAATCGAGCTGGTACCGGCCTTGCACTTTTCGGTCTGTGACAAGTGACCTCGCCAACGACCTCGCAGAGCGGCAGCTCGGGGAGCTCGAAGGCGGGGGGCCGGGAGCCCGGACCAGGCACACGCCTCCGTCGAACGGGCTCCCACAGGAGGTGATCGATCATGACGACTCGCGAAGGGAAGCTACTCAAGACCTCGGCGGGGCTGGCCTTGGCGCTGCTACTGCTGGCGCCGCTCGCCAGCTTCGCGAGCTGGGGAGTGAGCGTCGGGGTCGGCGTCGCCGCGCCGGGGCCGGGCTACTGGGTGCCGGGATACTACGGCTACTACGGTGGCTGGGTGCCAGGCCACTACGTGGCACGGCCGTTCGCCGGCGCGGTGTGGGTGGGGCCGCGGTGGGGCTGGTCCGGCCACCACCGGTACTTCGCCCACGGCTACTGGCGCCATCCGTACTACCACCGCTGGTAGCTCTCAGCCGGTGACAACATAGGCTGGCTGCCGGCGTCAGTGACGCCGGCAGCCAGGCCCGTATGTAGGCCTGTCAGAAATCCGGCGACGTAGACGCCGAGCTATCCGCGCTACCCAGCTGCCGCCGTTGCCTGATGTGCCCTCCGCCTGCCACACTCATGCATATGCGAACGACGATCTTCCTGGAAGAGCCCCTGCTCGAAATGGCTCGCCGCCTGACCGGAATGCAGGAAAAGACCGCCTTGGTCCACGCCGGCCTGCGGGCGCTCATCGCCCGCGAAAGCGCACGCCGCTTGGCGGCCCTGGGCAAGAGCGAGCCGCGAGTCACGGCTCCTCGGCGGCGCCGGCGGCCAGCGAGCGTCTTGCCAGGGCGAAGGTAGGAATCGAGCGTTGGCGAGGACTTGCGGCTGGTAGCGCATACGGGATTCGAACCCGTGTTACCGGCGTGAGAGGCCGGCGTCCTGGACCCCTAGACGAATGCGCCGTGCGTCCTCCAGAACAGGCGAAACGGTAACATAGGGAGCTGCCGGCCATCAACCGGCATCGGCGAGCTTGGGCGGGCTTGGTGGGCTCCTCGCGGCATCCTTCTGCTCGGCCAGGGAACGCAAAGCAAGGTGGGGCGTTTGAGGCTTCCGAGGCTTGACCTCGCCGCCGGCAGCAGAGTGGCAGGGTCGCGGCCCGGCTCCGGGCGCCGGAGAGGGTGACTGCGGACGGTTGCAGTGGGAGCGGTTCGGTGACATCCTTTCGGTGTCCCTGCAATTTCTATTCGGCTGGAGGGCCTGAGCGGCCGTCTGCCGGGGAGAGTGGGCATTGCGCTTGGGTTTGAAGCTGGTCGCTGCCAACGGCAGCCAAGCCGTCACGGTGCCGGCGGGACGCACGCTGGTCGTGGGTCGCTCGCCGGCCTGCGACGTGCCCATCCGCGATCTGACCGTGTCGCGCCACCACGGCGAGGTAGAGGCCGCCGCCGCAGGCCTGCGGGTCCGTGACCTCGGCTCGACGAACGGCACCTTCATCAACGGCGTGCGGATCAGCGAGGGCGTCGCCGCTCCCGGCACGCGGGTGGCGTTCGGCAAGGTCTCCTTCCAGGTCATGGAAGAGCGGGCAACCGGCGCCCTGGCCGAGTCGAAGGGCGATCTGAATGTAGAGGGCGTCCAGCTCGCGATCGCCGACCAGATCCGGGCCCAGGGCCTGACGGACATCGCGACGCTGCTGGTGCCCGAGACTGCCGCCGCGGTTGCCGGCCGCAGCCTGAGAGTCGGCGGCGAAACCCCTGCCGAACGCCGAGCCGCCTCCCTCGCGCTCCTGCTCGAAACCGCCAAGGAGCTATCGCAACAGGGCGACCCGGCGCGGCTGCTCGACAAGGCCGCCCGCTTGCTGTTGCAGGCGATGCGCATCGATCGCGTCGACATCCTCACCCGCGGCGACGAGGACGAGATCGTGCCGCGGGTGAGCAAGACGCGGCCGGGCGTCAACGCCGGCGGCGGACCGGTGCCGCGCCTGGCGGCGCGCAAGGCCGGCCTCGAGCGTCTCGCCGTGCTGATCGCCGAGAGGGCGCCGGCGGCCGGCACGGACGCGATCGCCCGCGGGACTTTCACCGCCAATACTGGCCCGGCGGCCGGGTCTGCCGGCGAACCCGCCGCGTCCACCGGCTCCGAGGCGGCGGCCGGCGGCGGCACACCAGCGTCCGCCGAGTCGCCAGCGACGGACTCCCTGCTCGCGACCGGCAGCGGCCAGGCGGTGCCGGCGGCAACCACCGATGCCCTGAACATCGCGGCTCCGGCGGCAGAGCAGCGCGGCGCGGCGATCTGCGCGCCGCTCCTGGGCATGCAGGCAACCGCGCTCGGCCTGCTCTACGTAGCCGGCGAGGCCGGGGCACTGGGGCGCGAGGATCTCGAGTTCGTGAACGCCTTCGCCGGGGTGGTGGCGGTGACACTCGAAAATCTCTGGCTGATGGAGCGGGCCCGCGGCGAAGCCGTGGCGCAGGCGGGCTACCAGCGCCACTTCGCTCCCTTCGTCGCCGACCAGATCACGGGGCAGAATGGCGTCCGGCTGGATGGCGACCGGCGCCAGGTGGCCTTCCTGTGCTGCGACGTCCGCGGCGCCGCCGAGCTGGCCGGGGAGCTGCCGCCCGAGGAAGCCGCCCGCCAGCTGCGCGAGCTCTTCTCCGAGCTGGTGGACGTGGTCTTCGAGCATGGCGGCACCCTCGACCGGCTGGCCGGCACCGGCCTGACCGCGCTGTGGGGCGCGCCGCTCGGCTGCCAGGACGACGCCGACGAGGCGGTGCAGGCGGCCATGGGCATGCAGCGCGGCCTCGAGCGCTTGAACGCCGAGTGGGACCGCCAGCAGCGCCGCCGCCTCGACCTGGCGATCGGCATCGATCTTGGCCAGGTGTTCGCCGGCAGCGTGGGCAGCGATCGCCGGTTGGAATACACCGCCATCGGCGCGCCGGTGGGCGGTGCCGCGGCGCTATGCGCCGCCGCCGGCCCGGGCGAGATCCGGGTCAGCTCCGCGCTGCTGGAGGCGCTCTCCAGCCCACCTCCCACGGAAACGGTCGCCGAGGCGAGCAGTGCCGTAGATGCCCTAGGTGCCGCAGGTACCGTAGATGCCGTAAATGCCGTAGATGCCGTAAATAAGATCGACGAGCCCGCGCCAACTCCCCAAGCGGCGGCCGCGCGGGCTTATCGCATCGACTGGCGCACGCCGCCGACCCTGCGCCAGTCGGGTGAAGTGCCCCACCCCCAGGAGCTCTGACCGCCTCAGCCGTTCAGCTGCTTGAAGACGATCCGCACCCCGTCGGGGTCGTGAGTGTCGAAGACGAGGCAGCCGTCGGCGTCCTGCCGCAGGCCGCCGGGAACGTTCTTGTCGCGCAGCAGCATCTCCTGGTAGGCCTTTTCGGCCGAGGGCACCACCATGACCAGCACCAGCTTGTGGTGCGGCCCCTGGTAATCGAAGCTCTCGTCCCTTTCCCGGTCCCGGTCGGCGGTCCCGGCCGGGCGCCCGAGCACCTCGATCGCCGCCGCGCCCGCCTGGTAAAGCGCTCCACGGCCATCCTCGCGGTCCCAGCTCTGCAGCCGAGGCAACGACAGGGTGTCGCCATAGAAGCGGCAGGTGCGCTCGAAGCTCCTGGCACGGACCACCACCCGAAACTGCCGAATCTCCATCGTCTTCCTCCCGATCGCCAGCCGCAACCTGGGGGCGCCAAGACCCGCCCAAGCGCTCCGTGCGTGGCGGCAAGCATTACCACACAAGCAGGCTGCTGAAAAAGCCCGCGCGTCGCGTTGCGACCTGCCGGGAGTGCCGCGGCCGGCGTGGGCCGCGGCCGAGCGCCGCGGGGTCGGATGCCAGGCGCCGCGGGGTCGGATGCCAGGCGCCGCGACGCCGGCGATGCCCTGTGCACGAGGGTGCGGGATGGCGGGCGGGGCCGGACCGAGGGAGGTGTTATTCTTGGCCGGTGACCGAGCTGCACCGCCTGGTATCCGTGGCGACCCTCCTCCTTGCTCTTCCCCTGCTGCTGGCGGCCCAGATCGGACGGCCCGAGGCGCCGCCGCGCGGCCCCGCCGTCGTGCTCGACGGCCGCGAGCTGCCGGTGGCCGTGACCATCACCCCGGCCGGCCCGCTGTTCGCGCTCCGGCCGCTGGTCGACAGCCTGGGCGGCCAGCTCGGCGGCGAGGACACCGGCGAGAGCTACAACCTGAAGATCGAGGCCACCGAGGTGGTGACCGGGATCGGCAACGCCATCATCACCGTCGGCGAGGAAATCGTGTCGCTGTCACAGCCGCCGGTGCGGGGCCAGGGCGGGCCGCTGGTGCCGCTCGACTTCCTGCGCAAGACCTATGGCGCGGTGTCCGGCTATTCCTTCGACTGGCGGCCCGAGGACTCGCGTCTCGTCATCTCCCGCCGCGAGTCGCGCGAGATCAAGGTCCTGCTCGATGTCGTGCATTTACAGGGGATGACCACCGTGGTGCTGCAGTTCCCCGAGACGCCCCGCTACCGTCTCAACCAGCAGCCCGGCGTCGTCGAGGTCCAGCTGCTCGCCGATCGCCTGGCGCCGCCGGTGCGCAAGAAGGTGGACGACAGCCTGGTCCAGGACGTCACCTTCGCGCCGCAGCTGGTGCGCATCCAGCTCGTCCCCGATGCGGAGGTCGAGAGCTACCTGCTGGACAACCCGTTCCGGCTCGTCTTCGACGTGCACCGCAAGTCGGCGGCGCCGGTGCCCATCGGCCCGTCCGCCGCCACCTTCGATCTGCGCTCGAACACGCGCACCATCGTCATCGACCCGGGCCACGGCGGCACCGAGACCGGCGCCATCGGCCCCAGCGGCGTCGCCGAGAAGGAGCTGACGCTGGTGCTCGCCCGCGATCTCGAGGCGCGCCTGATCCAGCGGCTGCCGGTGCGCGTCGTGCTGACTCGCAACGACGACGCCAAGCTGCCCCTGGACAACCGCACGGCGATCGCCAACCAGAACAAGGCCGACCTCTTCATCTCGCTGCACCTCAACTCGTCGCTGGGCTCGGGGGCGCATGGCGCCGAGACCTACTTCCTGAGCTCCCAGGCGACCGACACCCGCGCTGAATCCGCCGCGGCCAGCGAGAACGTCGGCGGCGCGCCGGCGGCGGCGGGCGACGCCGGGCAGGAGAACCAGGACCTGCAGATGCTCCTCTGGGACCTGGCGCAAACCCATCATCTCGCCGAGAGCCAGCGCTTCGCCGGCCTGGTGCAGGCCGAGCTCAACCAGGCCCTCGAGCTCAGGGACCGCGGCGTCAAGCAGGCCCCCTTTCGCGTGCTGATGGGCGCCGCCATGCCGGCCGTGCTGGTCGAGCTGGGGTTCATCAGCAACCCCGACGAGGAGGCCAAGCTGCAGAACCCGGCCTATCGCGCCAACCTCGTCGAGGCGCTGGTGCGCGCCGTCGGCCGCTATCTCGAGCCCCCGCAGGCGGAGCGGCGTTCGACCCCGCCGCTGCCGCCAACCCAAGGGGCGGTGCGCTCGAACCCCGGCTCGCCGACCCCGCCATGAGCCGCCGCGCGGCAGGGTGGGTCCTCGCCCTTGCGCTCGTTCTGGTCCTCGGCAGCCTCGCCTGGTGGTGGCAATCCGGCCGCGGCGGCGGCAGGTCCGGGCGCCGTGGCGCCGCGGCCGAGGAAGCCGGCGCCGCCGCCACCGAGCGCCACGCCTTCGATCTCTACTTTCCCTCCGCCGGCGGCGGGCTGCGCGCGGAGCGCCGCGAGCTGCAGGTGAGCGAAGCGCCCAAGGACCGCATCCGCAAGGTCCTCGAGGCGGTGCTCGCCGGACCGGCGGCGACGGCCACGCCAGGCGACCCCCCGGCGGGTAAGGAGGGGGCAGCCCGGCCGGCGCCGCCAGGCAAGGGGGCACCGGCGGCGGCTCCCGTTGCCGCGCCGGCGGCATCGGGGTTGGTGCGCCCGTTTTCGCCGGAGGTGAAGCTCGGCGGCGTGGAGCTGTCGGCCGACGGCACCGCGTTCGTCGATCTGCGCTGGCCCGACCACGACGACCCTCCCGAATCGGGTTCGACGGAGGAGATTCAGCGCGTCTACTCCCTGGTCGATTCGGTCGCTCTCAACGTGCCGCAGGTGAACCGCGTCGTGCTGCTGTGGAACGGCACCCAGCGCATCACCTTCGCCGGCCATCTCGACACCAGCCGGCCGCTGCTGCCTGACCGCACCCTGCTCGCACCTTGATGGACGCCATCGGGGTCTTCGACTCGGGTGTTGGGGGCCTGACGGTGGTCGCGGCGCTGCGCCGGCGGCTGCCGCGGGAGTCGATCCTCTACTTAGGCGACACGGCGCGGCTGCCCTACGGCAGCAAGTCGCCGGCCACCGTCACCCGCTACACCCGCCGCAACGTCGACTTTCTCGCCCAGCACGGGGTCAAGGCCGTCGTGGTGGCCTGCAACACCGCCTCGGCCCTGGCGCTGCCGGAGCTCGCCCTGCCGATGCCGGTATGGGGAGTCATCGAGCCCGGCGCCGAGCGCGCGGCGGCGGCGAGCGGCGGCCGGGTGGGCGTCATCGCCACCGAGGCGACGGTACGCTCGGACGCGTATCCTCGCGCGCTGCGCCGCCTGCGTCCCGACCTGGAGATCGCGAGCCGCGCCTGCCCGCTGTTCGTGCCGCTGGTCGAGGAAGGCTGGTACGACGACCCGATCACCGAGCAGGTGGCGGGCCGTTACCTGGCGCCGCTGCTGGCCGCCGGGATCGATACCCTGGTCCTCGGCTGCACGCACTACCCGCTGCTGGCGCCGGTGCTCGCGAAGGTCGCGGGTCCGGCGGTCGAGCTGGTCGACTCCGCCGAGGCCGTGGCGGAGGAAGTCGCCATCGCACTCGAGACGACCGCGAGCGCTCGGAGCGTCTTGGGAGCCGCAGACGGCGCAGGTACCGCAGACAGCGCCGATACGGCAGACGGCGCAGACACCGCGGACGCCGGCAAGCTGCGCGTTTGCGTCACCGATGCCAGCCAGGGCTTTCAGACCTTGGCGCGCCGCATCCTTGGCGCTCCCGAGCTGTGCCTCGAGTGGGTCGAGGTTTGACCGCCGATGCGTCCGCTGCCGGGCGGCGTTCAGGAGCGGAGGTCGCGCACCGCCGGCAGCAGCCCGAAGCCATCCGCGGCGCGCACCCCGTCGAGGATCGCCGCGGCCACCGCGCGCTCGGCGAGCACGCCGACCTGATGGACGTGAGCGGGCCGCTCGCCGGTCGCCAGGGTGACCACCAGGTCGCCGTCGTAGAGCGTCAGCGCCGGCGCCAGCGCGCGGTACAGCCCGCCGAAGGCCATCTGGCAGACCTTCTGCGCGGCGCGCTTCGAGAGCGCCGCGTCGGTCATCACCACCGCCAGCGTGGTATTGCCTTCCCAGGGATTCGGCGCCGCCGGCGGCAGCGCCGCCAGCACCCGCTCGGCGCCCACCAGGCGGTGCGAGTCCGGAGCGGCGCGGCAGCCGGCGACGATCGCGCCGCTGTCAGGGTCCCGCACGTCGCCGAAGGCGTTGACCGCCGCGAGGGCCGCGACGGTCGGGCCGCCGGCCACCGCCAGGCTGGCGAAGCCGATGCCGCCCTTCATGCCGCAGTCGCGGCCCAAGGCCTTGCCCACGGTCGCCCCGGTGCCCGCCCCGACGCTGCCCACCGCCACCTCGCCGCCGCGCGCCTCGCGCAGCGCCTGCTCGACCAGCGCGCGGCCGGGGTGCGCCAACGGGTCGCCGAAGCCGAGATCGAAGAGGATGGCGGTGGGCACCAGCGGCACCCTCGCCACCCCGGCGTCGAAGCCGTGGCCGTCGCGGGCCAGGGCCTCCACCACCGCGTCGGCAGCCGCCAGGCCGAAGCCGCTGCCGCCGGCCAGCACCACGGCGTGGGCCCGCGTCGCCAGGTGATGGCTGCCGATGAGCGAATCGAACTGCCTGGTGCCGGTCGCCGAGCCGCGCAGGTCGGCCGCCGCCACCGCCCCTTGCGGGCAGAGCACGACGGTGACGCCGGTCATGCCGGTGGTATCGGAGCCGTGGCCGATGGTGAAGCCGGCGATGGTCAGCTCGCGCGCCGGCGCCGGGAGGGGCGGGACATCCACGCCGCTATGTTACCCCTGCGACGATCGCCGCTTCGCGCCAGCTGCGCCCTATCCAGCCGCTCGAATGGGCGAGTCTCTTCTGAATGAGCGGAGGCCGCCGGCTGTTCTTGCTCCTGCTGGCGGCCGCCAACACCGCGCTGGCGCTGGCGGCGTGGACCCGGCAGCCGTGGGCGAACGGCCCCGCCGAATGGCGCTGGGACTACCTGCCGGCGCGCGGGCTGGAGCCGAACCCCGTTGCGTGGCTCGTCATCCTGGCCGCGCTGGCCGGCCTGGGCGTGCTGTGGGGTCATCGCCGCCTCGCCACATGGCGGGGCGCGCCGCTCGCCGCGGTGGCCTGCGGCACCGCCTTCACCTTTGCCCTGGTCGCCGTCCAGCCGGGGGGATTCGCGCGGGTGACCGGCGCGCTGGTCTCGCGCAACAGCTTCGGGTACGTGTGGGACGCCGCTCTCGCCCCGTCCACCGGCGCGCTGCTGGCCGACTACCCGGCGGCCAGCGCCGGCCTCAACCAGCACTCGGTGACGCATCCCCCCGGAGCGCTGCTGGCGGTCCGCGCCCTGGGCTGGCTCGATCGGGCGATGCCGCCGCCGGCGGCCGGGCCCTTGGCGGCGGGTTGCACAGCTGGCGCGGAGGGTGGCGGCAGCCTGCCCTCCCTAGCAGTCGCCGCCATCGAGCGCGAGGTCGCGCGCGCCCGCAGGCACGGCAGACCGGTGCCGCAGCCGCCTCCGGGGCCGTGGGCGGTGGCCGCTCTCGGCGTGCTGGTCCCGGCGCTCTCGGCTCTTGCGGCCTGGCCGCTCTATCTGCTGGCCCGCCGGCTGGGTCAGCCGCGCGAGACGGCGCTCGCCGCCGCGGTGATGTGGCTGCTGGTGCCGGCGCGCTCCCTGTTCACGCCGTCGTTCGACCAGGCGCTGCCTGTGTTGCTGGTCGGCGCTGCCTGGCTGGCCGCCGGTGGCGGCCGCGCCCGCGCCGCGGCGGCGGGCCTGCTGTCCTTCGCCGCCTGCTTCGCCAGTTACGGCTGCCTGCCGGCGCTGCCGCTGGTGGCCGCTTGCGCCGTCGCCGCGCCTGCCGCCGCCGCGCGCCGGAACCGCCTCGACGAGGCGCCGAGCGCACCCGGCGACCTGGAGCGGGGCCGGCCAGAGGACAGGGCAAGAGGCCTGCTGCTTGCCGTCCGGGACTGGCAGCGCTGGGGCGCGCTGGCGCTTGGCTTCGTCGTTCCCTACCTGGTGCTTTGGATAGCGGCAGGCCACGATCCCTGGCACGCCCTGCGCGCCGCGCTGGCGCTGCACCACCAGATCGCCGTGGCGCCGCGCTCCTATGCCACCTGGCTGCTGTGGAACCCCTACGATTTCGCCCTGCTGCTGTCGCCGGGGGTGCTCGGCCTGGCCGCCGCCGCGTTGCTCGCGGGAGCGTGGCCACGCGAGAGTGAAGGCGCGCCGAGCGCGACGCCCGTGCTGCCCGCGCCCGGACGGCTGGCGGCCTGGACCTGGTGGTGTTTGCTGGCGCTGCTCCTGCTTTCGGGGAACGTGCGCGGCGAGGCCGGCAGGATCTGGTTGCCGTGGATGCCGTTCGCCTGCCTCTTCGCGGCCGCGACTATCGCTGGCCGGGAGGGAGCCCTAGTGCCGCAGGGCCCCAAGCGACGAGCCGTCGTGGCGTTGCTGCTGGCGACTGAAGCGGCACTCACGCTGGCGCTCGCCGCCGCCATGGTCTTCGTAAGCGCGAGCTAGCCCGTCCCAGAGGTTCGCGGCATAAGCCGACTGTCAACGACGCGAATTTCTAACTCGCGACACTAGGCTCCACATTTCGCACACCGTCTTGCTGCGGCGGCAGCGGCAGCTTCCTCTCTCGACTCCAGACATCGAGATCGGTAGGTCGTCGGCGTTAGTAGCGACCATCGGCCATCCGCGTTCTCCGCCTGTTTGGAAATCGCCAACCGGAGTCCGTCTACCAGGGAGGACCCCCGCACGGTGCTGGCTGCGTTGCGCGCCTGCCGGGTGCGGCAACAACCGCCTCCGAGGAGCTGACCTCGGACCCGACCAGAGAGGTGCAGCAATGAACGCGCATCATCCCTCGAAGCTCGCCGTGGCTGCGGCGCTGGCCGCGGCCATCATGCTCGCACCGCTGGCATCTGCCAGCACCGGCAGCGAGAACCCTTCCTCGCCCGAGATCGCCGGAACCTGTCCTAACTGCAGGGAGGCACCCGTTTGCCACCCGGACCACGCGGCCTGCAAGGAAGAGCCGCGGATCATCCGTTACACCTACCCTTCTGGCGCACTGACCGTGGAGGGCTCCGGGATCAAGCCGAGCTCGGGGCTGCGGCCAGACACTCCTGTCGCGGTCCGTGTCTGCTGTATCAATCCCTATCGTCACAGCGTCAACGTGAAAATCGACCAACAGACGTTCGACGAGCTGTATAAGGCGCCCTCGCAGGTGTCGAGCGAGCTCTTGCCGAGTACGCAGCCAGCGACTGACAAAGCTGCCACGAAGGCTATGGTATCTCCCGCGGACACTGTCCTTGCAGCCAAGGAGATGGACGCCAAAGTCGCCCTGCTCAATGCCGAGAAAACCCTGGATAGTGCCAACCAGCAGCTCGATGCCGCGTCCAGCAGCCTGAAGATTGCAACCGATGAGATGACAAAGTTCAACGCTCTCGATGCCCATGACCCGAATAGGGCTCAGGCGGCAACCGCAGAGTCGGCCGCCCAGAGGCTACTCGACGAATGGACCGCGAAGGTCACAGAGGCCAAAGGCCAAGTGGCGGCGGCAAAGGCCACCTTGGCGCAAGCGAGGGCCGCAGAGGCCCAGGCCCAGGCAGGGCTCCCGGCGCAACTGATCGACTTCAACGATGACGCCGACCGGCTTGCGCTCGTCGACGAGTTCGTGGCGGCGCAGCGCGCCAGAGTGCTTCAGGTCGACGATCCTACGAGGCTACGTGGCCTCAGCCTCGCCGCGGCCTTCGTAACAGCGCAAGCGGCGCTCGACCCGGATGACCCGAGATTCTCGAACCTTCCGAATCCCCTTCCGTGCTCGAGCAAAGACTGCAGCCCCGCAGCTCTCATCCAGCTTCGCTCCGACCTCGCCAACGAGGTCGAGGAAGACTTCGCCGATCTGACCAGCGGATTCCAGAAAGCGCAAGCCGCCGATGCAGACACAGAGAAGACGCTGGCGCAGAAGGAAAGTGCCGCGGAGCGCGACCAGCACGCTGCAGACCTCTGCACGGACCGGCGATTGCACGCGAAATTGGAGCGGCAAGCCGCTCGGGAGAAGGCCACCGCGGCTGCGGCCCGCAAGAACGCGAAGAAACTGGTTACGCCCGAGATCGCCGGGCTCTTTGCCAAGGCGCAGAAGCGCCACGATGCCCTGACCAGCTCCCGGGCTCAGCGCGACCTGCAATTCGCGTCGGCGATGAGCGTCTACGCCAACGTCCTGGACCCGGACTTTGGCTGCCTGCTCTTCGGTCCCGTGGCGGCCACGGGCGACGAGATCGAGATTACGATCGAGACACCGCTGGCGGCGGACGCCGCCAACTTCACCCTGTCACCGGCGCCCGAGAAAACGGCCACCGGCGGTGGAGCCGGCAGCAAGAAGCCTGCGCCTGCCGCCGCACCGTCAAGCCAAGCGGCCCTGATCATCCCGGTCGTCGGCAATCACCGGCCCAGCTTCAGCACCGGCATTTTCTTCACCGGCCTGGTGAACCCGACCTTCTTCAGGGACTCGAATGGCTTCGTGCGCCAGCACGAGGACAGCTTCACGCCGGCCCTCGGAGCCATGGTTCACACTCCCCTCTGGTTCCCGTGCCCAGACTACAGCTTCCAGCTCAGCCTCGGCGTCGCGCTCAAGGACAGCAATCCGCTCTACTTGCTGGGCCCGAGTGTGATCATCGGCCGGCACCAGCGCACAGTGATCACGGCCGCCCTCGCCGGAGGCCAGGTCAGCCGCCTGAGCAATGGTATCCGCCCTGGGGACATGGTGCCGGCGACCACGCAGCTCACGACGGACAAGGTGTTTCGCTATGGCTTCCTGCTCGGCCTGACCTACAACTTTGGGGCCGCTACCCAGAGCAATAACAACTCGACCAGCTCCAAGGGCTCGGCCAAGTAAGCAGGAACGGAGGGAACAACCGGCGACGGCGCCTACTTCGGCTCGAGCACCACGTTGAGGTTGGAGTAGGTCCAGCCGACCGGCGGGAAGTATGCGCCATCGCCGATGCCGGTCTGGCCGAAGTCCACCACCAGCGGGTTGGCATTGGCGCTCAGATCGAACCACTGCGTCGGGCCGGCGATGGTGTAGATGACCGCGCCGCCCTGGGACACGTCGAGCTCGCACTGGTTGACGGTCAGGTCGTAGATCAGCCTCATGTGATAGCTGCTGTTCTGCTTCCAGGGACCGGGGGTCCTGACGAACACGTTCTCGACTCCCAGGTCGAGCAGCGTCTTCGAGTTGCGGTTGACGACCTGCACGGCGCAGAAGGGCTCGCGCAGCGAGCGCGTCTTGTTCGGCCGCCTGAAAGACATGACGCCGGTGAACAGGCCGGTGGGGAACACGCCGATGCGCAGGTCCCAGTCGATCGTCGCGCGCTTGAACACCACCCCCGGCTGTGCCGGCAGGTCGTAGAGCTGCTCGGAGTTGCTGGCCGTCGCGTTGAGGAAGATGCCGGGGACGCTGAAGGTGACGTTGTTGCCGCCGCCGCCCGGGCCGCCGCCCGGAAACCCGGGACCGAGGCTGCCGGTGAGCGCCGGCGACGGGCCGACGAACTGGACCGCTGCGCCGCCGGGTTGATAGACCATGGCGAAGGCGAAGAACGTGTGGTCGCAGCTCGCGACGATGCGCCCGTCGGCGATCAGCTGGGCGCCCAGGGTCGCCAGGACGTCCGGGAAGTCGCGCCGCGACAGCGGCGGCAGCGACAGGGTCGCCACCGGCGCCAGTGCGTGGCCGTCCGGGGAGAAGGCGGCGACGGCGCACTGCGCGGCGCTGCCGTCGAGGTTGATCAGCGAGAAGTCGGTGATCATGCCGCCGGCGCTGCGCTCCAAGCCGAGGAGCTCCACGAACCCCCCCGCCGCCAGCGCGTTGTCCTGGCTGACCGCCGGGATGGTGGCGGTGCCCAGCAGGTTGCCGTTCGCGTCCGTCACCTCCAGGCGGGCGCCCACCACCAGCTGCTGCGCGCCGCTGACTTCCAGCAGGCCGCTCTGTCCGGTGGGAGCCGCGCCGGTCAGGGCCGCGGTGGCGCTCGGCGGCACGGTGACGTTGCCGCTGGCCGCCTTTTGCGTGGTGCCGTCGATGCCCTGCGGAATGAAGAGGGTCGCGAAATGGCGCGGCGACTGATCGGGATTGGAGATCCAGACCCTGGTCGCGTAGGTGGCGCCGCCGATCGAGACCTGGCTCGCCAGCGGCACGAAGACGTCGCCCGCCAGGGCGGGAGCGGGCAGCAGGGCCAGCGCACCGGCGGCGGACAGCAGGAGCGTGATCGAGGCTCTCATCCTGTTCACTACCGACCTCCCAGGGCCTGCGGTGACGCCCTCCTCGAGGGCCGGTCACCGGATTTTGGGGGCCGGTCTGCCGGAGCTGCCGGCATGCCGGCGTGCCAAAAGCACGGTTTTGCAGCCATTGTAGAGGAAGCCATCGCTCTATGCAACCAAAATTGTGCAATCCCGGCGTCCGAGTTGCGGCCCGGCACGATCGCGACTACCCTATTGGCCCTGCGGAGGGACGATGGCGGAGATCCAATGGCAGCCGTCCTCGCTGGTATGGAACTGGCGGGCGGCGGCGGACGCGGGCGACGCTCGCGGGGAAGCGGCGGCGGCGCGGCGCCAGGGCGCCATCGGCGGCGGCGTGGGCCTGGCGGTGGCCGCGGCGCTGGCTTTCCTGCTGCGCCGCACCGGGCTCGCCGCGGCGGTCGCGGCGGTCGCGATCGCCGTCGCGCTGCTGGCCCTGGCCACGCCGCTGACTCTTTACCGGCAGCTGCGCGGCGCGCTCGACCGGCTCGGCAGCTGGGTCGGCACCGCCGTCACCTGGCTGCTGATGACCGTCCTCTTCTACCTGCTGTTCCTGCCGGTCGGGCTGGTCCTGCGCGCCACGGGCAAGCTGGCCTTCACCCGCTTCGCCGACCCCGCCCTCGCCACCTACTGGACGACGACCGCAGACCGCGTCCCTACCGCCGAGTCGTACCGCAAGCAGTTTTGACGTGAAGCTCCTCGGCATCAGCTGCTACTACCACGACTCGGCGGCCTGCTTGATCGACGCGGGCCGCATCGTGGCCGCGGCGCAGGAGGAGCGCTTCACCCGCATCAAGCACGACAGCGCCTTCCCGGTCAATGCGGTGCGCTACTGCCTGGCGCAAGCCGGCGACGGCCCCGGCAAGGCGGCCCGCCTCGACGGGGTGGTCTTCTACGACAAGCCGCTGCTCAAGTTCCACCGCATCCTCGAGACCTACCTCGCGGTCGCGCCGCGCGGGCTGCGCTCCTACGTGCAAGCGCTGCCGCTGTGGCTGCGCGAGAAGCTGTGGATCCCGCCGCGCATCGAGGAGGCGCTCGCGCTCTGCGGCGCGGACGGCCACCCGCCGATCTACTTCACCGAGCACCACGAGTCGCATGCCGCCAGCGCCTTCTATCCTTCGCCGTTCGACCAGGCGGCGGTGCTGACGCTCGACGGGGTGGGGGAATGGGCCACCACCACCATCGGCATCGGCGAGGGCGAGCGCCTGCGCCTGGTGCGCGAGATCAAGTTCCCGCACTCGCTCGGGCTGCTCTACTCGGCCTTCACCTATTTCACCGGCTTCAAGGTCAACTCGGGCGAGTACAAGCTCATGGGGCTCGCCCCCTACGGCACCGGCCGCTACACCGACCTGATCAAGCGGGAGCTCATCGACCTCAAGGAGGACGGCTCCTTTCGCCTGAACATGGAGTACTTCGGCTACCTGGACGGCCTCGAGATGACCAACGACCGCTTCGCGGCGCTGTTCGGCGGGCCGGCGCGCCGGCCGGAGTCGCCGATCGGCGTCCGCGAGATGGACCTTGCCCGTTCGATCCAGGAGGTGACCGAGGAGGTGGTGCTGAAGCTGGCGCGGCACGCCCGCGAGCTCACCGGCCAGCGCTACCTGTGCCTGGCCGGCGGCGTGGCGCTCAACTGCGTCGCCAACGGCATCCTGCTGCGCGCCGGGATCTTCGACGACCTGTGGATCCAGCCGGCGGCCGGCGACGCCGGCGGCGCCCTGGGCGCGCCGCTCGCGCTGTGGCACAACGCCATGGGCAAGCCGCGGGTCACCGTCACCGGCCTGGCCGGCAAGCGCCGCGACCTGATGCAGGGCGCCTTGCTGGGCCCCGACTTCAGCGCCGGGCAGATCCGCGAGTACCTCGACCACCAGGGGCTGCCCTACGAGGAGCTGGCCGATGGCGACTGGGCGCCGCGCATCGCCCGGCTGATCGCCGGCGGCAACGTCGTCGGCCTGTGCCACGGCCGCATGGAGTTCGGCCCGCGGGCGCTCGGCAACCGCTCGATCGTCGGCGACGCCCGTTCACCGCGCATGCAGTCGATCATGAACCTCAAGATCAAGTACCGGGAGAGCTTCCGGCCGTTCGCTCCGACGGTGCTCGAGGAGCGCGTCGGCGACTATTTCGAGCTCGACCGGCCGTCGCCCTACATGCTGCTGGTGGCGGACGTGGTAAGTTCGCGGCGGGTGCCGCGCCAGGGCGACGAGCAGGGCCTGCCGCTGGTCGAATGGGTCAACCGGCCGCGCTCGGACATCCCGGCGATCACTCACGTAGACTATTCGGCGCGCATCCAGACGGTCTCGAGCGAGGAGAATCCCCGCTACCATGCGCTGCTCGCCGAGTTCGAGCGGCAGACCGGCTATGGCGTGATCGTCAACACCAGCTTCAACGTGCGCGGCGAGCCGATCGTCTGCACGCCGGAGGATGCGTACCGCTGTTTCATGCGCACCGAGATGGACTACCTGGTGCTGGGGCCCTTCTTGATCGAGAAGCTTGCACAGCCGCCGTTCGCCGACCGCGGCAACTGGCGTCAGGACTTCCAGCTGGATTAGCAGCGTCGTTGCAGCTCGCCGGCCTCCCCGCGGCACAGTCGCGTCAGAGCGGGGCACCGGCGCCGAGGAGAAAGACAGTCATGGGCAAGCTCCGTTACGTCGGCTCGTTCATGGGCGAGATCTTCCAGTTCGCCCGCCAGCACAAGGTCTACTGGATCGTGCCGTTCGTGCTCATCCTGGCGCTGGTGATCGTTCTGGTGGTGACCAGCCAGGCCGCCGCGCCGTTCATCTACACGCTGTTCTAGCCGCCGCCGTGAAGGCCAAGCTGGCCCTGGCAGCCGCCGCGACCGTGCTGGCGCTGCTCGTGGGCGAGGCGGCGCTGCGCATCGCCGGCATCTCCTATCCCAACTTCTACCGTCCCGACCCCGAGCGCGGCTGGTCGCTGCGGCCGGGGGCCGAGGGGTGGTGGCGCAAGGAGGGGCTGGCCTACGTGCGCATCAGCAGCGCCGGGCTGCGCGACGTCGAGCACGCCGCCGCGAAGCCGCCCGGGTGCCTGCGCATCGCGGTGCTCGGCGACTCCTGCGCCGAGGCGCTGCAGGTGCCGGTCGCCCAGACGTTCTGGAAGCTGCTGGAGCGGCAGCTCGCGGCCTGTCCGGCGGCCCGCGGCCGCACCGTCGAGGCGCTCGACTTCGGCGTGGCCGGCTACGGCACCGCCCAGGAGCTGCTGACCCTGAGGCGGCAGGTCTGGCGCTTCCAGCCGGACCTGGTGCTGCTCGCCTTCTATCCCGGCAACGACGTGCGCAACAACGCCCGCCCGCTCGAGCAGGACCCGCTGCGCCCCTACTTCACCCTCGGTCCGGGCGGCAGCCTGGCGCTCGACGACTCCTTTCGGGCATCCGCCGGCTACCGCCTGCGGCAGACGCCGGCGGCCCGGCTGGCGTATGCCGCCTACGACCACCTCCGCCTGCTGCAGCTCGCCAAGCAGGGCAAGAGCGTGGTGGACGGCTGGATCGGCGCCGCCAAGGCGCGCAGCAAGGAAGAGGGCGAGGCGCTGCAGGAGCTGGGTCTGGACAACGCGGTCTACTCGCCGCCGCGGGACCAGGACTGGCGCGCCGCCTGGAGCGTCACCGAGGCGATGATCGCCGCCATGCGTGACGACGCCGCCGCCCACCGCGTGCCGTTCGGGGTCGTGGTGCTCACGACCGGCATCCAGGTCAACCCCGATCGAGAGGTGCGAGCGGTCTTCCTGCGCAAGCTGGGATTGGCCGACCTCTTCTACCCGGGAAGGCGTCTCGCCGCCTTCGGGCAAGCCGCCGGCATTCCGGTCCTCGACCTGGGCCCCCCGCTGCAACAGCTGGCGGTCCGCGAGCACGTCTACCTGCACGGCTCGTCCAACACCGCCCCAGGAGAAGGCCACTGGAACGCCAAAGGCCACGCCGCCGCCGCCCCCCTGATCGCCGCCTGGCTATGCCAAGAGGTGCTGGCGCCGAAGCCGGCATTGCCCTGACCAGGCGCCGCCCTCCCGACCGATCTGGCCAGAAGGCTGGTCGCCGGAGAGCCGGTGACCGAAGGTGGGGGGAGGTCGGGTGCCGCCGGGCTCCCGGGTGGCGACTCAAAGAGGCGAGGCAAGAACCCTCGATCTCGCCACCACCCCTGACCGAGCCTCGGCGGTCGCCAGCCGAGAGCCCGGCGGCGCCCGACCGGGGGGTGCCAACCGGAGGTGTGCGACAATGAGCGAATATGCGATTCAAGCCGATCCACGGCATCATGGCCGTGGTACTCTTCACGGGTATCGTCGTGGTGGCCGACCTGGCGCTCGAAGGGCGATTCGGCCGGCCTCCTTACGAGCGGGTTGCCGCCGGACCGGACGGGGCGGTGAGGATCAGCCTTGCCGGACTCGGGCCGCAGCAGGTCCGGTTCTACCACTTCCTCAATCCCTCCAACCAGGAAGTCTGGTTCTTCGTCGGCCGCGACGCCTCCGGACAGGTGCAGGTCGCCTTCGACGCGTCCGAGGTGTGCGCCAAGGGCAAGCGCGGGTTCCGTCACGAGGGCGAATGGATGGTGTGCAACAAGTGCGACAAATCCTTCCGGCTCGCCGAGATGAACGCCGGGGGCGGCGGCTGCAAGCCGGTGCCGTTGCGGTTCCAGCTCGCCGGCGGCGAGCTGCTGATCGCCCAGGCCGACGTCCTTGCGGGATGGCGCCTCTTCCATTAGCTCCCCCACGGGAGCGCGGCCCGCAGGCGCCGCGGACGCCATGGGGCGGCAGCGGCCGCACAAATGGCAACTGCCTTGAAATCAGAGCTTTGACGGACATGCACGGGATGGTGTATCGTCGCGCGGTCCGGAAAGGATAGTCATGTGCGCAGCCGACCTCGTGCTCTACGAAGAGGAGTTCAAGCACCTCGAAGAGGCGCTGCGCCGCCTGCGGCAGGAGGCTAACGGCAAGGCTGTCTTCCTGATCGACAAGAACGGCCAGCAGATCGCCGCGGCCGGTGAGATCGAGCAGTTCGACACCACCTCGCTGGCCTCCCTGACGGCCGGCAACGTGGCGGCGACGGACGGCCTCGCCAAGCTGATCGGCGAGCGCGAGTTCTCGGTCCTGTTCCACGAGGGGCAGCAGGACCACATCCACATCTCGATCGTGGCCAAGCGCGCGATCCTGGTCGTGATCTTCGACGACCGGTCGTCGCTCGGCCTGGTGCGGCTGCGCGTCAAGCGCGCCAATGGCGACCTCGAGAGGATCTTCGAGGTCATGGTGCAGAAGGGCGACAGAGACGCCCAGGGGCCTTCGCACTCGAGCCCCTTCGCCGAGATCACCGACGACGATATCGACGCGCTCTTCGGGGAGTAGCAGCCGGTCCCGGCTACTCAGGCTGGCTCGCGAGACCGGCGGCGGCTCCCCCAACGGTCCGTGCCAGGGCGCGGCCCCGGGAAGCGTTTCGACCCCGGGCGGCAAGAGCGGCAGGTCGCGGAGTGAGGCAAGCGGATGACCTTCATCAATTACGCCAGCAAGGAGATCAACTGCAAGATCGTCTACTACGGCCCCGGGCTGTGCGGCAAGACGACCAACTTGCAGTACATCTACAACAAGACCTCTCCCGACTCGAAGGGGAAGATGATCTCGCTGGCCACCGAGGCCGACCGCACGCTGTTCTTCGACTTCCTGCCACTGGACCTTGGCAGCATCCGCGGCTTCACCACCCGCTTTCATCTCTACACCGTGCCCGGGCAGGTGTTCTACGACGCCAGCCGCAAGCTGATCCTGAAGGGCGTCGACGGCGTGGTCTTCGTGGCCGACAGCCAGACGGAGCGCATGGAGGCCAACATCGAGTCGATCCGCAACCTGGAACAGAACTTGAAGGAGCATGGATTCGATCTCGCTGTCATCCCCTATGCCCTGCAATTCAACAAACGCGACCTTGGCAACGTAGCGCCGGCCGAAGAGATGTACCGCACTCTCAATTACAAGCGTGAGCCCACCTTCGAGGCCATTGCCACCACCGGCGTGGGGGTCTTCGACACCCTCAAGTCGGTCGCCAAGCAGATCCTCATCGAGCTCAAGAAACGTTAGAACGAAGATGGTCGCCGAAGCGAAGGGGAGGGGGCGTCCCCTTCCCCCCGGAGGGTGGGAAGGGGATCGAGGGGTTGCGGGGGAGATCCGATAGATGCTTCGCGTAGTCCTCGATCGCCTGCTACTGGCACCTGTTTCATGGCTCGGGGTCGCCGTAGGCGGTGGACGCTAAGAGGTGAAGGACGCGGTGCCGATGGCGGGTCCCGGCCTGGACGGCAGCTCCCTGGTGGCGATCGGCGGCGGCACCGGCCTGTCGGCGCTGCTGCGCGGCTTGAAGCATCACGTCGGCTCGCCGCGTCTCGGCCGCCTCACCGGGGTGGTCACCGTCACCGACGACGGCGGCTCGTCGGGCCGCCTGCGCAAGGAGTTCGGGGTCCTGCCGCCAGGCGACATCCGCAACTGCATCGTGGCCCTGGCGGACGACGAGGACCTGCTGGCCCGCCTGTTCCAGTACCGCTTCCCCAACGGCGGCGGGCTGGTCGGCCACTCGTTCGGCAACCTCTTCCTGACCGCGCTGACCGGCATCACCGGCGACTTCCACCAGGCGATCCTGACCGCGGAATCGGTGCTGTCGGTGCGCGGCAAGGTCTACCCGGCGACGCTCGTCGACGTGCGCCTGCGCGGGCGCGGCGTCTCCGGCAAGGTGTACGAGGGCGAGAGCGCGATCGGCGTGTCCGGCGAGGAGCTGGCCGGCATCGAGCTCGATCCGCCGGCGGTGCCGGCCTTCCCGCCCGCGGTCGCGGCCCTCGAGGCCGCCGACGCCATCCTGCTGGGGCCGGGCTCGCTGTACACCTCCATCATCCCCAACCTGCTCATCGCCGGCATCCGCCAGGCGGTCGCCAGGAGCCGCGCCCGCGTCATCCTGCTGCTCAACCTGATGACCCAGCCCGGCGAGACCGACGGCATGATGGGGGCGGCCCATCTGCATGCCATCGAGCGCCACATCGGCGCCGGGCTCATCGATACCGTGCTGCACAACGCCACGCCGATCCCCGGTGCGCTGCTCGCGCACTACGCCGAGGCCGGTTCGACGCCGGTCGGGGTCGAACGCGAGGCCATGGCGCGCTCGGGCGTCGAGCTGGTAGGCGCCGACCTGCTCGCCGAGGGCGACCTGATCCGGCACGACCCCGAGAAGCTGTCGCGGGCGGTGCTCGGCCTGCTCGAGCTCCCGCCGCCCGCGGCGAGCCGAGGCGCCTGGCGGATGGCGCCCGGGCGCCGCACCGCCCAGGCCTGAATCATGCCGGCCGTCGAGAGGGTGGCGGTGGTGCTCGCCGCGGGCAAGGGCACCCGCATGCGCTCGCGGCTGCCGAAGGTGCTCCACCGCGCCGCCGGCAGGCCGCTGCTGGCCTGGGTCCTCGACGCCGCCCGGAGCGCCGGCTGCCGCCGCATCCTGGCGGTCGTCGGCCACGGCGCCGAGGAGGTGCGCGCCGAGATCGGCGGCGACGACATTGCCTGGGTGGTGCAGGCCGAGCAGCGGGGCACCGGCCACGCCCTGGCGCAGGTCGCGGACCGGATCGGCGGCGCCGCGCGGCTCCTGGTGCTGTCCGGCGACGTGCCGCTGGTCAGCGCCGCCACCCTCGAAAGGCTGCTGGACGCCGCCGCGGCCGGCTGGGGCGCGATGGCGGTCGCCGACCTGCCGCGGCCCGGCGGCCTGGGGCGGGTGGTCGCCCGGGCGGACGCCGCGGTGAGCGGCGACCCGATCGGCGGCGAACGGCTCGAGCGCATCGTCGAGGCCGCCGATGCCGCGCCGGCCGAGCTGGCGCTGCGGACGGTCAATGCCGGCCTCTATGCCCTGCCGGCACCCGAGATCTTCTCCTACCTCGCCGATCTGGCGCCGGCGAATGCCCAGCAGGAGCTCTACCTGACCACGGCCCTGACCAACGCCGCCGCCGCGGGCCGGCGCATCGCGCTGGTGCGTCTGGCCGATCCGCGGGAGGCGCAGGGGGTCAACGACCGGCGGGAGCTGGCGGCGGTTCATCGCTGGCTGCTCGACCGCCGCCTCGACGAGCTGATGGCTTCAGGGGTGACCGTGCTCGAGCCTGCCCGCACCGTGGTCGAGGCCACGGCGTGTGTCGGCGCGGACACGGTCCTCCACCCGGGAGTGTCGCTCCTCGGCCGCACCAGGGTCGGCGCCGGCTGCGAGCTGCAACAGGGGGTCTGGGTGCGCGACGGCAGGATCGGCGACGGGGTGACGATCGGACCCTACGGCGTGATCGACGGCGCGGAGGTGGGGAGCGGGTGCCAACTCGGCGCCTTCGCCCGGCTGCTGGCGCCGGCATCCCCTTTGCTTTGCGCTGCCCGGGTGGGCAGCTCCGTCGAGAAAGACGCGGGAACCGCGGCAGATCCCGGACCCGTCAAGCCCTGAGCCGGGGAGGACCGAGCGCATGTGCGGAATCGTGGGTTACGTCGGTCAGCGCGAGGTGGTGCCGCTGCTGATGGAGGGGCTGCACCGCCTGGAGTACCGGGGCTACGACTCTGCCGGCGTGGTGGCGGTCGATGGCGACGAGCTGCGGACGCTCAAGGCGGAGGGCAAGCTCGAGCACCTGCGGGAGAAGCTGACGCATCACCCGCTGCCGGGGCATTTCGGGCTCGGCCACACGCGCTGGGCCACTCATGGACCGCCGAGCGAGCGCAACGCCCATCCGATGGTCGATTCGCGCCACCGGCTGGCGCTGATCCACAACGGCATCATCGAGAACTTCCTGCCGCTCAAGAAACGGCTGCTCGCAGAGGGCTGGACCTTCAGCTCGGACACGGACACCGAGGTGGTCGCCAATCTCATCTCCTCCTATCTCGACGGCAGGGGCCTGCGCGACGCGGTGGCCCGCGCCTGCTCCGAGCTCCAGGGGATGTACGCCTTCGCGGTGGTGGCGGCCGGCGGCCGGGCCCGCGGCCACGGCGCCAACGGCGGCGACGGCGGCCCCGACGGCGGCGACGGGCAGCGCGGTGAGCGCGAGGAGTGGGACGGGGGGGAGGAGGGGGAGGGGGGGCAGGAGGCGCAGGAGATCGTGGCTGCTCGGATGGGCCCGCCGCTGGTGATCGGGCTCGCCCAGGGCGAGCAGTACCTGGCGTCCGATCCAACCGCCCTCCTCGCCCACACTCGCGACGTGATCTTCCTCGAAAACGGCGACCTGGCGAGCCTGCGGCCGGGCGGCGTGCGCATCTGGGACCGCTCCGGGCAGCCGGTGCAGCGTCGGGTCCAGCACCTGAACTGGGACCCGGTGCAGGCCGAGAAGGGCGGCTACAAGCACTTCATGCTCAAGGAGATCCACGAGCAGACCCAGGCTGTCCAGGACACGCTTGGCGCGCGCGTGGACTTCGAGCGCGGGCGCATCCTGCTGGACAACGTCAAGCTGCCGGCGAGCGAGCTGCGCCGCATCGACCGCCTTCACCTGCTCGCCTGCGGCACCTCCTGGCACGCCGCCTTGATCGGCAAGTTCATGATCGAGCACATCGCCCGCCTGCCGGTCGAGGTGGACTACGGCTCCGAGTATCGATACCGCGACCCGATCGTCGACGACCGGGTGCTGGCCGTCGGCGTCTCCCAGTCCGGCGAGACCGCCGACACCGTGTCGGCGATGGAGGCGGCGCGCGAACGCGGCGCGCACCTCTTCTGCATCTGCAACGTCGAGGGAAGCCAGGCGACGCGCATCAGCGACGGCGTGATCTACACCCATGCCGGCCCGGAGATCGGCGTCGCCTCGACCAAGGCCTTCACCACCCAGCTGGTGGCGCTCTACCTGCTGGCGCTCTACCTGCGCCAGGAGCGCCAGGGTGACGGGGACGGGGCCGGCGCCGCTGGCCGTGCTGGCGGTGGACATCACGCCGGGAACGGCGCTCCGGGAGGCGACGACGCGGCCGGGCGCGGCGCGGTTGGGGCAATGGGAGCCATCGAGGCCCTCGCGCACCTGCCGCAGGCGGTGGACGAGGTCCTGCGGCTGCAATCGGCGCCCATGGAGGAGCTGGCGCGCCGCTACTTCCGCGCCGACAGCTTCCTGTACCTCGGACGCGGCATCAACTACCCGATCGCGCTCGAAGGCGCCTTGAAGCTCAAGGAGATCTCCTACATCCATGCCGAGGGCTACCCCGCCGGCGAGATGAAGCACGGCCCGATCGCGCTGATCGACGAGAGCATGCCGGTGGTCGCCCTGGCCACCGGCGACCAGGTGTTCGAGAAGGTCAAGAGCAACCTGCAGGAGGTCAAGGCGCGCGACGGCGTGGTCATCGCGGTCACCGACCGCGACCCTGACGAGCTCGGCGGCGTCTGCGACGAGGTGATCGCGGTGCCGTCGGTCGCGCCGCTGCTGCAGCCCGTGGTCAACGTCATCCCGCTGCAGCTGCTCGCCTACTACATCGGCGTCCGCCGCGGCTGCGACGTCGACCAGCCGCGCAACCTGGCCAAGAGCGTCACGGTCGAGTAGTGCTCGCCGGCGGCGCCCGCCGGTCACCGGCAGAGATCTATGCCGACCGCCGCGCGCGCTGCCTGGCCGACGAACGGCGGCTGGCCGGCGTGTCGCTGCGCATCTCGATCGGGCGGGGCGTCACCTTCGCCGCCTTCCTCGCGTGCCTGATGCTGGCGCTGCTGCTGGCGGCGCCAAGGAGGGGGGCGCCGACGCGGCTGCCGCTCTTCGGGGCCGGCGCGGCGTTCGCCGTCTTCGTGGTCCTGGCGGCGCTCCACGACCGCTGCCTGCGCCGGCTGCGCCGGACCGAGGAGCTGCGGCGCATCGCCGACGAGGGGCTGGCGCGGCTCGACCGCGACTGGGACCGCCTGCCGCTGCCGTCGGAGCCACCGCGCGATCGCGGGCTGCCGCTGGCGAGAGACCTCGACCTCTACGGGCGCGCCTCGCTCTTCCAGCTGCTGGGCACCGCGCACACTCCGGCCGCCAAGGCGCTGCTGCGCGACTGGCTCGAAGGGGCGGCGGCGCCGCCCGCGGTCAGCGCGCGGCAGGCGGCGGTCGCGGAGCTCGCGGAGCGGGTCGATTTCCGCCAGTTGCTCGAGGCGAGCGTGCGCGGGATGGAACGCCACCCGCCGGACTGCGAGCCCTTCCTGCGCTGGGCCGAGGACGAGCCCTGGCTGCTGGCGCGGCCGGCCCTGCTGTGGGCGGCCCGGGCGGCGGCCGCGCTGACCCTGCTCGCCGCCGCCGCGGCTCCGGCCTGGGGGCCGCAGCCGCTGCTGGCGATGGCGGTCTTGAACGTCGGTGTCAGCCGCGCCTTCAGGCGCCAGCTCGGCGCGGGGCTGGGGCGCGTCTCCGCCAGCCGCGACGAGATGATCCAATACGTCGCGGCGCTGCGGCACGCCGCCGCGCAGCCGTTCGCCAGCCCGCGGCTGGCAGAGCTCGAGGCGGCGCTGCGGGCACCGGTGGCCGCGGGACGAGGGCGGGACGGCGAGCGGCCTGCCGACGCCTGGCTGGCCTTGCTCGAAAGCCGCCTGGGGCTGGCGGACGCCCGTCACTCGGCGCCGCTGCACTTCGTGCTGCAGGTCCTGACCCTGTGGGACTTCCACGTCCTCGCCCTGCTCGAGCGCTGGCAGCGGACCGCGGGCCGGCGGGCCCGCGGCTGGCTGCTGGCGCTGGGCGAGATCGAGGCGCTGGCGGCGCTAGGGGCGTTGCGCTTCGAGAACCCCGGGTGGTGCCTGCCGGAGGTGGCCGCGGGGCTGCCGGAGCTTCGGGCGCGCGATCTCGGGCACCCGCTGCTGCCGCCGGCGCGTTGCGTCGCCAACGACGTCGCCGTCGGCCCTGCCGGCACCTTCCTGCTGGTGACGGGATCGAACATGTCGGGCAAGAGCACGCTACTGCGCGCCATCGGCATCAACGTCGTGCTGGCACAGGCCGGCGGACCGGCGTGCGCGGCGGCCTTGCGCCTGCCGCCGGTGCGGCTTGCCACCAGCATCCTGGTGGAGGACTCGCTGGCCGGCGGCATCTCGTTCTTCCTCGCCGAGCTGCTGCGGATCAAGCAGGTGGTGACCGCCGCCGCGGACGCCGGCCGCGAGGGCGCCGTGCTGCTCTACCTGCTCGACGAGGTGCTGCGCGGCACCAACAGCGTCGAGCGCCGGATCGCGGTGCGCCGCGTGCTGCGCCACCTGCTGGCCCGTGGCGCCCTGGGCGCCGTCTCGACCCATGACCTCGAGCTTGCCGCCGGCGCCGGCCTCGCCCGGGCCGCGCGCCCGGTGCACTTCCGCGAGACCCTCACTCCCGGACCGGACGGCCCGCGCATGAGCTTCGACTACCGGCTGCGTCCGGGACCGGCGACCACCACCAACGCCCTCGAGCTGCTGCGGCAGGTCGGGCTCGATCTGCCGGAGGACGGCGAGGACGGCGGGGAGGGCAAGGGTGGCAGGGGCGGCGGAGACGGCGAGGAAGGCGAGAAAGGCGGGGACGGCGAGAAGGACGAGGACGGCGAGGAAACCGTGGGCAGTGCGGACGGCGGGCCCTCCTTGACAGCTTAGGAGAGAGGGTTTATCGTCTCTCTCCTAGGCTACTGAGGAGAGCCGGATATGGACGCCGCCGCAGACCTGCTCCCCGGAACCCTCGACCTGCTCATTTTGAAGGCCCTCTCCCTCGGCCCGCAGCATGGGTACGGCGTGCTCCTGCGCATCGAGCAGATTTCCGGCCGGCGCTTCCGGATCGAGCAGGGCGCGCTCTACCCGGCGCTCTACCGCCTGGAGCACCAGGGTCTGCTGGACGGCGAGTGGGGCACCTCCGACAACAACCGCCGCGCCAAGTTCTACCGCCTGACCGCCGCCGGCAGGGCGCGCCTGCGCGAGGAAACGGCCGGCTGGCAGCGGCTGGTCGCGGCGATGGCCGCGGCGCTCGCGGCGCGCCCGGAGGAAGTGTGAAGAGGCCCCGGCCGATGCTTGCCCGGCTGCGTAGCACGCTCGGCGCCCTGCGGTGCCGTGGCCGGTGGGAGAGCGAGCTGGACGAGGAGCTGCGGCTCCATCTCGAATACCGTGCCGACGACCTGGTGCGCGGCGGCCTCGCGCCCGCCGCGGCCGCGCGCCAGGCCCGCCTGGAGCTCGGCGCCGGCGAGACCTGGAAAGAGCAGTGCCGAGCCGCGCTGGGCTTGCGCTGGCTGGACCAGTTGCGCCAGGACCTGCGTTTCGCGGCGAGGATGCTGCGCCGCAGCCCGGCCTTCACCGCCGTGGCGGTGCTCTCGCTCGCCCTGGGAGTCGGCGCCAACACCGTCGCCTTCAGCGTCGTCGACTCCCTGCTCCTGAAGCCGCTCGCCATCGCTTCGCCGGCGAGCGTCTTCACCGTCGAGGACCGCCGGTTCCCCTCGCAGTCGTTCCCCAACTACCGCGACCTGCGCGACCGGAGCTCGACCTTCGCCGGCCTCGCCGCCTATCGCATGGCTCCCATGGGAGTCGAGACCGCCGACGGCGCGCGCCGGGTATGGGGCTATCTCGCGACCGGCAACTACTTCGACCTGCTCGGCATCAAGCCGCTCTGCGGACGCTTCTTCCATGCGGAGGACGACCGCCGGCCGGGCGCCAGCCCGTTCGCCGTGCTGAGCCATGCCTGCTGGCGCAACCGGTTCGCCGGGGACCCGCGGATCGTCGGCAAGACGGTGCGCATCAACTCCCTGTCCTATTCGGTGCTCGGCGTCGCCCCACCCGAATTCCACGGCACCGAGGTCTTCTACTGGCCCGAGATCTGGGTGCCGATGATGATGCAGCCGCAGATCGAAGGCCATTCCTGGCTCGACCAGCGCGCCACCTTCAATTGCATGGTCATTGGCCGGCTGGGGCCGGGGGTCACGCCTGTGAGGGCGGCGGCGGACCTGCGCACCCTCGGCGCCGATCTCGCGCACGAGGTCCCCGCCTGGAACGAAGGGCTCAGCCTGCGGCTGGCGCGGCCCGGCCTGGTCGGCAACGCCCTGCGCGACCCCACCAGGGCCTTCACCGGCGGCGTCCTGGCGCTCGCCGGCCTGGTGCTGCTCGCGGCCTGCGCCAACCTGGCCAGCCTGCTCGCCGCACGCGCCGCCGACCGGCACCGCGAGCTGGCCATCCGGCTGTCGATCGGCGCCGGACGCGGCCGCATCGTGCGCCAGCTGCTGGCCGAGTCGGCGCTGCTCGCGCTGCTCGGCGGCGCCGCGGGCTGTGCCCTGGCGGCCCTGCTCTTGCGGCTGCTGACGCAGTGGCGCGCGCCGTTCGACTTTCCGGTGCGGTTCGAGGTCGCCCCGGATATCCGCGTCTTCGCCTTCGCCCTTGCCGCCTCGATGGTCAGCGGGCTGCTGTTCAGCATCGCGCCCGCACGCCAGACCCTGAGCGCCGACCCCAACCAGGCGCTCAAGGGCGGACCGGCCGGCGGGTTGGAGCCGAGGCGGACGCCGCGCGGCCGAGGACCGCGGCCGGCGAGGCCGGCGATCAGGTGGCCGGTGCGCGACCTCCTGCTGGCGGCACAGATGGCCCTGTGCTGCCTGCTGGTCACCGCGTGCCTGGTGGCGCTGCGCGGGCTGGCGCGCACCCTCGAGACGCCGCTCGGATTCGAGGCGCGCGGCGTGGCGGTGGCCAGTCTCGACCTCGGGCTGGCCGGATACGACTTACGGCGCGGCGCCGCCTTCCAGCGTCGCGCGCTCGACGCCATGTCCCGGCTGCCTGGCGTCACGGCGGCTGGTTATGGGAACTCGCTGCCGCTAAGCATCGATCAATCCTCGAACGTCGTCTTCCGCGCCGAAACGACGGACCTTCGCCCTTCGCAGGGCAAGACCGCGACTGTTTACCAGGTCTCTCCGGGTTACCTCCGTGCCCTGGGCGCTCGGCTGCTCGCCGGCCGCGACTTCACCTGGCACGACGACCGCGGGACGCCGCTGGTGGCGATCGTCAACCAGACCTTCGCCCGGCAGGTGCTCGGCAGGGCCAACGCCGTCGGCATGCGGTTTCGCGCCGGGCAGGGACCGCTGATCGAGGTCGCCGGCCAGGTGGCCGACGGCCGGTACGTGTCGATCACCGAGGAGCCGCGGCCCGCCTTCTTCCGGCCGATCCTGCAACAACCCAATGGCACCACGGTGCTGGTCCTGCGCTCCGCGCTGCCGCCGGGAGAGGCGGCACGGCAGCTGCAGCAGGCGATCGCCGGCCTCGACCCGCGGCTCCCCATCTCCGGTCTGGGCAGCCTGCAGCAGATGCTCGGCTTTGTGCTCTTCCCGGCGCGGGCGGCGAGCGTCGCGTTGGGTGCCTTCGGTCTGCTGGCGCTCATGCTGGCGGCGACCGGCATCTACGGCCTGGCGTCCTATGCGGTGAGCCGGCGGACGCGGGAGATCGGCATCCGCGTCGCGGTCGGCGCGCGGCCCCCGCAGGTGCTGCGCTTCGTCCTCGGCCGCACCGCCCTGCTGCTGGGGGTTGGATCCGCCACGGGTCTGGCTCTCGGCTTCGGCGCCACGAAGCTGCTCGTCAGCATCGTCTATCTCGCGTCGCCGCACGATCCGGTGGTCCTCGCCGGCGCCGCCTTCGTCATGGTCGCCGTCGGCGTGGCCGCGGCCGGCGCACCGGCGCACCGCGCGCTCGCCATCGATCCGGTCCGAGCGCTGCGGCAGGAGTGAGTCGCCACCCGAGGTTGCGCCTCGGTGCATTACCGCGGTAATATGGCGCCATGAAGATTGCATCTTCGAAGCTGACTGCTCAGGGTCAGATCTCTGTGCCCGCGGAGGTCCGGCGGCGGCTCGGCATCGGCCCGGGCTCAATTCTCGAGTGGGAGCAGCAGGGCGAGAGGATCGTCGTCCAGCGGGCCGGCCGCTACAGCTCGGAGGATCTACATCGGGCCCTGTTCCCAAGGCCGCCCAAGCCTCGCACCTTGGCGGAGCTCGACGAGGGCGTGCCGCGCTCCGTGCGCAGCCGACATGCGCGCCGTTGACACCAACGTCCTGGTGCGGCTGGCGACCCGAGACGACGCCCGACAGACCGCCGCCGCCGAGGACTTCGTGACCGGAGGGGCTTGGGTTTCCCACCTCGTCCTGGTAGAGGCGATATGGGTGTTGGACGCGGTCTACGGCCTTGGACCGGAGAAGCTCGCCGCGGCCATCGAGATGCTCCTCAATCACCGGGATCTCACGGTACAGGACGCCGATGCGATCACCCCGGCGCTCGCGCAGTTCCGCCGGCGGCCCGCCTTGGGCTTCTCCGATTGCCTGATCCTGGAGATGGCGCGGAAAAGCGGTCACCTCCCCCTGGGCACGTTCGACCGCGAGCTCGGCAAGCTCGCGGGAACACGGCGACTGTGAGCGGCCGAGGGAGCGAGCCCATCTAGGCGGCGGCCCGCCGCCACTCATCTATCTCATCGATCCGCTGCGATCCGCCGAGCGCGGATCGCGGGGCGAGTGAACCCTCCGCGGCGACCGCGGAACTGACCTTGCAGCCGCGCTCCCGCACCGAGCGCGGCGGCTCCTGGGCGCCTGGCATCGTCAACAACGGGAAAGGAGCGCAAGATGCGGTGGATCCGAGCTCCGATCGTCGGAGCGATCCTCTTCGCGGCTGCGGCCGCAGGCTTCACCTACTCGGGACTCTTCGACGTCTCAGCCATACGGCCGGAGCCGCACTGGCGAGCGCAGCTGTTCAAGACCGTCAAGGACCGCTCGATCGATCGGCGAGTCGCCACCTCGCCACTGCCCCCGCCACTCACCGACCCGAAGCTGATCAGCACCGGCCAGATCCAGGTCAGCGCCATGTGCGTCGTCTGTCACGGCGCGCCGGGAGTCCCCAAGTCGGAGATCGGCAAGGGTCTCAACCCCGAGGCTCCGAGTCTGTCCACGATTGCCAAGGAGCAATCGCCCGCCCGCCTCTTCTGGGTCGTCAAGAACGGCATCAAGATGACCGGCATGCCTGCCTTCGGCACCACCCAGAGCGAGCCGCAGATCTGGGCGATGGTGGCGTTCCTCAAACAGTTGCCGCGGCTCGATGCGCAGCACTATGCCAGCTACCAGAAGCTGGGGGCGCCACCGCCGGCCGGCGGCCCCGGGAGGTCACGATGAAAGCTCCTCGACGCTGGTGCGCGGCGCTGATCGCTGCCTGCTGCGCCGCCACCTTTGGCTGCCCGGCCGCGATGGCCGCCGCGGCAGCCGCCGACACCACTGTCCTCTTCAAGGACACTTGCAGCGGCTGCCACGGCGCCAACGGCAGCGGCACGCCTCTCGGCAGGACCCTCAAGGTGCGCGACCTGCGCACGCCGGAGGTACAGTCGATGAGCGCCGCCGAGCTCGCGGGGGTGATCACCCGGGGCAAAGGCGCCATGCCCAGCTTCGAGAAGAAGCTGAGCGAGGCCGAGATCGCCAGGTTGGTCGACTACATCCGCACCCTGAAAAGGTCGCAGTAGCCCCCTCTCAGCCCTGGTGGACCGAGCCGATGCGCATGGCGTAAAAGGAACGCCAGACGAAGACCGCGGCCACCAGGAAGAACGCCACCGCGAGAATGGCGCTGGTCGTGCGCGGCAGGGTGATCGCCAGCTCCACCGCCAGCAGGCCGAACAGGGTGGTGAACTTGATGATCGGGTTCATCGCCACCGACGAGGTGTCCTTGAACGGATCGCCCACGGTGTCGCCGACCACGGTCGCCGCGTGCAGCGGCGTGCCCTTCTCCTTGAGATCCACCTCGACCACTTTCTTGGCGTTGTCCCAGGCGCCGCCGGCATCGGCCATGAAGATGGCCTGGTAGAGGCCGAAGATGGCGATCGAAACCAGGTAGCCGATGAAGAAATAGGGCTCGAGGCAGGCGAACGACAGGGTGATGAAGAAGACGGTCAGGAAGATGTTGAACATCCCCTTCTGCGCGTAGGTGGTGCAGATCGCCACCACCTTCTTGCTGTCGGCGATCGACGCCTTCTCGGCGGCGGAGTCGAGCCGGATGTTGCGCTTGATGAACTCGACGGCGCGGTAGGCGCCGGTGGTGACAGCCTGCATGGAAGCGCCGGTGAACCAGTAGATGACCGCGCCGCCGGTCACCAGGCCGAGCAGGAACGGCGGGTACAGCAGCGACAGGTTGGCGACCAGCTCCGGCTGCAAGCCCTTGGTGAGCACCATGATGATTGAAAAGATCAGCGTGGTGGCGCCGACCACCGCGGTGCCGATGAGCACCGGCTTGGCGGTCGCCTTGAAGGTGTTGCCGGCGCCGTCGTTGGCCTCCAGGTGGTGCTTGGCGCGCTCGAAATCAGGGGTGAAGCCGAAATCCTTCTGCAGCTCCTGCGCGATGCCGGGCAGGGTCTCGATGGTCGACAGCTCGTAGACCGACTGCGCGTTGTCGGTCACCGGGCCATAGGAATCGACGGCGATGGTGACCGGCCCCATGCCCAGGAAGCCGAACGCCACCAGGCCGAACGAGAACACCGCGGGAGCGATCATCAGGCCGCCCAGGCCCAGCGTGCTGACGCCGTAGCCGACCGCCATCAGGGCGACGATGGCCAGGCCCATCCAGAAGGCGCTGAAGTCGCCGGCGATCAGGCCGGAGAGGATGTTGAGCGAGGCGCCGCCCTCGCGCGAGGCGGTCACCACCTCGCGCACGTGCCCCGACTCCATCGAGGTGAACACCTTGACCAGCTCTGGGATCAGCGCTCCGGCCAGCGTGCCGCAGCTGATGATCGTCGACAGCTTCCACCACAGCGAGGCGTCGCCGCCGAGGCTGGGGATCAGGAGATAGGAGATGCCGAAGGTCACCGCCATCGAGAGCAGCGAGGTGAGCCACACCAGCGTGGTGAGCGGCGTCTCGAAGTTCATGTCCTCGACGTTGCTGAAGCGGGCGCGGGCCACCGCTTCGTTGAGCAGGTAGGAAACGCCGCTGGTGACGATCATCAGCACGCGCATCACGAAGATCCACACCAGCAGCTGCACCTGCACCGTCGGGTCCTTGACGGCCAGCAGGATGAAGGTGATCAGCGCCACGCCGGTGACGCCGTAGGTCTCGAACCCGTCGGCGGTCGGCCCGACCGAGTCGCCGGCGTTGTCGCCGGTGCAGTCGGCGATCACCCCGGGGTTGCGGACGTCGTCCTCCTTGATGTTGAAGACGATCTTCATCAGGTCGGACCCGATGTCGGCGATCTTGGTGAAGATGCCGCCGGCGATGCGCAGCGCCGCGGCGCCCAGCGACTCGCCGATGGCGAAGCCGATGAAGCACGGCCCGGCGTAGTCGCGCGGCACGAACAGCAGGATGCCGAGCATCATCACCAGCTCGATCGAGATCAGCAGCATGCCGATCGAGATGCCCGCCTTGAGCGGAATGGCGTAGGTCGGGAAGGGCTTGCCCCGCAGGCTGGCGAAGGCCGAGCGTGAGTTGGCGAAGGTGTTGACGCGGATGCCGAACCAGGCGACGCCGTAGCTGCCGCCGATGCCCACCAGGCTGAACACCAGGATGGTCGCCACCTTGGCGGCCGAGAAGTGCGACAACCCCCCGAAGTAGTAGACCATCACCGCGCCGATGAACGCCCAGAGCACCATGATGAACTTGCCCTGGTTCACCAGGTAGGTCTTGCAGGTCTCGAAGATCAGCTCCGAGATCTCGCGCATCGAGCGGTGCACCGGCAGGTTCTTGAGCTGGATGTAGTTGACCAGCCCGAACAGCATGCCGGCGAGGCAGGCGAGCAGGCCGAACAGCAGCAGGTTGTGGCCGTCGAGGCCCAGGAACGTGACGCTCGACAGGTCGGGCAGCCGCAGGTCGGCCTCACTGGCGGCCGCCGGCGTGGCGGTGAGCACGGCGGCGAGCGCCGCGAGGCCGCCGAGCCGGCGACATTGGCTGCGGGCCGGAGCGGCCCCGATTGCGCTGAGCTTTTGCGACATGACTGTCCTCCAGATCCATGCAAACCAGGAATAGGCGAGCGCGGGCGGGCGCCTGCCAGGCCTCGATCTTGGGCCGTGCGGCTGGCTGCCGCGCTGCGCGCTGGTAGTCCTCTTTGAGCTGGGCCCGGGGGCCCTATCCCGTGGCGGCCCGGCGAGATGCGGGCTTTACAGAACGCCGAAGGGTATCACAGCATCGCTTGGCCGCCACCTGGGAAAGTCCTTGGTTCAAGATTTTGGATTTCCACCCTGGGCGCCTGGTGATCCTGTTTTCGACCGCGCCCCTCCTCGCCCAGCAGCGGTGCCTGGCCAGGCACCGCTAGGTGCCGCGGGCCGGACCCGAACGTTGCGCGAGCAGGGCTGCTGGCCAGCAACCTCTGCCTCTGCTCGAGTGAAGGACGACTCGGCCAGACCCAGGCAGGCGGCCGCGCCGTGCTACGATTTGCGAGTTTCCCAAGAGATCTCGTGCAGATGACTGCCACGACCATCCTGGAGTTTCTCAGTTTCCTGTCCGCCGAACTTGCCGGGCGGGATATGCCTCCACCATGGCCGCCCGACGCCTTTGGGCTGGCAGCCGCTCTTCTAATGGAATCAGGCGCCTACCTGTCGGTCGTGAGCAAGTGGCCCAACTCGGGGATCGCACAGGACGGCTTCCTGGAAGGTCTCCCCGAAGAGTGGTGTGGTCGGATCGCCGACATTGGTTCTGCATGGCGTCAGAGCTGGGACAGGGGAAGTGCGCCGGAAGAGATCGCGTTCTGGTGGAAGGTCGTCCGGTCGCACAGCAACCTGACCCTGGGACAGATCAGCGCGAACAAATCGGTCTTCTGTGCACTTCTGCAGATCTGCGCCGCAGCCGATGAAGCGTGCACAGGAGTAGGGCTGGTCGCCGAGGACCGCTTCGGTATCGCATCCGAAGTACAGCTGTTGCCCAACCGAAAAACCGGCTCCACGCTCTGCAAGGAGATCGACCCTTCCAAGTTGCGTGTGCTGCCGAAGTTTCATACGCCGCAAACCGGACTCAGCCTCCGCTCGCTCTCGCACCATCTCGCGCTCTGGACCAGCGTCGATGCCACGCCTCTATGGTTCACGGTGACCGACCCTGAGGAGCCCCACAGCTTGAGCTTGCTCCTGATCCCTTGGCCGACGGCTGTCACGCCGAGGCAGTTCGTGCCGGCGGAGCCACATTTTGGCAGCATTCTGAACATGCCCAAGGAGGGGTTCGGTTTCTTCAGCTACCACCATAAAGCGGACCCCGAGGCTCTCGGACGCCTGCAGCGGATCTACCATGCCGCGGAGGAGCTTACCGGGCGCGTTGACGGCGTCGTCCTGCCAGAACTCGCAGTGGACGAGATCGAGTACCAGCAGATCCGCGACTGGGTCACCGGACAGAAGAGCCTGCTGATAGCCGGAGTCGGCGCTCCCAGTGAGGGGGTGAGGCCGGGCAAGAACCGAGTCGCCATCGATGTCCCGACTGCCAGAGTGGTGGAAAAGGGAAAGGGACATCGCGTCAGCGCCTTTCAGAACAAGCACCATCGCTGGCGTCTCGACCGCTCTCAGATTGTCCAGTATGGGCTCGGAGGGCAGCTCGATCCCTCCAGGCGATGGTGGGAGCACATCGAAGTGGAAGCCCGCCGTCTCGTGTTCCTGTCGCTTCAGCCGTGGCTCTCGATCTGCGCTCTGGTCTGTGAGGACCTGGCCCGCCAGGAGCCCGTGGCCCGCCTGGTACGGGCGGTGGGCCCAAACCTGGTCATTGCGTTGCTCATGGACGGCCCTCAACTCGCATCTCGCTGGCCAGCACGCTATGCGACGGTGCTTGCGGACGATCCCGGCTCGTCGGTTCTGACCTTCACGAGCATAGGCATGTGCGAGTTCTCCCGGCCGGCAGGCAGACCCCCTTCGCGCACTGTCGCGCTATGGAAGGACGCCCTCTCCGGCGCAGCCCAGGAGATCGCCCTACCCGCCGGTGCCGATGCCATCCTGCTCAACCTAGTCCGCCACATGGACGAGGAGTGGACCGCCGATGGCAGGTCCGATGGCGGCGGTTCGGGTTACCCCGCCCTGGCGGGGGTGCACCCGGTGTTCGTGCGCGAAGTTGATAAAGTACTTAGTGAGCGATCCCGGAAATGAGGCCCCGGTGAACGCGGTCTGCCGTCGCGCCAGACGAATGCCGACGGCGAGGGGACGTATTGGCTGTTGGCTGCGGTGTGGTATTCTTGCGGCGTCGGCTGCAGCTGCAGCGATTTGCCGGAGATCGCAAAGGAGAAGGTTTATGAAAGAGCTCGATCCTTTCGACGCTTCGATTCTAAGCGTCCTGGCCCGTATACCGCAGGAGATGTCGAACCTCCGCCGGGAAGTGGCTGATCGCCTGACATCGAGAGAAGGCAAGGCGATCGCACGTGTCGTTCTAGCTTCGGAAGGCAAAAAGAAGATCAGGGCCTCCAAGGACGCCCTGGCAACGGCAGCCTCGCTCAAGCCGGCGGTCGGTGCGCGGTGATCTAGACTAGACTAGAGTAGTGTCCAGGAATTAACTGGACAACGTTTCCTGAGGTTTCCGGCGGCGCGGTTGAGTGCAGCCAGTGCTGAAGCGTAACTCAACCTCGACCACTTGTCTAGTCATTTGCTGGACACTACACTAGACGCTTGATCTCGCGGCACGATCTGATACGGTCGTCCGTCTCGCTACTCTCCAACTCCAGATTTAGATCTTTCGAGGCTTCTCCCCCGCACGTCCAGGGGACCCCCACCCCTTTCTTTGCGTTTGCCGAGTTCCTCTCAATCGAGAGCGGCGGTGTCGCCGACGCCGCAGATGTTGCCCGGGGAGTTGTGGTAGCGCTTCGAGGCTCCGGTCACGGTATCGGTCACCTGCACACGGTATTCGACGTTGGAGAGGGCGCCGTAGAAGACCCAGAAATGACCGGTCAGGCTGCGGCCGTCGATCACCTTGACGAGCAGCTCGACGTTGGTCGGATCGAAGAACCAGAAGGCGCCGGTCTGGTCGCTCTCGGCAACCGCCGTGCCGACGCCGGAGCCGGACGGCAGGGTCCAGCTCGCCGTCACCTTGAAGCGGGAGGCGAGGAGACACAGGTTCTGCGATCCCGAGACGCAGGTGCCGGAGGCGTCGGCCGCGACCGCGCCGCCGTCGAAGGGCTGGGCCTTCCAGCTCGCGTCCGGCGCCGCCCTGATTACCGGCATGGCGATCGGCATCGCGATCGGCATCGCGGCCGGCGCCGCACCCGGGGCGCCGGCACGGGTTGTGAGCGGGAAGGCGCTGGTGTCGGCACCGCCGCAGATGTTGCCGGGAGGGTTGTAGTAAGTGCGTACGGCGCCGCTCGCGAGGTCGTTGACGGTGATCCAGTACTCGACGTTCGACAGGCCGCCGTAGAAGAACCAGTAGTGGCCGTTGACGGGCCGGCCGTCGAGCATCTTGACCACCAGCTCGAGGTTGCTGGCGTCAAAGAACCAGAAGAAGCCGGTTTCGTCGGAGTCGGCCACCTGGCGGCCGAAGCCGGCGTGCCCGCTGAGCGGATCGTGCCAGCTCACCGCCACCGAGAAGTGGCCCCCCATGAGCGGCAGCTCGCGCGCCGCGGCCGGCGGCGCCTCCGTCACCGCCACGTCCTGGGCGGCAATGTCGCCGAAGCGGGCGATTCCCTCCTTCAGCATCTGCCACTGGGTGTGGTAGGTGCCCGGATTGGCGGGGGCGGTCATGACGAAGCTGAAGGTCGCCTGCTGGCCGGGCGCGATGACTTCACCGGGCGCCAGCAGCTGCCGCGCTGCCGCGAAGGGGTCCTGGTCGTTGGCGGCGCCCAGCCGGTACTGGGCGGCCTCGGTCCAGGTGGAGACGCCGGTGTTCTTGAAGGTGAGGCGCACCGTGATGGCCTGTCCGGTTTCCATGCTGGTCGGCAGGGTGCTCGCAACCAGTTGCGCGGCGTCGGTCGGCCTGTAGGTATGGGCGGTGATGAAGTTTTCGTAGGCCACGTAGGCAGGCTTCTCGCTGCCGTCCGCGCGCAGGATGCCCCAGGTCGACGGGCTGCCCGGCGGGTCCTCGATCTCGTAGAAGAAGACCTGCGAGATCCAGCTCCTCCCGCCGGCGCCGGTGAACCAGTCGCCGAGCAGGCCGGCGTAGTCGGCAGCCTGCGTTGCCTCGGAGACCTGCGCGGACTCCCAGCCGGTCTCGGTCAGCCAGAAGGGCTTCCCCCACCAGCCGGCATCCTGGAGCACCTCCTTGACCGAAGGATCGATCAACGTCCACAGGCCGGGCTCGCCGCCGAAGGGCGTCGAGGCGTTCAGCCGGTCGGTGACCGCGCCGTTGCCGTCGCTGTCGTAGACGTGGTGGGTGACGAAGTCGATGTGGGAGGCGGCCTGGCCGAGGACGTCGCGCAGCCAGTAGTACCACTGGGTGCTGGAAACGTGGGCAAGCTCGGGACCGCCGACCTTCGCCGCCGCGTTGGCGCCGTGGATGGCATCCGCTCCGGGGATGAGGATGTCGTCGATGTACTGCTGGCTCGACCCCGACCAGAACTTGGCCAGGTTGGGCTCGTTCCACAGCCCCCAGTACTGGATCGAGAAGGCGTAGCGCTGCGCCGCGCGGGCGCAGAAGTCCGCCCAGGTGGCAGGGTCGTCGGGGACGCCGGTGGTCGCGGGCCCGTGGGTCGCCCAGGCCGGGGTGTAGGCCAGCGTGGCATAGACGTTGACGCCCCGCGCCGCCGCGGCGCTGGCGATGGCGTCGTAGACGCTCCAGTCGAAGACGCCGGGGGCGGTCTCGACGTCCGACCACACGAAATCGATCCGCACCCAGCCGATCCCCGCCGCGTGCACGCTGTCGAGGATGAGGCCCAGCTGCTGACCCTGCGGAGCGTGGATGTTGATGCCGTAAGGAGACGCCGCGGCCAGCCCCGGCAGCGCGAGCAGCGCCGCCGCCAGCAGCGTGATGACCGTCCGGTAGCCGGTCCGGCGGCTGCCGCGAGAGCGGCGATCAGGTCCCGAGAGCGTCATGGGATTCGCCATACACCATAAACCATCCCCTATAATAGCCGGTCTGAAGCCGGTCTGAGCTCGTTCGTCTGGGTGCCGCTCGCGCCCGCAGGTCCTGTCGGAGAATCCTGATGCCGCCGCCGCGTGAGCTCACCGATGACTATCGACTCGAGAAGATCCTCGGCTCGAGCCGCAGCGGCAGCATTCTGCGCGCCAGCCGCATCGACACCGGCCGCAACGTCGTCATCAAGCTGATCAACGTTCCGGGGCTGGCGGACCCGGCGCTGGCACCCAGGCTCGCCTCCCGCTTCGACGCTTACGCCACGGCCCTGGCCGGTCTGAGGCACCCCAACCTGCCGACCGTCCTGGATTCGGGAATGACCCCGGACGGCGGCGCCTTCCTGGTGATGGAGCGGCTCGACGGCGTGAGTTTCGAGGCCGGCGCCCCGGAGCTGGCAGCCGCGGGGGGCAACGGCGCGGCGCCCGAACGCGTCCTGCCGCTCCTCGCCCAGGCGCTGGCCGGCCTCGAGGAGCTGGCCCGCCACGGGCTGGCCCACCTCAACCTCTGCCCCGAAAACCTCTTCATGGCGCCGGCGGCGCCGGGCGGCGCGGCGGAGCCCGGCGACGTGCCCCAGACCGTCAAGCTCCTGGGGCTCGGCACCGGGGTGTTCCACCTCGGCGAGCCCTGGCCCGAGGCGCCGTGCGCGCGCTTCCGCGCTCCCGAGCTGACGTCGCCGGGCGCGGCCCGGCAGCAGCTGCCCGGCTGGCAGGCGGACTGTTACTCGCTGGCCCTCACTGCCTGCTACGCGCTGGGCGCCACGGTGGCCTCGGGCGAGGTGGGCGGAAGCGTGGTGCAGACGGTCCAGATGCCGCTGGCGCTGCGCTTCGAGCTGGCCAACGACGAGGCGCTCAGGCAGATCCTCGAGCGTTGCCTCCGCCAGTCGCCGCCGGACCGGCCGGCCCACGGTGCGATCCGGGAGGCCTTCCGGCTGGCGCTCGGGGGCGTCGAGCCCGGGGCGGGCGCTGCCGGTCCCGGCCTCGGCCTCGGCCTCGACGGCGAAGGCGGCGGAATCGGCGAGATCGGCGGATCTGCCGACCACGGCGGCTTGGGCGCCTCCTCGGGCTCGGGCAGCTCCGTAGGATCGGGTAGCTCGAGCGGCTCGGGCCACCGCAACCCGGGCGATTGGCGGAGCCTCTTGAGCGACTCCGAACCGCCTCCCGAGCGGCCGCGGTGGCACGCGCCTTCGACGTTCGGCTCGGATCCCGAGCCTGGCGCGCCCGCCGGCCAAGCAGGAGCGGCAGCAGGCGCCGCGCCGGCCGCAAGCCCCGCGCCGGCCGCAGCCCCCGCGCCGGCAGCCAGCGCCCCGGCAGCAGCAAGCCGCGCGCCGGCGGCAAGCCGCATGCCGGCCATCGCCGCCGCGGCCGGCGGCGATTCGCTGCTGGACCTGTTCGACGTGCCTGCCAGCCTGCCCGCTCTTCCAGAAGACGAGGAGCCTCTGGGCATGGCGGCTGGCGGGTTCGGCCTGCACCTCCCGGACGGTTTCGAGGAGCCGCCGCCGGCGGGCAATTTCGACGCCGACCCGTTCGGTGCGGATCTCGCCGCGAGCGTCGCCGGACCCGACCCCGAGCCGACGCCACCGCGCCCGTCAACCCATCCTGCCGAGACCGGGCGATCGGCGGGCACAGCCGGTTTGGCCGCGGGCCCAATCGCGGCGGGCACCGCGGCAGCGCTCGGAGCGGCTGCCAATGCACCGGCGATCGCGGCCGCCGGGCCTTCCCGGGCGGAGGCACAGGTGCCAGGGGGTCCCGGGCCGGCCGGCGCGCCTCCCGCGGGCGAGCTGCTGTCGGCGGTGGACGAGCTGCTCGGCTCGCTGCCGCCGCCACCGCCGGTGACCGCCCCGCCGCCAGGCGCGCGATCGGCGCCCCACCCGGCGCGCGGCGGCCGGAGCGCCGGCAGCGGGGTGGCCGCGGCGGGCGGCAGCGCCGGCACTGCCGGCGGCGGCGCGGCGCCGGCTGCCGCCTCGCGCGGGAGCTCCGCGCTGCCGGACGCCGGACGCAATCTGCTGGCGCCGCTCCTCGCGCTGCCAAGGCCGGTGCTGCTGGCCGGTGCCGGCGCGTTGCTGCTGGTGGCCGGCGTCGCGGCCTGGGTGCTGGCCGGTCACGGCTCGCGGCAGGCGCAGTCCGCGCTGGCATCGGCCGCCGGTCCGGTAGCTCCGGCAGCGCCACCGCCCACGCCCGGCCGCTCCGCCGCCGCCAAGTTCTTCGACGCCAAGAGCTACCTGATTTTCGGCAAGGAGTCGGACGGGCGGGTGCGCCAGGCCCTGCGCGAGCTCACCTTTGCCGACCAGGCCGAGCTCGGCCCGGCAGGCTGCAGGCAGCTGGCGGCGATCCAGCAGATGCTGGCCGCCACGGCGCTCGAAACCGTGCAGCAGGACCTGGCCGGCGCCCTGCGCAACGGTGACCTCGCCGCGCTCGAGGACGTCGTCGAAGTGGCTTCCGAGCGGGACCTGCCGCCCAGCCAGCACGGCGACTTCGCGCGGGCGACGAACCTGGTCGGGCTCTACCGGCGCGCCCGGGCCGCCGCCGCCGCCGGCGACCACGCGCAGGTGCTGGAGCACTTCCGCGCCATGCAAGCACTGTCGAAGACGCTGCGCGATCCGCTCGAGCTGCGCGACAAGGCGGCGCGCGCCATCGAAGCCGACGCCCTCGCGCTGGCCCGCGACGGCAAGTATGACGAGAGCGTGGCGCGGCTCGGTTCCATCCTCGCCTCCTGGCCCGAGCGCGCCGGCATCAAAGACCTGGTGAAGAGTTACCAGACCGCCGCCGCCAGCGAGGCGCAACAGGTGGCGATCCTCGACAGCGTGCCGGCGTACGAAAGCCGCCGCAAACCGAGCGTGCCCCTCGACATGCTGCGTCCGCTGCAGCCCACGCCGCACCTCGAGCAGCGCATGGCGGAAACCAGGCAACGGCTCGAGGCGCAGCTGGCGCAGCTCGACGCGCAGCCGCCGCAGGTGGTCCTGCGCCCGGGTTACCCGCTCGATTACTCGCGCGGCACGGTGATCACGTTGAGCTTCCGCGTCACCGACGACTACGAGGTCAAGAGCGTCAAGCTCTTTGCGCGGCCGGAGGCGGGGAGGATGCGCGAGCTGACGCTGCAGAAGTCAGCGTTCGGCTGGGACGTCGAGATCCCGCCCAGCTTCCACCAGAACGGCACGGTCGAGCTCTACGTCGTCGCCACCGACCTCTCAGGTCACGAAGGATACCTGGGGACCAAGGAGAACCCCCTCAAGGTGACCCGCCGCCAGGGCTTCCAGCAGCTGCTCCACTAGCAGGCTGCTGAAAAAGCCCGTGCGCCGCGTTGCGAGCGCCGCGGGGCCGGATGCCAGGCGCCGCGACGCAGGCGATGCCCCGACATCGTCGAGGAGCGGCAACGCCGCAGACGGCCCCGCGCCGCCGCAACCCGCAGGGCGTAGCGCGGTGTGCGGGATTTTTCAGCAGCCTGCTAGTCTAGCCGCCGCCACCGGGGGGCGCGGAGGGCCGGCGGATGGGATGCGGGATTTAACTAGATCGGCAGCAAGGGCAGCCTCGCCACCGCGGCGTCGCCCTGGGCCTGCGGGCTGACCTGCTCCGCTTCGGGATCGGCTTCGCCCGGGTTGCGGAAGAGGTTGGACTCGAGGTCGTACTGCCTGGTGTAGAGGCTGTGATACAGGCCGCCCAGCGCCAGCAGGTCCTGGTGGCGCCCTTGCTCGACGATCCTGCCGCCGTCCAGCACCAGGATGGTGTCGGCCTGCCGGATGGTCGACAGGCGGTGGGCGATGACGAACGAGGTGCGGCCGCGCATCAGCTCGGCCAGCCCCTCCTGGATCAGCGCCTCGCTCTCGCTGTCCAATGACGAGGTGGCCTCGTCGAGGATCAGGATGCGGGGGTCGGCGAGGATGGCGCGCGCGATCGCCACCCGCTGGCGCTCGCCGCCCGAGAGCCGCACCCCGCGCTCGCCCACCAGCGTGTCGTAGCCCTTGGGCAGCCGCCGCACGAAGGCGTCGCAATGCGCGATCCTCGCGGCGCGCAGGATCTCCGGCACGGTGGCGTCGGGCGCGGCGTAGGCGATGTTCTCGAGCACGGTGCCGTCGAACAGGAAGTTGTCCTGGAAGACCACCCCGAGGTGTGAACGGTAGTCGAGCAGCCGCAGGTCCGCGAGGTCGCGGCCATCGACCAGGATCTGGCCGGAGATCGGCCGGTGGAAGGCAGCCACCAAGCCGATCAGCGTGCTCTTGCCGGAGCCGGAGGGGCCGACCAGAGCGGTCGAGGTCCCGGGCTCGGCACGGAAGGAGACGCCGCGCAGGACCGGCACGTCGGGCTGATATTCGAAGTGAACGTCGCGAAACTCGACGGTGCCCTGCACCCGGTCGACCGGCCGGCGAGCGGCATCGCCGGCGATCTCGCTGGGTTCGTTGCGGATCTCGCGGATGCGCTCGAGACCGGCGAACGCCTCGGTGAGCTGGCTGCCGATGTTGGCGATCTGCACCACCGGACCGACCATCAGGCCCAGGTAGAGGGTGAACGCGAAGAAGTCGCCGATGGTCATCCGGCCGACCAGGATGTCGTGGCCGCCGATCGCCATCAGCACGATGGTCATCGCGCCCACCAGGAGCGTGGAGCCGGCCCCCACCAAGGACAGGCTGGTCATGGTCCCGGCGACGTTGCGGAACAGGCGGTGGGCCGCCTTGGTGAAGACCAGTGACTCACGCCCCTCGGCGCCGTAGGCCTTCACCACCCGCACTCCGGAGAACGTCTCGCTGAGGCGGCCCGAGAGCTCGGCGTTGATCTTGGAACGCTCGCGAAACAGCGGCCGCAGCGTCTTGAAGGCATAGAGCATGATGAACCCGAACAGCGACAGCACGCCGAGCGCGATCCAGGTCAGGCGGGCGTTGAAGTAGAAGAGGAGGCCGAGAGCCAGGACCGCGGTCATCGCGCCGCCCACCACCTCGACGAGACCCGTGCCCACGAGGTTTCTGAGGCCCTCGGCGTCGTTCATCACCCGCGACAGCAGCATGCCTGTCTTGGTGTGCTCGAAGTACGAGATGGTCAGCCTGCCGACGTGACGCTGCACCCGGCGGCGCACCTCGGTGATCGAGCGCTGGGCGGCGATGCCGAGCAACTGGGAAAGGCTGAACGAGCTGATTGCCTGGACCACGGTCGCGGCGCCCGCGGCGAGCACCAGCAGCTCGAGCCGCCGCATCCGCATTGCGATGTCCAGTCCCTTGGCGAGGATCACGTTGTCCACCAGGAGCTTGCTCACGCCGGGCAGGACCAGCCCGGCGAGGCGGCTGACGGCCATGATCCCCAGCCCCAGGGCCAGCCGGCCGCGACGCGCCCGGATCAGCTCGACAGCGTCGGCGAGGATCACCCGGAACTTGATCGGCTTGCGCTTCTTGGCCGCCTCCGCGTCGTCGCCTGAAACCGGGCGCGGCTTGGAGGAGACCTGGCCGCCGAACAGGCCGGCACGCGCCGAGTGGTGGACAGGCGGCGCCGGCACGATGGGCGCGGCCGGCGTTGCCGGCGCGGCGTCCGTTGCCGGCGCCGTGGGCGCCGTGGCTGCGGTGGGCGCGGTGGGCGCGGTGGGCGGCGCAGGTGCCGCGACTGAATCGAGATCGGTCATAAAGCCTTTCGCTGCAGCATCTCGCCGGCTCGTCGCGGCGGCCAGGCCGATGCTCTGCTCACGGCGGCGCCGGACGGGGCTTGGGCGTAGCGGCGGCAACCCCGAGACAGCAAACATCTGCCGGCGGGCAAATATTCGGCGCCGGCCCCTGCCGGCGGGTCACTTGCGGCGAGAGGGATCGAAGCGGATGACGTCTCCCGATCCGGAGCGCGGGCTGGCGGGGCCGCCGCTGCCGGCGGCGCCCGCCGGCGGCGGCGCACCGCCGGCGGGCGGCGGAGCAGGCGAGGCGGCGAGGCCCCTGGCTGGCGGCGAGGCGGCGGCCGCCGCGGCCGCCCCCGGCAGCCGGGCCGAGACTCCGGGCGCCTCGGGCGCGTCCGGAAGCCGGGGCCGGAAGCGCAAGGCGAACTCCGCCGAGGGGTCCGCGAAGATGGTCAGCGCCGCGAAAGGGATGGTCAGGCGCTGCCGGCTGCCGCTGAAGCTCAGCTCCACGGCGAAACCGTCGGCATCCACCTCGAGGTTCCAGAACTGGTGCTGCAGGACGAGGGTCATCTCGTCGGGGTAGAGGTCGCGCAAGGAGCGCGGCATGATCACGCCGGCGTGGCCCGTGTGAAAGCCGACGTAGAAGTAGTGCTCGCCGGGTAGCCCCTGCTCGGCGACCTGGGCCAGCAGCCGGCGGACGGCTTCGCGCAAGCCGTCCTCGACGAATCGCTGATAGTCGATGCTGTCGCTGCTCAAGCGCGGCTCCAGCCCGGAAATGTCAGCCCACGTCGAGCTTGTAGCCAGCGGCGCACTTTGTCAACCTGGGCCGTGTCGGCTACGGTGGGTCGTCGGTTCCCAGGCGCGTCCAGGGACCGCAGCGGGCAAGCCGCCAGGCGGTCCGCAGGCTGCCGGACAGCGCGCCGTAGCGAGCGATGGCGCCCGCGGCGTAGTGACTGCAGGTCGGCCGGAAGCGGCACTGCACCCCCATGGCGCCCAGGCGCGGCGACATCGTCGCCTGGTAGAGGTGGATCGCACCCAGCAGCAGGCGGGCGCTGGCCTGGCTGGCCGGGGGGCGCGCCAGATCGACGGCGAACAGGGCGGCCAGCAGGAGCAGCACGGCCGCCCGCCGGCGGCGGTGCGCCGGCGCGGCTCTCGCCCTCGTCAGGGTCGGGAGAGGGCTGGCCGTCGTTCCGGCCGCTGCGGCCGGCGCGTTCGCGGTAGACATCGCAAAGGTAAGAGTACCAGAGTCATTTTCGGCGGCCAGGCTCGCGCTTGCGCTCCTGGCGCTCGCCAAACAGCAGCTTCTGCTCGAGGCGGGCACGCTGGGCGCGATAAAAGGCCCGCAGGAACCGCACGGTCGGCACCTGTCTGCCGCTCTCGGCGGGCCAGCCGATCTTGGCCTTGATCTTGGCGCCCACCTCTTCGACCACCTGGTCGCCGATGGTGCCGGCATCTTCGCGGCGCAGGACCTCCTCGAGGACCTGCAGCTCGTGGATACCGTAGATGTCGAGCTGCTCGCGCGTGAACGAGAGGTCTGCCTCCGCCGCGGGTGGCGCCGCCATCGTCCGCGGGGCCTGCGGCTCCTTCCAGGCTCCCGCAAAGCCCGGCCTCCCGGGCGGCTCGGCCGGGGTGCGCGCCCCAACGGGCCCCGCGGCGGCGCCGGCGATGGCATCGCCGCCGGCACGGGGTCTGGCAACGGCGCTGCCGACCGCGCCGGCGCCGGCACCGCCGCCGCCAGCCTCTCCGGCGGCTAGGTCCGGCAGCAGCACGGCCGCCGGCGATCGCACCACCAGGGTCCCGGCCACCAGGTCGCCGCAGCGCAGGCGCTCCCGGCTCGCCAGCGGCAGGAAGGCGAACACGAAGAGCCACAGTGTCGCCAGCAGCAGCGCCCATCCCGGGAGATCCGGCGCCAGCGACCTGCCGAAGAGCAGCACCGAGACCGGCAGGAACGCCTCGATCTCGCGAGTCAGGTTGCGGGCCAGCACCGCCTCGGCCGTCAGGGGCCCGCCGTCCCGGGCGATCACCCGCAGCCCTGCCACCCGCTTGCCGAGCGTGCGACCGCCCCAGCGCGCCTCGCAAACGATGAAGTAGGCGTTGCGCAGGGCGAAGGTGCCGAGGAAACCGGCCGCCAAGCCCAGGTCGCGGGCGCCGCCGATCATCGCCGCGACGCCGGCGAGCCAAATCGCGATGCTGCCGCCAAGGATGACCAGCGAGTCGAGGAAGAACGCTTGCGCCCGGGAGCCGGCCGACCCGATGGTGAACGGCAGCGGCACCCCCTCGGGGGTGATGACGCTGAAGACCGGCGCGGCGCTGCCGACCCGCATCGCTCAGCCGCCGCCCGCCGCCGCGTCCGGCCACGCCGCCGCGGCGCCGGCGCCGGCTCTAAGCGCGGCGCCAGCGCCAGGTCCAGTCCCGGCTGCGGCGCCAGGTTCAGGTTCGGCCCGGGCTTCGGCTCCGGCTGCGGCGCCCGCCCCAGCCGCGGCGCCGGCGAAGAGGAAGTACCAGCTCCACAGGCCGAGGCTGGCGGCGGCCACCAGCCAGCGCCACGCCGGGTCGTGCACCCGCTGCCGGAACTCCCCCTCGACCACCGCCGCCACGAACAGCATGGCGACCGCGCCGGCGACGAGCAGCGCCGCCTCGCGCCCGCGGGCGGCGAGCGCCTGCAACCGTGTGTGCCGCCCGGGAAAGAGCAGCGCTCCGCCCAGCCCCAGGCCGGCGGCGCCGCAGAGGCCGACGGCGGTCAGCTCGGTGATGCCATGCGGCAGCACCCAGGCCCAGAACTCCGCGCCGAGGCCGCGCGACGCGTAGAGCGCAGCCATGGCGCCGAGCATCAGCCCGTTCTCGAACAGCAGGTAGACGACCGGCGCGCCGGCCGCCGCGCCGAGCGCGAAGCAGAGGATGCCGATCTGGGCGTTGTGCGTCGCCAGGAAGGCGCTGAAGGCGCCCAGCATGCCCTTGGCGGACTCCTCGCCCCCATACAGTGCGGCGCGCAGCTCCGCCGTCGAGGCGCTGGGGTCGCGGCCGGCGGCCAGCTGGGGCGCGACCAGGTCGTAGTAGCGCTCGGGGTCGGCGGCGGTCAGCCGGTAGCCCGTGGCCATGCCGAGCAGCATCAGTCCCATCGCGCCGGCCGCCAGCGCCGCGTGCCGGCGCACCGCGCGTGGAAAGCCGCGGCGGAAGAACTCGGCGAGCGCCTGGCCGGCCCGCCGCTTGCTGCCGTAGACGCAGAGATAGGCGCGGCCGGAGAGCGCCGTCAGGTAGGCCAGCAGGTTCTTGTCCAGGCTGATCGCCCGCGCCACCGAGAGCGAGCTGACGGCGCTGCGGTAGAGCGCCGGCAGGCGGTTGAGCTCGGCCGCCGACAGGCTCCGGGGGCCTCGCGCCTCGAAGGCCCCGACCAGCCGCTCGAGCTCCCGCCAAGACGCCTCGCGCTCGCCACGGAACCTTGCCGATTTCAAGGTGATCTCGGGCACGATTCCTCCTGGCTTCCAGTATCGGCTGAATGGCCGGCGGCTGGCTTGCCCTCGACGTCCCCTGCCACTCCGCTCTCCTCCACGCGCCCTTGCACGCTGCGCCTTTGCATGCTGCTCGCGCGCCGATCCCAGTGTTTCATATCAGCTCGCGCCGCTTGATCTCGAGGTAGGTGTTGATCAGGCGCGCCTGTACCCGCTGCGGCGACGCATCGAGTGCATGGATGCCGCGCTGCGCGAGCTCGCGCAGCACCACCTCGCGGTCGCGCAGGAGGCCGGCGGCCACCACCGCGCGGTTCATCGCCCGCAGGTCCCGAGGCGCCGCGGCGGCCAGGGCGGCCAGCCCCGGGTCCTGCATGGCGACGAAGATCACCGCGTGCCGCCGGGCGAGTCGGGACAGGTTCTCGACCATCAGCTCCGCCGTCACCGTGTCCACGAGCTCGGTCAGCACGACGACCAGGGAGCGGCGGGTCAGCCGCGCGCCGAGGGTGGTCAGGGCGAGGGTGAAATTGGTCTCGACCGACGAATACTCGAGACGGCCGGCGCCGCGCTGCAGCGCCTGGAAGGCGCCGAGGCCCGAGCGCGGAGCGAGCCACAGGCCGAGCCGGGAATCGAACCCGGCCAGGCCCGCCCGGTCGCCGGTCCGCAGCGACACGTAGCCGAGCAGCAGCGCGGCGGTCGCCGCGTGATCGAGGCGCGGCACGCCCGCGAGCGGCTCCGCCATCAGCCGCCCGGTGTCGACGGCAAGCACCACCTGGTGATTGCGCTCGGCCCGATTCTGGCGCGCCACCAGCCGCTTGTGGTGCGCCGAAGCCTTCCAGTCGATGGCGCGGGAATCGTCGCCGTGGACGTGCTCGCGCAACGAGTCGAACTCGCTGCCGTCGCCGGTGTAGCGCTCGATCTTCTGTCCGGCGCCGGCATTGCGCTCGGCCTCGAAGCGCAGCGCCGCGGCGCGCACCGGCCGGGTGTCCGGGACCACCAGCACCTCGCGCCCGACCTCGATCACCACCACCCGCGCGATGAGCCCGAGCGGCCCGGTGTAACGCACCCAGAGACGCTCGACGGCCACCCGGCCGCGCCGCTTCGCCAGCAGCGGGCAGGTCAGCACCCCGCCCTCGAGGCTGGCCTCGCCATGCAGCCGCGGCTGCGCCACCAGGCGGTCGGAGAGATCGACGGCGACGATCACCGGCAGACGCCAGGGCGCCCGCAGCGTCAGCCGCGCGAGGCCGCGCTCGCCGATCGCGATCGCCCCCGGCAGCTCGACCGTCGCCGCCAGCTGCCCGCGGCGCGGCGAAAGGCGCGCGTCGGCGGCGAGGGCCAGGGTCAGCAAACCCAGGAACACCGGCCAGACGATCCACAGCCGCACCGCGCCCAGCGCCGGCAGCAGCGCCGGCGGCAGCCCAAGGGCGGCCAGCGCGATGGCTCGGGCGGTAGGGCGCATCGGGTGTCCTCTGGCCTGCTGCGCTTCGCCGCCCGCCGTCAGCGCGGTGCCGGCACCTGCGCCAGGATCTGGTCGAGCACCTGGTCGGCGCCGATGCCGTCCACTTCGGCGCTCGCCGCCAGCACCACGCGATGGCGCAGCAGCGGCTTCCACAGCGCCTTGACGTCGTCCGGGATCACGAAATCCCGGCCTTCGAGGACCGCGGCGGCGCGCGCCGCCGCCGCCAGCATGTTGGCGGCGCGCGGGCTGGCGCCGTAGCGCAGCGCCGGGTGCTCGCGGGTGGCGCGGATCAGCTCGACGATGTAGGCAACCGTTTCGTCCGCCAGCCGCAGGCCCGCCACCGCCGAGCGCACCCAGGAGACGAAGCGCAGGTCGGCGACCGGCGCCAGGCCGAAGCGCTCGAGCCCCGGCATCGCGGTGTGCTGGCCGTGGGTGGCGACCATCGCCCGCTCCTGGTCGCGGCTGGGATAGCCGACCAGCACCTTGAACAGGAAGCGGTCGAGCTGGGCCTCGGGCAGCGGGTAGGTGCCCTCCTGCTCGATGGGGTTCTGGGTCGCCACCACCATGAAGCCCGCCGACAGCTGGTGGGAGGTGCCGTCCAGGGTGACGGTGCGCTCCTGCATCGCCTCGAGCAGCGCCGCCTGGGTCTTGGGCGGCGTGCGGTTGATCTCGTCCGCGAGCAGGAACTCGGTGAACACCGGCCCCTTGGTGAGCGTGAAGCTGTTGGTCTGGAAGTTGAACAGGCTGGTGCCGAGCAGGTCGCCGGGCATCAGGTCGGGAGTGAATTGCACGCGCTTGAACTCGAGCTGCAAGCAGGCGGCGAAGCAGCGCGCCAAGAGCGTCTTGCCGGTGCCGGGCGGCCCTTCGAGCAGCAGGTGGCCTTCGGCAATGAGGCTCACCAGCAGCAGCTGGATGGCCTCTTCCTGGCCGACGATCACCTGCCCGATGCGGTCGCGCATCAGGCGACCCAGCTCAACTGCCTTGTCGAGTGCCATCCGTCATCTCCGAACGCCAGCGGTGGAGACTGCGGGCGAGCGCCGCCGCGCGCTCCTCGCGGCGTCTGCCCGGAGCCGTGGAACCCAGCCGCGCCATGCGCCGCTCGATCGCCGCCAGCTCGCCGGGACCGGCGCGCCCGGCCCGCCCCCCGGCCGGGGACCGCGGTGCGAGCTGCGCCAGCCGGGCGGCAAGCGCCGCCGGCGGCAGATCCGGCGGCAACAACAGGTGCGCGGCGACGGCTTGCAGCGTGTAGCGATGATACTGCGCCAGGCTTTCCTCGACATGGCCGCCGCGGGCCAGCAGCTCGGCGGTGTTGTCGATCAGCACCGCCTTTCCCGGCGCCAGCGGGCGCGGCGGCGGCAGCGGCTTGCCGAAACGGCCGGCGCCGGCCCACAGCACCAGGGCCGCCACCAGCAGGCCGTGCAGGGTCGCCGGCAGCAACGGCAGCCGCAGGGCTTCGGCGAGCAGGCCGGCGGCGCGCCGGTAGCCGTGAATCGTCTCGTCGAAGACCACGCCGCGGGCGTGCAGCTCGACCGCCAGCAGGCGCACCGCCAGCGCGGCATGATCCGCGCGCCCCAGTCCCTGGTTGTTGAGCAGATCGGGGTCGGCGATGAGCAGCATGGCCGGCGCCGCCCCGCTGGCCGGGCGCAGCGCCGCCAGCCAGCCGCCCCGGCAGGCGACGACCGGGCGCAGCCCCTCGTTGGGAGCGATGAGCTGCGCCGGCGCCAGCTCGACGCTCGGGGTCCACGGGCCGCCGGCAGCCGGGTTGCCGGAGTCGACGGTATCGCCGTCATCGCCGGCAGCGCCCGCGTCAGTGCCGTCGCGAGCACCGCCGGCGCCGGCAGCGTCGCCGCCGGCAGCTCCTGCAAGGCGACAGGCGAGACCGGCGTCGCCGCCGCCGGCCGCGAGCCGCTCGAGCCGCAATCCCTGCGCCGGCATGGCACCCAGGGTGCGCTCGACGCGTCCCAGCACCTCGGTAACCGGCAGCAGCTCGACCGTGGAAACCCACCCCGGATGCCGGGGGTCGGGCTCGCCCCGCCACTTGGGCAGCACCAGCACCACCGCTGCCTGCCGCGCCAGCGCATCGCGCTCGTACGGATCGTCGGCGCCGCCCGGGACCGGGCGCCGGACTCCCGCCCCGCGCCTGGCGTCGGCATCCGGCTCGGGCTCGGCCAGCACCAGTGGACACCGCGGTCCGATGCCCATGGCGGCGCGGCTCTGCCGCGTCACCACGCCGAGGCCCTCCGCCGCCAGCAGCTCGAACAGCGCACGGTGGCCGAGCGCTCCCTCGCTGAACGTGGTGGGCCGCGCCGTGCTCGGCGTCCCGAGGTCGGCGCCTAAGGCCGAGACCAGGACCGCCGCGAGCAGCGACACCCCCGCGACCGTGGCCATCCAGGCGACCGCGCGGCGCGAGAACCCGCCCTCGGCCTCACCCTCGCCCGCCGCCGGCTCCTGGCTGCCCGCCACCGGCTCCTGGCTGCCCGCCGCCGGCTCCTGCCTGCCCGCCGCCGCCGGCTCCCGCCTGCCCGGGTCGCCCGTCATCGACCTCTTCCAATTCCATCGCCGCTGCCACCGGCGCCGCCGGCGGCGAGGTGACCGCCTTGGACGCCGCGGCTGCCGGCTGCCGGCGCCAGGGCCTGAAGCGTCCGGCTCCGCGCCGTCTGGAAGTCGCCGGCCGCGGCGACGCAGCCGCCGAACAGTGTCCGCTCGACCATCGCCACCAGCGCGGCGAAGGCGTCGCGCGCCGCGGTTTCGAGCGGCAGCAGGCGCACCAGCTCGCGGCTGGTCCGCGACGGCGACGGCGGCCGTGCGCACCGCTCCGACAGCTGGCCGATCGCCAGCAGCAGCAGCGCGTGCAGCGCTTCGCCATAGCGGCCCGCCGCCGCCAGGCGATCGGCGGCGTCGAGGTCGTTGCCGGCTCCGCCGCCGACGCGGGCCGCCGCGGGCTCGACCACGTCTGCCGGCCGCCGCTTCGTCCTGGAGCGGCCGGCCGGCAGACGGCTGAGCAGCACCAGGAGCACCGCCGCGAGGACGCAGACGAGGAGCGTCTTGAACAGCAGCGCGGCGCCGCCGGCGGCAGCAACCGCCGCGTCCGCCGGCGGCGCCGGCAGGGCCGGCAATTCCGCTTCCGATCCGGGCACCCGACCGGCCTCGCCGGCGCTCGGAGCCTCCCTGCCGGCGTCGCTTTCGGCCGTGGAGCTCGCGGACCGCTGAAAACGCGGCTCGGCCAGGATGCCGCGCGCCAATCGCGCCGTGCGCACCGGGCGCGCCGTGTGCGCCGGGCGCAGCGGATCGGCGCCCGCGGCCGGCGCGGCAGGCAGGGTCAGCAGGGTCAGCGCCAGCAACAGGCGCAGGGTGCCGCTCAATCGAACACCGACGTGATGTCGGCCACGTCGATTCCCTCCTTCAGGCTGCGCAGCCGGTAGTACATCACCGCCGCTGCCGTGGCGGCGAGGCTGGTGGTCAGCGGGCTGAGCGCCACCGAGCCGAGCAGCGCGGCGACCGGTGCCCTGGCGATAGCCGGCCCCGCCACCAGCGCCACCACCCTCCCCAGCGCGTACTGGATGAACCCGAGCGTGAGGAGCACCCCAAAGACGCCGGCGCGGTTGCCCCGGGTCAGGTCGGCGCTGCGCCTCAGCGCCGTGCCCGAACCTGCCGCGTCCTCGAGCACGGCTGGGATGGCGACGCTGTAGGTGGCGGCCGCGATGAGGCCGGGCACGATACAGAGCAGGAAGCCGCCGAAGATCACGATGCCCTGCAACAGTGCGGTGAGGAAGACCTTGCCCAGCGACGACAGCCCCCGGCGCAGGCACTCGCCGATCGACGCATCGCGCCCGCGGAGGTCCTGGGCGACGCCAAAGGTGATCGCACCGGTCACCAGCGGCGTGATCACCACCCCCTGGATGAGCAGGGTCAAGAAGGACAGCGCCAGCGCCCCGCTGCCGCGGCTCGAGCTCAGCATCGCCAGCAGCAGGAACAGCGGCGCGGTCACCATGGCCGCGATGAGGATGAAGGGAACCAGGTTGCTGAAGAAGATGGAGAAGACGTCGCCCAGCACCTCGCCGACTCGGAACGGCGGCCCGATGCCCACGGCGCCCGCGGGGGACGCGGGACCTCGGCCGGGCGTGATGCTCAGCTCGCCATATGCCGGGGTGAACGCGCGGCCGCTTCCGGGCGGGACCACGCCCACCGGCGCCGGCGGCGGCGCCGGTGCAGCCCCCGTCGCGGCCGCCTCCGGCGCGCCCGCCGGGGCACCGTCGCCGTAGACCGTCTCCCCGGAGCCAGGAGCCGGAGCTGGCGCCGGTTCCGCTCCCCGGTAGCGGCTGAAGACGATCCCGCACCGCGGGCAATCGATGGCGCCGTCGGCTTGCTCGAAACCACACTTCGGGCAGATCATGTCCGGATCGCACCCCTACCGGGCCCACGGCCCCCGCCACCGTGGCGTGTCATGTCGCAGCCGGTGCCGCTGAGGTGAGCGCTTCCTTTTACATTAAAGCGCGGATGCTCTCCCGGTCAAACTGCCACGAGGCGATCGATAATGGGTAGGCACCACTAACGTGCCCGCCCAAGGATGCCCAGCACCAGCGCAGTGATGGCCTGGTTGCTGGCAGACCCTGATACGGGTGAAGCCAAGCCTCGCTATCCCACTGCGTCACGAGGGTAGCGTGCCGGTTGCCATCCGCCCCAGCCAGACCGCCACCAGCAGTCCCACGTGGCCGAGTACCACCAACTCTGGCTTGGTAAGCCTGGGAAGGCGCAGCAGACCCGCCGCCGCGCCGCCCCATGCCGCCCAAGACAGGGCCAGCTCTGCGGCCAGCAGCGGAGCCAAGGGATGGTCACGCAAGGCAGCGGACCACTCTCCCTTCGCGAGATGGGCCAAGGCCCTCGTCATACCGCAACCGGGACAGGGCAGGCCGGTGAACCGACGTAGCGCGCAGACGGCGAAGCCGGCGCCTTCCGGCGGCACCCAGAGGTGAAAAAGCAGGAGCATCGCTGCTCCCGCGGCGCCGGTAATAGCCCATGCCCCGAGGCCGTGCTGCCAAGGCCCGGGAGCGTCACCGGGTTGACCGGAAAACGTGGACGAGGACGAACACGCCACGGTGGCGGAAGTCCCGGCTGGGCTAGTTGGCGTAGGGCGCCAGATCCTCGGGCTTCAGGCCCACGTAATCGCGATACGCCAGCACGTGCGTGCAGGTTACGACGCCCATAGCGAGCGGGACGATCACCAAGGCGCCGATGCAGAGCAAGATCCCACCCACGACCTGCGCGGCCGTCATGACGATTATGTTGAAGAGCAGCAGCAGGAAGAACGTGAAGAAGTCCCCCTTGACGATCTCGATGCTCTTCTTGATTGCGTCCATCACGGGCATGGCGCGAAAGAGAATGAGCGGCAACGCGAAGACCAGGAAGGTGGAGACCAGCACGGGATAAACGAAGGCGAACAGGAAGCTCAGCGGCACCAGAAGACAGCCAAGGCTCCCGCTGATTCCGGCGAAGAACCGGCCCAATGGGCCGAGTTGGGTGCCGAACGCGGCCATCAGGTGGGGAAGAAACGAGAGCGTGATGAAGATGATAGGAAAAAAGAAAACGACCAATCCCAGGATGAAGGTGTCGAGGGTGCGGCGGAAACCTTTGAAAACGTCAGCTACCTCGGCGGGCAGCCCCAGGACCCGCTTGGCCACGTAGATGTATATGCCGGCCCAGATAGGACCGATCACGATCAGGACCGGTAAAAAGCAGAGCAGCTCCGCTACCAGGATCGTCAAATATGCGACGACAATGGCAAGCATGAAGTCCACCCAATTCGGCTTGACGATGTCGACTGCCTGACTGAACCAGACGCCGATTTTCGACGAACCTTCACCTCTTGGGGCAGACGGTGGCGGCCCACCAGGCGGCGGTGTGTAGGACGGCGGTGGCGGGACGCTGGGTTCACTCATCGCGGACCTCCTCCTTTGGACCTCGGTATGCGCGCGACCGGGAGCTGACTGAGTCTATACAAGCCCAAGGCGGCGCACAAGCAGGTGCCGTCCCGAGAACCGGCTCCCGGCCCGCGCATGCAGATGCGCATGAAGAGGCGTAACCCGGGCGGCGGGCAGGCATGTCCTGATCCGGCCTCTCGAGGGTGGTACAAGGTCACCTTACTCCCGGCCTCGATCCCGAGGCTCAACGGCCCGGATCGTTACCTGCAGGGCGGCCAGGGTAGGGTGCCATCAACGGCGGCCGGTCACACGCTCGTAGATTGCCCGGTAGCGGCCGACGACGGCGTCCTGGCCGAAGACCGTGACCGCCCGCCGCCGCCCGGCCTCGCCCATCGCGCGGCGGCGGTGCGGGTCCGCGAGCAGCTGGTGGGTGGCCCTGGCCATCGCCTCGACGTCCCCCACCGGGAACAGGAACCCGCATTCGCCGTCGACCACCACCTCGGGCAGGCCGCCGGCGTTGGTGGCGATGACCGGCACCTCGCACGACAGCGCCTCGAGCGCCGCGAGGCCGAACGACTCGCTTTCGGAAGGCAGCAGGAAGAGATCGGCGCCGACGAGCACCTCCTCGATCAGCGGCAGGCTGCCGATGAAGGTGATGGCATGGCAGATGTTGTGCTCCCGGCAGTACTGCTCGACCTTGCCGCGGTCGGGGCCGTCGCCGACCATCACCAGGCGGCAGGGGACCTGGTGCAGCACGCGCTCGAAGACCCTGACCACGTCGAGCACCCGCTTGACGGGCCGGAAGTTGGAGATGTGGATCACCACGCCTTCGCCGGGCTTCGCCCAGCGCCGCGCGCCGGGGCTGTCGCGGGCCCGCTCGTAGCGCTGGGGATCGATGAAGTTGGGGATCACGTCGATCTGGTTGTGGATGCCCAGCTGCTCGACCGAGGTGCGGCGCAGGGACTCCGAGACGGCGGTCACCGCGTCGCTTTGCAGGATGCTCCAGCGGGTCGTCTCGAGGTAGTTGGGATCGTTGCCGACGAGGGTGACGTCGGTGCCGTGGAGAGTGGTCACCACCGGCAGCGGCTGCGGCGCCACGATCTGCCGCGCCATCACGGCCGAAGCGGCGTTGGGGATCGCGTAGTGGACGTGCATCACGTCCAGGCGGCCGTGCCGCGCCACCTCCACCATCTTCGTGGTGAGGGCCAGCGAATAGGGAGGATAGTCGTCGAACAGCGGATAGCGCGGCGTCACCACCTCGTGAAAGAAGAGCCGCGCATTGCTGAGCGCCAGCCGCGACGGCAGGGCATAGCTGATGACGTGCACCTCGTCGCCGCGGTCCGCCAGCGCCATCGCCAGCTCCGTGGCCACCACGCCGGAGCCGCCGTAGGTGGGATAGCAGCTGATGCCGATCCTCACCGCGGACCTCCGGGGAGGAGCGCCAGCAGGTCCCGGACCGCCAGCGGCAGCGGGCTCCAGAAGGGCTCGCCGAGCTCCGCGCCGATCAGCTGGCCGAAGTGGCGGGCGCGGCCCTCGACGGCGAGGCGGAACTCGCGCGACGACACCTTGGTCGCCGGCGGGCCCGGCGCCACGCCGGCGGCGCCGGCCGCCTTGTCCGCGACTCCGCCGCCGGCAGCATCAGGCTGGTAGAGCTGGCTGCGGTAGGCGGCGAGCGCCGCCATCTTGGCCTCCCAGGCACCCGTCACGTCGACGACGAAGCTCGGCTCGAAGGAGTGGTGCTGCATGTAGGAGAAGACCGCGGCCGGGCGGTGGGCGGCCATCGTGCGGTCGCCGCGCGCCTGCAGCCCCGAATAGAAAGCCGCCGCGGCCACCAGCTGGTGCCCGCGGGCGTGGTCGGGATGCCGGTCGTGCGGCGGCGGCCCCAGCACCAGCTCCGGCCGCCAGGTCCGCAGCACCTCGATCACCGCGTCTTCCTCCGGCTCGCCGCCGCGCAGGGCGCCGTCGCCGCAGTCGAGGAACGCGAGCTCCACCGCTCCCAGGGCTGCCGCCGCCCGCTCCGCCTCGGCCAGCCGCTGCTCGGCGGTGCCGCGCGTGCCGCGCTCGCCCCTGGTCAGGTGCAGGATGCCCACCCGGCGGCCCTGGCTGGCGGCGAGGGCCAGGGTGCCGCCGCAGCCGAGCTCGACGTCGTCCGGATGCGGCCCGATGGCCAACACGTCGAGCTTGCTCATGGCAGGATCACCGACAGGCGGCTGGGGTCGAGATCCAGCTGCTCCCAGAAGCTCGCCGCCAGGCGGTCGCCGTACTTGCCGCGGAAATACGCGGTGCAGACGACGCGCTCCTGGAGCTTGCCGCCCGGCAGGCAGATCTGGCGGAGCGCCTCGACGCGGCGGCTCAGCACCTCGTCGCGGCGGGCCAGCGCCGGCATCGCCTTGTCGGCGAACAGGTCGATCGCCCGCAACACCTGCTCGCGGGTCTTGGCCAGCGGGCGCTCGAGAGTGGGATCGGCGGCCAGGGCCGGGCCGCGCAGGTCCTGCAGCGCCGCGTCGAGCCGGTCGCGCACCGGCGCCACGAAGTCGCCACCGGCGCGCTCGGCAAGGGAGCGGTCGAGGCGCGAGCGCTCGCCGAGCAGCTCGGCAAGAGTCAATCCGGTCTCCTCGAGACGCTGCGCCTTGCCGGCATCCAGGACCAGGGTCTGCGGCCGGAGGGCCACCCAGGGCGCCTCGATCTCGAGCAGCGGGTAGACCGCCGCGGCCTGCGGCATGTACGAGAGCTCCCCCGGGCCGAGCAGCTGCAGCGTGGAGCCGAGCACGGCGTCGGCAATGGCCGGCCGGGCGAGGACGCCCGGGGTCACCACCGATGGGTTCTCGTCGAGGATGCGAAGGAGCTCCGAGACGCTGCCGGCGCCTGCACCGGCGCTGCCGGAACTGCCGGCGCTGCCAGCGGCACCGGCGCCGCCGGGGGCACTGGCGTGCGGGTCGGGCGGCCCGGCGGCGTTGTCGCCACGCTCGCCGCGCTCGCCGCGCAGGGCATAGCCGCCGGCGCCGCGCCACTCGATGCGCCGGCGCTGGCCGTGGCGCAGCAGGAACAGCGGGCTCGCTCCCTGCTGCGGCGCGACACGCAGCTCGTAGCCGCGCCCGGCGACCGCCGCTTCCTGGCGCGCCAGGGCCTCGGCGAGCGGGCCGCGGCGCTCGATCAGGCGCGCCAGCCAGGGACGCTCCGCCGACTTGAGCGCCGGGAGCATGGCATCGAGCAGCAGCGGGCACCGCGTTCCCATGATCGCTGCGGCAGCCCGGCAGAACGCTTCGCCGATGCGCGCCTCCGGTCTGTACCAGCGGGCGAGCGTGCGCAGCCACTCGGCATGACCCTCGCCGGGCAGCGCCTCGCCCATGGCGCGCAGGACCTCGGCCACCGCCGGTGACAGCGCGCGCATGCCGACCGGCATCAGGGGCTGCCGGTCAGGGCCCAGGTCGAAGGTGCGCGGGCCGTCGGCGGTGAGCACCGTGGCGTTCGCCACCTCGGCGTAGTCGTGGTCCTCGGTGGCCACCCAGAACACCGCCACGGCCGGCTCGCCCGCGGCTTCGAAGGCCGCCACCCAGCGCGCGGCCGCCATCATCTTGGCAAAGGTGTACAGGGGGCCGCCGAACAGGCCGGGCTGCTGGCCGGTGACCACCACCCGCGTCGCTGGATCGGCAAGGCGCCGGCAGGCGTGCTCGACGTTGCGGTGACCGTACGCGCGGTTGGCGGCCAGGAGCTCGGCGGCCACCTGGGCACGCTGCCGGCCTGCCGCGGCGGCGCCGCCGGACGCGGCGGCAACGGCGGACATGTCCGGCAGCCGGGCGGCGGGCAGGAAGCGCAGCGGCGCGAGCAGGTCGAGGTCGCTCCCGCCGAGAAAGGCCCGCGGCATCGGGGGCAGCAAGCCCTCGGCAGCCAGGTCCACCCGCAGCGCGTCAGGCACCAGGCTTCCAACCGACGAGGATGAGGCGTTCGCTGTCACTGCCGTAAGCGTCCCCTTGGAAGTTGCCGTACAGACCCGTGACCTCGAGGCCGGCCCAATGCAACCCGATCGTCACCTCTTCGGGCTGGTAGGCGCGAACGCTCTCGAGGAACGCTCGCGGAGTGCCACCGGCGCCGGCGGCCTGCACGCGGATACGTTTGTTGATGCGTTTGGTTGCGGCATCGTACCAGCGCTCGATCTCGACGGTCCGGCCACCGCCATCCAGGCGCTGGACCTCGCGCGGCTGCAGGTGCCGCAAGGTGTTGGCGGTGTTCATGATGTCGATCAGGAAGCGCCCGGCCGGCGCGAGGACGCGGACGATCTCCTCGAGCACCTGGAAGTTTTCGCGCTCGGTTTCGAAGTAGCCGAACGAGGTGAAGAAGTTGAGGACCCAATCGAAGGCGCCGGCGCTGAACGGCAGGCAGCGCATATCGCCGGCCACTCGCGGCAGGCGGTGGGCGTGGGAGAGCAGGGTCAGGGAGAGGTCGTCGCCCAGGGTGCGGTAGCCGCGCCGGCGCAGCACCGCGGTGTGGCGGCCGGCGCCGCAGGCGAGGTCCAGCACGGCGCGCGGCCGCGGCTCGCCGAGCACGCGCTCGACGAAGTCGATGTGCGCCTCGGCCTCCTGTTCGTCGCGGTGGGAATACAGGCCCAGGTACTCCTCGCCGAACCATTCCCTGTACCAGGCCATCGCTTGATCATACCTAACGCTGTTCGCTGTATCCTTGAAGCTGCACGAGATTGGTTGGCTCAGAGGGGCGGTATGAACCTCGATTCGATCCTGGTACAGGGCGGGACGTTCTGGATGGGCGGCGGACCTCGCGACAACGAGAACCCTCGACATGAGGTCTGGGTGCCTCCCTTCCGGCTCGCCCGGACGCCGGTGACGCGGCAGGAATACCAGGCTTTCCTCGACGCGACGCATCACCCGGCGCCACAGTTCTGGCACGAACCGGCGTTCGCGCATCCGCGGATGCCGGCGGTGGGCCCTTCCTGGGAGGACGCGCAGGCGTATTGCGCTTGGGAGTCGCGGCGCCTGGGCTTGCAGCTGCGCCTGCCGACGGAGGCAGAGTGGGAGTGCGCTGCCAAGGCCGGCCGAGAGGTGACGTATCCGTGGGGCGACGAGCCGCCGGAATCGCTGCCCGACTACGGGCGGCGCTGGCTGGATGGGCCGGAGGCCGTCGACGCCTATCCCTCGCGGCATCCGCTGGGGTTTCTCGGGCTGGGCGAGAACGTGCACGAGTGGTGCGCCGACTGGTTCGATCCGGCCTACTACCAGTGCTCGCCGCGCCGGGAGCCCCGCGGCCCCGAAAGCGGCGCGCGCCGGGCGTCCCGCGGCGGGTCGTGGCGCCACCAGGTCAAGGCCAGCCGCTGCGCGGCGCGCTCGGCCATTCCGCCGGGCCTGCGCTACAGCGACTACGGCTTCCGGGTGGCCGCCGGCGGGGCAGCGCCACGATGAGCCCGATCGACGTCGGCGGCAGAGGCACCGATCCGGAAGCCGGCGGACTGGACGGCAACGGCGGAATGGGCAGCACCGGCCGCCCAGGCGCGACCGGGCGCCGTCGCGCCTGGGGTCCCGTGGCGTTTGCCGCCGCCGGCAGCCTCCTGCTGCATGGCCTGGCGGTGCTCTGGGTCTGGCACTTCTGGGAGGGCTTTGGCCGCGGCGGCATGCTCGCCTGGATCGACTTCCCTTCGTCCCTGGCCTACCTGCGCCTGCGCGGCGGCGCGAAGCTGGCCTTCAGCCTTGCGGTCGGCGGCTTGCAGTGGGCGATCCTCGGGGCCGGCTTGAGCCTGCTCTTCGGCACCTCGGCCCGGCCACCGGCGGACTGATCCTGCCCGCGGCGCCCGCGGCGCGAGCGGCGCCGCCACGAGCGCCGCGCCAGGTTACAATCGCCTCATGGTGCAGCTGGGCTCCGTCCGCGTCGACCCGCCGCTGTGGCTGGCCCCCATGGCAGGGGTGACCGACCGCGATTTCCGCCTGATCGTGCGGCGGATCGGCGGCGTCGGCGTGGTCTCCATGGAGTTCATCTCCTCGCGGGCGATCGTCTCGGGCAACCAGAAGACGCGCGACCTGATGTACTTCAGCCCCGAGGAGCGGCCGCTCGCCATCCAGATCTACGGCTCCGATGTCGCCACCATGCGCGAGGCGGCGCTGGTGGTCGAGGAGCTGGGGCCCGACATCTGCGACATCAACATGGGCTGCCCGGCAAACAAGGTGCTCAAGGGCTGTGCCGGCGCCGCCCTGATGGCCGACCTCGACCTCGCGGAGCAGATCATCCGCGCGGTGCGCGGCGTCTTGTCCATCCCGCTCACCGTCAAGTTCCGGCTGGGACTGGACGACTGCCGCCGCAACTACCTCGAGCTGGGGAAGATCTGCGAGGCCAACGGCGTTGCCGCGGTGGCGATGCACGCGCGCACCGCGCGGCAGATGTACACCGGCGAGGCCGACTGGTCGCACCTGGCGCGGCTCAAGGAGAGCCTGGCCATCCCGGTGATCGGCAACGGCGACGTGCGCGAGCCCGAGGATGCCCTGAGGATGCAGGCCGCCACCGGCTGCGACGGCATCATGGTCGGCCGCGGAGCCACCCGCAACCCGTGGATCTTCCGCCAGATCGCGGCGCGGATGTCGGGCGGCCGGCTCGCTCCCCCGACCCTCGCCGAAAGGCGGGCCCTGATCCTCGGCCACTTCCAGATGGTGGCGGAGCGCGAGAGCTCGGCCTTCGCGATCCACAAGCTGCGCAAGTTCACCGGCTGGTACACTCACGGCCTGCCGAACGGCCGCCGGCTGCGGCAGGAGATCAACCAGCTGCCGGACGTCGCCAGCTTCCTGGCCGCGGTCGAGAGCTTCCTCGACGAGCTGGTCGCAGAGGAGCGCGCGGCCTAGCCCAGCTGGCAGGCTGCTGAAAAAGCCCGCACCGGCAACCCGTTCGGGCCGCCAGTCTCGCTCCACGGCGGCATCCTCCGATCCGGCAAGACCCCTTGGCACCTTCCGACATCAAGGTCACCTCGTCGCCGGACGAGCATTCCGTCGTCGTGCCGCAGGCGCCGTCCGCGGCCCTGCGGGCGGTCGGCACGGCCGCCGCGGAGTGGGGCGCGGAGTTCGAGCCGGGTGGCGAGGGCGGCAAGCTTCACCTGCCCGTGGTGGCGGGGCTGCGGCGCGGCCTGCTTTCGGGACCGGTGGCGGTCGAGCCTGCCGGCGCGGGATCGCGCGTGGTCTTCCGGCCGGCGACGCGGGACTATTACCTGGAAACCTCGGTCATCGCCCTGCTGGCGGTGGCCGGCGCCGGCGCGGTGCTCACCGTGATCTGGCCGCTGTTTCCCCAGCTCCTCCCCGGCGCCCCGCTGGGCGCCGTGCTGGCGGTCGCCGGCTGGCTGCTGGTGGCCCCGCGGCTGCGCGGCAAGGGGCCGGAGGAGTTTCTGGCCCGCGTCGCCGGCCATGCGGCCGCCGGGGAATAGCGCCCACCCTTCGGCGTGTATATAGTGGTGCAGGTTCTTTGGCAATTGGGGGGCGTACCGGTTTCGACGGGGAACAAAAGCGGAGCAGAGGCGGCGTGTCCGAAGTCCACCCGTAAAGTGGAACGTTTAACTGCGAACGACAACTTCGCACTCGCGGCCTAAATAACCGCGACGCACCGATGAGAGCGCGACCCGCGGCGCTCATCGGCGCGACGCCAAAGCGGGTCAAGGGGTCCGGATGCCTTGCGCCGGACCCTGATATACAGCAAGGCTGGCCGCCGCGCCAGGCGCCTTCTTCCGACGCGCGAGCGGCGAGATAGTAAATAGAAGGCTACGCACGTAGAAACCTCTGAGACGCGTTTTCCGGACGTGGGTTCGACTCCCACCGCCTCCACCATTTTCCTTCCCACCCAAAACCCTTCTTTTCTGGCGGATTCCCGCGGCCTGGCGCCCCGGGCCAGGTGAGCGCGGTGTGCCTGGCGACGAGCTCAGGCGCCGGCGAATGCCCGTTCGATGCTCTGGGCGAACGGCGGCTCGAGCACTCCCACCTCGGTGACGATGGCGGTGATCAGGTCGTGAGGGGTGACGTCGAACGCAAAGTTCACCGCCTCGGTGTCGCGCGGGGCGATGCGGGTGCCGAAGACCTCGGTCACCTCGTCGGCGCGGCGCTGCTCGATGGGTATCCCCGCCCCGTCCGGAGTGGCGCGGTCGATGGTCGACAGCGGCGCGGCGACATAGAACGGCACGCGGTGGCGCGCCGCCAGCACGGCGACGGTATAGGTGCCGATCTTGTTGGCGGTGTCGCCGTTGGCCGCGATCCGGTCCGCCCCCACCACGATGCGGTCCACCAAACCTTGCGCCATCAGCGTGCCGGCGCTCGAGTCGGTGACCAGGCGGAACGGGATGCCGAGCCGGCCGAGCTCCCAGGCGGTCAGGCGGGCGCCCTGCAGCAGGGGCCGGGTCTCGTCCACCCAGACCATCTCCACGCCGCGCCGCGCCCAGGCGGATTGGATGACGCCCAGGGCGGTGCCGTAGCCGGCGGTCGCCAGCGCCCCGGTGTTGCAGTGCGTGAGCACGCGGGAACCGGCCGCGAACAGCGCCGCGCCGTGCTCGCCGATGCGGCGGTTGATCGCGACGTCTTCGGCGGCGAGCCGGTGCGCCCAGGCGAGCAGGGCGCCGGCCGCCGCCGCCGGGCCGGACGGGGCGCTCCGCGCGAAGACGCCGCGGCCGCGGTCGAGGGCCCAGCGCAGGTTCACGGCGGTGGGACGGGTGGCGGCCAGCAGCTCCGCCACCGCCGCGAAGCGCGGCGCCAGCTCGGCGGCGTCCCGCACCGTCGCCACGCCAAGCGCCAGGCCGTACGCGGCCGCCACGCCGATGGCCGGAGCGCCGCGCACCGCCAGCCGGCAAATGGCATCCGCCACCTGCTCGGGCGTGCGGCAATCCAGCCAGACCTCTTCGTCCGGCAGCCGGGTCTGGTCGAGCAGCCACAGCGAGCCGTCCTGCCAGCGCAGGGGCGAGAAGGGCGGCGGATCGCTCATGACCTTGGATCTTACCTCGCCGCGCGGGCGGCGTCAGGCCGCGCCCGGCACTTGTGAGATCATCGGCGCCGCATCGAGGGCGTACGCGATCCGATCCACGGAGGAAAAGTGAAAGGCACGACCCGAGACCTCGGCTTCTCGACCCGCGCGATCCATGCCGGACAGCCGCCGGACCCGCGGACGGGAGCGGTGGCCGTTCCCATCTACCAGACCTCGACCTACGTGCAGCTCGGCCTGGGCGAGCACCAGGGCTACGAATACGCGCGCGTGCAGAATCCGACCAGGGAGGCGCTCGAGCAGAACCTCGCCCAACTCGAGGGCGGGGTGTCCGGCCACGCCTTCGCCTCGGGGATGGCGGCCATCGCCAGCCTCATGACCCTGGTCAAGGCGGGGGAGCACGTGGTGGTGTCGCGCAACGTCTACGGCGGCACCTATCGCTATTTCACCCAGGTCCTGGAGCGCAACCAGGTGTCGTTCTCGTGGGTGGACAGCAGCCGGCTGGAAGCGGTCGCCGCGGCGATGACCCCGGCAACGCGAATGGTGTTCATCGAGACGCCGACCAACCCGGTCATGGACATCTCCGACATCGCCGGCGCTGCCGAGATCGCCCACGCCCACGGTGCTCTGCTGGTGGTCGACAACACGTTTCTCTCTCCCTACCTGCAGCGGCCGCTCGAGCGCGGCGCCGACATGGTGGTGCACTCGACCACCAAGTTCCTCAACGGCCACAGCGATTCCGTCGGCGGCGCGGTGGTTTGCGGGCGCCGGCAGGATGCCGACTGGCTGTTTTTCATGCAGAAGTCGATGGGGGCCATCCTCTCCCCGTTCGATTCCTTCCTGGTGATGCGCGGCGTCAAGACTCTCGCCGTGCGCATGGAGCGGCACGAACGCAACGCCGCCGCCGTGGTCGGGATGCTCGCCGCGCACCCCAAGGTGCGGCAGGTCCTTTACCCCGGTCTGCCGGACCATCCCGGGCGCGACGTCCATTGCCGCCAGGCCTCGGGCTTCGGCTCCATGATCACGCTCGAGATGGGCACCTACGCCGCGGCCAAGACCTTGCTCGAGAGCGTCAAGGTGCTGAGCCTGGCCGAGAGCCTCGGCGGCGTCGAGAGCCTCATCTCCCACCCGGCCAGCATGACCCACGCCTCGGTCCCCGCCGAGCGCCGCATCGCCCTGGGGCTGACCGACAGCATGGTGCGGATCTCGGTGGGGATCGAAGACGTCGAAGACCTGCTGGCCGACCTCGACCAGGCGCTGGCAAAGGTCTGACGTCCCGGTACCAGACCTACATCAGACTCACGCTAACGTCCCGTCAGATCTCGCGTTCCGGGCTATGTCCCGTCACCAGCGGTGGGGTGGCGGCGGTCCGCCGCGATTCAGAAATCGGTGTCGTCGGGGTCCGCGGCGTAGGCGAGCTCGTCCTCTTCATCGTCTTCATCGGAGAATTCGGCCTGCTTGTCCACCGAGCTCGCGATCCAGTCCAGGAAGCCCTGGTCGCCCTGGCTGGCGCCGAACGAGAGGATCTCGGGCAGCTCGTAGCTGTGCAGCTCGCGGATGGTCGCCGCCACGCCCGCGAACTCATCCTGCAGGGTCTTGACGATCAGCAGGAGCTCGCCGTCCTTGCAGATCTTCCCCTTCCAGCGATAGATCGAGCGGATGGCGGGGATGATGTTGACGCAAGCCGCCTGGCGGCGGGCGACGAGCTCGCGCGCGATCAGGTAGGCCTGTTCCTCAGTGCCCACGGTGGTGACCACGACGATCGCGCGCATGGCGGCCACGTTACTGCACCCCCGTCGAGGGAGTCAATGCGAGGCCCGCATCCTCACGCCCACCCGAAATGGCTCCTCGCCCGGCACGCGCGCTCGCGGCAACCGAGCCCGGTACTCTGTCGCAATCCTGCTGGCATGGCCCTCTTCGGCTCGCCACCCCCCTCTCCGGGTCAGGTTCCGGCGGCACAGCAGGATCAAGCGCCGAGCCAGCGGCAAGCTGAAGTGCTAAGAGCGGCAACTACAGGGCTTCCGTGTAGAGCTGCGCATCCGCGAGGATGCCGGGCCGCCAAACGATTTCGGGATTATGCACTTGACGAACCCAGGCCCGGACCGTCCCCAGGAAGGGACACCCAGCGCCCCCGGCGATGAGGTCCCGAATGCGGCGGCGGCCATCCAGACGCCAGCAGAATGCGGCGTACCCGAACCCGCACGCAAAAGGGCCAAATCGATTGACCCTCGTGCAATCTACGGATGCATAGGAGGTTTGGGCGAGCCTTGCGGGACGGCCGGTGCTTGCGTGGGCAGCGGCGGGGCAGGGTTTGCCGTACTGTGAACGGCCGATAGGGGCGCCGACGTGGGGAGATTTGGGTGGGGAATCCAGCCAGCCAACCACGCGATGAGAAAGGCAAGAAGTGTCGCGAGGATCGTGCCGATCACCTTGGCGCCTCCGTATGCTCGCTCGAAGGTTCTCTCGATCTTCCTCATGCTCTCGGAGAGCTTGTCCTCGCCCCTTTCGCGGGCTTCTTTTTCTACTGTTAGACCTGTCAGAAGATTCTCGATCTGCTTGTCATGGCGTTCCAAGGTCTCCTCGAAGCGGGTGTGCTTCGCCACTTCAGCCCGAAGGCTCTGAAGGTCGTTCTCAAGGTTTCGGATCGCCTCTTGAAGCGCCTGTGCTCCTTCGGGCTTGTACTTCTCCATTGTTTGGATGAGTTGGGGTGGGAACTCGTCCAACGCATCCGGCACGGGGAAATCACCCGCTTCTCCCTCCTCTAGCCGATAAAAGCTCGCGGCGATGACCCTGCGTCCTGGCAGGAGGCGAAACGGCGTAGACGAGAGATTGTAGAGGCCAAGCAGTAGATGACCGTGATAGCCGGGGTCGATACCGAAGCCACCAATCACCAGGATACCGGCATGACTGATACCCCGTTTTGGGCTGAGCTGCGCCATCATGTTCTTTGGCAGCTCTAGGCGTTCCTTGGTGAGCGCGAAAACAACTTCATTAGGCTCGACCACAAGCTTGCCACGCTCGACCTCACTGAGGTTGGTCGTGTCAATCGGGGCGCTTCCAGCCTTCAAAATCAAGGTGCCGAGCGTTAGGTCGTACTTGATACCCTCGGCGTGATTTGGATCTCCGTCCTTGATGAAGGTGCGGTTTATGACCGCCTCTCGCAATGCGGGTCCGGTGAGCAGTACGGGCATCCGCCGTTCCTCCTCGATCCAGTCTATGAGTGTCAACGGGGAGGCTAGCATGCCTTAGCTCTTCCTGAGAGGGACGGGATAGGCGGCCGGCGGCTACCGTTCCTTCAACCTGCCGGCGGCGATCAGCTGGTTGACCTCGTTCCAGATGAAGCCGCGGGCAATGGCCGACAGCGAGTTGCCGAAGCCTTGCTTCGCCTTGAGGTCTTTGAGGTACTCAATGAGCTTGGGCTCGACCCCGGTAACCTCTAGGCTCACCGTGGCTTCCTCGTTCGTCGGGCGCCCATTCTTCTTCCCGGCCATGTATGGCGGATGATAGCACGAAACCCGGTTTAAACCAGGTTTAAACCCAGCGCGCACCTGATGAGGCGCAGCCGGCCTTGGGGCCGGCTGTCCTCTCCCTGTCGTTTTTCCCTGCTGTCGTTGCCTTTCGCGGCTCGCCACCCCCTCTCCGGGTTCGGCGCGACAGCAGATCAAGAGACGGGCCAAGAGAGAAAAAAGCCGCTAAATACAGCAAATAGAGAGCTTCCCGTCGCTAGGCGTGAATTCAGGGGCGGCAGAGGAGTAAAGGGATTAGGACAGCTCGGCCGACAAAGGGAGCCGGGCGCTCAGTCGAGGGCGCTACAGCGCTGGTTTTGCGGCGACGGAGCCGCTCTGTCAAAGGATCAGGACAAGCCGCCAGATCGTTTGACACCCGCGCGTCCCCCTTTCCGGACGCTCCGGCCCTGCGCTTGTCAAGTGCATAACTCCCGAAGGATTCAGACGGGCCGCCAGATCGTTTCACGCGCGTCGGCGCGGCGGGTGCGGTGCGGCCGGAAGGCCGACACCAACTTGCCGGTCTGAAACCTCCGTTGCCCGGAAGGACGTAGTAGATTACGCCGCATGGCTCAAGACCGGCACATCGCGCGCGAGTACCTGGAGGCGTTGATCATCGCCGCCATCTTCCTGCAGTTCGCGAACACCTTCGTGGTCCAGACCTATTACATCCCCAGCGGCTCGATGGAGGACACCCTGCTGGTGGGCGACCACCTTTTCGTGAACCGCTTCATCTATGGCCCGGCGCCCACCGCTCTCGAGCGCAAGCTGCTGCCGCTGCGCCAGATCCGCCGGGGCGACATCATCGTCTTCCGCTCCAAGGAGAACGCCCGCATCGACGTGGTGAAGCGTGCGGTCGGCATACCGGGCGACACCATCCGGATCGTCGACAAGAAGGTGTTCCTGAGCGGCAAGGCGGTGGACGATTCGGCCTACGCCATCCATCGCCCGCCGCCGGGCACTCCCGACCACGTCCCTCCGGACTACCTCGGCCAGCTCGCCTCGCGGGATTACTTCGGGCCTTTCACGGTGCCGCCGGCAAGCTACTTCTGCATGGGGGACAACCGCGACAACTCGTGGGATTCCCGCTTCTGGGGAGAGCTGCCCGCAACCTACGTGCTCGGCCGGGCGTTCGCGATCTACTGGTCGAAGAGCGGCCAGGCGCCGGAGGGGAGTGTGCAGGAATGGGGCGGCAGGATCTCGGACCTCGGCCAGACCGTCCTGGGCTTCTTCGGGGTCGGGCCCTACAAGACCCGCTGGGAGCGCACGTTCAAGCTCGTCCGGTAGCGCCTGCAACCTTGGTCTCTCGATGTCGAACGACGGAGCCGCCCCGAGGTCGGTGGGCCGCGAGTACCTCGAAGCCCTGCTGATCGCAGTCGTCTTCGCGACCTTCGCGCGGACTTTCGTGTTCCAGGCGTTCAAGATCCCATCGGGCTCGATGGAGGAGAACCTCCTCATCGGCGATCACATCCTGGTCAACAAGTTCATCTATGGGCCATCCGTGTCGCCGCTCGAAAGGGCGCTGCTGCCCGTTCGCGACGTGCGCCGCGGCGACGTGGTGGTGTTTCGCTGGCCGGTCGACCCGTCCCGCGATTTCATCAAGCGCGCCGTCGGCCTGCCCGGCGACGTCGTCAAGCTGGTCGACAAGCGCCTCTACGTCAACGGCAAGCCGGTCGGCGACGAGAGCTATACCTACCATGGCGATCCCGTGACCTACCCGGCCGGACCCGCTCAAAGCCCTGGCCACTCCCGCGACAACTTCGGACCGATCCGCGTGCCCGCCGGCAGCTACTTCTGCCTCGGCGACAACCGCGACAACTCCCATGATTCCCGTTTCTGGGGCATGGTGCCGGCGAATCATTTGAAGGGCCGGGCCCTGGTCATCTACTGGTCCTTCGAGGAAGAGCCCTTCGCGATGGGGACCGGGCCGGGCCTGACGGGCATGCTGCGGCAGCTCGCGCACGTGGCGGGCAACTTCTTCTCGCAAACGCGATGGGAACGAACCTTCAGGCTCGTGCGCTGACAGCCCGTCGCCGCGGCGGCGCCCGCGGGCCCGGAAGGGGGGAAGCGCCGGAGGCGCTGGCCCGGCAATGGCCCGCGGCAGGTTTGCGCTAGACTCCTGCCTGCCGCCACTCCGAGTGGGAGAATGCCTATGCGACGCAGGTCCGCCGAACGGGGCGAGGGAAATCTCGGTTGCATCCTCTGGGTTGCCGCGCTGGGCCTCGCCGTGCTGATCGCGGTCAAGATGGTCCCGGTCAAGATCGCCAGCTCCCAGCTCTACGACTACATGGAGGAGCAGGCCAAGTTCGCGGCCACGGCGCCGCCCGAGGCGATCGCCAAGGGCATCGTGAACAAGGCCAAGGAGCTCGAGCTGCCGCTGACCAAGGACGACGTGCACGTCGAGAGGGTCGGCGACAACATCAGGATGCATGCCGTCTTCACGGTGCCGGTCGACTTCCCGGGTTACACCTACCTATGGCACTTCGATCACCAGGTGAACCGGCCGATCTACATCTTTTGAGCCTGGCGTCCGCCGGCCACGGTCGGACCGATGAGGGCCGAGGCGAGGAGCGCCGCGGACGCGCCTGACGGCGGGCTCCCCGCGGCCGCTCCGGACTCGCTCGCAGAGACTCGGGGAGCACGCCGCCGGCGCATCGCCGAGCTCCTCGTTTGCGGCTTCCTGCCGGGAGCGCTGGTCGGGGCTCACCTCGCCGGGCTGCTGTTCTTCTTGAACCCCGCGCTGCCCTGGCGGCCCGCGCCGGTCTTCAAGGCGATCTGCTGGTATGCCCTGGAGCTGGGGGTGCTCGGCATCGTCCTCCACCTGCCGCTGGCGGCCAGGCGCCGGCCGCGGCCCCGCCGCCTGCTGCCGTGGTCGCTCACCATCGCGTTGACCCTGGCGGCGGTGCTCGACTGGACCCATGCTTCGCACTATGCCTACTACCTGCCCACGGGGATCAACGAGCGGCTGATCAAGACCGCGATCTGGCTGTCGGTCGCCGCACTCATCGCCTTCTATACGGCCCTCCTCCATACCCTCGACCGGCGGCGCTATGGCTGGCGCAGCCGCCTCGCGCTCGTCCTGCTCTATGGCCTCTCCATCTTCGTGATGATCGAGCGGCGGGCGGCCTTCCACCCGCCGCCGGCGCTGCCGCCACGCCCGGCGGTGGTCGAACGGGTGCCGCGGCCGAGGCTGTGGGTGATTGGCCTGGACACGGCAACCCTCGACGCCATCTTGCCGCTGGCCGGCCAGGGACAGCTGCCGTTTCTTGCCGGCATCCTGCGCCAGGGCGCGTATGGCCGTCTCGAATCGTTGTCGCCGGTGCGGCCCGAGGCGTTGTGGACCACGCTGGCGACGGGCAAGTATCCCTGGCAGCACGGGGTCACCGGCGGCCGCCTGTACAGCGCGCAGCGGATCGGCCGCGACGCCGAGCTGCGGCTGTTGCCGGTGGGCATTGCCTTCAACCGCTGGGGACTGCCGGCGGCACGCAGCCGCCTGCTGCACGGCCATTCGCGGCAGGCGCTCGCCTTGTGGGAAATCCTGCCGCGGCTGGGCATTCCGTCCGGCGTGGTGGGGTGGCCGGCCTCCTCGCCGGTTTCGTCCGAGCCGCTGCTTGCCCTTTCCGATCACTACTTCGGCGGCCGGGCCGAAGCCGGCGACTTCCGGCCGCCACAGCTGGATTCCTGGGCTCGGAAGTTCCGCCCCGAGCCGCGTGCGGCACGGGCCGAGCTCGCTTCCCGCTTCGGTCGGGGCTCGCCTCCGCCGCTTGCCGCGTCCTTCCTCGAAGACCAGTGGCGGGAATCGCTGAGCGAGGCGCTGCTCGACCGGCACCCCGAGATCGGTGCCTTCTTTCTCGAGCTCCCCGGTTTGCGCCAGATCTCACGCCGGTACTTCGGAGGCTTCAGCAGCGTCCAGTTCCACGCCATCCAGACGCCGGACTTCGTCGAGGCCGCCGCGCGCGTCACCGACTACTACATCCGGCTGGACTCGTTTCTGGCCGAGCTCTGGCAACGGCACACGGGAGACGACATCCTGGCGCTGGTCTCCGCATCGGGGATCGAGGGCTCGACGGGGTGGCGGCGCATGCTCGGAGAGCTGTCGCGGGAGGCCTCGCTGGAGGGTTTCGAGGCGGACGCTCCGGACGGCGTGTTGATGCTGTACGGAGAGGGAGTGCAGCCGGGAGCGCTGCTCACCGGCGCCAGGCTGGTGGACCTGGTGCCAACCCTGATGTACGCGCTGCACCTGCCGGTGGCCCGAGACCTCGACGGCGAAGTGCTCACGCCCGCCTTCGAAAAGAGCTTCCTGGCGCGGCACCCGCTGACCTTCCTGCCCACCTATGAGACGCTGCCTGCAACCATCGGAGCCGCGGGGGCAAGCTCCGAGGTGCGCTAGCAGCCCGTGGTGAAAGGCCGTGGCGCCGCGTTGCGAGCGCCGTGGGGCCAGATGCAAGGAGCCGCGACGCAGGCGATGCGGGGACATCGTCGAGGAGCGGCGACGCCGTA
>Ga0307479_10000067_pt1 | contig 111376 bp, 99 predicted proteins | sample atmos_gasesECM4C_FD_203743 | JGI IMG/M metagenome (GOLD analysis project Ga0307479, IMG submission 203743) | Hardwood forest soil microbial communities from Morgan-Monroe State Forest, Indiana, United States - atmos_gasesECM4C_515 | ecosystem: Environmental > Terrestrial > Soil > Temperate... | reverse complement strand
ACAAGCTGCTGATGATCGCCGGCGCGCTCGACGGCTCGTCGGGCTTCATCCTGTCGATCATCATGTGCAAGGCGATGAACCGCTCGTTCACCAACGTGCTGTTCGGCGCCTTCGGCCAGGTGCAGCCGGCCGCTGCCGCGGCGGCCGAGCAGCGCACCGCGCGCAGCGCCACGCCCGAGGAGGCCGCCGCCATCCTCGATGCGGCACGCCTGGTCTTCGTGGTGCCCGGTTACGGCATGGCGGTGGCGCAGGCGCAGCACAAGGTGCGCGAGCTCTATGACGCCCTCACCCGCCGTGGCGTCGACGTCCGCTTCGCCATCCACCCGGTGGCCGGCCGCATGCCCGGGCACATGAACGTGTTGCTCGCCGAGGCCGACGTGCCCTACGACAAGCTGCTCGAGATGGAAGACGCCAACTCGGAGATGGCGCAGGCCGACGTGGCGCTGGTCATCGGCGCCAACGACGTCACCAACCCCGCCGCCCGCCACGACAAGAGCAGCCCGATCTACGGCATGCCGATCATCGAGGTCGACAGGGCGCGCACCGTCATGGTGATCAAGCGCAGCTTGAGCCCGGGCTTCGCCGGCATCGACAACGAGCTCTACTACATGGACAAGACCATGATGCTGTTCGGCGACGCCAAGGCTTTCGTCTCGGCCATGATCAAGGAGCTTCCGGCCGCCGCCGCGGCCTGAACGCCGACCGCGGGGCCGCCGCGGTGGGGTGACTGCGATGCGGAAGAGCCACTCGATCCTTGCGGCACTGGCTCTGTCGCTGCCGCTGCTGGCCGGGGCCACCATCGCGGCCGGCTCGGGCCCCACGACCGATCGCTCCGGCAAGGCGGCCGCCGGCGCCGCCCCTGCCCTCCGCCCCTTCTCGGTCCCCGATAGCATCGAGCTATCTTCGATCGTCGACCCCGCCTCGGCCGACGAGCTGCCGCGGCGCATCGCTCCCCTCTTCTCGCCGGACCGGCGCACCTTCCTGCTGATCACCGAACGCGGCAAGGTCGCGACCGACCAGACCGAATCGACGATCTGGCTCTTCGATCGCCAGGCCGTCACGGCCTACGTCCGGCACCGCTCCGCCGCCAGGCCGGCGCCACGGCCGCTGGCGACGCTCGCCGCAACCTCCAACATGCCGGTCATCTCCGCCGTTCGCTGGCTGGGAGACTCGGCCAGGATCAGTCTCCTGGGCAAGGACGGCAGCCCCTACCAGCGGCTGTACATCGCCGACGTGCGGACCGGCCAGGTGACGGCCGTCACCCCGGCCGGCGCCTTCGTCTCGGCCTACGAGATCAGCGGCGACACCATTGCCTACACGACCGTGATCGTCCCGCCGCGGGCGGCGCCCGGGGACGAGATGGTGGCCGTCGCCGGCAGGAGCCTGTGGTCCCTGCTGTACCCGGAGCCCCTGGACCTCGCCGACGTCGAAGTGGACTCGATCGGCAGCTATGCCGTGGCCCTGCACGTGCAGCAGGGCGGCAAGGAGCTGCCGCTGGCGTTGAGCTTACGGGGCAAGCCGCTGAAGCTGTTCCCTTCGGCCTGGTCGCTCGCGCCGCCTCTGGCCGTGGCGCCTGACGGCACCTCCCTGATCACCCTGGCGCCGGTGCCCGAGATACCGGCCGGCTGGGACGCCTACCCGCCGCAGCCGACCATCGGCAGCCCCCGCCTCGTGCCCGGCGACCCGCTCGCCGTGGCGGAGGAGAACTTCTACAAGCCGCTGTGGTTCGTGCGCATCGATCTGCGCACCGGCGAAGCGTCGCCGCTGCTCGATGCTCCGGCCGCCCGCAGCCTCGGTTACCTGGCGCCGACCAGGGCGATCTGGCTGGCAGACAGCCGGCGCGCCCTGCTGTGCAACACCTTCCTGCCGCTCGCCGGCGGCCCGCTTGCGGGTGGTCGTGCGCCAGCCGGGAAGTCAGGAGAGCCGAGGGCCGCCGCCGGCCCGGTGATCGCCCTGGTGGACGTGAAAACCGGCGAGGTGCAGGCAAGCCAGGCCCTGACGCTGCCGACGCTCCATGACGCCAAGCGGATCTACATCGGCGACGTCGCCTGGGACGACGCGGACCAGGAGATGACGCTCAGCTACACCGTGCCGCCGCCGGCGGAGCCTTCGGCAGCGCCGCCTGCCGAGATCTTCAGCCTGCGCGGCAGCAGGTGGATCAGGCTTGGTCCGCGGGGCAAGGCGCCGGCCGGCGCCGCCGGCAAGCATGCGGGCGGTGACGCCGTCGAGCTGTCGATCGACGAGAGCTACGACCGACCTCCCACCCTCGCCGGGCGCCGGCGCGGCGCCGGCGGCGCGGGCGCGGCGGCCACCCCCGCGATCGTCGTCTGGGACCCGAACCCCCAGCTCGCCAGCTTGGCACTCGGCAAGGTGTCGGTCTTTCACTGGCAGGACAAGGAGGGCGCCCCCTGGGCCGGCCTCCTGGCGCTGCCTCCCGACCATGACCCCGGGCGGCGGTATCCGCTGGTGATCCAGACCCACGGTTATCGCCTGGACCGGTTCTTCGCCGAAGGCACGTTCACCACCGGCAGCGGCGGCAGGGCGCTGGCGGCCCGGGGAATCGTCGTGCTGCAGATGGACATGCCCTCGACGTACCTCTACACGGCCGCGGATGCGCCGTTCCAGCTGCGCGGCTTCCAGGCGGCGGTGGCACGCCTGGCGGCCGATGGGCTGATCGACCCCCGCCGGGTCGGAGTCATCGGTTTCAGCTACACCTGCTACCACACCCTCTACGCGCTGACCAACGACCCGCGGCTGTTCGCCGCCGCGGCGATCACCGACGGCTTCAACATGGGCTACTTCCAGTACGTGATAGACGACGGCCCCTCCCAGGACATCATGGAGGAGGTCAACGGCGGCAAGCCGTGGGGTGCGGGCCTGGCCAGCTGGATCGCCCGCTCGCCGGAGCTCAACCTCGAGAAGGTCACGTCGCCGCTGCTCGTCTCGGCCCTCGGCAGAGGCTCGCTGCTGAGCATGTGGGAGCCCTATGCCGGCCTGTACCGGATGGGCAAGCCGGTCGACATGCTGTGGATGCGGCGTGAGAACGTTACGCACGTCCTCTTGCGACCCATGCACCGCCGCCTCTCCCAGCAAGCCGCGGTGGACTGGTTCGACTTCTGGCTCAACGGACACGAGAACCCGGACCCGGCCGACCCGGCGAAGGCCGAGCAGTACGCCCGGTGGCGCGAGCTGCGCAAGGCGCAGCAGGGCGCGGCGGCCGGCGCGGCCGGCGAGCATCGGCGCCCGCCGGCCGGCAGCCTGATTGAGGACTCGCCGTCGCCCCGCTCGGATGCCTGCGAGCGGGACCCTGGCCTACTTGCTCATCGCCTTGCCGGAGGCCGGCGCGCCCGCCTGGTCCTTCGAGCTGATGTCGACGGTGATCAGGAAGCCGTTGGTGCCCTTGTACTCGAACGCCTTGGGGCCCACCCGGTAGGCTTCCACCTCGTTCGGCATCATGATGAAGCCGTCGTTGTGCGAGGCTCCCCAGTAGGTGAGGTTCTTGAGCACCACCGGGCCCGGACCGTTCGCCGAGGTGGTGCGCACCAGCCTCACCTCGGCCGTCTTGCCGCCGTCCATGGTGGCGTGGGCGGTCTTGTCGTTGTACTCCCAGGTGTCGATGACGGCTTCCGCGGTGCGGTTGGAGTTCCAGGTGACCGGGAAGAGGTGACCGACGATGTCCTGGATGCCGGCGCGCTGGGCGGGAGTCAGGGACTTGTCGAAGTAGAGCACGTTCCAATCCATGTGACCCTTCGAGAAGTCTCCGCCCAGGTCGTTGACCAGCCAGAACTTGGCTCCGGCCAGCGAGGTCGTGCCGTAGTGGCCCTGGTTGATCCGGTAGGCAAGGTTGGCGCGGCAGTAGTGGGTCTCCTGGCTGCCGTGATCGTGATGGCCTGCCGGCTTGGCGTTGAAGTAGCACTGGCAGAACATCGGGCAACTGCACGCCTCGATGGCCGTGCCGTTCATCTGCCAGTCGGCGGCAGGCTTGGCCGCGGCAGCTGCCGCCGGTGCGGCGGCGGCCCCGCCACTGAAGGCCACGACCGCCGCGATGGCGATCAGGGCGGCCACGGTTGCCACTCCTCCCATCAGCACCTTCTGACGCATCGGATGGGACATTGTTGATACCCCCCTTTCCGCGGGGCGACGCCCGCGAGACGACGGAGAGCTGCTGATCCGTTGTGAATATCTTATCGCGGGTCGAGAAAAACATAGATGGCCGGCTATATATGGCTGCCCAGCATCCCTTGCAAAAACGAAAATGGAGGCTGCGCCAGTAAACCACAGCACTCCTGGCCATGCTGATTGAACATATCGAATCAAAGGGTTGACAGGGGGGAGACCGTCGCTAGAATACAGCCCGCTACATCGCCGGTCTGCCCTGAAACGTTTGGCATTGCCGGAGCCGTGGGCTCCGCCGTGAAGCGAAGCTGCCTCTATGCCACGACAGCGACACACGGTCATCTTCGTCCCCCACGCCCACACCAGGCTGCGTAAATGGCAGGTCAGCAACGCTCAGATCGCTCTTGCCGGCGCCTTCCTCCTGCTGTTCTCGCTGGCGGCCTCCTGGCTCGCCTGGTCTCATTTCAATACGTCCGTCAGCCCGGCCGAGATGACTCGCCTGCGGCGTGAGAACTCCCGCCTCCGCCAGGTGAACCAGACCTTCGAGGCCAGCATCCAGAGCCTGCAGACCAAGCTCACCAGCTCCGAGGACCGCACGCGCCAGCTCGCCATCATGGCCGGCTTGGAAAGCCTGGGCGCCGGCGCCGATGTCGGCGTCGGCGGCGGTGCGCCGCTCGACGGCACTGCCGCGGAGGGCGCCGAGGACCTGCCGGCGCTGCACAGCCGCGCCGGTCAGATGGCCGGCGTGCTCGACGCCATCGAGGCCAAGCTCGGCGAGCGCGTGCGGTGGATGTCCTCGACCCCGACCATCGCGCCGGTGCGCGGCATCCTGACCAGCGGCTTCGGCACCCGCAGCGATCCGATGACCCACGGTCCGGGAGCCCACCAGGGGATCGACATCGCGGCCGCCGCGGGCCAGCCCGTCCACGCCGCCGCCGACGGCCTCGTGGTTCTCGCCGCGCAGGCCAGCGGCTACGGCGACGCGGTATACCTGGCGCACGGCTTCGGCATCAGCACCCGCTACGGCCACCTCTCCGAGATCGACGTCCGCGCCGGCCAGCGCGTCCATCGCGGCGACATGATCGGCCGAGTCGGCTCGACGGGCCGCTCGACCGGCTCGCACCTCCATTACGAGGTGCGCCTCGACGGGGCCCCGGTCAACCCGCTGGCCTACATCCTGGAAGGCACCAGCGGCCCGTCCTGAGTTCCTTCTCTAACACAGTCCGGATCAAGTTGGGCTCCCAAGACTCCCCCCAGGCCGCCGAAGAGCCTGACGACCGCAGGGGGGAGGCAGGTCCGAGGCCGCCGATAGGTCGCCAAGCACGACCCTCGCGGCGGCCCCGACCAGCAGGGGGTGCCCCCCGGAGGCCCCCGGAGGCCCCCGGAGGCCATAGGAATCTTTCTGCTAGACTTGGCGTTGTACCGGCATCATGAGCGCCTGACCGCCGGGATTTCCGAGGCCGCCGGAGCGCTCGGCGCCGCGGGCGCTCATCCACTCTTCCCATACCGCGAGAGTCCAGACGCAGATGATCAACCAGGTCCTGACCAAGATCTTCGGCAGTCAGCACGAGCGCGACGTCAAGAAGATGTTGCCGCTGGTGGCTGCCATCAACGGCCTGGAGCCCCAGATCAAGGCGCTCTCCGACGCCGAGCTGTGCGGCAAGACGGAAGAGCTGAGGCAGCGTCTCGAAGCCGGCGAAACCCTCGACGACCTGCTGGTCCAGGCCTTCGCCGTGGCCCGCGAGGCCGCCTGGCGCACCCTCCACATGCGCCCCTTCGACGTCCAGCTGATGGGCGGCATCGTCCTGCACCGCGGCCGCATCGCCGAGATGAAGACCGGCGAAGGCAAGACCCTGATGGCCACCCTGCCGGTCTACCTCAATGCCCTGGCCGGCAAGGGCGTCCACGTCGTCACCGTCAACGACTACCTCGCCCGCCGCGACGCCGACTGGATGGGACGCATCTACCGCTTCCTCGGCCTGTCCGTGGGCGTCATCCAGCACGACCTCAGCGACGCCGAGCGCCAGGCCGCCTACCGCTCCGACGTCACCTACGGCACCAACAACGAGCTCGGCTTCGACTACCTGCGCGACAACATGAAGTTCGACCTCGAGTCGATGGTCCAGCGCGGCCACCACTACGGCATCGTCGACGAGGTCGATTCCATCCTCATCGACGAGGCGCGCACGCCGTTGATCATCTCCGGGCCTTCCGAGGAGTCGGTCGACAAGTACTACCGCATCGACCGCATCGTGCCGCGCCTGACCCGGGGGGAGGAGATCGACGAGGGGGACGGCCGCAAGAGCACCACCGGCGACTTCCTTGTCGACGAGAAGGGCCACACCGTCAGCTTGACCGACGAGGGCGTCGAGAAGGTCGAACGCCTGCTGGGAGTGCGCAACCTCTACGACCCGGACAACATGGAGACGCTGCACGGGGTCAACCAGGCGCTGCGCGCCCACCACCTCTACCAGCTCGACGTCGATTACCTGATCAAGGACGGCAAGGTGGTGATCGTCGACGAGTTCACCGGCCGCATGATGCCCGGCCGGCGCTGGTCCGACGGCCTGCACCAGGCCGTGGAGGCCAAGGAGGGGGTCAAGATCGAGCGCGAGAACCAGACCCTCGCGACGATCACCTTCCAGAACTACTTCCGGATGTACAAGAAGCTGGCGGGCATGACCGGCACCGCCGACACCGAGGCCTCCGAGTTCGGGCAGATCTACAACCTCGACGTCACCGTCATCCCCACCAACCAGCCGATGATCCGCGACGACCGCTCCGACCTGGTCTACCGCACGGCGGACGAGAAGTGGACGGCGGTGGTGCAGGAGATCCGCGAGTGCCACGAGCATGGCCAGCCGGTGCTGGTGGGCACGGTGTCGATCGAGAAGAGCGAGATGCTGTCGAAGCTCCTCAACCGGCCGCCGCGGGTGCCGCACGTGGTGCTCAACGCCAAGTACCACGAGCGCGAGGCATCGATCGTCGCGCAGGCCGGACGCAAGGGCGCCGTCACCATCGCCACCAACATGGCCGGCCGCGGCACCGACATCGTGCTCGGCGGCAACGCCGAAGGGCTGGCGCGCTCCGAGGCCGACCCCGAGAAGGAGGCGGAGGCCTACCAGTCGGCGCTGGCCCGCTACCAGGAGATGTGGGCCAGGGAGCGGGAGGAGGTGCTCGGCGCCGGCGGCCTGCACATCCTCGGCACCGAGCGCCACGAATCGCGGCGCATCGACAACCAGCTGCGCGGCCGCTCCGGCCGCCAGGGCGACCCCGGCTCCTCGCGCTTCTATCTCTCGCTCGAGGACGACCTGATGCGGATCTTCGGCTCCGACCGCATCAAGGGGCTGATGGGCCGGCTGGGCATGACCGACGGCGAGCCGATCGAGCACTCGCTGGTCACCAAGTCGATCGAGCGCGCGCAGAAGCAGGTCGAAGGGCGCAACTTCGAGATGCGCAAGCACCTCCTCGAGTACGACGACGTGATGAACAAGCAGCGCGAGGCGATCTACCAGCTGCGCCGCGACATCCTCGAGGGACGCGAGGGGCGCGACTACGTGCTGGAGGTGGCCGACGGCATCGTCGGCGCGCTGATCGAGAGCCACTGCCCGGAGAAGACCGATCCGCACGAGTGGGACCTCTCCGGCCTGCGCACCCAGTTCCTGGCCTTCTTCAACATCTCGCTCAACGAGCTCGGCATCAATCTCGACGAGCTGGGCATCGACGGCCTGCGCGAGACTCTCTTCAAGACGCTCGAGGATCGTTACACGGCGCGCGAGCAGCGCCACCCTCCCGAGGTGATCCGGGCCTTCGAGCGCGCCATCATGCTGCACGCCGTGGACGTGTCGTGGAAGGACCACCTGCTCGCCCTGGACCACCTGAAAGAGGGCATCGGCCTGCGCGGCTATGGCCAGCGCGACCCCCTGCAGGAGTACAAGCGCGAGAGCTTCGAGCTGTTCCAGGCGATGAAGGACCGGGTCGAGGACGACATGATCCAGAAGCTCTTCCGTTACGAGCCGATGACGGAAGAGCAGCTGCTCGAGCAGCGCCGGCGCCAGGAGCGGGCGGCGCCCCGCATCGAGCTGTCCGCCCCGCCCAAGACGGCCGACGGAGGCGGGAGCGGCGCTCCGGGGCGGCCGCAGCAGGTGGTCCACCGCGAGGGCAAGGTCGGGCGCAACGAGCCCTGCCCCTGCGGTTCCGGGAAAAAGTACAAGAAGTGCCACGGCGCCGCCGCCACCTTCGGTTGAGCACCGGCCGGCGCTCGGAGACGACCGACATGACCGAGATCACCGCCGAGATGACAGGCACGACCGAGATGGACGAAATGGCCGAGACGGCCGACCTCGCCGATCTCCGCGAGATCGCCCCGCTGGCTCAGCTGGCTCAAATCGCCGCGAGCGGCGAGATCGCCGAGGCCGATGCGCTCGAGGCCGCGGCCGACCCCCGGGGTCCTGTCGTCGAACCACGGTTGGCGCTGACCTTCGACGACGTGTCGATCATCCCCGGGCTCTCCGAGGTGCACCCCAGCCAGGTGGACCTGCGGACCAGCGTCTGCCGCGGCATTGCGATGAACATCCCCATCCTCTCGGCGGCGATGGACACCGTCACCGAGTCTCGCCTGGCCATCGCCGTGGCCCAGGAAGGGGGCATCGGCATCGTCCACAAGAACCTGCCGATCGACACCCAGGCCGACGAAGTGGACAAGGTGAAACGCAGCGAAGCCGGCATGATCGTCGATCCCGTGACCATGCGGCCCGACCAGAGCATCCGCGAAGCACTGGCGATGATGTCACGGTACAAGATCTCGGGCGTGCCGGTGACCGACGCCGAGGGCCACCTGGTCGGCATCCTCACCAATCGGGACCTGCGCTTCGAAAACAATCTAGAGCGCCGCATCGGCGAGCTGATGACCAAGGAGAACCTGGTCACGGTGCCGGAGGGGACCACCCTCGAGCAGGCCAAGCAGCTGCTCCATCACCACCGTATCGAGAAAGTCCTGGTGGTCGACCGCGAGGGCAACCTCAAGGGCTTGATCACCGTCAAGGACATCCAGAAGATGGCGCAGTACCCGAACGCCTGCAAAGACGAGCTGGGCCGCCTGCGGGTCGGCGCCGCCGTCGGCGCCTCGGGCGACTTCCTCGATCGCGCCGCCGCCCTGGTTCGCGCCAAGGTCGACATCCTGGTGCTCGACTCGTCGCACGCCCACAGCCGCGGCGTGCTCGACGCCGCCGCGACGCTGCGCGAGCGTTTCCCGGACGTGGGCCTGGTGGTCGGCAACGTCGCCACCGCCGCGGGCACCCTGGCGCTGATCGAGCGCGGCGTCGACGCGGTGAAGGTCGGGATCGGCCCGGGGAGCATCTGCACCACCCGGGTGGTCACCGGCGCCGGCGTGCCGCAGGTCACCGCCATCCTCGAATGCGCGCGCGCCGCCGCGCCGCATGGCGTGCCGGTGATCGCCGACGGCGGCGTCAAGTTCTCCGGCGACCTCACCAAGGCGCTGGCGGCGGGCGCGCACACGGTGATGATCGGCTCGCTGTTCGCCGGCGCCGAGGAGAGCCCGGGCGAGACCATCCTCTACCAGGGCCGCACCTTCAAGGCCTACCGCGGCATGGGGTCGCTGTCGGCGATGGCCCGCGGCAGCGCCGAGCGCTACTTCCAGAACGGCCGTGCCGCCGATGGCCCCGACGCCAGCGGCGCCGCCGGTGCCGGCGACAGCGGCCTTAGCCTGTCGAAGCTGGTGCCCGAGGGGATCGAGGGCATGGTGCCCTACAAGGGATCGGTCCACCAGATGCTGCCGCAGCTCACCGGCGGCCTGTCCTCGGGCATGGGGCTCGCCGGCTGCGCCTCCATCGAGGAGCTGCGGACCAAGGCGCGCTTCGTGCGCATCTCGCCCGCCGGCCTGCGCGAGAGCCACGCCCACGACGTGGTGATCACCAAGGAGTCGCCGAACTACTGGGTGGAGCGGTAGCAGCGGCGAGCCGGGCCGGCGAGTGCCGGCCCATGCCTCGAGCATGCTGAAGCTGCGCATCGTCCCGGCCGAAGGGCCGCCGTTCCTGCACGAGCTGCGCGGCGACTCGATGGTGATCGGGCGGGCAGCCGGCTCCGACCTGGCCCTCGCCGATCCGTTTCTCTCCCGCCAACATTCGCGCTTCTTCCGGCGCGGCGAGCGCTGGTTCGTCGAGGACCTCGGCTCGCGCAACGGCACCCAGGTCAACGGCCGGCCGGTCCACGACCCGACGGAGGTGCTGCCCGGCGACGCCGTCCAGATCTCGGGCAGCATCCTGACCATCGAGGCGCCGAGCGGCTGGCCGTCCGGGCCCGGCGCTCCGGCCGGCAGGACCGCCTCTGGCGCCGGGGCGGCGGTCGGCGCCGGCGGCCCGGCGAAGGCCGGCGGCCTGGCGCCGGCTGGCGCCGACAACACCGTCTTCTTGCGCCGGCTGTCGGCGGCCGACCTCCTCGAGCAGCAGGGTGCCCGCGCCGCCGCCGCCGCGGCACAGGGCGAGGAGGCGCTGCGCCGCTACGCCGAGCGCCTCAAGCTGCTCAACGAGGTGCACCAGGCGCTCGGCCGCTCCCTCACCCTGGATGCGCTGCTCGAGCTGATCCTCGACCGGGTGTTCGATCACCTGCGTCCCGAGCAGGGAGTGATCTTCCTCAAGCGGCCCGGCGGCGAGCTGGTGCGTGCCGCGAGCCGCGCCGCCGACGCCGATCAGGCCGAGAGCGTCGCGCTGCTGGGTTCGCGCAGCCTGGCGCGCGAGGTCGCCGACAAGGGTGCCGCCGCCCTGGTGCTCGACGCGCAGACCGACGTCCGCCTGGCCGGCGCCGAGAGCATCATGATCTCCGGCGTCCGCAGCCTGCTGGCGGCGCCGCTGCTCGACCCCGAGGGCACCCTCGGCATGATCGTCCTCGGCTCGAAGGTGGCGGTGCGCCAGTTCAACGAAGAGGACATGGATCTTCTGGTCTCGGTCGCCTCGGTGGCGGCGCTCTACCTGCGCAACCTGGCGCTGGCCGAAGAGGCGGCCGAGCGCCGGCTGCTGGCCGAGGAGCTGGCCCTGGCGCGCCGCATCCAGCTGGCGCTGCTGCCGCAGAGCCTGCCGGAGCTGCCCGGCTGGGAGCTGCACGGCGGCAACACGCCCTCGCGGGGGGTGTCGGGGGACTACTTCGCGGTGGTGAGGCGCGACAGCGGCACGGTCCGCGAGTGCGTGCTGATGGTGGCCGACGTCTCGGGCAAGGGGATGGCGGCGTCGCTGCTGACCGCCAGTCTCGAGGCGTTCGCGGCCGGGCCGATCGAGGACGGCCTGCCGCCAGAGGACATCTGCGCCAAGCTGTCGCGCCTGCTCTACCGCCGCACGCCGCCCGAGAAGTACGCCACCGCCTTCGTCGCCGCGCTCGCCGTGGACAGCGGCGCCCTGCGCTATGCCAACGCCGGGCACAACCCGCCGCTGCTGGTGCGCACCGGCGGCGCCGTCGAGGAGCTGGGAGCCACCGGCGTGCCGATCGCGCTGCTGCCGGGCGCCCGGTACGAGGCGGGCGAGGCGCGCCTGGAACCCGGCGACGTCCTCGTCCTCTACACCGACGGCATCGTCGAGGCCAACGATCCGGAAGGCGAGGAATACGGCATCGAGCGCCTCGCCGATCTCTGCCGCCGCCACCGCCAGGCGAGCTGCGGCGAGATCGCCGCGGCGCTCGACGCCGATCTCGATGCCTTCGTGCGCGGCGTCCCGTTCGCCGACGACCGCACCCTGGTGATGGCGCGCCGGCTGCCCGCCGCCGGCGACTCGTCAGCCGCCTTAGTTAGCAGGCTGCTGAAAAAGCCCGTGCGGCGCGTTGCGAGCGCCGCGGGGTCGGATGCCAGGCGCCGCGACACAGGCGATGCCCGGACATCGTCGAGGAGCGGCAACGCCGCAGACGGCCCCGCGCCGCCGCAACCCGCAGGGCGAAGCGCGGCGTGCGGGATTTTTCAGCAGCCTGCTAGCCTAGAGGCAGCGGGTGAGACAGGAGCAGGACCGCTGGCAGGTGTAGGGGCAAGTGCCGCCGGCCGTGGCGACGCCTGCCACAGCCTCGAGGAGCTGCTCGCCTTCCAGGAGGCGAAGGGTCTCGCGGCTCAGAGTGATCTTGCGGACGCTGTTCTTCGTTTTCATCCCTCTCGCTCCTTCATGGATGGGCGCTAGGCCGAGATTTCGGCAGCGTCGTCGAGTCCTCATAAGTCAACTGTGCCGGAAACTCTGGAATACGGGCTGGAGCCCGGCCGCCGAAAAGACTCTGCTTCGTGCGGCGTTCGACAGTCAGGCACCGTCGCCGAAACCTCGCCGACTTTCGGCTCGTAGTGCCAACCGATCGGGAGGTGGCTGCCATGTCAATGCTGAGGGACCTTCGCCATGCGGCCCGCGGGCTTTTGCGGGAGCCGGGCTTCACCGTCATCGCCGTGCTCACCCTGTGCCTGGCGATCGGCGCCAACACCGCCATCTTCAGCGTCGCCGACGGCTTGCTGCTGCGGCCGCTGCCGCTGCCGGGGGCCGACCGGCTGCTGCTGGTCATGCGCCGTTTCCAGGACGGAGAAACGGACTCCGTCTCGGCGTCCAAGTTCTTCTTCCTGCGCGGCCGCATGCAAGGGGTCTTTGCGCGCACCGCCGCTTACGAGAACCTGGGCACCGGCTTCAACCTGGTGGGCGACGGCCTGCCGGAACGCATTCGGGGCGCGCACGTTTCCGTCGACTTCTTCCCGACGATCGGCGTCCAGCCCCTGCTCGGCCGCAACTTCCTGGCCGAGGAGGACCGGCCCGGCGCCCGCCGCGTGGTGGTGCTGAGCCACCGGCTGTGGGTCCGCAGGTTCGCCGCCGACCCGCACGTCCTGGGGCGCCAGCTGCAGCTGAGCGGCGAGACCTACACCGTCGTCGGGGTCATGCCGGACAGCTTCCGTTTCCCCGCCGTCGCCGAGCTGTGGACGCCGTTCGACCTCGACCCGGCGAGCGTCGACGAGGCGAACTACTTCAACTTCCTCGGCCGGTTGCGCGACGGCGTCCCGCCGGCGACCGCCTATGCGGCTGCCAAGGCACTCACCCGTCCCTACCGCGAGGCGTTCCCGCGCGAGCTCGACCCCCACGAGAGTTTCGCCACCCAACCGCTGCAGGAGCGGCTTTACGGCAGGGTGCGGCCCGCGCTGCTGGTGCTGCTCGCCGCGGTGGGCGCGGTGCTGCTGATCGCCTGCGTCAACATCGCCAACCTGCAGCTGGCGCGGGCAGCGGCCCGCCAGCGCGAGATCGCCATCCGTGCGGCGCTCGGCGCGGGCCGGTGGCGGATCGTCCGCCAGCTGCTCACCGAGAGCATGCTGCTGGCGCTGGCCGGCGGCGCCGCCGGCCTCCTGTTGGGGGCCGCCGCCATCCGGCCGCTTTTGGCGATCAGCCCGATCCAGCTCGACCGCCTGGCGCAGGTGGGGATCGATGGCCGCGTCCTCGCCTTCACGCTGGCGGTCTCGCTGGCCTCCGGGCTGCTCTTCGGCCTGGTCCCGGCGGCACAGCCGGCGCGCGCCAACCTGCACGAGCCGCTCAAGGAAGGCGGCAACCGCTCGACCGGCGGCGCCGGCAGGCATTGGCTGCGGCGTGCGCTGGTGGTCTCCGAGGTGGCGCTCGCGCTGGTGCTCATCACCGGCGCCACGCTGCTGGTGCACAGCTTCGTCGGGTTGCTGCAGCAGCCTCCGGGCTTCGACACCGCCAACGTGCTGACCATGAAGCTGTCGCTGCCCGCCGTCAAGTACGGCAACGCCGCCGCCGCCGAGCGCTTCAGCTCCCAGGTCGTCGAGCGGATCGAAGCGGTGCCGGGAGTCCGCGCCGCCGCGGTGACCACCACCCTGCCGCTCGAGGGCGGTCCCGACCTGTCGTTCAAGATCCTGGGGCGCAAGGGCGGCGGCGAGGACGGCAACGGCAACTACGACGCCGACTTCCGCGCCACGACCCCCGACGTTTTCCGGGTGCTGCGCATCCCGATCTTGCGCGGCCGCGGCTTGACCGCCGCCGACCGGCTGGGAGCGCCGCTCGTCGCCGTCATCAACCAGGAGGCGGCGCGCCGCTTCTGGCCGCACGAGGACCCGATCGGGCAGCGCATCTTCGTCGGCGAGGGGGCCAAGGACCTCCACGACCGCGGCCCGCGCACCATCGTCGGCATCGTCGGCGACACCCGCGACGAGGGGCTCGACCGCAAGCTGCCGCCGCTGCTCTACGTGCCGCTGGGGCAGATGCAGGACCCGCTGGTCGCCATGTTCTTCCAGCTGCTGCCGGTGAGCGTCGCGGTGCGCACCGCGGCAGCCTCGCCCGCCCTGACCGCGGCGATCCAGAAGCAGATCTGGGCCGTCGACGCGGGCCAGCCGGTCAACGACATCAAGACCATGGAAGAGATCCGCGCCGCCTCGCTCGGCTCCCGGCGGTTCACGACCACGCTGCTGGGCCTTATGGCATTGCTCGCCCTGACCCTTGCCGCGGTGGGGATCTACGGCGTTCTCTCCTACCTGGTGCAGCAGCGCACGCGCGAGATCGGCGTTCGCCTGGCGCTCGGCGCCACCGCCGCCGCGGTCCTGCGCATGGTGCTGCGCCAGGGCATGGCGGCGGTCCTGCTGGGCGTCGCGCTGGGCCTGGGCGGCGCCTTCGCGGTCAGCCGCCTGCTCGGTTCCCTCGGGCTGCTGGTTGGCGTCACCGCCCGCGATCCGCTGACGTTCATCCTCACGCCGGCGATCCTGGTCGTGATCGCCGTCCTCGCCAGCTCCATCCCGGCCCACCGCGCCAGCCGGCTCGATCCGCTGATCGCCTTGCGCCAAGAGTAGCCTCCGGGGCGGACCCGCGATCCGGAAGCCGAGGGCCCAGGACGGCGACGCCAAGCCAGCATCCAGGCGGTGCCGGCGCCTTGGAAATGTTGCAAGACCATATTCTGTGATATAGTTATTCGAAGTAAGAGTCCGAAGCAATCCCAAGGGGAGGGGTCTCATGAAGACACGAGTCGGCAGGTCTTTTCCGGTCGTCGCACTGGTGCTGGTCACTCTGTCCGCCGTCGCCGGCAGCGTGCCGATGGCGGCGCAGACGCAGGCCGTGATCCCTATCAACCTCAGCCCGGCATTGCCGGCGGAGGGTGACGCCATCCTGGTGAGCGCGGACGTCTTCGCGCCAAACGACGCAGCCGAAGGGCAGATCACGATCGAGGGCAGCCAGATCACGCTCTACGTCGTGGCGCCCCCGCTCTCGCCACAGCCTCCCGGAACCTTGCAGCACCTGGTATGGAGCCTCCCGTCGCTGCCGGCAGGAAGCTACTCGCTCAGCGTCAGTCTGCTCGACGTCCCCACCTTGAGCTTCGCCGTCCGGCCGCGCGCCGGCACCCTCGGTTTGATCGGCGGGCGCTTCCAGGTGGCGGTCGCCGCGCTGGAGGCGGGTGCAACCCCGGCGGGCGTGCCCCTCAGCGATTCCGGCGGTTACTTCACATTCTTCGACCCGAGCAACATCGAGCTCACCTTCAAGGTCATCGACGGCAGGGCGGTCAACGGCCACTACTGGGTCTTCGTCGCCAGCATGACCGACACGCCGCTCACCATCACCGTCACGGACACCCAGGCGGCGGGCTGTGGCGGCGGGCACTCGTGCCCGACGCGCACCTACACCAACCCGCCGCACACCAATCAGAACTTCATCGACGTCGTTGCTTTCTGAACGATGGATCCTTGAACAAACTTGTCGCGAGAGCATATTCCAGAGGTCAGGAGCACCCGCGTCCGCTCCGGGGGCGCCCACGGTGGCTACAGGAGACGCCGGTAGCGCGCGGGTTGCCCTGATCAGCCTTCCGGATTCTTGGCGGCGGGCACGGCCGACGACGACGCAACGTCGCCCAGCGGCAGTTCCAGGGACCGCGTGCCGCGCAGGATGGTGTGGGCGACCGGGATCTCCTCGCCGCCGGCGGCGCCCAGCTCACGGAAACGCCGGGCTTGCGGCAGGACCCGGCCTTCGAGCGACCCCACGACCTGGTTGTAGGCTTCGACGCTCCGGTCCAGGCCGCGGCGCAGCGCCTCGAGGTGGTTGGCGAAGACTCGCAGGCGGTCGTGCAGCTCCCGGCCGAGCTCGCTGATCTCCCTGGCCTTCTCGGCGATCCGCTCCTGGCGCCAGCCGTAGTGGACGGCACGCAAAAGCGCGATGAGCGTGGTCGGGGTGGCGACGATCACGTTGTGCTCGACGCCGAACTCGATCAGCCGCGGGTCCTGCTCCAAGGCGGCGCTGAAGAACACCTCTCCCGGCAAGAAGAGGACCACGAACTCGGGAGCGCCGTCGAGCTGGCTCCAGTAGCTCTTCTCGCTGAGCTTCAGCAGGTGGCTGCGGATCTGGCCGGCATGGGCCGCGTACTTGGCACGCCGCTGGTCTTCGTCGGCGAGGTCGATGGCTTCCAGGTACGCCTCGAGCGGCGCCTTGGCGTCGACCACCACCTGCTTGCCGTTCGGCAGCCGCACCACCATGTCGGGACGCAGCCGGCCTTCGTCGGTGACGATCTCGGACTGCATGACGAAATCGCAATGGTCGAGCATGCCCGCCATCTCCACCACCCGCCGCAGCTGGATCTCCCCCCAGCGGCCGCGCGCCGCCGGAGTGCGCAGCGCGTTGACCAGCCGGCTGGTCTCGCGCTCGAGCTTGGACTCGCTCTCCCGCATGCTGCGCAGCTGCTCGGTCAAGCTCGAATAGGAAGCGGCCCGCTCTTTCTCGATCTCGAGCAGCTTCTGGTCGACCTTGCCGATCGATTCCCCGAGCGGCCGCACCATCTCACCGATCGCCAGCTGGCGCAGATCGAGGTCCTGCCGGGCGCCCCGCTGGAAGCTCTCGAGGGTCGTCTTGGCGAGGTCGAGGAAGGACTGGTTGTTGCGCTGCAGGGCCTCGGCCGACAGGGCGCGAAAGGCGTCGCCGAGCCGGCCTTGCGCGTCTTCGAGCAAGCTCACCTTATCGGCGCTCTGCTGGCGCTCCGCGGCCATGGCGACCGTCAGCTCCGCCACCCGGGTGCCGAGATCCGCTGCCTGCCGCCGGCGCTCCTCGAGCTCGCGGTCGCGCGCCGCCAGCTGCCGTTCGAGCTCCTCGAGGCGTGCCGCGCGGCCGCGCAGCCGCTCCTCGAGCATGGCGCGCCCCGAACGGCCGCGCAGATCGGCGAACAGCCAGGCGACGACCGCCCCGAGGACGCAGGCGAGGCCGGCGATGAGGACGGGGTTGCTCACTCGGCGCCGGCTGCCGCAGTGCGCTTTCGCGGGGCACCGACGAGGTGACGGGCGATCACCAGCCGCTGCATCTCGCTGGTGCCCTCGTAGATGGTCGTCACCCGCACGTCGCGGTACAGCCGCGAAATCTCGTAGTCGGCGTGAAAGCCGTTGCCGCCGTGGATCTGCAGGCTCTCCTGGCACGCGCGGTTGGCGGCCTCGGAGGCGAACACCTTGGCCTCGGCGGCCAGGCGCCCGGCTGCCGCGGCGGCCGGCCCCCCGCCGTCGATCGGTCCGCCGCCGGCGGCGTCATGAACGGCCTGGGCGGCGATGGCTGCCCGCCAGGTCAGCAGGCGCGCCGCCGCGAGCGTCGTGGCCATCTCGGCAATGCGGAAGCGGATCGCCTGGTGCTGGACGATCGGCACCCCGAACTGCACGCGCTCGCGGGCGTAGGCGATCGCCAGCTCGAGCGCCCGCTGGTGGATGCCGACCGCCTGGGCGCCGATGCCGACCCGCGAGTGATCGAGGGTCGCCAGCGCGATCTTGAACCCCTCGCCGGGAGCGCCGAGCACGTTGCCGGCGGGCACCCGGCAGTCGTTGAAGTAGATCGGCGCCGTGCGCGAGGCCCGCAGGCCGAGCTTCTCCTCCGGCTCGCCGACCGCGAAACCGGGCGCATCCGCCGGCACCACGAAAGCGGTCATGCCCCGCTTGCCCGCCTGGGGGTCGGTGCGCGCCACCACCACGTACCAGCGCGCGAAGCCGGCATTGCTGATCCACGCCTTCTCGCCCGTGAGCACCCAGGAGCCGCCATCGCGCCGCGCGCTGGTGCGCAGGCTGGCGGCGTCGCTGCCGGCGCCCGGCTCGGTCAGGCCGAACGCGCCGAGCGCACCGCCCGCCAGCTCCGGCAGCACCCGCCGCTTCAGCTCCTCGCTGCCGAAACGAGCGATCGGCCAGCAGCACACCGAGTTGCTGACGCTCATCGTCACCGCCGTCGCCGGGCAGACGCGAGCCAGCTCCTCGACGGCGAGGGCGTACGTCAGCACGTCGGCGCCGGCACCGCCGTACGCCTCCCCCACCAGCATCCCGAGCAATCCCAGCTCTCCCATCTCGGCGACGATCTCGGCCGGGAAGCGATGGTTGCGGTCGCGTTCCTGGACGCCGGGGCGGATGCGCTCCTCGGCAAAACGCCGTACCTGGTCGCGCAGCAGCTCCTGGTCCTCGCCGAGAGCGAAGCCGATGCCGGCTTCCTTGGCCCCGGGGGCGGCTGCTGGGGAGCCCTGCCGCCTGATGCCTGTGACGGGCGTGACCGGCGCGACCGGCCCGACCGGCGCGGCGGCCGTGGCCGGCGTGGCGGCCGTGGCTGGCGTGGCGGCGGCGGCTGGCGTGGCTGGCATGGCGTCTCCGGGCGGCATCTGCTTGGGGAGCGGCCCTTGCGGCTGCCGCTCAGGCCTTGTCGAGCACCCAGTCGGCGATCACCATCTTCTGGACCTCGCTGGTGCCCTCGTAGATCTCGGTGATGCGGGCGTCGCGGAAGTAACGCTCGACGTTGTACTCGCGCGAATAGCCGTAGCCGCCGTGGATCTGCAGCGCCTTGTTGGTGACGCGCTGCGCCATCTCGGAGGCATAGAGCTTGGCCTGGGCGGCCTCGAGCGTGTAGCGCCTGCCCTGGTCCTTGGCCCAGGCCGCCTTCCAGGTCAGCAGGCGCGCGGCGTCGAGCTCGGTCGCCATGTCGGCGAGGTAGAACTGGATCGCCTGGAAGTCGGCGAGATGCTGGCCGAACTGCTCCCGCTGCTGGGCATACGCCAGGGCGTCGTCGAGCGCCGCCTGGGCGATGCCGACCGCCTGCGCGGCAATGCCGATGCGGCCGCCGTCGAGCGTCGCCATGGCGATCTTGAAGCCCTCGCCTTCCTCGCCCAGGCGCTGGCCGGCCGGCACCCGCACGCTCTCGAAGACCAGCTCGGTCGTGCCCGAGGCGTTGACGCCGAGCTTCGTCTCGTGCACGCCGCGATGGAAGCCCGGCGAGTCGGTGCCGACGAGGAAAGCGGTGATGCCGCGATGCTTCCTTTCCGGGTCGACGGTGGCGAAGACCAGGGCGAGGTCGGCGTGGGTGCCGTTGGTGATGAACACCTTGTTGCCTTCCAGCACGTAGTCTTCGCCGTCGCGGCGCGCCAGGGTGCGCAAGCTCGCCGCGTCGCTGCCGGCGCCGGGCTCGGTCAGGGCGAAGCAGCCCAGCTTCCTGCCGGAGGCGAGCGGGGTCAGGAAGTCGCGCTTCTGCTCCTCGCTGCCGAACTTCAGGATCGGATCGCAGACCAGCGAGTTGTTGACCGACAGGATGACCCCGGAACTGGCGCAGACGCGGCTGATCTCCTCGATGACCAGGCTGTAGGAGAGGGTGTCCATGCCGCCGCCGCCGTAGCCTTCGGGAACCGCGACCCCCGCCAACCCCAGCTCACCCGCCTGGTTGAAGAAGGAGCGCGGGAACTCCCCCGTCCGGTCGATCTCCTTGGCGCGCGGCCGGACCACTTCGTCGGCGAAGCGCCGCACGTTGTCGCGCAGCAGCAACTGCTCTTCGGTGAGCTGGATCTCCATTCAGGTCCTCTTGGTGTCGATGGGAAACGCGAGCGCGGCGGCGGTCCTTCACCGGATCGTAACAACCGCCCTCCAGGGGGTCAAGCGAAGAGGGACAGCCGGGACAGCTGCGCTGGCAGGCAGCGGCCTCTTTGGTGCACAATACCGCCGCGATGACTGCCAACGAACTGCTGACTTACACCGAGGACGAGATCCGCAGCTTCCTGCCCAGCGGCTGGCGCCTTGCCGCCGCCGACGACCCGACCGGCGAGATGGTGCCCTTCGCCTTCGGCCACTGGGACGGGCGCAAAGGGACCTGGCGGATGCGGGTCATCGACAACGTCGATTTCGACTGGCCGCTGGTGGTCAAGGCAGCCGACGCCGCCAGGCTAGGCGCCAACGGCCGCCTCGAGGCTCTGCGGCAGGCCATGGACAAGCTGTACCGCGAACGGCTCGGATGAGGTCCCGCTAGGCGACCTGACCGAGCGGGATACGGAGCAACCCCGGCACGCACGCCGGCGCCACCACCACTGGACCCCGCCTACCGGCCCGTCGGCTTGGGGGCCGTCGTCTCGTTCCGGCGGCTGTTCGCCGCCGCCGTCCACGGCGGCACGATGCCGTTCATGCGCGCGTAGGCGATCGCCTGGCCCAGGTGCTCGTGGGCGTGGACCGCCGTTTCGATCAAGGCCAGGCGCACCGTGCCCGGATGGCCGAAGTAGCTGATCGACCTTTCGACGTCGCTGTCCGACATCGCCGCGATCGACTCGCGGACCTGCTCGAACGAGACCCGCATCGCCGCGATGGCGTTGCCCTTGTCGGCGCCCTGCTGCTCGATCTTCGCCAGGTCCACGCCAGGCGGCGCCTTCAGCCCCCACATGCCGCCGATCTCGTAGTTGCCGCCCGCCACGTGCAGGCAGACCTCGCCGAAGGAGCGCACGCCGGGCGCCGGGCGCCAGCCGAACTTCTCCGGCGGCACGACGCTCGCCAGCGCGACCAGCTTCTGCTCCGCGTCGTCGAGCTCCTGCTGGATCTCGCCGCGCAGGCCGGGCGGCCGCTTGACCTTGAGCGGGACGATGCCGGCAGGGCCCTGTGCCGGCTTGCCGCCTGGCGGGGCGGCGCCCTGACGGGCGGCGGCGGCGGCCGGCCAGCCGGCCACCGAGGCCGCCGCCGCCAAGGCCAGGACCGCGGTCACAAAGTGGAGCCTTCTCGTCACCATGTCGATCCTCCTCGCCGGCTCTGGAAGGCCGGCGCCGTCCGGGACACTGGTGGCCCGTCTCAAAAGCTCACTAGCGGCCAGGCCGCTGGTTCTCCGCCGCCGACCATGGCGGCACGACGCCGTTCATGCGCGCGTAGGCGATCGCCTGGCCCAGGTGCTCGTGGGCGTGGCTCGCGGTCCCCAGCACGATGTCCGCGACCTGTGCCTTCCTGCCGAAGAAGTCGACCGGCTTGCCCAGGTCGGCGTCCGGCAGGCTGTCGATCGCCTGGTGCAGGTGCTCGAACGACGCCTTGAGCGTCGCCACCACCTTCGCCTTGTCGCCGCCGTCCTTGTCGAAGCTGCGCGGGTCGACGCCCGCCGGGGGCTTGACGCCCCAGAAGGTCGGCAGGAAGTAGTTGGCGCTGGCCACGTGCATGTAGACCTCTCCCACCGAGCGCACGCCCTGGCCGGGGCGCCACGAGTACTTCTCGGCCGGCATGGCCTCCGCCAGCGCGAGCAGCTCGCGCTCGGGCGTGGCGATCTGGTGCCAGGCGAGGGTGCGCACCCCGGCAGCCTCGGCGGCTGCCGAGGACGACGACGCGGCTGGGCCCGCGGCCTTTTCCGGCGCGGCCGGCGCCGGCATCGCGTCATGGCTCGAATGCTTGGCGTCCGGCTGCGCGGCAGCCGGATGCAGCGCCGCCAGCCCGCACAGCAGCAGCGCGACCACGAATGAACAAACGAGGACTCTACGCATAAGGTCTCCCCTGAAGGTCATGGCGCGGCGGTTTCGAGAACCGCCGCGCGGTTCATGCTGCGGCATGATAGCGCGGAGCGGCGAGACGGCGCATACCCGGAAAGGCCGGCCGGACCTTCGGGCTACAATGCGGCAGGTCTGTCACACCTGAAGCGCGAGGATGATGGCATGCGGGATTCGACGACCGAGGTGCGCACCGCCCGTACCGCCCGCCTCGAGGCGCGGCCTTGACCCCGGCTTCCGCGGCGACCACGGCGACCGCGGCGATCTCGGCGACCTCATCGATCTCGGCGATCGCAGCCATGGCGCTGCTCGGCAGCACCGGCGTGCTGGCGGTGCTGGTCATCGCCATCAGCTTCCTGCGGCGCCGGTCCTTCCTGGTGCGCCAGCTGACCTTCCCGCTGATCGTGGCGGCGCTGGCGGCGACGCTGCTGGTCTTCGGCCGGCTGCGGCCCGGCTACGCGTGGCTGCCCGCCGCGCTCTCCTGGACGCTGCTGTTCCTCGGCCTGACCACCGTCCTTCGCCTGCTGGCGATGTTCCTGTTCGACGTCCACCTGCTGGGGCAGAGGGGGGTGCGCCTGCCGCCGCTGCTGCCGGCCGTGGCCATGGCGCTGGTCTACCTCGTCACCGCTCTGATCACCCTCAAGCTGGTGTTTCCGGGGTTCGACATCGGGCCGTTGCTGGCGACCAGTGCCGTCACCTCGCTGGTGCTCGGCCTCGCCCTGCAGCCGATCCTGGCCAACTTCTTCGCCGGCCTGGTGATCAGCCTCGAACGGCCGTTCCGCATCAACGACTGGATCCGGGTGGGCGACCATCAGGAAGGCAGGGTGGTGGCGATCACCTGGCGCACCACTCACCTGCGCACCCGCGACAACGACAACATCGTCATCCCCAACGCCAAGCTCGCCGACGAGCGGGTCCACAACTTCTACTACCCCCACCCGTTGCACCTCGAGCGCGTCCGCGTGCCGGTCCATTACAAGGAGCCGCCCTACCGCGTCCGCCGCGTCCTCGCCGACTGCGCCGCCGGCGTGCCGGGAACGCTCGACAAGCCGTCGCCGGACGTCTATGTCGTGGCGTTCGAGGACAGCGCCGTGGTCTACGAGCTGCGCATCTGGATCGACGACGTGGCCAACTCGCCGCGCATCGGCAGCGACCTGCGCTCACGCGTCTGGGAGGAGCTGCGCAAGGCGGGAATGAGCATCCCCTACCCGACCCGCACCCTGCACCTGGCGCCGAGGCACGCGTCGCGCGGGCCCAAGGCGCAGCGCCCCGGCGTGGCGGCCGCCGGCGCGGCGCGCGGCGGCGGGCCGGCGGCTGGGGCGCCCGGTGCCGGCGGCGCGAAGAGCCTGGCCAGCGATCCCGGCGCGGCGGCCGAGGCGGAGGCGGCGCCCCAGGCACCTCCTGCCGGGCTGGCGTTCCATCCGGCCGCCGCGGCGCCGGGGGCCCAGGAGGACGCCCCGGTCCCGGCCCGGCTGTACGTCCTCGAAGGCTCCGAGCGCGGCAGCTCGCTGGCGCTCTCCGGCTCGCCCGCCACCGTCGGACGCTCCCGCGGCTGCACCCTGGCGCTCACCGATCCCAACGCCAGCAAGGAGCACCTGCGGATCGCCTGGGAGAATGGCAGCTACGTGGTCACCGACCTGGGCAGCAGCTTCGGCACCCGCCTCAACGGCCAGGCGGTCAGCCGTGCGGCGCTCTCGCCGCTCGACCGCATCGCCGTCGGCGACACGGTTATGATCTTCGAGACCGATGACACCTGAGACGATCGGCCCGTACCGCATCCTCGAGACGCTCCGCGAGGGCGGCGTGTCGAGCGTCTACAAGGCCGTCGGCCCGAGCGGCGCCGCCGTGGCGCTGAAGGTCTTCTCGCTGCAGCTCCCCGTCCCCCCGGCCGTCATCCAGCTCTCCCATCCCAACATCCTGCAGGTGGTCGCGACCGGGCAGGAGGGCGACCGGGTCTTTCTCGCCACCGAGCTCTTCGCCGGGACCTCGCTCGAGCGCCTGCTCGAGGAGCGCCGCCTCACCATCCCGCAGTCGATCGGGGTGCTGCGCGCGGTCTGCCGCGGCCTGGTCTTCGCGCATGCGCGCGGCTTCGTGCATGGACACCTCTCGCCGCGCCACGTGCTGGTGTCTCCTGACGTCAGCGCGGTCAAGATCGCCGACTTCGGGCCCAGCGAGCTCGACGTCGCCGCCGAGCTCGACACCACCCTGCGCACCGGCGCTTACGCCCTGGGCTCGATGCACTACCTCGCTCCCGAGCAGATCGGGCGCCGCGGCGCGCCGCCCGACCCGCGCAGCGATATCTACGCGGCCGGGGCGATCTTCGTGGAGCTCCTGACCGGCCGGACGCCGGTCGGCAAGCTCGCGCTCCCAAGCCACGTCAACGCCGAGTTGCCGCCGCTCACCGACATCGTGGTCCTCAGGTGCCTGGAACGCGACCCCGAGCAGCGCTACCCGTCCGCCGCCGCCCTGCTCGCCGACCTCGACCGGCTCGAGGAAGCGATGCGCGTCCGCCTGCTGTCGCACCTGCGCGGCATCTCCCGGCTGCTCGGCCCGCCAGGCTCCACCCGCCGCACCGTGCTGCTGGCCGCGCTCGCCCTGCTGCTCGTGGCCCTGGCGGTCGCCGGCTATCTCGTCGCCGCCCGGTGACCCGGCGGGCGGCCGCCGTAGGGCCGCCGCGGCCGGCGCCTACCGCACCTTCACCCTGACGTCCACGGACATGCCCGGGCGCAGCGGGTACTTCTGATCCTGGCCGTGGTCGAGGCGGATGCGCACCGGCAGCCGCTGCACCACCTTGACGAAGTTGCCGGTGGCGTTCTCCGGCGGCAGCAGGCTGAAGCGGGCGCCGGTGGCGGCGGCGATGCTCTCGACGCGGCCGGGAAGATCGACGCCATAGCTGTCGACGTGGATCGTCGCCGGCTGGCCGGGGCGCACCAGGCGCAGCTGCGTCTCCTTGTAGTTGGCGGTGACCCACACGTCGTCGAGCTGGATGAGGGTCAGGAGCTCCTGGCCGGGCTGCACCCGCTGGCCCGACTCGACGTTCTTGCGGCCGACGACGCCCGACACCGGCGCCACGATGCGGGTGTAGGACAGGTTGAGCTTGGCGGTCTCGAGCTGCGCCTCGGCCTTTGCCAGGTCGGCGTTGGCCGAGCCGGAGCGCGCGCGCACCTCGGCGATCTGCTGCGGCGCGGTGCTCGCCTTGGCGAGGTTGGCCTGCTGTTGCGCGACGTTGGCGCGCGCCTGGGCGACCCGCGCCGTGGCCGCCGCCACCTCGGACCTGGCGGCATCGAGCGCACCCTGCGCGGTGCGTGCGTCGGTTGAGCGCTGGTCGTATTCGGAACGCGAGATCTCCTGCTTGGCGAGCAGGTTGGAGTAGCGTTGCCGGTCGGCCTCGGCCCTGGCGTAGTTGGCCTGCGCCTCGTCGACCCGCGCCTTGGCTGCCTCCAGGCTGGCGGACTCGGTGCTGACCGCCTGGCGCGCCTGCGCCACGGCCGCCTCCGCCACGTGCTGCTGGCCGATGGCATTGGCGCTCTGCACCGGCACGTCGGCGCTCGACGCGGCGGCGTTGGCGCGCAGCCGATCGACCTCCGCCTGGGCGGTGGCGGCGGCGGCCTTGAAGTCAGCCGGGTCGATCTCGACCAGCACCGTGCCGGCCGGCACGTCGCGGTTCTCCTCGACCTGCGGGTTCACCCAGGACACGGTGCCGTTGATCCGCGCGCTGATCGGGTGGATGTGGCCGTCCACCGCCGCGTCGTCGGTGTCCTCGTACTGGCGGGAGTGCAGCCAGTAGAGCACCCCGGCCAGCAACAGCACGGCAACCCCCACCACGGCGGCGACCCGGAAGCGGCGCGGCATGCCCTGGCGGCGGGCCGGCGGTTGCGGCTGCCCGCCCTGGGGCGCTGGCGATCCCTGGGGGCCCGGCGATCCCTGCCCCCCCGGCGCCCCGGAGGGCGACGGGCGCTCGGATGCCGGCTGCCGCTGCTCTTCCCGCCGGGCCGGCGGGCTCTGTTGCTCCACGACCTCTGCCTCTGCCTGTGCCATGGCTACTGTGCCCCTCCCGGAGCCTGTCCACTCAGAAACTGCTTGACCCCTTGCTCGACCTGGCCCATCGCGCGCAGCAGCGCGAGCTTGGTGAAGTTGTGCGAGAAGAGGCTGGCGATGTAGTTCTCGTGCGCTGCCGCGAGCTGCTGCTCGGCGAGCACGACCTCGACGTTGTTGGTGACGCCGTTGGCGAAGCGGTCCCGGGCCGCGGTCAGGGTCCGCTCGGCGAGGTCGACGTTGCTGCGCGCCACCTCGACCGAGGTCTCGGCGGCCCGCAGGTCGAGGAAGTTGCTGCGCACCTCGTAGTCGACGCGCCCCTTGAGGTCGGCCAGCTCGGCGCGGCGGCGCTCGAGCGTCGCCTCGGCCCGCGTCACCTCGGAACGGATGCGGCCGCCCTCGTAGATCGGCACCGACAACCCGGCAAACAGGGTATAGGTGCCGTCGGTGGCGCCGAGGTTCTTGCCCACCCGGCCGTAGTCGCCGGACACCGCAAGGCTGGGTAGCCGAGCCGCCTCGGCCGCCTGCTTGGCGAGCTCGGCCGCCTTGAGCTTGGCCTCGGCGCTCTTGAGGTCGCTCCGCGCCTCGTAGGCCGTCTTGAGCGCCTGCTCCTCGGCGAAACCCTGCCAGGGCACGTAGGGAACCGGCGTGGTGATGGCGAAGCGCTGGCCGGCCGGCAGGCCGACCAGGCGTCCCAGGGTCAGCTTGTCCTTCTCGAACGTCGCCTCGTAGACCGCCACCCGCTGCCGGTCGGTCTGGCGCTGCACCGTGGCGCGGAAGCCGTCGATGGACGGCGTGAGCCCGTTGCGCACCTGGTCCTGGGCCAGCTCGTCGAGCGATTGCGACGCCTTGAGCTGCGCCTGCGCGGTCTCGACGCGCGCCGCGCTCGCCACCACCTGGTAGTAGGCGGCGCCCACCACCACCATCACCAGGTCGCGGGCGTCGGCGAGCGACAGCTCGGCGGCATGGGCGGATTCCCGCGCCGAGCGGAAGTCGTACAGCGACTGCAGGTTGAGCAGCTGCTCGGTGAGCGTCACGCGCGCGTCCTGGTAGCTGAACGGGCCGATCACGTTGGGGATGCCCGGGAGCTTGAAGCCGAAGGTCACCAGGTCCACCTCGCCGGTCTGGTGGCGCACGCTGCCGGTGAGCTGGGGCAGCAGGTTGGACAGCGCCCGCTGCCGGTCCGCCTGCGCCAGCCGGCTGTCGAGGTCCCTGTCGATGACTCCCAGGTTGGCCCGCAGCCCTCGCTCGAGCGCGTCGGCGAGCGACAGCTGCAGCACCTCGGAGGTCGCCTCGCCGGTGGGCACGCTGCCCTGGTAGGCGCTGGGACCGGCGACGACCGCCGCCGGCGTCGGCGCCGGCGGCAGGGGTGTCGGGATGCTGGGCGCCGGCGTGCCGGCGCCGCCCCCGCCGGCGACGATGATCTGCGCCGCCGCCGGCCGCGCCCAGCTGACGGGCACAGTGGTCAGAGCGGCCAGGCAGAGCAGCCACGGCGCTCCCGGCATCAACCGCCGCCGCGCCGGCGCCGCCGACCGCCCGGCGCTCTTGCTCGAGCTTCCATTCATCACGGGTTTCGCTCCCTCCCCTCGACCGGCCACTGCGCTCTCAATCGACGTGGACGACTCCCTTGCCCGTCGCCACTTTCCTGATCAGCAAGGTCAACGGCAGCATCGCGAAGCAGGCGATCGCCACGAAGCGGAAGGCGTCGAGGTAGGCGAGCGCCGCCGCCTGCTGCGCGATGGTGCGGGCGACGATCGCGGTCGCCTGCCGTCCGGCATCGAAGGCCGAGGCGCCGCTCTGGACGAGCCGCTGGGTGAGGCCGGAAATCACCTGGTTGTAGGGGGTGCTGCCGGCCGCGGCGTGCGACACCAGCAGGTTGGTGTGCACCTGGCTCTGGCGCACCACGATGTTGGTGACCGTGGCGATGCCGAAGCTCGCTCCCAGGTTGCGCGCCAGGTTGAACAGCGCCGACGCGGCGTTGCTCTTCTCGGGCGGCAGGCGCGAGAACGCCACGGTCGAGATCGGCACGAACAGGAACGCGATGCCGATGCCCACCAGCATGCGGTAGTTGGTGATCGTCCAGTAATCGACCTGCAGGTTGATGTGCGAGGTCAGCCACAGCGCGCCGCCGGCGATGACCAGGCCGATGCTGATCAGCGTCCGCGCCCCCACCCGGTTGATCAACGCGCCGGTGATCGGCAAGATCAGCATCACCGCGACCCCGCCCGGCGACAGCACCTTGCCGCTCTCGGTCGCCGTGTAGCCCATCAGCGCCTGCAGGAACTGCGGCACCAGCACGGTGCTGCCGAAGAGCGCGAAGCCGAGACCGAAGATGAGCACGTTGGCGCTCGCGAAATTGGGCTCGCGGAAAAGACGCAGGTCGATGATCGGATTCCCCGCCCTGAGCTCCCACCACAGCACCCCGAGCAGCGCTCCGGCCGAGACCGCCGCCGACACCAGGATGAAGTTGGAGCCGAACCAGTCGTCCTCCTGTCCCTTGTCGAGCACCACCTGCAGGAAGCCCAGGCCGATGGTGAGCAGACCGATGCCGACGTAGTCGATGTGCAGCTTGCCGCGCAGCTGCTTGACCCGCTCGACCAGGTAGGCCGGGTCCTTGATCAGCGCGCCGGTGAGCACGAACGACACGATGCCCACCGGCACGTTGATATAGAAGATCCATCGCCAGTTGAAGTTGTCGGTGATCCAGCCGCCCAGGGTGGGACCGATGGCGGGCGCGAAGACGACCGCCATCGCGTACACCGAGAAGCCCATGCCGCGTTTCTCCGGCGGGAAGGCGTCCGCCAGGATCGCCTGGGCGCTCGGCTGCAGGCCGCCGCCCCCCAGCCCCTGCAGCACGCGGAAGAAGATCAGGAGAGGCAGGGTCGGCGCCAGGCCGCAGAGGAACGAGCTGGCGGTGAACAGCACCACGCAGGTCATGTAGAAGCGCTTGCGGCCGAACAGGTTGGAGAACCAGCCCGACAGCGGCAGGACGATGGCATTGGCGACCAGGTACGAGGTCAGCACCCAGGTGCTCTCGTCGGTGCTCGCCGACAGGCTGCCGGCGATGTGGGGCAGCGAGACGTTGGCGATGCTGGTGTCGAGCACCTCCATGAAGGTGGCGAGCACCACGACCATGGAGATCAGCCAGGGGCTGATCGTCATCTCGTCCGCGCCCGCCGCGGGGCGCCCGCCGGTGGCTATGGAATCGGAGGCCATCAGAACAGTCTCTGAGGTGGTCCGCCGCTCAGGCGCCGGCCGCGCCCTTGCTCGCCGCGGGCCGCAGCGTCCGCAGCGCGTTGTCGATCACCGTCTCGATCAGCCGCTCGCGCTCGAGCCACGGAAACTCGGGGCGGGCGATGAGCAGCGACACCAGGCCGTGCATGGCCGTCCAGATCGCCTGGCTTGCCAGCTCGACCTCGGGGCTCTCGGCGAGCGCGGTGATCTCCGGGGGCTCCTGGGGCACCGGCGGCTCCTGGGATACGGGGGTAAGCCGGGAATCTGGAGGAATCTGCGGAGCCGGGAGGGCCAGGGGGCCCGCCATGCAGAGCGCCACGCGGCGGCGCATCCGCTGGTAGCAGTCCTGGCCGATCTCCTTGCGGCGGCCCAGGCTCTGGCCGCCGCAGGGCGGGGTCATGAAGGTGAGCTGGTAGTGGTGGGGATGCTCGAGCCCGAAGTCGATGTAGAAGCGCAGGCCGGCGGCCAGGCGTTCGCGCGGCGGCAGCCCGAGCTGGTCGAGCCGCTCGGTATTGGCCCGGAAGCAGGAAAAGCTCTCCTCGCAGATGCAGTCCAGGATCTCGGACTTGTCGCGGAAATGCACGTAGATGGCCATCGGCGTGTAGCCGATGCGCTGCGCGATCTTGCGCAGCGACACGTTGCCGTAGCCTTCGCAAACGAAGAGCTCGCGGGCGGCGTCGAGGATGACCCGCCGCACCGACTCCTTGTGGTCGGCACGGCCACGGCGGGCCGCCGGCTGGGGTTGGTCTGGCTGCTGGTCGGCGGGGTCCATCCTCGGCTCCACTATACGGCGTATAGTAGGTTCTGGCCGGCGCGGAGTCAACCCTCATGCGCCGCGCCCCGACGCCGCCACGCCGCTGCGTCCCCACGCCCCCACGCCGTCCGGCCGCCGCGCCCGGCCGACGCCCCGGCCGAGGCGCGGGTCCGTCAGGCGGCGCCGGTCAGGCGCGGCTCAGGAGCAGCCGGCGAAGGCCGACGTGTCCAGGATCGGCTGGAAGGGCGCTCCCACCGGGTTGTGGTAGGTCCTGGTCTGTCCGGTGACGGTGTCGGTGACCGTGAGGTCCACGCCGACGTTGGTCAGGCCCGAGACGAAGAACCAGAGCTTCTGCGACAGGCCGCAGGCATCCACGACCTTGGCCACCAGCTCGAGGTTGTTGCCGTTGAAGAAGGTGAAGGTTCCCGAGTCGTCGGTCGCCTGGAAGGCGGTTCCGACCCCGGTCGTGCCCTGCGGCGTCTGCCAGGCAACCTGCACCTGGAACCGGTTGTGGTGCAGGCACAGCTGGGTGGAGGTCGAGGAGCAGCTCGGCAGCAGGGTCGGGGGGTGATTCGCGGATTGCTCCAGGAGGTCCGGGTACCGGGAGAGCGCCCAGTGGAGCGAGGTGTCGTTGACGCTGACCGTGAGGTCGTAAGGCTCCATGGGCTGGAAGCGGATGCCCTTGGCGGTCGTGGCGACGCTCCGGTCTTGCAGCAAGGCCTGCCCCAGCAGGGCGCCGATCTGGCCAGGGTCCGTCCCGGCGGCGAGGGGGACCTCGGCGGTGAAGATCTGCCCCGAGGACAGTCCCCGGTGCACGATGGTGACGCTGTCGGAGAAGGCCGGGTTGGCGGCGGCGCCGCTCACCGCGCCGCCAAACTCGAGCTGCAGCGTGCCGCCGATCGAATCGGCCTCGTAGGAGCCGAATCTCGCTGCCCGCCCGGCGCCGGCAGGCGCGAGGTCCTCGACGACGTCGGCGGCGACGAAGGCGCCGCCGCATAGCCCGGTCTCGGCGTTGGTGATGCGCAGGCTGTCGCCGTTGCAGTCGGCGTGGAAGGCGTTGGGCTCCGCGGGATCGGCCGTGCCTGCCGGAAACCAGCACGTGTAGGCATGCCGGTTGATGCCGTCGGCAAGCAGCTGGCACAGCGAGGCGGAGCCGGCGCCGGACGAGGCCTGGACCGCCACCGGGCAGACGAACAGCGGCTGCGCCGCCCCCGGGCAGCTCACCTCCATCCGAACCTCCGCGGTCGCGGCCGGGCTCTCGACCAGCGTCGCGAAGGCGGAGTAGGAGGGCGACACCGCCGGAGCCGGGCAAGGTGCGCCGAGGACGCGGAACACCGGCAGCTGGCCGAAGGACGCTGAAAAGCCCGTGCCGTCCTGCGAGTTGACGTAGTAGGTATCCTGGATCCCCGCGTTGTTCGCGTACCAGACGACGGAGCCGGAAGCCAGCGACGGCTCCTCGACCGCCAGCTGTAGGTAATAGGTGGTGCCGGGCGCCAGGACCGTCGAGCCCGCGATCGACACCAGCCGGGGATACTCCGTGATGTTGGCGCCGGTGGCCTGGAAGAACCAGGAGCCGGGGCGGGTCCCGATCATCGCCTCGAGCTTCAGGCTCAGCGAGCCGGTGGCCTGGGATGCCTCCACCTCGACGTGATCGACGCAGTACTGCAGCCCGGGCGGGACCGTGAAGGGAATCGCGACGATGTTGCGGGTGGGCAGCCCGGTCGAGGGATCGGCGCCATGGTCGGTCAGCACCTGGCTGTCGGCCGGGTCCGGGTAGAACCCGTCATTAGCCAGGAAGTTGCTGTAGACGACCTGCTGCGCGGCTGCCGCCGCGGCACCGGCGGCCAGGCACAAGCCCAGACTGGCATGGAGCGCTGCCGTTCGCTTCATGATTCCCTCCCTTTTGCGAGGGCCGTGGATTGGCGGCGGGCGCCAACCCGGAGCGACCCGCGTCGGCCGCGTACTTGCGGACATGCTGCCTGCGAAGCGGGCCCAAGTCAATTGGCTGCGCGAGGCGTCGGCGAGGAGTCTCCCCCCGACCTCGCGCGCGATCGACCTCGAACGCAGCGTCCTCCGGCACCATCGCGAATTATCCTCACCGCATATTTATATTTGTTGATATTTCCACTTCTCGTCTACACTATCCAGCACAGGACAGCACCCCTGACTCGACTCGGAGCGCCCGATTCATCCATTGGGTGCGGGGGCTTGTCAGCCCGATCTGCATACGCGGCGCGGCCGTTGATGCGGAGGCTGCTGACGTGCAAGTTTGCCGCCGACCCTGTTCGGCTTGCCAAGGAGGTGTGCAATGGCCTGCAAGCTTACCAAAGTCGCTCATCCGCCCTTTACGTTCTCCGGGCCAGCCGGCCAGGATGTCACGCTCACGGTCACCGGTACTGCTGCCGTCATTACCAGCGTCAATTACGATGGCCAGCCTCTCCCCCAGCAGGGCCAGCCCGCTCCGCCGCCGTGGACCTTTACGATAAAACCCGGGCGCAAGGTGCTGGTGGTCATCGTGGTGAATCAACCCGGAGACCTGACACGCATCAATGAGAAATGCAACGGCACGGCCAATCTCCTCCAAGAGCTCGTCTTCGACGATGCCTTTCCCCGGGTCTTCTTCATTCAAGGCACCTGACCCCGATTCGCAAGGAGGGTGGTACATGCCCATGCGCAGCCTCATCGGCGTCCTCATGCTGCTGATTCCTGCCGCTACCGGCCAGGCACAGCCAACGGCGGCGGGTCTGCCCTATGGTGATCTCTCGGTTCCCAATGCATTGGAGCACATCCTCGCCGGAACCGCCACGCTCGAAGAACGCCGCCAGTTCCTGGCCGTCAGCGGCCGCAACGTCGAAAGACTGGCCCTGCTGGCTGCCGGCGCAACGGGCTATAACATCATGCTCAAGGCCGTCGAGGATGCCAGGCTCGACAAGCAGCCCGGAGCCACGCCTTCGTCGGAGGGCACGACCAGCCTGGTCTCCAAGGGCGCCGTAACCCAGATCCTCGGGCTCGCCGTCGAGCAGGGAGCACTGACTCGGAGCGATGACAAGTCTGTCGCCACCTTCCGTGGCGATGCACTGAGCGTCAGCCGCCTGGTGGTGGGCGCGCAGCAGCTTCCCTACTGTTCGGTCTTCGCCTCAGGGTGCCCGGTGCAGAGCGCTCTGCAGAATCTCACCTTCAGTCTTTCTTTCGATACCGCCGGATCCCAAAATTCGTCCTCTGCCGGGGCCGGCGGCTCCAACAACGGCGTGCTGAGAGGTACGGGCCAGGAGTTCTCGGGTTGGACGCTCCGGTATGACTTCAACGTCCGCCGCAAGATACCGGCCGGCGACTTCATCGCCCAGGTGCAGAGCCTGCCGAGCGCCGACAAGTATGCGCAAGCCGCCGCGGCCCTGCTGGCGCCCCTGGGAAGCGGCGGCTTCGCGGACTATGACCAGTGGGTGGAGAGCTACGCCGGGCAACTGGCGTCGCCTGCCGCCCGCACCATGAGGGGTCTGGCGTCAATCCTGACCAACGCCGGAGCGGACCTGGTGGCGATCGCCAGGGCGCACGTTCCTGACCTGGACAAGAAGGCAGCCGGCCTGCTGACCGAGATGGGCACCTACTTTGGCAACCGCGATCGCGCTTTCGAGACCCTCGTCAACCGCGTTACCTGCTCTGCCGAATACGACAGCGAGCAGCCTTTGAACGAGCCTCGACAGTCGACCGGCAGGCTCATCGTCAGCGCCCGGCTCGATCCGGCCGGCAAGCATCAGCTCACCTTCAATTCGGCCGGAACCTGGTACGACCAAGCACCACCGGGCGGCGCGGTCCGCCGTTTCAGGGATGCCCAGGCAGCACTGCAGCTCGACGTTGGCCTGATTTCCGACGGTTCGCCGGTAGGCGTCTCGATGAGCGCCGGCTTCTACTTTCAATGGATGGCGGACAACGCGCTGTTGACCATCCCCAGCGGCAACCTGGCGCCCGGCACGAGCATCTCTCTCCCCGGAGACGCTTCGGTGCTGCTCGCGACCAAGGGAACCATCGCCATCGGCCAGATCGGACTCACGCTCAACTTCAAGAACGGCATCAAGGCGCCGATAGGGATCAGCTACGCGAACCGGACTGACCTCCTGACGGCGAGCACTGTCAGGGGGCATTTTGGCCTCAGTTACGACCTGGACTCCCTGTTCGCGGGCTTTCGCGGCGGGACCAGCGGGCACTGACCGGGAGCCGGATACCGCCCCTGGGGGGGTATCGCGAAGAATTTTCTGAAAGTGTACAGTCGCTTCTCGGCCCACCGCCCGCCGCGAAGGTTCATCGCGCCGCGGGAGACTCGCAGGAAAAGGAGAGAGAAGATGGAGCTCCGATTCGCTCTGCTCTGCGGTTTCGCCCTGCTGTTGGTTGGCGGCGTTGCCGCCACCGCCACCCCTGCCGAGGCGCCGGCTGCTGCCCCTGCCGCGCCGGCTGCCTCTGCCACGCCGGCCGTCAGCGCCTCCCCGGCGGCATGCGGCCTCTCGCTGTCCGTCCTCGGCACGAGCCCGCCGAGCCTGAGCCTGCCGCAGCTCAACCCGGCGCCGCTCTTGCTCAGCACCACCTGCGGCGCGTGCAGCAAGAGCCCTTGCCAGGGCGCCATCTACGGCCAGGATTGCATCCTCCAGGGCAGGCAGGGATACGGCATTTGCATTACCCCTTATGGCAACGAGTGCTCGAACGGCCAGCCCCAGTGCCAGTGCTGGTTCGGCCCCCTGCCGTAGCCCGCTGGCGCAGTCTGCAGGCAGCGCGCTCGAACTGATCATCCAAGGACCGAGGAAATGGCAGGAAATGGTGGCGGTCCCGAAGGAGCGCGGTCTGGCGCATGGCGTTCCAGCCGCAGGCGGTGACGATTCGAGTGGCGCTCGGGAAGAGGGGCCACGCAGGATAGCGATCCACATGGATCAACCCGGCGAGTAGATTGGGGGGGCTGGCGGGAGCGACGAGGACCAGGGGAGCCACACTCCCCTCCTGGCGGCGCAGGTCGGCGGCGTAGGCGACCAGGTGGTTGATCTCGGCGGCTGGCCCGGAGTGGACCACGAGCCAGGCTCCTCGCTGGACCGGCGCCTTTCCGCCGGCGGCTTCGGTGGTCGGCGCCCGGAGCGCCTCCGGCGGATCTTGAACCTCCAGTCCTTCCAGATACTCGGAGTTGATGCCGAGAACGGCACGGTGCGCGTCTTCCAGGGGCTCAAGAACGTAGGTCCGCTCGTAGAACGGCAGGTCGCCGGCGAGGCGCCGCCGGTAGACCTGCCAGCGCAGGCGGCGGGCGGCGTGGAACCGCTGCATGCCTGGCGGCCACCGGCGGCCGCAAAGATCTCCCAGGATGCCTCCTGGGAAGGCATCGACGTACAGGGCCTGCGGCTTCAGACGCCCCAGGGTGCTGGCGACCCAATCTCCCAGGGCCTTCGGCGAGGACGTGGCTTCCGGCGGGGCCAGGAGGGCAGACCAGTGGCCCAGGGCCCTCGGGTCGAGGGCTTGCGGCGAGCTGACCAGGGCGGTGACCGGCTCGGCCCCCTTGCCCAGGGTGTGCAGCAGGGCGCGGGCGCGGGTGATGTGGCCGAGACCGCCTCCCAGGGCGTAACAGACGATCATGGATCGGACCGCCGGCCTGGCGTGGCCATCATCGGGCTGGCTCCGCTGACTGCCTCGCCGCCTGCCTCCCCTGGCCACCGCGCGGCAACCTCTACCAGCACCCGGAGATAGTCCTCGGCCTCGCGGCGGTGATCCAGACGGGACCTGGCCAGATCCCGGCAGGCATCGCCCATCCGCGCCAGGTCGGGGGCCGTGGCGGTTGCCGCCCGTTGCAGGGCCTGGGTCAGCTCCTCCTCCGAGCCGGGAGCGAAGAGGAAGGCGTGCCGGCCCTCCTCCAGAAGATCGGCCATGCCGCCGGTGCGGGCGGCCAGGATGGGGACCCCCAGCGCCGCGGCTTCGACCATGACGTTGGGCGCGCCGTCGTAAAAGGACGGCAACACCATGAGGTCGCAGGCGGGATAACGCTCCAGCAGCTGGTAACGATCGACGAAGGGCTCGACGGTGTGGGCCAGCTCGGCGCCGTGAGCGGCAAGCCAGGCCGTCACCTCCTCGTCGAACTCGCCGACGAAACGGACCTGGAAGCGGCCGGCGAGGCCGGAGCGCAGGAGCGCTTCCAGGAGGAAGATGCCTCCCTTTTTGCGCTTGACGTGGCCGAAGAAACCCAGGATGCGGCGGCCGGGAGCGATGGTGCGGCGCCAGGCGGCGGCACGGTCGAGGTCGGCCGGCTGCGGCTGCCAGCGCTCGAGGTCGATGCCGCTGGGAATGACGGCGGGCGGCGGGGCGGCCGGCAGCAGGGCGGCGATCTGCCGGGCCTTGTCGCTGCTGACCGCGCAGACCCGCGCCGAGGACGCCAGGGCGCGGTGCACGACGTCGGCTCGCTGGGACTGGAAGATCCCGACGTCGAGATCGTTGCCGCGGATCAGCGTGACCAGCGGCGCCGGCAGCCAGGCGGCAAAGGCCGGACCGGCGAGCAGGGGCAGCAGGCCGCCAAAAGCCACCACGTGGGTGATGCGCTGGCGCTCGGCGTCCTGCTCCACCCGGGCCCAGAGGCAGCGGAGGGCGTGGGCGCCGTCGCCGTTCAAGGGCCATATGAAGTCCCGGCCGTGGCGGCGGACCGAGATCCGCGGTTCGACCGGCCGGCGCTCGAGATGCACCAGGTCGACCGCGACCCCCAGCGAGCGCAGGGCGTGCACGATGCGATCGCACGACTGGGCCATGCCGCCGCGGGAGGGCGGATAGGTCTCGGTCAGCCACAGGGGCCGCAAGGGCCGCGGCGGTCGAGAAGCGCCCGACCGGCCCTGCTGACTCGCGATCATCTAGTCGTCACCCGCGGTCGAAGCTCCTCGCGTCGCTGGTCCTTGCCGAGCCCGTGCCCGCCGGGCCTGATAGCTTCCCGGCCGTGGTGGGATCAGCTGTCGAGGGCGCTCGCCTGGTCGGCATCGGCGTCCACGGCTTCGTCCTGCGCGAGGTTGCCGTGGTCGAGGGCGCCGCGGTCCATCTCGTCGAAGAACGTCAGTCCGGTGTAGCGATCGCCATAGACGCGCCGGTAGAAACCCTGGCGATAGAGATAGAACGACATGTCGTCGGCCAAGTCGTCGAGCACGCCGCCCTCCCGCTGCCGCGCCGCGCACTCGACGCAGAGCCCGAGGTCCCGCCGCAGGTGGTCCGTGCAAGCAGAGCGCCCACAGCCGCCGCAGCTGCCGGCGCCGGGCTGGCCGCAGACACGATGAGTGAAGAACCCGACCGTGACCTGGCAGCTCCCACCCGGAGAAGCTCCCAGCCAATGGGGTCCCAGTGCCGCGGGCGCCCCCGGCGCCCCGGGCGGTCCCGGCGGTCGTCCGATCATGATTGCCCCTCCCGCGCGGCAGCCGCCGGCCGGCGGCTCACCTGCGCGTACAGACTGCCGATCGTTGCGAGGAGATCTTCGAGACCATCCTCCGGGGCGGCTTTCGCAAGATCGAACGCCTTCCCGAGCTCGAAGGTGCGCCGGACCTTGAGCACCAGTCGGCGCTCGTTCGCCGTCGTGGTGATGCCGGCGCCGGCGCCGGCCTGCCCGGCGGCAGGCGCGGCGGCAAGCGACCAGTCGCCGGTGCGCAAGCCGAGGCGCGCCGCGACCAGGCGCCGCCCCCGCGTCTTGACCTTGCGCTTGGTCTTGCCGCTGGCACCGCGCTTGGTGATCTCGCGGACCCGCAGGTCATAGAGGACCCGCCAGGAGAGGACGCTGCCGTCGGCCAGGCGCGCCTGACCCGCCAGCAGCGGCTTGCGGTAGTCCTTCTCCACCACCTTGAGGAGGCCCTTGTTCTTGAACGGACCGGGAAGCTGCCTCGGCGCGCCGACCCGTTCGCCCAGGTCGGACCTGAGATCCACCTCCAGCCGCAGCGGCTGCTCGGCATCCATGTCCCGCTGGAAGATCCGCACGCAGGGCAAGAGGAGCTTCTCGACCCGCGCCACGAAGGGCCCTTGCCCGGCGCCGAGCAGCTGCGCGCCCTTCCACCTTGCCCAGGCCACGGCGGCGGCGCCCAGGACGAGCGCCGGCAGCCCCAGCCAGGGCGCCTTGAAGGACGCGACGATCGCGACGACTGCCACCGCAATCCCGAAGCACCCCAGGTTGCGGCAGAAGCGCGACGCCGGCAGCGTGACCGGCCCCAGCTCCACCACCTGCTTCAGGCTCTCGCACCAGCGGCTCGCCGGCATGCTCGAGCGGACCCTCCGCTCCGCGAGGAACTGCTTCTGGTCCGGGCGCAGGCTCTCGACGGCGGCAATGGCCGCGGCGACGCTCATTGCGCCCGCCTCTCGATCGCCGCCGGCCACTCCTCGGCGCCGGCGCCGGCCCCGGCAAGGGCGGCGCCGCCAAGACCCTCCAGCAGCGCGCCATACCAGCCACGCAGCTCGCTCATGCCCGCCTCCCAGGAATAGCGCTCGGCCGCCTTGCGCCGCGCCCTCGCCGCCATCTCGTGCCTCGCCCGCGGGCTCTCCAGCAGCACCCGCAGGGCCCGCGCCAGCTCCGACGGACGGTCCGGACGCACCAGGCGGCCGTCGCTCCCGTCGTCGATCACCTCGCGCAGCGACGGGAGGTCCGAGGCGACGACCGGCACGCCGGCCGCCATCGATTCGAGCACCTTGAGCGGCAGGCAGCCCTGCTCGAGGTTCCGGGGACACTCGGTCAGCGGCGCCACCGAGAGCTCGGCATGCGCCACCCACGGCGCGAGCTCCGCGTCGCTCAGGCCGTAGTGCCAGCGGACGCGCCCAGCCGGCGCGACACGCTCGGCGAGACGCTCCAGGGCGCGAGCCCGGCGCGTCCGGCCCGCGGCGCAGATCACCAGGCCGAGATCCTCGAGGTCCCGCAGCAGCGCGAAAGCGCGAAGCAGCACCTCGACTCCCTGCCAGCCTTGCAGCGCCCCGAAGTACAGCAGGTAGCGCGCCGGCGCCCCGGCCGGCCGGGCCGCGCGGTCCCCGGCCGCCGCGCTTCCTGCCGGCGGCTCGGCGCCGTTGGCGACGACGCAGATCTTGCCGGCAGGAACGCCGAGCGCGACGAGGTTGTCCCGCATGGTGCGCGACGGTGTGATCACCCAGTCTGCCGCCGACCAGCAGAAGCGCTCGGCCGCGCGGAGGCGGTCGCGGAGACCCCCTGGCAGACGCGGGTAGGCGTCCGGGAGCTCGATCGACGGCAGGCCGTTGACTTCGTAGACCGCCGCTCCGCGCCGCCGCGGACAGGTGAGGATCGGCAGCCCCGACCAGGGATCGCGGAACTGGCAGATCTCGAGGCAGGGCTGCGACGCCATCACCTGCGACAGCCGCGCCCCGAATGCCAGCGCACGATCGAGAAGATTCGGCAGGCGCCGCAGAGCCGGATCGCCGCCGCCGAAGCGCAGCACCTCCACCTCGCCGGCGCAGCGCTCGAGACCCTCGGCGGCGCCAGGGGAGCCGCCGGCGAGCCGCTGGTACAGCGGCAGCGTCTCGCTGCCGAGCGTGAAGAGCACGCCGCCGCCGGCCGCCTCGAACAGCGCCGCGGCCACCCGCCGGATGCGGTGGGCCGACCCCTTGCTCGCCGGGAAGCGGTCGAACGCCGCATACAGCGCCCGGTGGTCGAGGATCTGCAGGGTCACGGCCGTATCTCCTCAAACGCCGCCAGGACGGCGCCACATTGGCTTGCGTGCGGGTGTTGCTCCCGGTCCGCTGCCAGCTCCCTTGCGCGCGGCTTCGCTCCCCGGATCATAGCAGCGCCCGCGCGGTCCTCCGCGCCGGCTCACCCCGTTTCGTCGAGATAGGGGACTGCCCTATTTTCGCTAATATGATTCTTGACTTATAAGCAAAAGCGGCTATAGTTTGCGCGCTTCATCTCTTGAGTTTGCAGCTTTTCTTTGCCCGGCCAGAGCCGGCGCCGCGTCGGCTCGCCGCGCGGAGCGTCAAGTCGCGGCCGCGTCCGTGGACGCCTGTCCACAAGGAGAGTCCTGTCATGGAGCGCAAGGTCTGTTCCCTGGTCCTCGCCGCGGCGCTCGCCGCGGTGCCGGCCACCGCCGGCAACGGTCACTTCCTGCACGGCGTCGGCGCCGTCAACGACGCCATGGGCGGCGCGGGAGTGGCGCTCCCCAACGACACCCTGGGCGCGCTCAACCTCAATCCGGCACTGCTCACCGAGCTCGACGGCAGCGGCTTCGAGTTCAGCGCCGAGTACCCCAAGGCCGGCAACGCCGTCAGCAGCCAGGTGGGCCCCTTCTCCGGTCGCACCACCGAGTCGGGGCGCACGCCGCTGATCCCGGCCTTCGGCTTCACCCGCCACCCCAAGGACAGCACCTTCGCCTACGGCGTCGGCTTCCTGGGCCTGGCCGGCTTCGGCGTCGACTACCCGCAGGACCCCCACAACCCGATCCTGTCGCCGCAGCCCCAGGGCTTCGGACGGGTCTATGCCAACTACCAGTTCCTCAAGGTGCCGGTCGTCGCGGCGCTGCGCCTCAGCCCGGAGTGGTCGGTGGGCGTCGCCTTCGTCACCGGCCGCACGTCGCTCACCGCCGATCCCGCCGGCTTCGCGGCGCCCGACTGCGGACCGAACGGCTGTTTCTATCCGCGCGTCGCGACCGACAGCGCCTTCGGCGTCGGCGGCCAGATCGGCGTCCATTACCGGCCCAGCCACATCTGGGCCTTCGGCGCCTCGTACACGACCGAGCAGCGATTCCAGAGCTTCGAGTGGAATTCGGCGGTCGCCAACCCTGCGCTGCCGACCTACGGCACCGCGCGCCGCATCTCGTTCCGGCTCGACAACCCGCCGACGGCCGTCGCCGGCATCGCCTTCACCCCCACCCCGGAGCTGAAGTTCGCCGCCGACGGCAAGTGGCTCGACTACGCCAACACGACCGGCTTCAGCGGCTTCGGGCTGGCGCCGGACGGCCATGCGCTCGGGCTGGGGTGGCGCAGCATCACCGTCTTCGACATCGGCGGCCAGTACCAGGCGACATCCCGGATGACCCTGCGCCTGGGGTACAACCACGCCGAAAACGCGATCCCGGACAAGTCCGCCTTCTTCAACGTCGCCTCGCCCGCCATCTGGGGCAACCACGTCACCGCCGGCGCGGGCCTGCGCGTCGACTCGGCGTTGACACTCAACCTGGCCTACTACCAGGCGCTGAAGACCCGCATCACCGGACCGCTCTACCCGGTGCCGGGAGGCGTCGTGAGCGACGAGCAGTCGCTGCGCTCCTGGATTGCAACGTTTTCTTTTAAGCTCTAAGCTTTTGGCGGCTCGCGGTCGTGACGGAAGTGAGTGAAATCGGCACGGCGTTCCGTTTCCCGATACAGCGTCCGGCGGTTCGACCGGCGCCGAAAGCAGAGGTGCGATGCAGCGGGTCAGGGTTACGGACTACGGCGTGGACATCGTGTTCGGCGGCCCGCTGGGCCGCGAGGAGACCGCGGAGCTGCTCGCGGAGCTGCACCGCGAGCTGCCCCGGGGCCGCCGCTTCGGCGTGCTGGTCGACTCGCGGCGGTCGCGGGCCTACTCGGCGAAGGAGCAGGAGGCCTTCAGGCGCGGCATCCTGCTGTGCGTCGAGCGCGGGATGGAGCGCTCCGTGGTGGTGGTCGACAGCCAGATCTCGGCGCTCCAGGCCAAGCGGCTCGGCAAGGAAACCGGCACGCTTGCCTGGACGCGCTACATCGACTCCAGGAAGCATCCGCACTGGCAGCGCATGGCCGAGGACTGGCTGCTGCGCGGCATCGATCCCGAGCTGACATAAGAACAGCTGGGCGAAGGAAAAACGCCTGGCCGAAGAGAGGGGAGGGGGCGTCCCCGCTTGGGGTCGGCGAAGGCGTTGGGCTGAGACGGGAGTTTGGTCGGGGCGAGAGGATTTGAACCTCCGGCCTCACGGTCCCGAACCGTGCGCTCTACCAAGCTGAGCTACGCCCCGGTGGGTACTGACAGGCTCGCCGCCACAGGCAGGCGGCGGCGGGCTGCACAAGAACGATGGAGGATACCGCCCCGCGCCAGGCCGGTCAAGACGCCGAGCTCGCAGGACGCCGCCCCTGATCCCCCGGCCGGACGGCTGGCCGGGAGGGTGCGGTACAATCCCGGCCGGTCTCGCGCTCACCGTCCCTTCGGGAGGACCCATGGCGGTAACGACCCTGACGGAGCTGTTTCTCACGATAGCGACCTACGGCAGGTCCGATTGCATGCTGCACAAGGTCGGAGGCAGCTACCAGCCGGTCTCGACCGCCGAGCTGGTGGACCGCGTGCGCCGCCTCGCCACCGCACTCCCGGCAATGGGCATCGAGCGTGGCGACCGGGTCGCTCTGATGGCCGAGAACGGCCCGCACTGGCCGGCGGTCGACTTCGCCACCCTCTGCACCGGCGGGGTGCTGGTGCCGATCTATCCCACCCTGCTGCCCGACCAGGCTGCCTATATCGTCAACGACTGCGGCGCCAAGGTGGTGTTCGCCGAAACCACCGCCCATCTCGAGGGACTGCTCTCCCACGCCGCCGAGCTCCCGGCGGTCAAGCACTACGTGCTGATCCGCGGCACCAGCGACGATCCCAGGGTCCTGACCCTGGACCAGGTGCTCGAGCGCGGCGCCAACCCGGATGTCGCACGGTTCGAGGCCGCGGCCCGCGCCGCGCGCCCGGAGGACCTCGCCACCTTCATCTATACCAGCGGCACCACCGGCCAGCCCAAGGGCGTCATGCTCACCCACGGCAACCTCGCCTCCAACCTCGAGGCGGGGATGACGGTGCTGCCGTTCAAGGACGGTTACCAGGCCCTCTCGTTCCTGCCGCTCTCGCACTCCTTCGAGCGCATCGTCGACTACGGCTACTTCTTCAAGGGGTGCTCGATCGCCTACGCCGAGTCGGTGGCGACGGTGCCGAAAAACATGCTGGAGGTGCGGCCCCAGATCTTCGTCTCGGTGCCGCGCGTCTACGAGAAGGTGCTCGCCAGGGTGCAGGAGAACGTCGCCGCCAGCTCGCCGATCCGCCAGCGCATCTTCTCGTGGGCGGTCGCCGTGGGCCGCGAGGCGCTGCCCTGGCGGCTCAAGCTCGAACACCCGCCGGGGCTGCTGGGCTTTAAGCTCGGCCTTGCCGACAAGCTGGTCTTCGCCAAGATCCGCGAGCGCCTGGGCGGCCGTTTCATCTTCGCCGTCTCGGGCGGCGCGCCGCTGGCCCGCGACGTCGCCGAGTTCTTCTGGGGCGCCGGCGTCCCGATCTACGAGGGATACGGCCTCACCGAGACCTCGCCGATCATCTCCGCCAACGGCACCTCCGGCGTCAAGATGGGCAGCGTGGGCCGCGTCATTCCGGGAGTCGAGGTTCGGATCGCCGCCGACGGCGAGATCCTGGCGCGCGGTCCCAACGTGATGAAGGGCTACTGGAACCTCCCCAAGGAGACCGCCGAGGCCATCGACGCCGAGGGCTGGTTCCACACCGGCGACATCGGCGAGCTGGACGGCGAGGGCTACCTGCGGATCACCGACCGCAAGAAGGAGCTGATCGTCAACGCCTACGGCAAGAACGTCGCGCCGGCGCCGCTCGAGAACGAGCTCAAGAGCAGCCCGTTCATCGCCCAGGCCGTGGTGATCGGCGACCGCCGCAAGTTCCTGGCGGCGCTGCTGGTGCCGGAGTTCGACCACCTCAAGGCATGGGCCGCCAAGAACGGCCTGCCGGCCGCGGACGTCGGCCAGCTGCTCGGCGACCCGCGAGTGCGCGACCTCTACGCGGGCGAGGTCGAAAAGGTCAACGCCCATTTGCCTGGCTTCGAGAAGATCGTGGCCTGGGACCTGATCCCGACCGAATGGACCTTGGAGACCGGCGAGCTGACTCCGACGCAGAAGGTCAAGCGCCGGGTGATCAATCAGAAATACGGCAACGTCATCGACCGCCTCTACACCGAGGCGGAAGCGTCGCACCGCGGCGCCTAGAGGATTCGCGGGTGCCTGGCATCTTCCATCTCGAGGTCGGCCAGGATCGCCTGGCGACGCTCATTTTCGACCTGCCCGACAAGAAGGTCAACGTCTTCGGGCGGCCCGCGCTGGCCGAGCTCGAGCAGCTGCTCGACGAGCTGGCGGCGCGTCCCGACATCGGCTGCCTGGTCCTGCTCTCGGGCAAGCCCGGCAGCTTCATCGCCGGCGCCGACGTCGACGAGATCGCCCGCGTCACCGATCCGATCGAGGCGGAGGCCGGATCGCGCGTCGGCCAGCGGCTGTTCGCCGCCTGGGCGGCGCTTCCCTTCCCCACCATCGCCGCCATCCGCGGCGTCACGATGGGCGGCGGCACCGAGATCGCCCTCGCCTCGACCTGGCGGGTTGCCAGCGACCGCGCCGACACCCGCATCGGCCTGCCCGAGGTGCGCCTGGGGATCGTCCCGGCCTGGGGCGGCTCGACGCGGCTGCCGCGGCTGATCGGCATCGCGGCCGCGCTGGACATGATCCTGACCGGCAAGACGGTGTCGGGACGCCAGGCGCTCAAGCTCGGCCTCATTGACGCCCTGCTGCCCGACGCCCGTTTCCTGGACCTGGTGCGGGACTTCGCGCGCGAGCGCTGCGGACGATCTCCGGGGGCTTCGGGGGCCGCGGGGCCCGCGGCGTCACCAGGCGCGGCGGGGCCGGCACGGCCCGCACGCCCGGCGCGCAAGCGGCCCGGCGGCCTGCGCGGCGCGCTGCTCGAGGGCAACCCGATCGGCCGCCACATCGTCTTCGACCAGGCGCGCAAGAAGACCCTCGAGCAGACCCGGGGCCACTATCCGGCAGCGTTGCGTGCCATCGAGGTGGTGCGGGTGGGGTTCGAGGACGGCATGCAGGCCGGTTTCGACGCCGAGGCGCGGGCGGTGTCGGACCTGGCAACCTCGCCGGTGTCCAAGAACCTGGTTCACGTCTTCCGCTTGACCGAGAGCGCCAAGCGCGAGGCCGGGCTGCCGGGCGGCGAGCCGCTGCCGGTGCGCGAGGCCGCCGTGCTGGGCGCCGGCACCATGGGCGGCGGGATCGCCCAGCTGATCGCCGCCGAAACCGACCTGCCGGTGCGCATGAAGGACGTGCGCCACGAGGCCCTGGCCACCGGCATGAGCCATGCCGCCGGCCTGTTCGAGCGCCAGGTGAGGCGCCGCCGCCTCGACCCTCCCGGGATGCGGCGCAAGATGGCGCTGCTGCGCCCCACTCTCGACTACAGCGGCTTCCGGCGGGTGGACCTGGTGATCGAGGCGATCGTCGAGAAGCTCGACGTCAAGCAGTCGGTCTTCGCCGAGGTGGCGGCGCAGGTGCCCGAGACGACGGTGCTGGCTTCCAACACCTCGTCGCTGCTGCTCCACCACATCCGCGTCTCGACGCCGCGCCCAGAGCGAGTGGTCGGCATGCACTTCTTCAACCCGGTGCACCGCATGCCGCTGGTCGAGGTGATCGTCCCCGAGGGCGCCGACCCGTCGGCGGTCAACACGGTCTTCGACTTCACCCGCCGCCTCGGCAAGACCCCGATCCTGGTCAAGGACAGCCCCGGCTTCCTGGTCAACCGGTTGCTGACCTTCTACTCGATCGAGTCGTTCTGGCTGCTCGACGAGGGCCGCCGGATCGAGGACATCGACCGTGCCATGGTCGACTGGGGTATGCCGGTCGGGCCGCTGGTCCTGACCGACGAGGTGGGCATCGACGTCGCCGGCAAGGTCGCTCACATCATGGCCGACGCCTTCGCCGACCGCGTGCGGCTTCCCGCCTGGCTCGACCGGCTGAGCGCCGGCGACCGGCTCGGGGTCAAGAACGGCAAGGGCATCTACCGGTACGAGGGGCGCGAGCGGCAGGAGCCCGATCCGGAGGTTTACGCGGCGCTGGGCCTGGACCCGGAGCACACGGGCAACTCCGGGGGCGGCGAGCCCGACCTGGCCGCCATGGCCGACCGCATGGTGCTGCCGATGGTCAACGAGGCCGCGCGCTGCCTCGAGGAACAGGTGGTGCGGAGCGCCGGCGACCTCGACCTGGCGCTGATCCTGGGTACCGGCTTCCCGCCGTTCCGCGGCGGGCTCTGCCGCTGGGCCGACCAGCAGGGCCTGCCGCAGCTCATCGCCCAGCTCGAGCGCCTCGAGGGCGCGGCGGGAGCCCGCTTCCACCCCTCGGAAGCGCTCCGCGCCACGGCCGCCGCCGGCGGCTTCTACGCGCGCTTCGGAACCATGCCCGCCACGCCCGCCTGACCTGACAGCCGATGGCGGCGATGCCGGTTTCCTGGCGCGGCCGCCTGCCTCCCTCCCTGGGGCGGGGGCTTTTCTTGGACAAGGAGACGCCATGCGCACCCGACACCTCTCGATCATGATCGCGGCCGCCGCCCTGCTGGCCGTTCCCGGCCTGGCCGGGTCCGCCGCGCGGGCCACCTCGCCGGTGCCGGCCGCCGCCGCCGGCTTCGACCACCTCAAGTCCCTGACCGGCAACTGGCAGGCCAAGCTGCCCGACGGCAAGGTCACGCACGCCACCTACGAGGTGGACGCGGCGGGCACCGCGGTGGTCGAGAAGCTGCAAAGCGAGGGGGAGCCGGCGATGGTCACCGTCTATTACCCGGACGGCTCCCAGGTGATGCTCACCCACTACTGCACGCTCGGCAACCATCCCCGGATGCGGACGGCGGGGACCGCAAACGGGGACAGCCTGAGCTTCACCTTCGTGGACGCCACCAACATGAAGGGCCCTGGCGACGCCCACATGGATGGGCTCAAGGTCACCTTCGCCGATGCGGATCACTTCTCCCAGACCTGGACGATGAAGAAGGACGGCAAGGAGACCCCGCTGACCTTCAACTTCGAGCGGGCGAAATAAGCTCCACGGAGCCGGCCGGGTTGGCTCGCGGTTTGCTGCGTTAGTCCCTCGGCAGGGATCTGCGTCCCGCGGTCCCCGTGTGCCGGAAAGGAGGACGCGATGCAGGCGATGCTTCGCTGGACCGTCCTGGGACTCGCCGCCCTGATGGCGGCCGGGACCGGCTCGGCGGCCGCGCAGGAGCCGCCGCAGCAGCCGCAGCCGCGCTTTGGCGAGAAGATCGAGGTGCGGGAGGTGCTGCTCGACGCCCTGGTCACCGACGCCCAGGGGCACGTCATCGTCGGCCTCGGCAAGGATGATTTCGTGGTGCGCGAGAACGGCAAGCGAATGGACCTCACCGGGGTGACGTTCTACAGCAACCGCCGGCTGCTCGCGGGCTCGGACGTGCTGGCCAAGAAGGGCATCAGCATCGACCAGGTGCCTGAAGACCGCTATTTCATCCTGTTCTGGAACGATCAGAAGGCCAACGCCGCCGACGCCCCGGTGCTGCTGAAGCAGCAGGTCGAGTCCGGCCGACGGGCCAGGGAGTGGGTCGAGCGCGAGGTGCTGCCCAACGACTGGGTGGCGGTCGTCAGCTACGACGTCAAGCTCAAGGTGCACCAGGACTTCACCCACGACCGCAGGCTGCTGACCGCCGCCATCGACGATGCGGTCAAGGGCAAGGAGGCGGAGACCAACTGGCCTTCGCGCATCCCTCCTCCTGGCAGCGGTCCATCGCTGCTCGCCGGCGTGCCGCGCGGCAACGACCTGCGCGAGGCCACCAAGACCATCTACGACGGGCTGCAGGTGCTGGCCCGCGCGGCCGGCAGCATCCCGGCGCGCAAGAACCTGCTGCTGTTCTCGACCGGCTTCGGCCAGGTCTCTCCCGGCCCCTTCCGCCAGTACCAACCCGACCCGCGCTACTACCGGCCGACCATCGCGGCGCTCGACACCGCCGACGTCGCGGTCTACACGCTCGATCTCTGGCCTGCCGGCGACACCAACCACACCATGGCGGACGCGCTCAATCAGCTCGCCTCCGACACCGGCGGGAAATACCTGTTCAACTTCACCAACTTCCTCACCGCGCTCGAGCAGGTATCGACGGAGAACAACGGCTATTACCTTCTGAGCTATCGCAGCGAGCACCCGGCGGGGACCTCGGGGTTCCAGTCCGTCGAGGTGAAAGCCGCCAATCCCGAGCTCCGGGTCAAGGGCCGCCAGGGCTACTCCTACGGGCCCTCGCCGGCCAGTTAGAAAGCACCGGCACCTGTTTCATGGCTCGGGTTTCCGCAGGCGACGGTGGCTGGGACGGCCAGTAACGATCAGGGGGGGCGGGTCCCCCCGGTTCGGGTGCCTGTGGCCGGGCGGGGCAGGCGGAAGATTTGGACAAAACCCGGAGAACAATCAGAAATCCCCCGATATTTCGGATGGGGCCGCCAGGGCTAGCATCCTCGCCAGGGCCCTCGGCGCCGTGCCGGGAGCTCAGCAGCCGGCGCTGACCCACCAGGCCCGGCGCCACATGATCCTGCCGCTCACGGCCCGTCTGAGCCGAGCGCTTGAGGTGAGGCCATGCCCGGGACCTTATCGGTACGAGGAGCCGCGACCTGGGGGACGAGGGGCTCATCGGTGGACCCGTGGAAGTGGGGACCGACTGCGGCAGCGTCGTCGGCGAACATCAGTGCATTTGCGTCGCGGCCCTTCCTCTCGTCATCGGCGCCGCCCGCGAGTGCTGCGAGGTCGGCGGCGAACAGCTGGCGGGCGGCAGCGGCGATGTCCGTGACGGGATCGCTTCGATCGACGTCGTACGCCTCGAGCGCGTCGGCGGCGAGTGCTAGCGCATTTGCGTCGCGGCCCTTCCTCTCGCCATCGACGCCGCCCGTGAGCGCTGCGAGGTCGGCGGCGAACAGCTGGCAGTCGGCATCGCAGCGTGAGCTGTCGGCGACGAGCGGCGGGTCCGCTTCCATCTCGACCGGGTCAAAGGCGACTTCGAAGGGCGGCACTGAACATAAATACGATATGATCAGGGAGCTGCGCAAACTCGAGCCGGGAGAGGACCCTGCGAAACACGTGGCGAAGGCATACGAGGCTTTGAAAGAGACTGGCGTGGTGCCTTTTAGCGGCAAACCTTCCACGGAGAAAGGAAGTGTCCATTACGTAGGGGGCGCATTCGGATTGGACAAGACAGAATTGACACGAGCGCCCGTTTACTCGAAGGCCGACCCCAAGGATCACTCCGTGTTGAATGAAACCATGGAAAGTCACCCATTCCACCCGGGCTCGGTCAAGCACCAAATTGTGGTGATGAATAACGCGGTTAACATGGTAACCGCGGGAAGAGGCACGGGCCGATTTGCAAGACTCAATGAAATAGTGGGGCCATGCGTTTTCGCACGACATCAGGACAAGGTGCACCAGAAGACAGATCCCGAGGGATACGCAAAAAAGCAGCGCGAAAAGCGCTAGTGTCCGGCCGCGCGGCGGTTGAGCTCCTGGGCGGCGGCGAAGCGCAGCAGGTTGGGATAGGGGGGATCGACCCACTGCGGCGCCGGCGGCTCGCCGAGATCGGCGGCAAGCAAGGCGGCCTCTTCCTTGAAGTAGGTCTTGCCGACTCCTGACTCCCGGGCCTGCCGCAGCCGGTGGCTGGCTTGCTCCTTGTCGCCGGCGGCGAAGGCGGCCCGGGCGAGCAGCAGATCGTCGACCCCGGAGACCTCCGGCTCCCTGAGCATCCGCGCCACCAGCGCCCGCGGCTCCGCCGGCGGGTGCGCCCCCGTCCACAGCGCCAGCAGCGTCAGCGCCGCCTGATAGATCCAGGCGGGCTCGGCGCGCAGGCCGGCCGCTTCGGCCAGACGCTGGTCGCGGCCGGCGAGGTTGCCGTGCCGCCAGGCCAGGTAGGCCCCGACGCCCAGCGCTTCGATCGCGATGCCGGGACGATGGCCGTCGAGCGCATCCGCGGCCGCGAGATCGAAGCGCGAAGCGGCTGCCACGAGATCGCCTTCCTCGCAGGCCGCGAGCCCGCCGAAGAGCCGGGCGTCGGTGGCAAGGTCCGGCTGGTTCTGGCGAGTGGCGATGGCGAGCTCGCGATCGAAGGCCTCGCGCGCCTCGTGGGCGTGCCGCTTGCTCCTGGCGATGCGCCCGCGCACGTACCAGGCCAGCGCCTCCTGGCCGCGCAGGCGGTCCGCCGCGAAATCTCGCTCGGCGCCCGCAATGTCGCCGAGCGAAGCGCGGTCGGCGAGGACCGTCGACAGGTTGTGATCGTCCAGGGCATGGACCGGGATCTTCTGCAGGTCGTCCAGCGCCGCGGCCTCTTCGCGGAGGGCGAGGTGGTAGTGGACCCTGGCGAGGCGCAGCGACCAGGCCGACGGACGGAGCGCGAGCAGGGCCGCGTCGGCCGCCAGCCAGTCCCGGTCCCTGTCCGTGCTGGTGGCCGCGGCGTAGCGGACGAGCAGGTGCAGATAGGGCGAGGAGCTGGGCCGCAGGCGCGCCGCCGCCGCCTTCGCCCAGCGGCCCGCCTCGCCCTGCCGTTCCTCCCAAGGGCTGAAGAGGCAAAGGAAGGCCGCCGGCACCGGCGTCGCGGCATCGGTGGCCTGGGCGGTTTCGAGCAGCCGGCGGGCCTGGGCGCGGTCACCGATGCGTTCGGCGGCGAACGCACGGGCCACGAGATCGATCGTCTCCCTCCGCTCGGTGCCGAGGTCGCCGCGTTCGAGGGCGAATCCGGAGTCGATCACCTGCCAGGGCTTGGGCAGCGACCACCACGCCGCCGCGGCCGCCAGCGCCGCCAGCGGCAGTGCCAGCCACAGGAATGGCCGCCAGCGGCGCGCTCCCACCGCCCGGCCGGGGCCGCCAGGGCCGGCGCCGGCCACCGGCCCGGCGGTGCCGCTGCCCGCTCCGCCGCGGTCCCCGAGCCCGGCATCCCCGCCCGGGCGCGGCGGCAGGCCGTCCGTGCGCTCGACCGCGCAATCGAGACGGAAGCCCACGCCGCGCACGGTGCGGACGGCGGCGCTGCTCGCGCCAAGGGTGGACCGCAACCGGTGAACGAGCTGCGTCAGGGATTCGTCGGAGGCCGCCGGCTGCCCCTCCCACAGGCGGGCGAAGATCGCCTCGCGGGGCACCACCGCTCCGCCGGCCTCGCAGAGCAGCACCAGCAGCTGGTAGACCCGGAGCTGGCAGGGGACCTCGCGGCCATCGACCGAGACCACCTGCCTGGCGGTGTCGACTGCGACCTGCGCAAAGCGATAGCTCATGTGCTCACACGGTCTGCCGAGAATAACGCATCGCGGAGGTCTGGCCGGGCGTCCTCGGGCGGCGCCCGCTCAGCGGCCGCAGGCCAGCCCGCCTCCGGCAGCATGACGCGAACCGCTGCCGGGTCACGCGAGGAGGCCGGCGCGGACCGACAGGATGGGCGGCAGGCCTGAGACGGCGGCGGACCAGGTGCGGCCGCCGTCGGGCGAAGCGTAGAGGTCGCCCGACTCGGCGCCGAAGTACAGGCCGAGGGGGTCGCCGCCGTCGTGGCCGAAGGCCTGGCGCAGGATCGTCAGATAGCAGTTTTCCTGCGGCAGCCCGGCGGTGAGCGGGTGCCAGCTGGCCCCCCGGTCGACCGTCTCGAAGACCCGCAGACGCCCCTCCGGCGTCACCCGGTCGGCGTCGGCGAGCAGGGGAATGACGAAGGCGCGCGCCGGGTCGCGAGGATCGAGCACCAGCGGAAAACCAAAGTCCGATGGCAGCCCCGAGCCGGTGCCGATGTCGGTCCACGTCAGCCCGGCGTCTTCCGAACGGTAGACCCCGCCGTGAAACTGCATGTACAGGGTCGCCGGCTGGCGCTCGGCGCGCAGGAGCTTGTGGATGCAGAACATCGTGGTGGTCGGCCGCGCCTCCTCGGGGACGTAGCGGGGAACGAGGCCGCTCGTGCCGCGCCGCCAGCTCAGCCCGCCGTCCTCGGTGACCCACACTCCGGCCGAGGAAATGCCGACCGCGAGCCGTGCCGGCTCTCCGGGCCACGGGCAGATCGAGTGCAGGCAGAGGCCGCCGAAGCCCGGCTTCCACTGTGGCCTGCTGGGCTCCTCCCAAAGGCCGCGCACCAGCTCCCAGGAGCGGCCGCCATCGCCGCTGCGATACAGGGCGGCGGGCGCGACGCCGGCCCACAGGACCCCATCCTCGCTGCCCGGCTCGACCACCCAGATCCGCTCGACCGCCGCTCCCGCATCGTCCGGGAAGACCGGACCGGCTGCCTGCTCCCAGGAGCTGTCCGGCGCCGCGGGATCGCGGGTGAAGAACAGGTGCGGACCGAAATGGCCGTGGGTCACCGAGGCGAAGCAGAGGCCGCTGCGCGCATCGCGCAGGGCGTATTCGACCGGTTGGCCCGCGAAGCGCCGCGCCACGACCTCGAGCCGGCCGCCGCGGAGGCCGCGCAGCACGAACAGCCCCTTGCGGGTCCCGGCCAAGACCTCGACCTTGCCGGCCTCACTGACCTCGCCGGGGGCGCCGGGGCCGCCGGCGGCGCCCGGAGCACCGCCCGAGATGGCCGGCACGATGTAGACCTGATCTCCCGGAGCGAGCGGGCTGTCGGGAGCCGCCAGGGCGTCGTTGACGAACAGCGACACGTGCCGGCGCAGGCCGCCGCGCTCGTCGAGCACCCAGCCGGCGAGGCGCGGATGCTCTCGCTCGAGCTGCCGCAGCGCCTCGCCGACGGTCGCGCCCGCGGCCTCGAGCCGGTCCGCTCCGCCGGCCAGCGATTGCAGTGTCGAAGGCAGGTAGAAGGTGGTCATGGCGTCTCCGTAGGAGCGGCGTTCAAGGCCGCAGCGCCTCGCGCAGCAGCCGGCCTTCGAGCGTGAGGTAGGGCTGCCGGCAGGCCAGCAGGTCGGCGAGCACCCGCCGCACGCCGCGGTGGAGGCGGGCGGCGGGCAGCATCCAGCGGCCCACCGGCCCGGTGAAGAACGGGCCGCGCGCACGCGCGGCGCGCTCCAGCTCCGCACCCAGCTCGGCCGCCAGGCGCGCGGGATAGCGCCAGGGAGTCCCGGCGAGCAGGCACTCCGCCGCCCACAGCCCCGACAGCATGCCGTAGCGAATGCCCTCGCGGGTCAGCGGGTCCGCCAGGGCCGCGGCGTCTCCCACCAGCAGCAGCCGCTGCCGCAACGCCCGGCGCACGCCAGGCACGGTCCACGGACCGTACACCGGGATGGGATAGCGGTAGCGCGGCCCCGGCAGCGCCCGCCAGCCCGGCGGCAGGTGACGGTCGAGCATCTCGTCGAGCGCCGTCCGCGCCGCGCGATCGTCGAGCTCCGCGTGCGAGTAGGCGATTCCCACCGAGGCGCCGCCGGGGCGCGGGAAGATCCAGCTGTAGGCATCGGCGAGATGAGGAAAGCCGAGCACCAGGCGGCTCGCGTGGAGACCGCGCAGCGTGGCCCCCAGCCCGACGCTCTCCCCTTGCGGCGCGAGCCCCGCGGCGCGGCGCGACAGGCCGCGCGCGCCGTCGGCGCCGATCACCCAGTCGTAGCAGCGAGTCTCGCCGCCCGCAACGACGCCCACGCCGCTCGCGCCCGCGCCCTCCCGGAAGCCTCCCCAGGGCGCGAGCGCCTCGACCCGCCGCGGCTCGATGCGGGCTCCGGCGGCGCCCGCCGCCGCGACGATGGCCCGGTCGAGATCGTGCCGGCAAAAGATGCGGATACCCGCGAGCGTGCTGTCGAGGCGGCAGCCGGTTCCGTCCTCCAGGCGCAAGCTCGGCGAGGCCACCGCGGGCAGGCCATCCGGGTCGAAGCCGGCGATGCGCGGCAGCACGTGATCGGGAACGGCGCCGCCGCAGGGTTTCTCGCCCGGACGCCCGGGCAGGTAGAGAGTCACCGCCGCCCCGCCCCTGGCCAGCGCCAGCGCCGCCGATCCTCCCGCCGGACCTCCTCCGATCACCGCGATGCGCCCGATCTCGCCCATGGCCGTGCCGATTCTACCGGCACGCGGCGCTAGAATTCGAGCATGCCGGAGCCGCTGTTCGATCTTGCCTGCGCCGGCTGCGGCGGGCCCTATCCCGAAGCAGGCCTGCCGGCGGTCTGCCCGCGTTGCGGCGGCTTCTGGCGCCACGGCGACGGCTTTGGCTGGGGGCGGCCGGCGAGCGAGCCGGGCGCCTCCCTGCGCCGCTGGGCGCCGGCCCTGGGGCTCGATCCCGAGGAGCTGCCGGGACGCTCCCTGGCCTGCCCACCGGGCCGCTACGCGCCCGGCGCCGGCGGTGGCGAGGTCTGGATCTGCCAGCAGGGATCGGCCCCCGCCGGCTCGTACAAGGAACGCGGCGCCGAGGTGATGGCCGCGGCCGCGCAGCGCCGCGGCGTCCGCGATCTGTTCCTCGACTCCTCCGGCAACGCCGGCATCGCCGTCGCCAGGGCGGCCGCCGCGCGCGGCATCCGCTGCACGGTGCTGGTGCCCGCCGCGACGCCGGCGATCAAGATCGAGCGCATCCGTGCCGCCGGCGGCGCCGTCGAGGCGGTGCCGGGGAACCGCGACGCCACGCACGCCGCCGCCCAGGAGTGGCGCCGTCGGCTGCCTTACGCCGCGCCCTTCTTCCAGCCGTCCTTCCTGGCCGGCACCGCCACCCTCGCCTGGGAGCTGGCCGAGGAGATCGGCCTGCCCCTGCCCGACCACTGGCTGCTGCCGGCCGGCAACGGCCCGCTGTTGATGGGCCTGGCGCTCGGCCTCGCGGCGCTGGCGCGGGCCGGCGTCATCGGCCGCCTGCCGGCGCTGCACGCCGTGCAGCTCGAAGGCTATGCGGCGCTGGCGCCCGACGGCCCGGGCGAGGCGCGGCCCGGCACCCCCACCGCCGCCGGCATCGCCATCGGCCGGCCGCCGCGGCGCGACGACATGCGGCGGTGCGTCGCCGCAACCGGCGGCGACGTGACCCGCGTCAGCGAAGAGGAGATCGCCGCGGCGCGCCGCGAGCTGGCTGACCATGGCTGGACCGCCGACGCGACCGGCGCCGCCGCCTTCGCGGCCTACCGCCGGCGCGCCGACCTGCGTGCGCTCACGGCCGGCGGCGGCGCGGCAGGGACGGCGCCGCGCTGCCTGGCGATCGTCACGTCGCGCGAGGAACGCCTGATCTAGAGGAACGCCTGGTTTAGACGTCCTCGTCGTCCTCGTCCTCGACCGCGAGCAGGACGACGGTGACGTTGTCGAGGCCTCCCCGGGCATTGGCCTCGTTGACCAGCGAGCGGCAGATCTCGTGCAGGCTGCGGCCGGAGCCCAGGCGCTCGCGGATGTCGGCGTCGGAGAGCATGCCGGTCAGGCCGTCCGAGCAGAGCAGGTAGATGTCGCCGGGCTGCACCTGCACCTCGCGCACGTCGACCATCACCTCGCTCTCGCCGCCCAAGGCGCGGGTGACCACGTTCTTGAGCGGGTGCGAGCGCGCCTGCTCCTGCGACAGCAGCCCGGCCACCACCTGCTCGTGGACCCAGGTGTGATCCTGGGTCAGCTGGTCGAGGCGGCCATTGCGCAGACGGTAGGCGCGGCTGTCGCCGACATGGGCCACCGCCGCAGTCGGCCCCGCCAGCAGCAGGCCCACGACGGTCGTCCCCATGCCATGCAGCGAGCCGTCCTTGCTGATCGCCGTCAACACGTTGTCGTGCGCCTTGCGCACCGCCATCTTGAGCAGCCGCGAGTGGCGCGCCAGGCGCTCGTCGCTGGTGCGGATGGCGGGGGTCGCCTGGTCGGGCGACGCGTACGGGCGCTCCGGCGTGGACGGGTCCGCCGCGGCCCGATCCGCGGGTTCGGCGGCGGCCGGCGTGGCCGGCGCGCCCCCGCGGCCGGCACGCCCGCCGCCGCCCGCCGGCACGCCGGCATCCGCCGTTCCGCCGCCCGGTCGCTCCGCGGGAGAGGCCGGGGCGGGGCGGGCGGGAGAGGCCGGCGGCGCGACCGCAAGCTGCGGCTGGGCGTGGGGCATGCGCAGCGCCCAGGTGGCGTCGCGCTCGACGGATTTCTCGATGAAGTCGTGGATCGCCTTGACCGCGATCTGTGCCGCCACCTCGCCGGCGCTGTGCCCGCCCATGCCGTCGGCGACCACGTAAAGGCGGTGGCGCGGATCGATCTCGAAGTAATCCTCGTTGTGCACGCGGGTGAGGCCGACGTCGGACAGCCCGCAGGATTTGACGCGCAGCATCAGTTGGGCTTCCCGAAGAGTCCTCGCCGCGGGGACCTGGACAGCTCCTCGAGGGCGCGGTGGACGGCGGGGTCGTCCTCTCCCCAATCGATCGCCTTGCGATAGGCTGCCGCCGCGCGCTCCTGATGTCCGGCCAGCGCCAGGATGCGCCCGGCCACCTTCCAGTAGCCCGGGTTCATCGGCTCGAGCTCGCACGCCCGGTCGATCGCCGCCGACGCCCGCGCCAGCCAGGCCGAGTTGTGGCTGCAGGTCAGGGCGAGGTTGTACCAGGCCTGAGCGCTTCCGGGATCGGCGCGCGTGGCACGATCGAAGTTGTCGGCTGCCTCGACCAGGTTCTTCTCCCTGTAGGCCCTGACTCCCCGCTGCAGGTAGACGCGGACCACCTGCTTGGGGTCGGAGGGCGTCTCCTGGCGGCGCGAGAGGTCCATGTCGTGCTGGCGTCGCAAGTCCGGATCGGTGAGGACGTTGAACGCCTGGGTGATCTCCTGGAAAGCCCGCTCGGCAGCCGATTTCTCCTCTCCGGAGAAGCGGTCCGGGTGGCGCTCGCGGGCGAGCTGCCGGAACCGCTGCCGGATCTGGTCGTCGGTCGCGGTCTTGGCCACCGCGAGGACGGCATAGAAGTCTCTCGCCATCGGGCGTCCTGTCGAGGTTCCTCGGCTTTACTTTTGTTTGATTGTATACAAACGCGTGGCGCTGGTGCGCACCGCGTCGGCGACGTTGCGGTCGCGCGCCACCAGCTTGAGGTCGCGCACCGACAGCTTGGGCATCAGGCGCACCGAGATGGCCACCGGCGTCTTCGGGTTGGTGATCATGGCTCTGCAAACGGCATACCGTGAGACCCACTCGCGTCTCTTCGAGACTTCCAGCAGCACGTCCTCGGCCAGCGAGCGGCTGCGCGCGACCTGCTCCATCTCCTGCTCGGAGAAGCTGTTGTGCTGCAGCACGGCGATCGCCACCTGCGCGTTCGGGTCACGTACAAGTATATGCTTCATGACTCGTGATGCGCCACGGGTGAGGCGCAGCCGCTGCGGCACGGTGAGCATCCGGATCTGCCCTTCCGAGAGGCCCGTCCGATCCTCGAGCTCGCCTTCGAGCGGCACCTGGCGCACCGCCTCGATCGCCTCGACCAGCTCGTCGTCGGTGATGCGCTCGGCGGCCTCCGCGATGGCGGCACGGACCGCCGGGCTCTTCTGCGGCAGCAGGTGCTCGCGGTACTCGTTGATGCGGCGCTGGGTGTAGGGGGTGAGCTGGCGATTGTCCTCGAGAGCGAAGAGGATCGCGGGCTCCTCGACGATGGCGTCCTGGCGCAGCAGCAACAGCTCCTGAAGGTCGCCGGGCAGGCTCCGGGCAAGATCGACGAGCAGCTGGCGCGGCACGTCGCGGCGCCGGAGGATGGTTTCGAGGATCAGCGGGTGGTTGACTTCGGCGGCGAAGAAGGCGAGCTCGGAAGGCCCCGCCGCCGAGGCCAGGAACGGCGCGGCGACCCGCGGGTCCATGGTCCGCAGGCTGGCGGCAGCGCGCTCGCGGATCTCGGCGTCGCCGCCCCGCGCCAGCCTGACCTGCAGCGGCAGCAGCTGCTCCGGCGGCAGCGGCAGCAGGCCGCCGGCGGCCAGCTCCAGCAGCTGGCGGTTGCCGCCGGAGAGAACCTCCTGCACCAGGGAGTTGAACGCCAGCGCCAACTCAGTGGCCCTCTTTTTTCGCCTTGAGGGCCCGCACCGTGTCGAGGTCGATCTTGAGGTCCTTGAGGACCTCGCCGCGCTTCTTGTCGAGAGGGTAGGGGTAACCGTTGACCTGGATGTCGACCGCCGCGGCGTTGCCGAGCTTGGTGAAGACGACGCTTTGCTTGGCCTCGATCTGCATCGACTCGCCCTGCTCCCGCATCTCGGCGCGGCGGCTGCCGCCGTCGACGACGGCCTCCACCCAGCACTCCTGGTTGAAGTCGACGGTGACTTCGAGCGGCGCGCTGGGCGGCGCCGCGGGCACCGGCGGGGCGGGCGGCACCGGGGTCGCGAGGGGCGCCACGATCGGCGGCCGCGGCTCGCCGGCGGCGCCGGCGCGGCGCTGGCGCCAGCGGTCCGACAGGAAGGCCAGGAGGGCGGCAAGGCCGAGCAGCAGGAGGACCGCGAGAACGAGCGTCAGCCAGTGCGGCCAGGCGCCGCCGGCCCGGCGGTCCCGGCGGCCGTCGTCGCCCTGCTCGCTGGCCTGGGGCTGCTGGACGGAGAGATAGTGGTTGACGACCTCGTCGGGGGACAGGCCGACGTAGCGGGCGTACTCGCGCAGGAAGCCCTTGGCGAAGACCGGCGCCGGCAGCACCTCGAAGCGGTCCTCCTCCATCGCCTGGAGGTAGCGCAGGCTGATCTTGGTGCGATCGGCGACCTCGCGCAGGCTGATCTGGCGAGCCTCGCGCTGCCGGCGCAGCCAGCTGCCGAACGAGGCGCCCGAGGCGGCCTCGCCGGATTTGTCCCAGGGTGGCGGTCGCAGCACCGTGCGCTTTGGCCCGCCCGAGGCCAGGGTGCCGGAAGCGTGGAGATTTCCGGCGCCGTGGGGACCGGACGACCCGCCCAGGGCCTGGGAGCCGGCTGGCTCGGTGACACCTCCGGCCGCCAGGCGCGCTTCTAGATCAGGCGTGCCGTCGAGGTGGGTCTGGCTGGGCGTAAATCGCGTTCTTCTCGGCACGGCTCTCGGCACGGGCGACTTCTAACTCTACGCGGCCCTTCCGCGCGGGTCAACCTGCGGGAAGCGCTACGCGCCCTCGGCCTTCAGGTCTCCCAGCAGGAGGCGGGCCCGGCGGCGGAGGGGCTCCGCCAGACGAGGGTCGGCGGCCACGGCCCGGAGGTCGGCCTTCTGCAGCGCCGGCAGCAGGCGGAGCGCGGCGCCCAGGGGCGTGGCCGGATTGCGGGCCAGCGCCAACCTCAGAGGGTAGCGGGCGCCCCAGCGGCGGTCGCCGGCGATCAGCTCGAGGACCGGCGCCGGCGTCCTCTCGCCGTGCACCAGCGGCGCCAGGGTACCCTCGGTCAGGCGCGGGTTGTCGAGCAAGCCGGCGATCACCCGCGGCGAGGGGTCGTGGCGAAGCTGGGTCAGGATGGCGGGCGCGGCGCGCCGGGCGATGGAGATCTTCTCGCCCACCGCGAGGCCCGGCAACCGCGCCAGCAGGTGCTGATCGGCGGCGCGCCGCAGCCGCGGGTGCAGGCGGGTGTCGAGGCCGATCGCCATCAGGTCGGGCCAGAACAGGCCGCCGATCAGCCGCAGCGCCAGCACTTCCGGAGCGGCGGGACAGCGCGCCAGGTCGCGCTTGACCTGGTGGAAGGCGAGCAGGCGCGGCTGGGCGGCGAGCTCCTCGACCGCCGCGGCGGAGATGTAGGGGTTGCGCAGCGCCAGCTGGGCAGCGGCCGGCGACAGCTCCGGCGCCCGCTCGCGCACCAGTGCCAGCAATTCCTCGGCACCGGCCTCGCTGAGACGGCGCTCGAGCTCGTGGACCGGCCGGTAATCCGCCGGCAGCCCCGCGGGCACTCCGGCCGTCGCCGCCTGGCCTTCCGCCGGGCGCTCCTCCCGCCCCTCGTCGGACATCGGCGACCAGCTTATAGAATGCAGCCCGTCTTCTGGTATCTTCCTGTTCCGCATGGCGATCTCCCGCACCACCCAGAACCTGCTGGCCAAAGGCGACTTCGACGGCATCGAGAACGAGTGGCTGACCCGCCTCGAGGCGGCGCCCGACGATCTCGATTACTTCGTCGGCGTGGCGCGCGCGCTGGCCGGCAACGGCGAAGACAAACGCGCGCGCGTGCTGCTGGAGATGCTCGACGAGCAGCTGCGCGAGGGGCGCTGGGCGGACCGCCTCGAGCTGCTGCGCCGCGCCGGCACCCTGCTGCTGCCTGCCGACAAGGTCCACTCCGCGATCACCTCGACGCTCACCAAGATGTACGGCGACCGCTCGACCTTCAAGGGGCTGGCCGAGGCGGCGGGGCTCCACCGTGCCACTCACGACCTGCCCAAGACCTGGGAAAAGGTCGATCGCCTGGAGAGCCTGCTCGCCTTCGACGTCGGCACGGTGGTGGCGATGGAGGGCAAGGGCGTCGGCCGGGTGGTCGAGGCCAACCTGGGCCTCGAAAGCTTCAAGGTCGATTTCGAGCGCCATCGCGGCCTGATGGTGGGCTTCAAGGCCGCCGCCAAGCTGCTGCGCCCGCTGGCGCCCGAGCACGTGCTGCGGCGCAAGCTCGAGGACCCGGCCGGGCTCAAGGCGGCCAGTCCGCCGGAGCTGCTGCGGATCACCCTGCAGAGCTTCGAGCGTCCGCTCACTGCCGGCGAGATTCGCGAGGTCCTTTCCGGCATCGTCGGCGAGACGCAGTGGACCTCGTGGTGGGGCGCGGCGCGCAAGCATCCCCAGGTGCTGGCCGGCGGCACCACGCGGGGGGCCACGCGGCAGACCTATACCTGGGCGGAGAGCAGCGGCGACGCCCAGGACAGCGTCTGGCGCGCCTTCGACCGCGCCGAGCCGCGGCGCAAGCTCGAGCTGCTGCGGCGCGAGGGGGCGCGCGACCGGGCGCTGCGCGACCGCATGGCGGAGGACCTGGGAGCGCTCGCCGCGACCGCGGTCGAGGACGGCGACCCGGGGCTGGCCTGGGAGATCTGGTTCGGGCTCGAGCGCAGCGGCGGGGTGCCGGCGCAGCTCGCGGCGGCGGCGAGCACCACCTGGTCGCCGGAGGCGCTGCTCGCCGGGCTCGACGCCGCCCGGCTGATGCGGTTGTTCGAGGGCATCGACGACCGGCTGCTGCGCGAGCGGGCCTACGCGATGGTGCGGGAGCGGCGCGACGACTGGCCGGCGATCTATCGCGACGCCATGACGCGGGAGACCGATCCGCGCGCCCTCGACACCCTGGCCGCCGGCCTGGCCGCCGGTGCGCCGCGCGAGCTCGAGCGCTTCGTGGACGGCCTGCTGACGCAGCCGCACCGGCAGCCGGCGGCCTTCGCCTGGCTGGCCGAGCGCGCCGCGGTCGACGAGGAGCTGCGTGCCCGCAACCCCTTGCGGCTGCTGCAGCAGCTCCTCAACAGCCTCAACCGCGACGAGTTCGCGCCCTTCCGGCAGCGGTTGCTGGTGCTGGCCGAGTCGGGCTCGACGGTGCCGCGGCTGCTCACTCATCTCACCGAGGAGCAGGCGCCGCAGGCCGAGGATGCCGTGCGGCGGGCGGCGGCCCTGGAGCCTTACCAGCGCGAGCAGCTGGTCGCCGCGCTCGAGCTGCGCTTCCAGTCGCTGCGGCGCGAAACCGCGGTGCCGCTCTACGCCACCCCGGAATCGATCGCCGCCAAGCATGCCGAGCTGCACCACATCATGACCGTCGAGATCCCGGCCAACCGCAAGGCGATCGCGGAGGCGCGGGCCATGGGCGACCTGCGCGAGAATTTCGAGTACAAGGCCGCCCGCCAGCGCCACGAGTTCCTCAACTCCCGCGCCGCGGCGCTCAACGGCGAGCTGGCGCGGGTGCGGCCGATCGACGCCGCCGCCGTGGACGTCTCCGGTGTGCGCATCGGCACCCGCGCCCACCTGGTCGGGCGCGGCGGCCAGCAGCGCGTCATCACGGTGCTGGGGCCGTGGGAGAGCCGCCCCGAGGAGGACATCCTGTCCTACGAGTCCGACCTCGGCAAGCAGCTGCTCGACAAGGCCATCGGCGCCGAGGTCGATCTGGGCGGCGAGAGCTGGACCGTGAGCGCCATCACCCCGTACGCCAGCTCATCCTCGTCCTAGCCACGCCACCTGTTTCCGGCCATCGGTCCTGCTCCACCCCGCCGGTCAGGAGCCTCAGGAGCCGTTCCACAGCTCCAGGGTCTCGTAATTGTCGCGCAGCACCACCCGCGAGCCGTCCGCGAGCAGCACGCCCAGATCGGAGAACTTGGCCAGCAGGCGGCGGCCGGCGGCGCTGCGGGCCGGCACCGCGCGCGCCAGGCCGGCCGGCCTGGCGTCGATGCCGCGCTGCACCCAGACGTCGTCGCTCAACACGAACACCCGTCCGGCCACCTCGCTGGTGGTCTGCGGCAGCACCGCCGGCACTTCGCCGAACGCCTCGCTGACCAGGAACTCCGGCGCCCCCGCCGGCAGCTTCGGCATCAGCGGGGCCAGTCCCGCGCCGCCGCTCTCGCCGTTCTGGAGCAGCAGCACCGCCACCAGCAGCGCCAGTCCCGCGGTGACCAGCGGACGGGCGGCGTCGAACGAACCGCGCAGCGGCGGCAAACCCTGCCAGCCCCAGGCTGCCGTCCTCGCGGACCGGAGCAGGGACCTCAGCAGGGGCGTCACGAGGCCGAGGGGCCGAGCGCCGGGTGGCCGAGCGCCGGGCTCCCGGGCGCCGGCGCCGGGTGCGGCCACGCTGCCCGGACCGGCTGGCGCCGTGGCGGCGATGCGGGCGCGGACCAGCGCCGCGAGATCGGGCGGCGGCGCCGCCGGTGCCAGGCGCCGCAACCCGCCGATCAGCCGGCGCGTGGCCTCGAGGCGGGTGCTGCAGTGCGCGCAGGCGGCCAGATGGGCCGCGAGCCGCTTCGCCTCCGCCGGCCCGGTTTCGCCGTCCAGGTAAGCGGACAGCGCTTCGGACGAGATATGACCAGTCATGCGCTGCATGCGCTCAGGTCTCCTTGGTCTCCGCCATTTCCAGCCCGGGGGTCGCGGCGCCCCGGCGATCGAGAAGGTGGCGCAGCTGCTCCCTGCCGCGCGCGATCCGCGACCGCACGGTCCCGACCCGCACCCCCAGGACGGCCGCGATCTCCTGGTAGGAGAGGTCCTGCAGGTCGCGCATCACCACCGCCTCGCGAAACGGCACGGGCAGCAGCGCCAGGGCGCGCGCCACCTGCCGCCCGACGTCGGCGGCGACCGCCTGCGCTTCCGGGTCGCGCCGCGGGTCCGCGAGGAGCGTGGCGCCGGCAGGGTCCATTTCCTCGCCGATCGGCAGGGTGAGCGGGCGGAAGCGCGACAGGCGTTCGCGGCAGTGGTTCAAAGCCACCCGGAAGATCCAGGTCTTGAGCGCCGAGCGGCCGCTGAAGCTGTCGAGGTGACGGAAGACGCGGAGGAAGATCTCCTGGGTGAGGTCAGCGGCCTCGTCGCCGTCTCCGGACAGCCGCAGCGCCAGGTTGTAGACCATCGCGGCGTAGCGGGCATAGACCTCGTCGAAAGCGCGGACGTCCCCACGGCCATGCCGCTGGGCCAGCTCGAAGTCCAAATCGTGCCCGCCGACGGCGGCGGCGACCAAGGCTGCCTTCAAGGGTTCCTCCCGTGCCAGCCACCCTCCAATCATCTTAGACCCGTGAGACCCCGGAAAGGTTCCTGGGGGTGCTTGGGGTGCCTGCCCTGCGGGGTAGCGGCCGGGGGGGCGCGTTGGGCCTCCACCGCGACCTGCCTTTTCTTTGCGGAAGGGCCGAGGACGGCACAGGGGCCAGAGTCACGGTGGAGACCCAACGCGCCCCATGCCGCTACCCACCCCTCGGCCTGCGAGGGCTGTACTCTTGTTGAGGAGGGAGCACGATGAACGCTCGAGTCCAGACAAAGGTGCAGTTCTTTGGTGTGATGGTGCTCCTGGCGTGTGCTCCTCTCGTGGCGGCGCCGTGGAGCCTGGAGTACTGTGATCCGTCCGGCGAGCCCGGGTGGAAGGCGTTCGAGCACTCGATGAGAGTGGCAAACCCGGGATCGACGGTCTACGTTCCCGTACCCTTTCCGACGACCCAGGAACAGTTCGTCCAGGATTATCTCTACCAGTATCGGTCCATACTCAAGGGGTTGCCTGCCGGGAACCCCTACGAACCCCGAGTCATTAGCGACCTCGCCAGTGGCCAGGTGAGATACGAGGTCCTCCGGATCGAAAACTGGACCGTTTCACGCTGCCGCGCAGATCAAAAGAGGGACTACTACAACTTGCTGCGCGTTTTCGAGCCGGACGGAACGGAGGTGACGCGGGCGGTCATCAATGACAGCGGGCTCATGACCACCTGGAACAATCTTCCCGCCTCTGTGCCCGGTCCTGTACCAAGCCAATCTCGCACGTTGCCCCCGGCGGCGGTGGCGATGGCGCAGCTCAACTCCGAGCTCGGGTTCAACGGCACCGACCCCGAGTACGTGGCCGCGGGTGGCATGATCGACTGCCACCTGACCCACCCGTGTCTGGCCTTTCGTCAGGCGGGGTTCTCCTACATCGTCTACAGCAGCGACCAAATCTTCGAGGTTTCGGCCGGGGGCCCGAGGCTCACGTTCGGAAAGGAAGTGGGTTCGCGGGCCGAGGAGGCTACCCGGCGGTGGCTGGCCCCCAACGAACGGCTGGTATCCCTCGGCGGCAAGAGATTCACGATCGGCCGCCAGGTGGGTCCCGCAATGATCCGCAGCAAGAAGTCCGCCTTCGCTCGTTGAGGGTTTTTGAGTCAGTTGGCAAGTCTTGCCGCCGGGTTGGCCAGGGCAGCGCCGGCCTGGTAGGACCGCGCGCATCTTGCCGATGTCGGAGTCCCTGGCAAGGGACATTTACAAGGGACATTTAAAGGAACCCGGCATTAGGAAAAACCTCGCAGGCCGAGGGGTGGGTAGCGGCATGGGGCGTCTTGGGCCTCCACCGTGACTCTGGCCCCGGTGCAGTCCTCAAACTCTCCGCAAAGTAAGGCAGGTCACGGTGGAGGTCCAAGGCGCCCCGCGAGGCCGCTACCCCGAAGGGCAATACCCCCTCCCCTGCCCTGTCTCGCCAACCCGCCGACCCCGCCAACCCTCTCCTGCGCGATTACTTCGCTTTCGCCACGCGCACCGGCGGCAGCGACGCGGTCTGGCCGTAGTAGGCGAGCAGCCCCCGCAGCACCGCCTCGGCGACGTGCTGGCGGTAACCTCGGGTTTGCAGCAGGCGGCGGTCGAGGTCGTTGTTGAGGTTGCAGACCTCGAGCAGCATCTTGGCCGGCACCATGTTGTAGCGCAGCACCGCCGGCACCCATTCGCTGCGGTTGCGGATGATGTGATCGCGCACCGGGGTGAAGGGATGCACCGGCAGCTCCAGCTCCTCGAAGGCGCCGATCAACTGCTTGGCCAGCTGCCGCGACAACCCCTCGCTCTGCACCCGCTGCTCCCACGGAAACTCCACCCGCGGGCTCTCGCGGAACTCCTGGCGCGCTTCGTAGACCATCCCGTTCTTGCCGTAGCTCTCGTCGCGCATCCGGGCGGCAGGGATGTAGGCCATCGCACCGCGCAGCGAGGGGTGCAGCGAGTCGGCGTGGATCGACAGGAACACCACCTTCTGCGGATCGTTGTCGGCCGAAAGGGCCCGCCGGAAGATGCTGTTCGCGAGGTACCAGCGCAGGTTCACGCCGACCACCGGGTCCTCGATCGGGTAGGGCGGATTGGTGAGCACGGCGTGGCCCCGCGACACCGGCAGCACGTCCGCATCGGCGATGCGGAAGTCGCCGCCGTCGCGCGTGGTGACCTCGACCGCCGCCGCGGTGCGCGACTCGAGCAGCCGCTTGAGCCGCACCGCGATGTCGTAGACGTAGAGGCTCTCCCAGACGTTGCCCATGGTGGCGCCGGAGTCGTGGCCGCCGTGACCGGCGTCGAGGATCACGGTGATGCCCTCGAGCCCCTTGGCCTGGACCTGGTTGCTGAAGTGGGAGCTGGCGCGCAGCCCCGCCTCGTACTCCTTGCGCCGCGGGTCGCCCTCCGGCAGGTATTCGGGCAGCAGCAGGTCGAGCGGGATCTTGACCTTGAAGCCGACCGGGATGTCGGTGACGTCTTCGATGCCGCTGCGGTGAGCGATGTCGGCGGCCAGGGAGTTGACGTCGGCGGCGTAGATGCGGCCGGTGAAGCGCACCACGACGCCCGAGTAGAGCGCTTCGCCGGGCCGCAGGCGATAGACCGCGTACTCCCCTTCCTGGTCCTTGCCATAGGCCAGCACGTAGGGCCGTTGCGGCACCGGCAGCGCGGCGCCGAACGCCGGCCGCAGCAGCTCCGAGGGGATCGTCAGCACCGCCCCGCGGGCCACGTCCTCGTCGCGCAGGCTGTTGTATTCACGGATGGCGCGGAAGTTCTCGCCCTTGCCGGTGAACCACTCGGACAGCTGCCACAGGTTCTCGCGGCGCAGCGGCCCGCAACCCCGCACCTGGTGGCGCCAACCCGTGGCGTCGCCGCGGTCCGCCGGGAACAGCGCCCGCGCCGCCGCGAGCTGCCAGGAGGCAGCCAGGATGTCGTACGGCAGGCGATAGCGGAAGCCGGTCTTGAGGCGGGCCTTGGCGGGCAGCTTGTTGGACTCGAGCACCTGCGGCGCCAGGCGCGCGTCCCCACACAGGCGCTGCGCGAAGCCGGCAAGCCCCTCGCCGCGGTGTGGCAGGGCCTCGACCGCGATCTGCCCGTCGCCGCTGACGATCGCGTAGACCCCCTCCTCGAGCCGCACGCGCAGGCCCTTGGCCGTGATCGCCGGCGGCAAGGCCGCGGCGGGAGCCTCCGCAGGAGAGGCCGGGAGCGTGAGATCGGCGGCCGCCGGGCCAGTGGCACCGGCGGCGCCGGCGGCGCCGACGGCGGTGGGCACCGAAGTGGTGGACGCCGAGGCGCGCGATGCCGCGGCATCGGCCGGCGCCGGCGCTCCGGCGGCCGCCGGAGCGGGGCCGGCATGGCGCGGCGCGGCGGCGGCGGCAGCGATCGCCACGGGCGCCACGGCCGCCAGGACCGTGATCACCGGCCCGCGCCAGCGCATCAGCCCGCTCCCGCCTCCGCGCCGCGGAAGGAGGGCGCCACCTGCCAGCCGACCTGCCGCTCGAAGGCGCGAGCGGCGCGGAAGACGGTGGCTTCCTCGAAAGGCCGCCCCATGATCTGCAGCGACAGCGGCAGCCCGCGGCGGTCGAACCCTGAGGGGACGGAGACTGCCGGCAAACCCACCAGGCTCGCCGGCGTCGTGTAGGTATCCGACAGGTACATGGCCAGGGGATCGTCGAGCTTCTCGCCGAGACGGAAGGCGCCGCTCGGGGTGGTTGGCGTCACCACCACGTCGGCGCCGCGGAACGCCGCGGTGAGCTCGTCGCGCATCTGCGCCAAAACCGCGCACGCACGGCCGTAGTAGGCCGCGTAATAACCGGAAGAGAGGGCGAAGGTGCCGAGCATGATGCGCCGCTTGACCTCGGCGCCGAAACCCTCGGTCCGGCTGTCGAAATAGACCTCGGCGAGGCTCGCCGCGCCAGGCGACCGGCGGCCGTAGCGGACGCCGTCGAAGCGCGCCAGGTTGGCGCTCGCCTCCGAGGTGGCGATCACGTAGTAGACGGCGATGGCGGCGCCGAGGCTGGGGAGCGAGACCGGCACCAGCTCGGCGCCCGCCCGGCGCAGGGCGTCGAGCGCCGCCTCGAAGGAGGCCGCCATCTCGCCCCTGGCCGGCGCGGCGGCTTCCGCAGCCGGCGCGGCCGCGCCCGCCGCGGGCCCCGAGCCGTCCGCGGCGTCGATCTCCTGCACCACGCCGATGCGCATGCCGGCGATGCCGTCCTCGATCGTCGCGAGCAGGTCGCCGACCGGCCGATCGGCGCAGGTCGAATCGTTGGCGTCGTGGCCGGCGATGACCTGCGTGGCGAGCGCGGCGTCGCGCACTCCGCGTGCGATCGGTCCGATCTGGTCGGTCGAGGAAGCAAAGGCGACCAGGCCGTAGCGCGACACCCGGCCATAGGTCGGCTTGACGCCGACCACGCCGCAGAGGGCCGCCGGCTGCCGGATCGAGCCGCCGGTGTCGGAGCCGAAGCCGAGGGCGGCGCTGCCGGCGGCGACGGCGGCCGCCGGGCCGCCGCTCGAGCCGCCCGGGACCGTGCCGACATCCCAGGGATTGCGGGTCTGCTGGTAGGCCGAGTTCTCACACGAGGAGCCCATCGCGAACTCGTCCATGTTGGCGCGGCCGACGACGACCGCGCCGGCGTCGAGCAGCTTCTGCACGGCGGTGGCGGTGTAGGGCGACACGTACCCTTCCAGGATGCGCGAGGCACAGGTCAGGCGCTGCCCCGCCAGGCTGAGGTTGTCCTTAAGCACCACCGGCACGCCGGCGAGGGGTCCCGGATCGTCTCCGGCCCTGCCGCCGCTGCCCGCGGCGAGACGCCTGTCGATGTCCTGGGCGCGGGCCCGCGCCGGCTCCTCGAACACCTCCAGGTAGGCATGGATCAGCGGCTCGACGCGGGCGGTGCGGTCCAGGACCGACTCGAGAGCCGCGACCGCCGTCACCTCGCGGCCCCGGATGCGCCTTGCCAGCTCCTCGGCAGACAGCTCCCAGAGGTCGCCATCGCCACGGTGCGTCACCCCCCACCCCCCTGCGGACCGGTGGCTGGACGGACTTCCGGCACCAGCAGGAAGCCGTCCTGCGCCGCCGGCGCGTTGGCCAGAAAGGTCTCGCGGGGCAGGCAGGGCCGCGGCTCGTCGTCCGCCTCGGGAGCGGCGTGCGGCGCGGGAACCGACGGCGTCCCGGAGGCGCCGGCGGCGGCCGCCCCGGCGCTGTCCGGCCGTCCCCCGCCGGGGGCATCGTAGCGCTGCAGCTGATCGATGTAGTCGACGATCTTGCCGAGCTGGCCGGCCATGGCGGCCTCGTCGTCGGGAGCGAACCGGAGCCTGGCCAGAGAAGCAATCTTCCTTACTTCTTCGATGGTTAGGGCCATGGTTTTGAAGTGAAAGTTTAGCGTTGGTCGATTTGGAAGGCAACTCCGGGAGCCCGCGAGCGACGGCTCGGCCGCGGCCCACGCCAGTCGCGGCACTCCCGGCAGGTCGCAAGGCTACAATGGGTCCCATGTCCGGCACCCCCGCCCCAGCCGCGGGCGGCCAGCCGGCGGAGGCGGCAGCGGCGGCGTTCGACGCGTTGCGGCGCGATCCGGTGGTGCAGGCGCTGCTGGCGGCATGCGGCGCCACCGAGTGCCACCTGGTCGGCGGGGCGCTGCGCGACCGCGCCCTCGGCCTCGCCACGCACGATCTGGACGCGGTGGTGGCCGGCCGCGGCCACGAGATCGCCGCCGAGCTGGCCGCCAGCCTGCCGGCGCGCCTGGTGCCGCTGGGCGGCAGGGACTTCGCGGCCTACCGCCTGGTGATCGGCGCCGGCGAGACGGCCGTCGGCGTCCTCGATCTGTGGGACCGCCAATCCGCTTCCCTCCACGACGACCTCGCGCGCCGCGACTTCACCGTCAACTCCTTCGCGGTCGAGCCGCGCGATGGAGCGGTCTTCGATCCGTTCGGCGGCCTCGCCGATCTCGCGCAGCGGACCCTGCGCGCCACCACCGCCGGGAGCTTCGACGGCGATCCGCTACGGGTGCTGCGGCTGGCCCGCCTGCTGGCGCACCTGCCCGGCTTCAGCGTCGAGCCGGAGACGCTCGAGCTGGCCCGCCACGCCGCGGCGCGACTCCCCGAGATGGCCGCCGAGCGCATCCGTGAAGAGCTGCGGCTCCTGCTGTCGCACCCTGCGGCGGCCATCGGCCTGCATGCGCTGGCGGCCCTCGACCTCTATCCAGGGCTCTGGCTCGGTGCTCCCGGCCTCCCGGGCGGCGGGGAAGGTGCCGCCGCGGCCGAACGCGCGGCCGCCGAGATCGTCGCCCTCCCCCACTGCGCCGGCGAACTGGAGAGCCTGCTGGGAACCCCCGGAATCGCCGGAATCACCGCGGCTTCGGCGGCATCGGCGGCATCGGAGCCCGCCTCTGGCAATGCTTCATTCTACCGCGTCGCCGGTGCGCGGCCGGCCATCGACCTCGCCGCCGCTCGCATTGCGGCCAGCTTCCGGCAGCTCCCCAACGTGGCCGGGGCCTCCGGTGGGGCTGCGGCGGCCGGTGCCCTGGGCCGCATGCGGGAGGCCGGCTACGTCTCGGCGCGCCAGGAGGCGGCGGTGGCACCGCTCCTCGCCGAGCCGGCGGCGCTTCCCGAGACGGATCTCGAACGCCGCCGCTTCCTGCACCGCCACGGCTGGGGATGGCTCACCGTCGCATGTTCCTGGGGCGGTGCCGCCGCGGCGGCCGGCGGCGCGGCGCGCGAGCGCTGGCGGCACGCCGCCGGACCGCTCTGCGAGCTGGCGCGCCGCGCGGGACCGGAGCTGATCGACCCGCCGCGGCTGCTCACCGGCGACGACGTGCAGCGCCTGCTCGGCGTCGCCGCCGGCCCCGCGGTGGGCGCCGCCCTCGCCGCGCTCACCGCGGCGCAGGTCGCCGGCACCGTTTGCACCCGCGCCGACGCCGAACGCTTCCTCGGCGACTGGCGCGCCCGGCTGGCCCGCGAAACGAGCTGACGGCAGCTCCGGCCGGTGCGCCGTCCGGTCAGCGCGCGCCGCTTGCCGGCGCGCCCATGAGGCGCTGGTTGAGCTCCTTGATCCGCTCCATCAGCTTGTCGATCTTCTCCTGCGCTTCCTGCCGCAACCGGTTGTAATCGCCGCGCAGGCGCTCGCGGTCCTGCGCCATCTCCTGCAGGCGCGCCTGGAACTCCTCGATCTGCGCGTCGCGAGACCGGACGACGGTTTGCATGTGCTCGATCTCTTCTTCCTTCTCGGTCAGGCGGAGCTTGTTCTTCTCCTCCTGCTCCTCGTAGAGCCGCTTGAACTGCTGGAGCTCGACGATCTGGGAGAAATCGGACGTCACCGGGCTCATGTCGCCTCCTCGTTCCTCGATCATCGGGAACATCTTGCGCAGCTTGAGGGAGAGGTCCTCGGGGTCGGACGCCTGCCGCATGGCCTCGGCGTAGCTGATCGTGCCGTGCACCAAGAGCGACAGCAGGCACTGGTTGAGCGACTGCATGCGGTAGTAACCCACCGACGACTCGAGCTCCTCGTGCAGGCCCGCGGTTTCCCCTTCCTCGATCATCTTGCAGATCTTCGGCGAGGCCCGCATGATCTCGAGCGCCGCCACCAGTCCCTTGCCGTCCTGGCGCTGCACCAGCTTCATCGACACCACGCCCTTGAGCACCTGCGCCAGCTGCGTGCGGATCTGCCCCTGCTGGTCGGCGGGAAAGGTGTCGAGGATGCGATCGACGGTCTGCGGCGCACTGTTGGTGTGCAGGGTCGAGAAGACCAGGTGACCGGTCTCGGCCGCGGTCATGACGGTCGAGACGGTCTCGCGGTCGCGCATCTCGCCCACCATGATCACGTCCGGGTCCTGGCGCATGGCGTTGCGCAGCGCCTCGGAGAACGCCATGGTGTCGGTGCCGATCTCGCGCTGCGACACCGACGCCACGTCGTCGGTGAACAGGAACTCCATCGGGTCCTCGATGGTGATGATGTGCACCGGCCGGGTGATGGCGATGCGGCGCACCATCGCCGCCAGGGTGGTGGACTTGCCGCTGCCGGTCGGCCCGGTGATCAGCACCAGCCCCATCGGCAGATCGCAGAACTCGTCGATGACCGGCGGCAGCTCGAGGTCCTCGAGACTCTTGATCTGAAACGGCACGCGGCGGAAGCAGGCGGCGAGGTTGCCGCGCTGCACGTAGATGTTGCCGCGGAAGCGCGCCAGGCCCTTGACGCCGTATCCGACGTCCACCGACAGCTTCTCTTCGAGCCGGTTGCGTTGCGGCGCAGTGAGGATGCCGATCAGCATCTGCGACAGCTCGTCGGGAGCGATCGGCGGCACGTCGATCGGGATCAGCTTGCCGGCGATGCGCAGCAGCGGCGGACGGGTCGGCTTCAGGTGGAGGTCCGAAGCTCCCCTGTCCGTCATCAGCTTCAGCAGGACGTCTAATTCCATGGCATGGCCCGAGCGAGATGAGCGCACATTCTACAGGACGCTGCGCGCCCGGGCCTAATGTCGCCGCGCGTGGAGCGCGTGCAGGGCCGGCGCAAACGATGCCCCCCTCGCCGGCGGCCGGATCATCTCGTAGGATGGCGGGGTGAGGCGGGCGGCGCCGTTCCGCAAGGGAGCGGCGATCCAGGGGCAGCCGTCGCGGGGAAATGCCTGCCCGGGAGCTGCCGGCGGAGGACCCTGCGGATGAGCGCAGCCGAACCCATGCGGTATCTGATCCGGGTGCCCGGCACGGGCCGGCTTGGCGACGCTGGCCTCGCCGTCCTCGTCGCGGCCGCGGACGGCGCACTGGTCGAGCTGAGCCTGCGCACCTCCGGCGCCGCCGCACGCGCGGCCATGCCGGGCTGCGTCGAGCTGCCATCCGGTTGCGTCGAGCTGCCATCCGGCTGCGTCGAGCAGCCATCCGATGCGCCGCCGCCGCCGCCGCCGCTGCTCGAGGCGCGGCGACAGCTCGCGGAATACCTCGCCGGCGACCGCCGCGCGTTCACCCTCCCCCTGGCGCCGCGCGGCACCGAGTTCGAGCGCCTGGTCTGGCAGGCCCTGGTGGCGATCCCGTATGGCGAGACGCGTTCCTATGCCGAAGTCGCGGCGGCGATCGGGCGCCCGGCGGCCTGCCGCGCCGTCGGCCGCGCCAACGGGAGCAATCCCATCGCCATCGTCATTCCCTGCCACCGCGTCATCGGTTCCGACGGCTCCCTCACCGGCTTCGGCGGCGGCCTGCCGCTCAAGCGCTTCCTGCTCGACCTCGAGAGCGGCAACGGCACCGGCGCCGCACCGCCGCCGGGAGGCGCGGTGCAGCGCCCGCTGCCCCTCGTGCCGTGATCTGCCGGCCGGGCGCGGTTGCCGCCGGGCGCACCGCATCGCGTCGGCCGCCATGCACCCCCGGGCATTCCCCAGAGGGCTATCCGGGCGGGTCGGCCGCGGCTCCGACCAGCAACGAGTGTCGCGACTGGCGACCATCGGAGCCGCGACCGCCTGTCGCCTGTCGCGGCACTCGTTGCCGGTCGCGAGCCGCAAGCTCGTAGAGGAGCGCCGCAACTTTGCTGGATTCTGACCGATCCTGACCAGGACCACTTCGACTCGGCTTGTGGCATAGTTCGGGGATGGCCGAGACCGAACGAGTCGAGAGCGAAGTCGCCGACCTCGCGGCGCTGGCCCGCGACCCCGGGCCGCACCCCGGCAGCCGGGTGTCGGGTCTTGCCGCCAGCCTGGTCGGTTCGGAGATCCTCAAGATCGCCTCCGAGATGCGTGCCTTGCGCGCCGCCGGCCGCGCGATCTGCGACCTCACGGTGGGAGATTTCGATCCCCGGCAGTTCCCCATCCCGGAACGCCTCCGCGGCGCCATCGCCAGGGCCTTGGAGCGCGGCGAAACCAACTATCCGCCGGCGACAGGCATGCCCGAGCTGCGCCAGGCGGTGCGGCGCTTCTACGTCCGCGAGCTGGGGCTTTCGTATCCGCTCGAATCGGTGCTCATCGCCGCCGGCGCCAGGCCGGCCATCTACTGCCTTTTCCGCACCGTGTGCGACCCGGGCGACCGGGTGGTCTATCCGGTCCCGAGCTGGAACAACAACCATTACGTGCACCTGGTGCAGGGTTCCGGCGTGCCGGTCGAGTGCACGCCGCTCGAGCGCTTCCTGCCCACCGCCGCGGCGCTGCGCGAGCAGCTCGCCGGCGCCCGCCTCCTCTGCCTCAATTCGCCGCTCAACCCGGCGGGCACCGCCTTCACCGCGGCGGCGCTCGCGGAGATTTGCGCCGCCGTCGTCGCCGAGAACGCGGCGCGGCAACCGCTGGGCAAACGACCGCTTTACCTGATGTACGACCAGATCTACTGGCAGCTCTGCTTCGGCGATACCGCCCACGTGACGCCGGCGGCGCTGGTGCCGGAGGTGGCGCGGTACACCATCTTCATCGACGGCATCAGCAAGTGCTTCGCCGCCACCGGCCTGCGGGTGGGCTGGGCGGTCGGCCCGGCGGACGTGATCAGCCGCATGTCGGCAGTGCTCGGACACGTCGGCGCCTGGGCGCCGCGCGCCGAGCAGCTGGCCACGATCGAGATGCTGGACGATCCGGCCGCGATGAGCGCCTACCTGGCGACCTTCAAACGCGGCATCGAATCCCGGCTCGAGTTGCTGCACACCGGCTTCCAGGAGATGAAGTCTGCCGGCCTGCCTGCCGACAGCATCCCGCCGATGGGCGCGATTTATTTGACCGCGCGCATCCATCCCTTCGGGCGCCGCACGCCACAGGGCGCCGAGATCAAGACCAACGAGGACGTGCGCCGCTACGTGCTGGAGTCGTCCGGCATCGGGGTGGTGCCCTTCCAGGCCTTCGATTTCCCTTACGACAACGGCTGGTTCCGCCTGAGCGTCGGCGCCGCCGGCGAGCCCGACATCGCCGCGGCCCTGCCGCGGCTGGCGGCGGCCCTACAGCAGCTCCGCGGATAGGCTCCGCGGGGGAGCCCTCCGGCCGGTCCGGGGATCGAAGCGCGGAGGCCGCGACCTTCCCAGGCTCGCATCGCCCCCGGACCTCCTCCTCCCCGGAGCTTGCCCGGCTATCCCGAGAGGCAGCGTTGCGTCGCGGACCCGCGCAGGGCACATATATAATCTAAAAGGCGGTATGGCGCGAACGGTCAACAACAGGTGTTGACCCGCGGTGAGCCGGGCGCTCAATGACGAGCCCACGGCTTCCGCCGTCGGAGGTAACGGAGATGAAATCCAGATTCTTCGCTGTCCTGATGCTCGCAACATGCATGCTCACGGCCCTGGTGCCGCACACGGTCCTCGCACAGTCCTGCGGCACGAACCTCTCCTGCACGACCTCCGGCGACGCGTTCACCGTGTCCAACTCCGCCGGCGCCGCCATGTTCGGGAGCACCTCCCTGACCTCGGGCAACGCCTCGGCGATTCATGCACAGGATGGGAGCGGCGGCGTATGCACAGCGGCATTCTCGGCTCCTTCCACGGGTCTCCGCGGGGAGAGCTATAGCTACATCGGAGTCGAGGGATTCACGACCTCGGGCACGGCAGGAGTCGCCGGATACCAGATCGCGTCGCTCTGCCAGCAAGGCACCGGATGGATCGTCAACGGCATGCTGGCAGCCCGTGTCAGCGGCCACAACTACGGCGTCTACTCGAATGGCGACTCGGGCGTCAAGGGCAATCTCACCGTCACGGGCAATGCCAGCATCACCGGCACGCTGACCGTCACCGGCACGAAGTCCTTCGCCGAGCCCCATCCGACCGACGCCGCGAAGGAGATCCTGTACGTTGCACTCGAAGGCCCGGAGGCCGGCACGTACTTCCGCGGCACCGGCCGGACGGTCCGGGGCGTGGCGGTCATCGAGGTCCCCGAGAGCTTCCGCCTGGTTTCCGACGAGAGCGGGTTGACCGTCGTCGCGACCCCTGTCGGCAAGCTGGTGACGATGGCGGTGATCAAGAAGTCGCTCGACCGGATCGTGGTGCAGTCTTCGGAGGACGTCGAATTCGACTACATGGTCAACGGCGTGCGCCGCTCGTTCAAGAATTTCGAGGCGATCGTGCCGAACCTTCACTTCGTGCCAGACGGTCCGGATGATCGCCAGTTCTTCACCCTCCCCGCCGAAAGTCAGCGCCGCCTGGTCCAGACGGGCGTCTATACGCCGGACGGCAGGGTGAACCTGCTCAAGGCGCACGAGATGGGCTGGGACCAGGCGTGGGGCCAGGAGAAGACCGCGCTGGACGAGAAGCTGCCCGCCAACCGGTGACCGCTCGCCTGCATCCGCTTCGGGGGCGGCTCGCAGAGTCGCCCCCGGGGCAGTGCTCGCAGGGCCCGCAGGGTTGGTCAGCTAGTGCACTAGACTAGCAGGCTGCTGAACAATCCCGCACGCCGCGCTTCGCCCTACGGGTTGCGGCGGCGCGGGGTCGTCTGCGGCGTTGCCGCTCCTCGACGATGTCCGGGCATCGCCTGCGTCGCGGCGCCTGGCATCCGACCCCGCGGCGCTCGCAACGCGACGCACGGGCTTTTTCAGCAGCCTGCTAGAACTTGCGCATGAGGCCGACGACCACTCCTTGGACGCGGACGTCTCGGGCCGGCACTCGGAAGGGCTGCATGTTGGGGTTGGCGGGCTGCAGACGCACGATCGCACCTTCCGGATAGAAGCGCTTGAGGGTGGCTTCGTCCCCCACCAGCGCCACCACCATCTCGCCGGGCTCGGCGACCTCGCGCCGCAGGACGATCACGAAGTCGCCATCGTGGATGCCGTCCTCGACCATCGAGTCGCCGACGACCCGCAGCACGTAGTGGTCCGCGGGAACGGCGCCGCGCGACGACAGGAGATGACCGGGAACCATGACCCGCTCGTTGCCGGACACCGCCTCGATCGGCTTGCCGGCGGCGATGCGGCCGTAGAAAGGCAGCTCGTGATCGCTTCCCGGAGGACCGTCGCCCGGACCGCCCGGGATGGCGCGGATCAGCTCGATGCCGCGCTTTTGATTCCAGTCCCGGCGCAGGAAACCCTTGTCCTGCAGCAGCTTGAGATGCTTGTAGACAGTGCCGTAGGAAGAGTAGCCGAAGCGGTCGCAGATCTCGCGATGGGTAGGCGCGATGCCCCGTTCCCGCCGGTACTCGTGGACGAACTCGAGGATCTCCTTCTGCCGCTCCGTCAGGTAGGTCATGGCCTATAGCATAGGCGGTAACCCAGCGTAATGCAAGCCCCCAGGCAGGACCCAAGCTCAAGCCCCTAAAGGGCATTCCACGATACCCGCCCGTCGCGGCCAGGTGATAGACTGCCGCTTCATCGTTTGGGCGCCGGCGCCGTCCGTTCCAGCCGTAGTCCTTCCTCAGGCATCATGATGACCTCGAGCGCAATAGCAATCGCTGATCTTCCCTCTTCCCGCCATACCTGATGACCTCGAGCGCAATCGCGGATCTCCCCTTCTCCCGCCATACCCTCGCCAACGGCCTGCGAGTGGTCCTGCACCCAGACGACTCGCTGCCCCTGGTGGCGATCAACCTCTGGTACCACGTCGGCTCGAAGAACGAGCGTCCCGGCCGCACCGGGTTCGCGCACCTGTTCGAGCACATGCTCTTTCAGGGTAGCGCCAATCTCGGCACCAACGACCACTTCCGCTACGTCCAACAGGTGGGAGGCGTCGCCAACGGCTCGACCTGGTACGACCGCACCAACTACTACGAAACCCTTCCCGCCCACCAGCTCGACCTCGGCCTCTGGCTCGAGTCCGACCGCATGGGTTTTCTGCTGCCGGCAATCACCGCCGAAAACCTCGAAACCCAGCGCCAGGTGGTGATGAACGAGCGCCGGCAGCGGGTCGAGAACCAGCCCTACGGGCTTGCCGGCGAGCGCTTGCGCGAGCTGCTGTACCCGCCCGAGCACCCCTATCACTGGCCGGTCATCGGCTACATGGACGACATCGCCGCCGCGACCCTCGAGGAGGTGCGCGATTTCTTCCGCACTTACTACGCGCCCAACAACGCCGTGCTGACCCTGGCCGGCGACTTCGATCCCGGCGCCGCGCTCGAGCGCATCGACGCCTGGTTCGGCGAGATTCCCGCCGGGCCGCCGGTGCCGGCGCTGCCCGCCCTGGTCGGCGATCCGCCGCCGCTGCCCACGAGCGAGAGCCGGCGCCGCGCGCTGCTCGAGGACGACGTCCGGCTGCCGCGGATCTACCTCGCCTGCCGCACCCCGGCCCTTGGCCACCGGCTCTGGTATGCCGCCGACCTGCTGGCGGTCGTGCTCGCCACCGGCAAGTCGAGCCGCCTGTACCGTGACCTCGTGTACGAACGTCAGATCGCCCAGGACGTGACCGCCTACGTCAACCCCTTCGAGGCGATCGGCGACTTCATGGTCGTGGCCACGGTGCGGCCAGGCGTCGAGCCGGCGGTCGTCGAGGCCGCCCTGGGCGAGCACCTGGCACGCGCCGCCTCGGCGCCGCCCAGCGCCGAGGAGCTGGCCGGAGCGCGGAGCCGCGTCCTGACCGATTACTGGAGCGCGCTCGAGCTGCTGAGCAACCGCGCCGACAGCTTCTCCCAGTTCACGACGTTCTTCGACGATCCCGGGCGCCTCGCCGGCGAAGTCGACCGCTACCGCGGCATCGCCGCCGAGGAGCTGCAGGAGCTCGCCGCCGGGTTCCTCGGTCCCGAGCAGCGGGCCGTCGTCACCGTCGTGCCCAAGACGTCGCCGGCCATGGTTTCCGTGCCGCTCCCCGGCGAGCCCCTGGACGCACCCGAACCTCCCTCCCCGCCGGACGCGCCGCAGTCCTGACCGAACCGGTCCCGCCATGAGAACGATCGCCATCGACCGTTCGGCGCCGCCGCCGCCCGGAGAGGTCCATCCCTTCCGGTTCCCACACTTCGTCCGCCGCCGCCTGTCATCGGGCGTGGCGGCCTATGCGGCGCAACTGCCGGGCGTGCCCCTGGCCAGCGTCGACCTGCTGGCCGCCGCCGGCGCGCAGCACGATCCTCCCGGCCGCGAGGGCCTCGCCACCTTGACGGCAGCCCTGCTCGACGAGGGCGCCGCCGGGCGCAACGCGATGGAGATCGCCGGCGACATCGAGCGCCTGGGCGGCCAGATCGGCACCGGCGCCGACTGGGACGTCGGCTACGTCGGCATTCTCTCGCTGTCGCGCCACCTCGACGCCGGCTTGCGCCTCTTCTCGGAGGTGGCGACCGCTCCCACCTTCCCGGCGGCGGAGGTGGAGCGCCTGAGGCGCCAGCGCCTGACCGAGCTGCTGCGCCGGCGGCACCAGCCGGCGGCCATCGCCGACGAGCAGCTGGCGGCGGCCATCTACCAGGACACGGTCTATGCTCACTCGCCGCTCGGCACCCAGGCCTCGATCTCGTCTCTCAGCCGCGACGAGATCGTTGCCTTCTACCGGCGGCGGTACCACCTGGCGGACGCGATCCTGGTGGCGGTGAGCGACCTCGATCCCGAGGAATTACTGGCCCGCGCCGACGCGGCGCTCGCGGCCTCCCCCGCGCCGGCCGCCGGCGCGGCCGAGGACGGCGCCGCCGCAAGCGCTACGGCGAGCGGGCAACCGGCGATCCTGCCGGCGCCGCTGCCCGCGCTCCGGCTCTACGTCGTCGACCGCCCCGGCGCCGCCCAGACCGAGCTGCGGCTGGGCCACGCCTCGGTGCCGCGCGCTCATCCTGACTTCACCAAGCTGCTCTTCTTGAACACCTTGCTCGGCGGCAAGTTCACCAGCCGCATCAACCTCAACCTGCGGGAGCGCCACGGCTACACCTACGGTGCGTCCACCCGCTTCGCGGGACGCCTTGGACCGGGGCCGTTCGTGGTCAGCGCCGCCGTCGCCACCGAATCGACGGGAGCGGCCGCCCGCGAGGTGCTTTCCGAGCTGCGCCGCATCCGGGACGAGCCGGTGACCAGCGAAGAGATGGAGGAGACTCGCAGCTTCATGCTGGGGGTGTTCCCGTACACGGTCCAGAGCACCGGCGACCTCTCCCGGCGCCTCGCCGACATCGCGGTCCATGGCCTGCCCGACGACTACTACGACCGCTACCTGCGCGCCCTCGCGTCGCTGAGCCGCGCCGATGTCCAGGAAGCAGCCCGCCGGCACCTGGACCCCGACCGGCTCGCCGTCGTCGCGGTCGGCCCGGCCGAGCCGCTGCGCGCGCAGCTCGCGGCCTTGGGAGAGGTGACCGTGCGCACCGTCGACGACCTGGCGACGGGGACTAGAGCACCGATTGCCGAAGCGAAGGAGAGGGGGCGCGGGGGGCTGGCTCTAGCTGGCCCTAGTTGAGCTGCGCGGCGACGTCGCCGCCGTCGGCGAGCTTGACGTCGAGGCGGCGGGAGGCGCCGCCGGAGAAATTGCCGGAGAGGGTCCGCACCACCGCGGCGCTGCCTTGCGGCGTGACGTAAACGCGGATCTCGGTGTTGCCGGCCGGCAGGTGGAAGCTCCGCCGCACCCAGCCGGTGCTCGCGTGCGAGCGGAAGAGGCCGGCCTTCTCGTAGAAGCGGAAGGATTCCTGCATCACTTTGCGGCCGTTGACGTAGATCAGCAGCGAGCCCTCCGGCAGCGCCGAGAAGAAGGCCAGCTCGAGCGTCGCATCCTTGGCCTCGACGGCCGGGGAGGTGGCAGGCTGGTCGGCGCGCGGCGCGGCATCCGGACGGACCGGCGGCGTGGCGAGCTGGGCGGTGCGCGCCTGCTGCCGTGCGGCGGCCGCCGCCGTGCGGTCCCTGGTGCGGAGGCGCCCTTCCTTGACCGAGGCGAGGATCTCCTCGGCAACGGTATTGCCGGGGCTCATCGCCAGGACGGTGAGGGCCGCCGCCTCGGCCTCCTCGTAGCGGCGGTCCGCCAGGGCCAGCCGGCCCTCGTCGAGCTTGGCCTCGATCGTCCGCTCCTGATCGATCCGGCGGCGGCGGTCGCCCTGCAGGCGTTCGGCTTCCTGCCGCAGCTGCACGAGCGCGTGCCGGCCGGGCAGCAGCTGCTCGGCGGCGTGAAAGGCCGCCGCCGCTCCGTCGGCGTCGCCGGCCTCGAGGCGGCGCCGGCCATCGCGCACCAGCGCCAGCGCTTGCAGCCGGGTGGCCTGCGATGCCTCCGGACGCGCCGCCGCCGCGCGCGGCCGAACCGCCGCCGGACCCGACGGCTTCCATAGGAGGAGCCCGCCGGCAAGCAGCAACCCGACGCCCAGCCCGGCCGCCACCGCCATCGCCAGGCGCGCCGGGGAGGGCATGGCCAGAAGTCCTCTCGCGGTGGCCGGGCCGGGCGCCGGCGGCCGGGGATCCGCCGAGGGGGGCGCCTGGGCCGCCGCCGCCGCCGTCGATGCCGCCGGCGCTTCCACCACGGCGGGCGGGTGCATGGGCGCTGCTTCCAACGCTCCCGGACCGGCCGTCGCCGCCGGCTTCGCGCCCACCAGCTCCTGCGGCACCACGATCGGCCGGGTGGAGTGCGGGTACGGCACCGGTGACGCCGGCGCCGCCGCGTCGCCCGCCGGCGCGGGCGGCGTCACCGGGCGCGGAGCCGCCGGCCATGCAGCGGCGGCAGCGGCTGCCGCCGCCGGCGCGGCGACCGGCCAGGCCGCCGCGGTAGGAGCTGGCCGAGATCCCGCGGCCCGATCCGCAACCGCGGGCTCGGCAGCGATGGCCGCCGATGGCGCTGACGCCGCAGGAGAGACTCCCCGCGTCGCTTCGGCGTCGTGTGCCGTCGCCACCGGCGGCGCCGCCGAGCCGGAAGCCGGACCCGCCGGCGAGGCCGGCGAGGCCAGAGCCAAGGGAGGCGGCAACGGAGAGGACGTGAGCGGAGGCTCCGGCACCGGCACGGCGGCGAGGGCCCCCGGCGGCCGGCCCCCGCCACTCTCCCGACGGGTCAGCCGCCGCCACAGCGACCCGCGGGCCGCGGCGGGACCCGGCGCCAGGGGCGCGAGCGGCGCGGCAGCCGAGGCCGCGGCCAGCGCCGCAGCCGGCGAGAGCGAGGCAACCGCCGCATCGGCAAGGACCTGCGGCTCGCTCCCGGCCAGCGAGGCACCTGCCGGGGCGGGCGCCACCGTTCGCGCCGCCGGCGCGGCCGGCACGGCAGGCGCCGCCGGCTGAAGCGCTGCGCCGGGAGGAAATTGCGCCGCCGCCGGCGAGGCAGACGCCGCCGGCGTGGCCCAGGGAGCAGCCGCCGAGGCCGGAGCGGCCTGCGGCCGCAGCAGGTGCGCCGGCAGCATCGCGGTCGTCGACAGGCTCTGCGTCTCGTTGAGCGTGTCGCGGACGCCCACGCTGCCGAGCACCCGCCGCAGGTCGTCGGCCATGTCCCGCGCCCGCTGGTAACGCCGTGCGGGGTCCTTCTCCAGCGCCTTCGCCAGGATCTGGTCGGTGCCGGGAGGCAGGTCGTCGGCGTACTCCTTGGGCGGGGTGAAGTGGTCGTAGACGATGCGGTGGCTGACCACCGTCAGGTTCTCGCCCTGGAACGGTTTGTGGCGCGTCACCATCTCGTACAGCACGACTCCCAGAGAAAAGATGTCGGCGCGATGGTCCACGTCGCGTCCCAGGATCTGCTCGGGCGACATGTAGTTGGGGGTGCCGAGCAGCTGCCCTTCCTGGGTGAGGTTCGAGGTATCCATCCGCGCGATGCCGAAATCGGTGATCTTCGCCCGGTTGTCGGTGGTGATCAGGATGTTGGCCGGCTTGATGTCGCGGTGGATGACCTTGCACGAGTGGGCATAGTCGAGCCCGTCGGCGATCTGGGTGAGGATCTCGCTGACGAAGGTGAGCGTCGGCCGCTGTGGCGCTTGCAGCTGGGCCTTGAGGTTGGTGCCGCGCACGTATTCCATGGCGATGAAGGCCAGCCCTTCCTCGCCGCGCTCGACCACGTCATGGATGGTGACGATGTTGGGATGCGACAGGATGCCGGCGCTCTGCGCCTCGCGGATGAACCGCGCCCGGAACTGCTCGAGCTCGGCGTCCCTGACCGAATAGCTGATGCGAAACGTCTTGAGCGCGACCAGGCGCCCGATCAATGGATCGCGGGCCAGGTAGACCACACCCATGGCCCCCTTGCCGATCTCATCGACGATCTCGTATCGGCCCAGCTTGCTAGGGGAGAGGGGAAGCATGGCAAGTTGTCGTTGCTGCGATTCTAGGGCGGGCGCGACCGCGAGTCAAACCGCCCGCAGCCCCGGGCGCACCTCGGTAACCCGCTCATTATCCGCTGTTTAGACCCGGCGGCGCCGCTCGCCGGCGGGGTCCGCTGTGCTATATTGCCGAGCTGGTTTGTGCCCTTGACGGAGGTCTAGACGATGCAAGCGGACAGTCCTGAAAAGCTCCGGAACGTGGCGGTTGCGGGGCATAACGACACCGGGAAGACCACCCTGGTGAGTGCGCTGCTGTATGCCGGAGGCGTGACCAATCGCCTGCTGCGCGTCGAAGACGGCAACACCTTGACCGATTTCGACCATGAAGAGGTCGAGCGCAAGATCTCGATCGGCCTCGCCGCCTGCTTCGTCCCCTGGCAGCAGCACAAGGTCAACCTGATCGACTGTCCCGGGTACCACATCTTCCTCAGCGAGACGCAAGCCGGCCTGCGCGCCGCCGATGCCGCGCTGCTGGCCGTCTCGGGTGTCTCCGGCGTCGAGGTGAACACGGAAAAAGTCTGGGCCTGCGCCGCCGAGCTCGGCCTGCCGGTGATGCTCAACCTCACCAAGATGGACCGCGAGCGCGCCGACTTCGACCGCGCCCTGGGCAGCGTGCAGCATGCCTTCGGCCGCTCGGTGATACCGGTACAGCTGCCGATCGGCAGCGAGCAGGGCTTCGCCGGAGTCGTCGACCTGGTGCGCCAGAAGGTCTACCGCTTCACCCGCGACGGCAACGGCAAGGCCACCGCGGCCGATCTCGACGCCGAGAGCGCCGAATCGAAGGCGGTGGTCGAGCAGGCGCGCGGCCGGCTGATCGAGGCGGTTGCCGAGACCGACGACCGCCTGATGGAGGTCTTCTTCGAGCAGGGCACGCTCTCCCAGGAGGACTTCGAGGCAGGCCTGCGCCGCGCCGTCGCGCGCCGCCAGATCTTCCCGCTCACCCTGAGCGCCGGGGCCCACGGCATCGGCCCGTCGGCGCTGCTCGACGCCGTCATCGCCTACCTGCCCTCGCCTGCCGACCGCACGCCCTTTCCCGCCACCAACGTGGGCGGCGATCCGGTCGAGCTCGCCGGCGACCCGGCGGGGCCGCTGGCGGCACTGGTCTTCAAGACGCTGTCCGATCCGTTCACCGGCAAGATCTCGATCCTGCGCGTCGTCTCCGGCACCCTGCCCAGCGACTCGACGGTCTACAACAGCCGCACCGAGGAAAACGAGCGCCTGGGCAACCTGCTCGCCCTCCAGGGCAAGAGCGGCGCCGCCGTCCCGCGCCTCGTCGCCGGCGACATCGGCGGCGTCGCGAAGCTGAAAGCGACGGCCACCGGCGACACCCTGACCAGCCGCGAGCGGCCGCTGCGCCTCGGCTGGATCGAAGTCGCCGAACCGGCGATGGCCTTCGCGGTCGAGCCCAAGGCGAAAGGCGACGAGGAGAAGATCGGCGAGGCGCTCGCCCGCCTGATGGAGGAGGACCTCAGCCTGCGCGCGGGCCGCGACGCCGAATCGCACGACCACCTGCTTTCGGGCGCCAGCCAGCAGCACATCGAGATCGCGGTCGCCAAGCTGCGCCACCGCTACCACGTCGACGTCATCCTGCATCCGCCCAAGGTCCACTATCGCGAGACCATCCAGCGGCCGGCCGAGGGGCACGGCCGCCACAAGAAGCAGACCGGCGGCCGCGGCCAGTTCGCCGACTGCAAGATCGCCATCGAGCCGCTGCCGCGCGGCGAGGAGTTCAGCTTCGTGGACCAGATCTTTGGCGGCGCCATCCCGCAGAACTTCCGGCCCGCGGTCGAGAAAGGGATTCAGGAGGCCCGCCGCCGCGGCTTTCTTGCCGGCTATCCGGTCGTCGACTTCAAGGTGCGGCTCCTGGACGGCCAGTACCACGACGTCGACTCGTCGGAGCTGGCGTTCAAGATCGCGGGATCGCTGGCCTTCAAGGAGGCGATGGCGAAAGCCAGCCCGGTGCTGCTCGAGCCGGTGATGCGGGTCGAGGTCACCACCTCCGAGGAATTCATGGGCGAGATCATGGGCGATCTCTCCCATCGCCGCGGCAGGCCGCAGGGCATGGAGTCCAAGAACAGCTCGCACGTGATCCGCGCCCAGGTGCCGATGGCCGAAATGCTCGACTATGCGCGAGTGCTGGGCGCCATGACCCAGGGGCGGTCGAGCTTCCACATGGAGTTCTCGCACTACGAGGAAGTGCCGCGGCAGGTGCAGGAGAAGATCGTCGCCGAGGCTTCCAAGCACCGCCACGAGGAGCAGGAGTAGCCCCTCGTGTTATTCTGTATTGCCCAAAGCCGGGGGAACGCCCGCATTGGGTAACCGGAGACCTACAGCTTGATCCAAGCAACCCAGCTTCGAGCCGGCATGTGCATCCTTTTCGAGGGCGACGTCTGCCGGATCATGAACGTCCAGCACGTCACCCCCGGCAACTGGCGCGGCTTCGTCCAGGCGCGGATGCGCAGCCTGAAGAGCGGCAACAGCTTCGAGCACCGTTTCGGTTCGACCGAAAAGGTCGAGCGCGCGATCCTCGATACTCACCCGATGGAGTACCTCTACTCCGACTCCTCGGGGCACCACTTCATGAACCAGCAGAACTACGAGCAGATCACGCTCGACAACGAGACGCTGGGCACCACCATGCTCTACCTCCTGCCCAACACGGTGATCACCGTCGATTTCTACGAGGACCGTCCGGTCGGCATCGAGCTGCCCAACACCGTCACGCTCGCGGTGGTCGACACCGAGCCGAGCATGAAGGGGGCGACCGCCAGCGCGTCCTACAAGCCGGCCAAGATGGAAACCGGCCTGGTCGTCCAGGTGCCGCCTTTCGTCGAGGTGGGCAACAAGATCCTCATCGACACGCGTGAAGACAAGTACCTGAGCCGAGCCTGATGCCGCGGTCCGGCCAGCCCCGCGCCTCGCGCCAGGTTCGCAGCCGCTTCCAGGCGGCGCCCCGCGGCCTCGCGCTCCGGCGCTGACGGCGTGTCTGCCGAGCCCCATCTCACGCTCGCGACGCTGGGGCTCGGCCTCACGTGGTTCGTCGTCTTCCTCTTCTCGACCACGCTGCACGAGGCGGCGCATGCCTTTGCCGCTTACCGCCTCGGCGATCCCACCGCCTATCATGGCGGACAGGTCACCCTCAACCCGCTGCCCCACATCCGGCGCGAGCCGGTGGGGATGGTGGCGATCCCATTGATCACCTTTTTCACCCGCGGTTGGATGATGGGCTGGGCCAGCGCGCCCTACGATCCCGCCTGGGCGCGCCGCTTTCCCCGGCGCGCGGCGGTGATGGCGCTTGCCGGCCCGGCGGCGAACCTGTTGCTGGTGCTGGCCGCCGGCGTCGCGATCCGCGGCGGCATCGCCGGGGGCATCTTCAGGCCGCCTGAAAGGGTCTCCTTCACCCAGGTCACGGCCAGCGTCGACGGCGGACCGTGGGGGGGCGTGGTCGGGCCGCTGTCGCTGCTCTTCTCGCTCAACCTCCTGCTGTGCATCTTCAACCTGCTGCCGCTGCCACCGCTCGACGGCAGCGCGGTGATCCCCGCTCTCCTCCCGTCCCAGGCCGCCGAGCGCTACGCCGCGCTGATCAACCAGCCGTTCATGTCGCTGCTCGGCCTGGTCGTCGCCTGGCAGCTCTTCAACCCGATCTATTACCCCGTCCAGCTGGCCGCCTTGAGGCTCCTCTATCCCGGCGTGAGCTACGGTTGACGGGGTGCGGCCGGCCTCGGCGGTGCGCCGCCGGCCGCGCGACCGCCCGTTCGGTTACAATCAGCGCAAGCCCTGATTGGAGTTTGCGAAAGAGGCGAGCCGCCCGGCGGCCCCCATGAGCACATCAGCCTGTTCCACCTTCGGCGTCACCTGCCCGGGCTGCGGCCAGCGGCTGCGCTTCGAGCTGGCCGCCGACGGGCCACCGCGCGTGCGGGTCCGCTGCGCGGGCTGCAACCGCGAGTTCGGGGTGAGGCGGCCGGGGGTCGGCGCCCCGACGGTCACCTTGGGTGGACCGATCGGCGGCACTGCCGGCCCGCCGACGGTGATCGGCACTCCCGGGCCGCCTGGCTCCTCACCTTCACCGCCACCGCCTGTGAGCGCCGGCACCGGTGCCGGCCCGCCGACTTACTTTTCGCCGCGGCCCCCTGGCACGGTTGAAAAGCTCCGGCGCCCGCTGGCCTTCGCCGAGGGCGAGACGCTGGCCGGCCGCTACCGGCTGGTGCGCTTCCTGGCGCAGGGCGGCATGGGAGAGGTCTACGAGGTCGAGGACCTCGAGCTGCGCGAACGCGTGGCGCTCAAGACGGTCCGCCCGGACGTGAGCGCCGACAACCTGGCCGTCGAGCGCTTCCGGCGCGAGATCCAGCTGGCGCGCAAGGTGACCCATCCCAACGTCTGCCGCATCTTCGACGTGTCCCACCATCGCCAGCCGGGAGACCTGGGCCAGCCCATCATTTTCCTCACCATGGAGCTGCTCGCGGGCGAAACGCTCTCCGAGCGGCTGCGGCGCGGCGGGCCGCTGCCGCCTGGGGAGGCATTGCCGATCGCCCGCCAGATCTGCCTCGGTCTCGAAGCCGCCCACCAGGTGGGGATCATCCACCGCGATTTGAAGCCCGGCAACGTCGTGCTGGTGCCGGCGCGCGACGGAGTCCGGGCGGTGGTCACCGACTTCGGCCTGGCGCGGCTCGCCAGCGGGCACCCGGCCGATCAGCCCGGTACGCCGACCCTGACGGTGGCGGGCGGCCTGGTCGGCACCCCGGCCTACCTGGCCCCGGAGCAGCTCGACGGCGGCGAGATCTCGACGGCCGTGGACATCTACGCCCTCGGGATCGTGCTCTACGAGATGGCCACGGGCACCGTGCCCTTCCTGGGCGATTCGCTGCTCGCGACGGCCGTCAAGCGTCTCAAGGAGAACCCGGTCTCGCCGCGTGCCCACGCCCCCGACCTGGACCGCAACTGGGAGCTCGCCATCCTGCGCTGCCTGGAACGCGATCCGGCGGCACGCTTCGCCAGTCCGCTCGAGGTCATCGCCGCCTTGAGCGGCGGGGGCGGCGCCCCGGTCGGCGCCCCGGTCGGCACCCCGGTCGGCACCCCGGTCGGCACCCCGGTCGGCACCCCGGTCGGCACCCCGCAAATGAGGTCTCCGGAGGGTCTGTCGCAGGGCGCCGACACTTCCTACGGGTCGCAAATGAGGTCTCCGGAGGGTCCGTCGCAGGGCGCCGACACTTCCTACGGGTCGCAAATGCGGTCTCCGGAAGGTTCGTCGCAGGGCGCCGACGCTTCCTACGGGCCTCTGGGGGCCGTTCAGGAGTCTTTGCACCTGGCGGCCGCGGGCGGCGAGCCGCCCGGGGGCATGGCCGCGTCCCAGGCGGCGGGGGCGGAGCCAGCCGCTGCCGCGTCTGCCGCCTCCGCCGCTCCTGGCGCTCTTACGGTCCCCGCCGCGGCGGCCGGCGCGCGGCCGCACCGCCGGCGGCTGGCCACCGGCGCCTTGCTGGCGCTGATCCTGGCCTCGTTCACGGTCGCCTGGTACCGCTATGCGGAGTGGCGCACGCGGCGGGCGGAGGCCGAACGGCGGTTCGGGCTGGCCAGCGCCGAGGTGACGCCCCGGCGGTCGGTGGCGGTGCTCGGCTTCAAGGACCTGTCCGGCGCCGCGGACACCGCCTGGCTGTCACCCGCCCTGGCCGAGATGCTGAGCACCGAGCTGGGGGCAGGCGGCGCGCTGCGCATCGTCGCCGGCGAGGACGTGGCGCGGGTGCGGGTCGAGCTGGGTCTGGGCCAACCGGACAGCTTGTCGCGCGACACGCTGGCCCGGGTCCGCACCGTGCTGGGGAGCGACGCGCTGGTCGTCGGCTCCTACCTGGTCGCCGGCGCCGCCGGCAATCGCCAGATCCGCCTGGACCTGCGGCTGCAGGACGCCAGGACCGGCGAAACCACGAGCCTGATCGAGACCGGCACCGAAAGCGGGCTCTTCCAGCTGGTCGCGAAGGCTGGCGAGCGCCTGCGCCGCGAGCTGCGCGCCGGCGGCGTTGCACCGGCGCGCCCGGCGCTCGCCGCGAACCCCGAGGCGGCGCGGCTCTACTCGGAGGGCGTGCAGAAGCTGCGCCTCTTCGATCCGGTCGGAGCGCGCGACCTGCTGGCGCGCGCGGTGGCGGCCGATCCGGGCAGCGCCCTTGCCCACGCGGGGCTGGCGGCCGCCTGGGCGGCGCTCGGCTATGACGGCAAGGCGCGGGCCGAAGCCAGGACGGCCTACGAGCTTTCCGCCAGCCTGCCGGCGCCGGACCGCCTGCTGATCGAAGGCCGGTATCGCGAGGCGATCGGCGAGTGGAGCCAGGCGATCGACCTCTATCGCCGCCTCTACTCCTTGTACCCGGACAGCCTCGACAACGGCCTGCGCCTGGCCGCCGCGCAGACCGCCGCCGGCCGCCCCCAGGAGGCGCTCGCCACCATCGGCGTCTTGCGCGGTCTGCCCGAGCCGGCGCGCGACGACCCGCGCCTCGATCTGGGCGAAGCGTCGGCCGCCGGCGCGCGCTCCGACTTCCAGCGCCAGCATGCCGCTGCCGTGCGGGCCGCGGGACGCGCCGCGGCGCTCGGAGCGAGCCTGCTGGTGGCGCAGGCGCGGCTGCTCGACTGCCGCGCGCTGCGCAATTTCGGCCGCGCCGACGACGCCCTGGCCGCCTGCGCCGAGGGCCGGCGGCTGCACGCGGCGGCCGGCGACCGCTCGGGCGTGGCCGAGGCGTTGACCGACGCCGCCAACGTCCACTTCGACCGCGGCGACCTCCCCGGGGCCCAGAGGCTATACGAGCAGGCGCTGGCCACCTATCGCGAGATCGGCAGCCGCGGCGCCGAGGCGGGCGTGCTCAACAACATCGCGGTCGTGCTGCGCAGCCAGGGCGACCTCGATCGAGCGCGCCAGCTCTACGAGCAGGCGCTGGCGATCGCGCGCGAGATCGGCAGCCGCGACGCCGAGGCGATCGGGCTGAACAACCTTGCCGGCGTGATGCTGCGCCGCGGCGACCTGGACGGCGCCGCCGGGCTCTACCAGCAGTCGCTCGCCATCCGCCACGACTTGGGCGACGCCGCCGGCGAGGCCTATGCGCTGGACAACCTCGGCGTGGCGCTGCGCCGGCGCGGCGACCTGGCTGGCGCCCGCCGGCGCCATGACGATGCGCTCGCCATCCGCCGCCGCACCGGCCAGAAGATCGGCGAGGTCGCCTCGCTCAACAACCTTGGCAGCGTGCTGCTCGATCAGGGCGACCTGGCGGGCGCACGGCGGCGGTTCGAGGAGGCCCTGACCGCCAGCCGCGCGATCGGCAGCCAGACCGCCTCCGCGTACGCGCTGTTCGGGCTGGGCGAGGTGCTGACGCGGCAGGGCCAGCTCGACGAGGCGCGCCGCGATCACCAGGCGGCGCTGGGCCTGCGCACCGGCCTTGGGGAAAAGGGCACGGCGGCGGAGAGCCGGCTGGCGATCGCCGAGCTCGACCTGGCCGCCGCCCTGTCCGGGCCGGCGCCGCCGCCTGCCGCCAGCCTGGCCGCCGTGGTCGCGGCGGCCGAGGCCGTGGCGGGAGAGCTGGCGCGGCAGGGTGCCGCGGACGCCGAAGCCCGCGCCCTGTCGCTGGCCGCCATTGCCGCTGCGGAGGCTGGCGACGCGCCGCGGGCGCGGAGCGCCGTCGATCGCGCCGCGGCGTTGCTGCAGGGGTCGCCGGCCGCGCCCGCCTCCCAGGACCTGCGTTCCCGCCTCACCGTCGCCTTGCGGGCCGCCTCGCTACTGCCGGCGGCCCAGCGCCGGGAGGCCGGCACGGCGCTCGCCGCCGTCCGCGACGAGGCGACCCGCAGCGGCCTTTTGGAGCTGCGCCTCGAGGCCGAGCTGGCGCTTGCCGAGCAGGCCCGCGCGAGCGGTCCGCCGGCCACCGCCCGCACCCTCGCCGCCGCCCTGCAGCCCGAGGCTCGGGCCAGCGGCTATGCCCTGATCGACGCCCGCGCCGCCGCGCTCGCCGCCGCGCCGCGGGCGCCCGCGGTGGCCGGCCCCGGCGCCGCGGGCTTGCCGCACTGAGGACGCGCCGGCGCAACCTGGCGCCGCCTCAAGCGGCCTCGCTGTAGAGCCTCCCCGCGACCCAGCCGCCGGCGAGCATCGCCACCAGCGCGCCAGCGGTCGAGGCGACGGCCAGCGACAGCGGATACAGGCCGTTCCAGACCAGCGATCCGAGGGCGACGTGGATGATGAACCAGGTGGCGGTGCCGGCGCGCAGCGCCGTCCCGGCGCCCGGACCAAAGCGCGGCCGGATGGCGGCGTAGAGCCAGGCGGTGAACAGGCCGGCGATGAAATCCATGGCGATCCAGCCGACCGCCGACTGCACGTTCACCTGCTCGAGCTTGACGCCCAGCGCCTGCGTGGCGTCCGCCCACTGCTTGCCCAGGACGGGCACGTTGACCACGAAGTCGATGACGTTGATGACCAGCCCGGCAACCAGGCCGGCAAGGATCACCTTGCCCGTGTTGATCTTGGACATGCGGCCCCCCCTCCCGTCGTGCAGCGTTTGGCCGCGATCATGCCACAGTCGCAACCGCGGCCACGATGAACGCCCTGGGCCCCAAGCCCATGCCTCGGGGTTACTCGGCGGCCGGCGCCTCGCCTCGCGGCCGGCCGGGCGGGGCTACGAAGCAGATGCCGACGGTGGCGGCTAGGGCCATGCTGGCGCCGAACAGGAAGGCGACGCGGGCGCCGGCGTGGTCCACCAGCTCGCCGAAGATCAGGGAGGCGGGCAGCGCCGCGATGCCGAGCGCCAGGTTGTAGAAGCCGAAGGCGGTGCCGCGGCGATCGGCCGGCACGAAGTCGGCCACCAACGCCGTCTCCACTCCCTCGGTGGCCCCGAAGTAGAGCCCGTAGACCGCGAACAGCGCCCACACCTGCCAGGCTGCGCCGGCCAGGCCGAAGCCCAGGTAGACGGCGGCGTAGATCGCCCAGCCGGCGATCAGCAGCGGCCGCCGGCCGAAGCGATCCGAGAGCACGCCGCCGGGCACGTTGCCGAGCGCTTTGACCAGGTTGAGCAGCGCCCAAAGGACAGGCACCAGCGCCGGCGCGACGCCGAGCCGGGTGGCCCGCAGCAACAGGAAGGCATCGCTCGAATTGCCGAGTGTGAAGACGATCAGGATGGCGAACAGCCACCAGAAGCGGGCACCCAGCCCGGAGGAGGTGCGCAGGGCTCGCGACCTTTGCGGCCGCGCGGACCTCGTGGACCCCTCTCGCCCCTGGTCGGACGGGCGGGGCACCTCGCGCAGGCCGAAGACCAGCAGCGCGACCGAGAGGGCGGCCGGGATGGCGGTGAGCAGGAACACCCGGCGCAGGTCGATGCCCCGGCCATACCGCAGCAGGGCGAAGGCGATCAGGGGGCCGATCACCGCTCCCAGGTTGTCGGCGGCGCGATGGAAGCCGAACGCCCGGCCGCGGATCGAGGGCGCCACCGAGTCGGCGATCAGCGCGTCGCGCGGCGAGGTCCGTATGCCCTTGCCGACCCGGTCCGTGACCCGGATCGCCATGACCTGCCCCGGGGTGCGGGTGAGGCCCAGGAGCGGCTTGACCAGCGACGCCAGCCCGTAGCCGATCACCACCAGCAGCTTGCGTCCGGCCAGGCGGTCCGACAGCCTGCCGCTGACCAGCTTGAGCAAGGACGCGATGGACTCGGCCACGCCCTCGATCGCCCCGAGCGCCGTGGCGCTCGCTCCCAGCACGGTGGTGAGGAAGATCGGCAGCAGCGGGTACGACATCTCGGAGGCGACGTCGGTCAGCAGGCTGACCCCGGCCAGGGTCACCACGTTGCGCCCCAGCCGCTCCCGCTTCGCCTCCCCTGCCGCTGCCATGCCGGGCATTATTCATCAGATCCCAGGCACTGCGCCCACCAATCCGAGAAAGGAGCGTCACGCCGAGGCGTGAAGCGCGCCCGCGTTTGCACAGAATGAAGTACCGCTCGCAAACGATCGCCGGGGATCTTGGCACGGTCCGCCCATGAATGAAGGAGCTCCGGCGTTTGCACGATCTGAATGCCAGGGGCCAGTTGTCGGAGAGTTCCGATCGCCTTCCGGTCGTCGGTGGCCACGGCTCCGCCATGCACAACAGCATTGGCGCATACAGACGCTTCGCCGTCGTCGAGATGCGCGGCGAAGCGCACAAGCTCTTGCTTCTCCTCTTCGGTTTCGACATCCCAGATCGAGACGAGGGCCTTCGCCTGGAGCTGGGCGAAGCTGCAGCGCTCCTCGAGGCCTGTCACTGAGAGAGTCGTAAGTACCTCCTCTTCAGCCACGTAGCGTGGGGCCACGATTTGGTAGGGTAACGCTGCAACTATTTCGTTGATCCCACCGGTTGCAAAGAGGTCGATCCAGCAGCAGGCATCGACGACCAGCAGTGAACCTGGCGGCTGGCGAGCAGTCACCGCTGCGCGGTTCCACCGCCGCTCGAGCCAACCAGGGGCGCCCCTAGATCCATGCTGCCGTCCTCTTCATGCCCGGATGGGTTCAGGCTGTCGAGGAGCCCGCGCGCTGCCAGCCTACTCATGCGCAGGATCTGGGAGAGCTGTCCCTCGGAAAGATCTCCGGCTTGCCATGACTCCAGGGCCAAGGTGACGTACCGCATCGGCAGCGGCTGCTCGGCAGGCATCGCTGCATCCAAGCCAAGGATCTGCTGTGCCTCGCGGACTCGGAACCCCTCGTGACGGAGCCGGTCCCAAAGCCCGCTGGGTACGAGCGTGAGCTCTTCGAGACGGCGAATCATGGCCTCGACTGAAACGGCAAAATAGTGAGCGAGGCGGCACAGGTCGCCACGGGTAACGCCACCCTGACGCTCGCGATGGAGGTCGAGAAAGCGCCTACGGACGCCGGCCGCAGGCATGAGGAACGCTCGGCCGAACCCTTCCGCAAACCACTCATGATGAGGCTTGCGCTGATAGCGATCCTGCTCCAAAACCTCGGAACGGAACCGCGCCGTGAGGAAGTGGCCGTATTCATGGGCAAGCGTGTGCCGCCGGCGCTCGGAAGCGTGGTCGAGGTTGAGCGCGATGCAGCCACCGAACGGCTCGGAGAAGGCGTACATCCCTGCCACCTTCGAGGGCAGTTGGAGCAGGAAAATGCGAATCCCGACCTCTCCCTCGAGAACATCTCTGAGATTCCAGAGCGGTCCTTCACCCAGGCCCAGACGTCTTCGCTCCTCAGCGGCGATATCCTCGGCAGCGTGCCCTGGGTTGACCTTGTCCACCTCATACGGTGGTGGATACCGGCGTCGAAGCGGCGCATGGCGAAGGTCTTCCAACCTCAAATAGTCCTCACAGAGAGACTCGAACTCCCGGATGTGCGGCAAGAGCTCGGACTCGATAGGCGTCGCCGGCGGCAGGGCGCCCCGCAACTGGACGGCGAATCCCTCGACGGGCGACCCACTTTGCAGGAGAGCTGAGAGCCTTCGTCCATAAAGGGTCGCAAGCTCCACCAGCTCTCCTGGCTTCACTCGCCGCTCTCCCTTCTCGATAGCCACAATCGTCGTGCGTGCAAGACCCAGGTGCCGAGCCACCTGGTCCTGCGTCCAGCCGCGATCTTCCCTGGCCTGCCGCAGCCTGACGCCCAGGGCACGGGGTTCGACCTCAGCCAGGACTTGCTCTGTCATAGACGTATCTCCTTCCAGGAGCATGCACAACGAATCTGACAATGTCAAGTATCTAGCGCGCTCTTCGGATCTGAAAGTCGAGGATCGAAGACGCCAAGGACGAGCTCTGCAGGCAAACGCACGACGGCCGGCGTCGCCGCCGGCCGTTGCAGTCTCCTTTAATTTTCGGAGCGCCGTCCCCGAGACCGGGCGCCCCGCGCAGCTATGGCTCTAGCCGGTCTTCTGCGGCGTCGTGGGCTTGCGCCCTCCCGGCCGCTGGCCGGAGGGCCGCTTCGCCCCGCCGCCACCCTTGCCGCCTTCGCCGTGAGCGGGCGGCGGCGCCCCCTTGTGGCCTTCCGGCTTCGCGGCCTTGGGCTTGGGAGCCTTCGCGGCCTTGGCGGCCTTCTTGGGCTTCTCCTCGGCCGCCGCTTCATCCTCGCTGCCCTTCGCCGCCTTCTGCGGCTTGGCGGCGCCCTTCTTCGCGGAGCTGGCCTTGGCACCCTTGGCGGTGCCCTTGCCGCCCTTGCCGCCGGCAGCCGCCGCGTCCTTGCCTGCCGCCTTGTCGGCGGCGGCCGGCGCGACGAAGTCCACCATCTCGATCACCGCCATCTCGGCGCCGTCGCCCAGCCGCGGACCGAGCTTGACGATGCGCAGATAGCCGCCGGGCCGCTCGCTGAAGCGAGGCGCGATGTCGTCGAACAGCTTCTTGACCAGGTCGCGGCGCAACAGCCAGCGCAGCGCCCAGCGCCGCGCATGCACCGTGCCCTGCTTGCCGCGCGTGATCACCCGCTCGGCGAGCGGCCGCAGCTCCTTGGCCTTGGGCAGCGTGGTGATGATCCGCTCCTTGTCCATCAGGGACTGCAGCTGGTTGCGGAACAGCGCCTCGCGGTGCGAGGTCGTCCTGCCGAGCTTCCTGCCTTTGACAGCGTGGCGCATCTCGAGTCTCTCCTCAGGTTCGGCGACGGTCCTTCAGGCTAGCGGGCGGCGGGCTCAGGCCGAAGCGCTGCTGCCCGGCCGCTCCGGCACCTCCATGCCGAGGGAGAGGCCCAGCTTGTCGAGGACCTCCTGCACCTCCTCGAGCGACTTCTTGCCGAAGTTCTTGGTCTCCAGCATGTCCTTCTCGCTGCGGCGCACCAGGTCGCGGAGGGTATGGATGTTGGCGTTCTTCAGCGAGTTGGCCGAGCGCACCGACAGGTCGAGCTCGTCGATCTGCTTGGCGAGCAGGGCGTCGAGGCCGGCCAGCTCCTCGCTGACCTCGCCGCCGTCGTGGCGCAGCCCTTCCTCGCTCTGGATGAAGATCCCCAGGTGCTCCTTGAGCAGCGTCGCGGCCAGCGAAACCGACTGCTCGGGGCTCACCGTGCCGTTGGTCCACACCTCGAGAATCAGCCGCTCGTAGTCGGTGGTCTGCCCCAGGCGGGCCGCCTCGACGCGGTAGTTGACCCGCCGCACCGGGCTGTGGGCCGAATCCACCGGCACCCAGCCGATGCCCATCGACTCGTCGGAGTTGCGGTCGGCCGAGACGTAGCCGCGGCCGCGCTTGACCAGGGCCTGCAGCTTGAGCCGGCCCTCCTCGTTGAGGGTGGCGATGTGCACGCCGGGGTCGATGATCTCGATCTGCGGGTCCTCGGTCATCTGGCCGGCGCTGACCGTGCCCAGCCCGTTGACGTCGATGGTCAGCACCTTCGCCTCTTCCGAGTGCAGGCGGATCGGGATCTGCTTCAAGTTGAGGATGATGTCGGTGACGTCCTCCTGCACGCCGGGGATCGAGGAGAACTCGTGCAACACGCCCTCGATGTGCACGGCGGTGATCGCCGCGCCCTCGATCGACGACAGCAGGCAGCGGCGCAGGGCGTTGCCGATGGTGGTGGCGAAGCCCCGCTCGAAGGGCTGGGCGGTGAAACGGCCGTAGACCGCGGTCAACGACTCGCTATCGACTTCAACGCGCTTGGGGCGCTGGAAACCTTTCCAAAGCATAGGGACTCCTTAGCTCCGCATCTTGCTCGTTTAGCGGCTGTACAGCTCGACGATCAGCTGCTCCTGGATCGGCAGCTTGATGTCCTCCCGCGTCGGCAGGCGGATGACTTTGCCGGTTACGTTCTCGGCGTCCAGGTCCAACCAGTCCGGAACGCCGCGGCCGCGGGCCGTCTCGACGCTCGACCGGATGAAGGCGTTCTTGCGGCTGGCTTCCTTGACGGCCACGACCTGGCCGGCCTTGACCTGGTAGGAAGGGATCGTGATCTTGCGGCCGTCGACCAGCACGTGGCCGTGGCGCACGAACTGGCGCGCCTGGGCCCGCGACGCCGCGAAGCCGAGGCTATAGGAGACGTTGTCCAGCCGCCGCTCGAGCGTCACCAGGAGGTTCTCGCCGGTGATGCCCTTGCGCCGGTCGGCCTCGGCGAAGTACGTGCGGAACTGCGCCTCGAGCACGCCGTAGATGCGCTTGACCTTCTGCTTCTCGCGCAGCTGCAGGCCGTAGCCCAGCGTGCGGCGGCCGCGGCGGGTGCCGTGCTGGCCGGGAGGGAAGTTGCGGCGCTCCACCGCACACTTCTCCTTGAAGCAGCGGTCGCCCTTCAGGAACAGCTTCATCCGCTCGCGCCGGCAGAGGCGGCAAACGGGTCCGGAATATCTGGCCACTGTGGTTCTCCTTGGAACGTCCTCTCCCCGACGCTACGGGGACTTCACCAACCGGCGCTCGCGGCGGAGGCGCACACCCTTAAATTGGGCGCTCGTGCTGGCGCGCTCACCCCTTCGGGCGCTCGCGCTGGCGCGCTCACCCCTTCGGGCGCTCGCGCTGCCACGCTCACCCTTATCGGGCGCTCGCGCTCCCGCGCTCGCTTTAGGAAGACGCCCGGCGAGCGCCCCGGCACACCCGGGGCCCGAATCTCGACCGGTTCTTCAATTGCATGTCCCGCCGGGGGCAGCGGCGCGAGGCCGCTCCCCGCCATCTAGACCCGCCGCCGCTTGCGCGGCCGGCAGCCGTTGTGCGGGATGGGGGTCACGTCCTTGATCGACTTGACGTCGATCCCCGCCGCCTGCAGGGCGCGGATGGCCGACTCGCGGCCGGCGCCCGGACCCTTGACCATCACGTCGACCGATCGCAGGCCGACATCCTTGGCATTGTTGCCGGCGGCCTGCGCCGCCACCTGGGCCGCGAACGGCGTGCCCTTGCGGGAACCCTTGAAGCCGATGCGCCCGGCCGACGACCACGATACGATCTTGCCCTCCGGATCGGCGATCGAGATGATCGTGTTGTTGAACGTCGCCTGGATGTGCGCCACCCCGTGCGGGACCAGGCGCCGGTCCTTCTTCTTGGCGCCCTTGCGCTCCTTCTTGCCTTCGACTTTGGCCATCTTGCTCCCTCGTTGTCTTGGCCCTCACAGCCTGCAGCGCACCGTGCCGATCATACGGGTGCCGGTAGCCGGCGATCGAGGACTACTCAAAGCGTCTATCGGATCTCCCCCCGCAACCCCTCGTTCCCCTTCCCACCCCTCCGGGGGGGAAGGGGACGCCCCCACCCCTTCGCTTCGGCCATCATCATCTACTTCTTGGCTGCCTTCTTCTTGCCCGCCACGGCGCCGCGCCGCGGCCCCTTGCGCGTACGGGCGTTGGTCTGCGTGCGCTGGCCCCGGACCGGCAGCCCCTTGCGGTGGCGCACTCCGCGGTAGCAGCCGATCTCCATCAGCCGCTTGATGTTCTGGCTGACCTCCTTGCGCAGGTCGCCCTCGACCCGGCCCTCGTCCGTGATCACCTTGCGGATGCGCCGCGCCTCGTCCTCGGTGAGCTCCTTGACGCGGGTGGTCGTCGGCACGTCCGCCTTCACCAGGATGTCCTGCGAGCGCGAGCGGCCGATGCCATAGATGTAGGTGAGACCGATCCAGACCTGCTTGTTCTGAGGCAGGTCGACGCCTGCGATGCGTGCCATAGACGACCCCTATCCCTGACGCTGTTTGTGCTTCGGGTTCTCGCAAATCACCCGCACCACGCCACGGCGGCGGACGACCTTGCATTTCGGGCAAATCCGCTTCACCGACGAACGAACTTTCATGACGCCACTTCCTTTCCCATGCTCCTGGATCGAACCGCCGCGGAGGCCAGGCTCACTTCAGCCGGTAGACGATCCGTCCGCGGCTGAGGTCGTAGGGAGACAGTTCCACCAGCACCCGGTCGCCGGGCAGGATACGGATGAAGTGCTTGCGCATCTTCCCCGAGATATGAGCCAGCACCTGGTGCTTGTTGTTGTCGAGCTCGACCCGGAACATGGCGTTCGGGAGCGGCTCGACCACCGTCGCTTCGACTTCGATGGCCTCTTCTTTCTTCGACATTTAGCTTGTTGTCTCGATCCTTGTCTGCCGCTCGATCCTTGATTTCTCTCTCGATTCCACGGGGTGCCCGGCGCTAGGCCTGTATCCCCAGCACTCGCGCTCCCTGGTCGGTGACCGCCACCGAGTATTCGAAGTGCGCCGAGCGCGACCCGTCCTGGGTGCGCGCCGTCCAGCCGTCCGGGTCCACCTTGACCGCCGCCGTGCCGGCGTTGACCATCGGCTCGATCGCCAGCACCAGGCCGGGCCGCAGCTTCGGCCCCTTGCCGGGCTCGCCGAAGTTGGGCACCTGCGGGTCCTCGTGCATCGAAGTGCCGATGCCGTGCCCCGAGAACTCCCTCACCACCGAGAAGCCATGGCTCTCGGCGTGCTGCTGCACCGCGTGCCCGATGTCCGACAGCCGCGCCCCCGGCCGCACCTGCTCGACGGCCAGCAGCAATGCCTCTCGCGTCACCCGCAGGAGCATGCGCGACCCCTCGTCGATGCCGCCGACCGCGAAGGTCCGCGCCGCGTCGCCGTAGTAGCCCTTGTAGACCACGCCGCAGTCGATCCCGGCGATGTCCCCTTCCCGCAGCGGCACGTCGTTGGGGATGCCGTGGACGATCACGTCGTTGACCGAGATGCAGAGCGAAGCCGGGTAGCCGCGGTAGTGCAGGAACGCCGGCACCGCGCCGGCGGCGCGGATGACCTTCTCGGCGTGCCGGTTGAGCTCGCGCGGCGTGACTCCCGGGGCGATCATCCGCTCCATCTCGTCGAGCACCTGGTGGACGATGCGGTTCGCCGCGTCCATCAGGTCGATCTCGCCCTTGGTTTTCAATACGGTCATGTCTTTAGAGCAGTCGTGAATGCTGTGCTTCGAGGGCCGCCAGCAACTGGCAGCCCACCTCCTCGACCGGGCGGTCGCCGTCGATCTCCCGCAAGAGGCCGAGCCCACTATAGTAACCGATCAGAGGCTCAGTTTTTTCCCGATACACCCGCAATCTTTCCCGGATCACGTCCTCGCGGTCGTCGAACCGGCCGCGGGCCAGGGCCCGCCGCACCAGTTGCTCCTCCGGCACGCTGATCAGCAGCACCGCGTGCAGCGGCGCATCGGCCGCAGCCAGGATACCGGCCAGCGTCTCGGCCTGCGCCAGGGTGCGCGGGTAGCCATCGAGCACGAAGCCCGCCGCGTCGGCCTGCCGCAGGCGCTCGCGAACCACCGCGGCCATGGTGTCGTCGTCCACCAGCCCGCCCGAATCCATGATCGCCTTGACCCGCAGCCCCAAGGGCGTCCCCGACTCGGCCTCCCGCCGCAGCATTTCGCCGGTCGAGATGGAAGGCACCCCGAGCTTTGCGGACAGCATCGCCGCCTGGGTTCCCTTGCCGGCGTTGGGAGGTCCCAGCAGCACCACCCGCATGGGCCGTGCCGGCGAGGGCGCCAGGAACCCGGCCGCCGCCTCCGCGGCAGCCGGCGTGGCCGAGGCTTCAGCCGCGTCGGCCACGGATGCGGCTCCTCTTCATGAAGCCCTCGTAGTTGCGCATCACCAGCTGGCTCTCGACCTGCTGGATGGTGTCCATGGCGACGCCGACGACGATCAGCAGCGAGGTGCCGCCGAAGTAGAAGTTGATCCCCATGCCTTCCTTGAACCAGTCGGGGAAGTATTGGTCGAGCCGCGGCCCGAGCCAGGGAATGCCGGCGATGTGGAACCCGGTGAGCAGGAACTCCGGCAGCAAGCAGACTGCCGCCAGGTAGAGCGAGCCGACCAGCGTGATGCGCGTCAGGATGCGGTCGATGTACTCGGCGGTGCGCTTGCCCGGGCGGATGCCCGGGATGAATCCGCCGTACTTGCGCATATTGTCCGCAACGTCGGACGGGTTGAAGATGATCGAGATGTAGAAGTACGAGAAGAAGACGATCGCGACCGTCTGCAGCAGGTAGTAGATCGGCTGCCCGTACTTGATGTAGTTGGCGGTCTCCTGCACCCACTGCGAGTTGGGCGCCATGCTGGCGAGCACCGTCGGGATGGTGACCACCGACCCGGCGAAGATCACCGGGATGACGCCGCCGGTGTTGACCCGCAACGGCAGGTAGGTGCTCTGGCCGCCGTACACCTTGCGCCCCACCACCCGCTTGGCGTACTGGATGGGGATGCGCCGCTGCGCTCGCTCCATGTAGACGATGAAGGCGACCACCGCCACCATGAAGATCACCAGCGGCACGATCTTCAGCAGGTCCAGGTTGCCGCGCTGCAAGCCGTTGACCGTGTTGACGATGGCCGGCACGAAGCCGACCACGATGCCGGCGAAGATGATCAACGAGATGCCGTTGCCGATGCCGCGCTCGCTGATCTGCTCGCCCAGCCACATGACGAAGGCGGTGCCGGTCGTCAGGGTGATCACGGTCATGGTGACGAAGCCCCAGCCGGCGCGGCCGGCGGGCACCAGCGGCAGGCCTCCCGGCGAGGTCATCTTCTCGAGGTAGAAGGCGATGCCGCTGCCCTGGATGATCGAGATGACGACGGTGCCGTAGCGGGTGTACTGGGTGATCTTCTTGCGCCCCAGCTCGCCTTCCTTGGACAGCTTCTCGAGGTACGGCCACACCACCGTCAGCAGCTGCAGGATGATCGAGGCGGTGATGTAGGGCATGATGCCCAGCGAGAAGATCGCGATCCGCCGCAGGCTGCCGCCGGTGAACGTGTTGATGAAACCCAGGAAGGAGTCGGCCTGTGCGTTCATGAACGCCAGCAGTGCCGCCGGGTCGATGCCCGGCGTCGGGATGGCGCAGCCGATGCGGTATACCGCCAGCAGTCCGAAGGTGAACAGGACCCGCTTGCGCAGCTCAGGAATCGCGAAGATGTTGCGGAAGCTCTCGATCACGCTTGCAGCTCCTCACAGCTGCCGCCCGCCGCCTCGATCTTGGCGCGGGCGGACTTGCTGAAGCGGTGGGCCTTGATCCTGAATGCCCGGCCGACCTCGCCCATCCCCAACACTTTGACCGGCCGGCCCGCACGGGCCAGGCCGCGGGCCACCAGGACTTCGGGCGTGACTTCGTTCGCCGGGGTGGCAGCCGGATCCAGCTTCTCGAGCTGGGAGAGGTTGACCACCGTGTACTCGGTGCGGAAGATGTTGGTGAAGCCGCGCTTCGGCACCCGCCGCACGAGCGGCATCTGTCCGCCCTCGAAGCCCGCCCGGTGGGTATGGCCCGAGCGCGACTTCTGCCCCTTCTCGCCGCGGCCGGCGGTCTTGCCGGTGCCCGACCCCGGCCCGCGTCCCAGCCGCTTGCGGGCGTGTCTGCTCCCCTTGGCCGGCGATAGCTCGTGCAGCTTCATGGCTTCTCCTCGACAATCTCCAGCAGGTACCCGACCTTTGCAATGGCGCCGCGGACCGCCGGCGTGTCGCGGCGCACCACCTCGTCACGGATCCGGCGCAGGCCCAGCCCTCGCAGCACCTCGCGGTGGGGGCGCCGGGTGCCGATCACGCTGCGCACCTGGCGGATCCGGATCGTCTTCTCAACTTCCTGGTTGCTGGCCATCTCGCCTTCTCCTCGCAAGCCCCTGGTTGTGCGTCGCGCTGCTACTCGGACCCCTGGGACGACGACGAACCGGGCAGGGGCTGCTCGCCGCCGGCGCCGCTGGCGGCAGGAGCGGCGGCGGCAGTCGGGCCGGCCGGGGCCGGGCCGCCTGCGGCCGGTTCGGACGCGGCGGCTTCGGGCGCGGCCGCGACGGGCGCGGCCGCTATGGCTGCCGTCTCAGGTGCCGCGGCCGGGGCGCTGGCTGCCGGCCGCGCCCCGCGGGCCCCGGCTCCCCGTCCTCCTGCCCCACCCCGCTCTCGATCGCCGCGCCTGCCTCCCGGCGGTGCCGGCGGCGCCGGCCGGCGCGCCCGCGCGGGGGTGGGCGCCTTCTGCGCATCGCCGGCCCCTTCGAGCGGCGGCAGGCCGCGCAGGCGGCGCACGTCGTCCTCGTGGCGCAGGCTGAGCAGCGCGTGGAACGTCGCCTTCACCACGTTGTGCGGGTTGGTCGAGCCCAGCGACTTGGTCAGGATGTCCTGGATGCCCGCCGTCTCGAGCACCGCCCGCACCGGACCGCCGGCGATGACGCCCGTGCCTTCGGAGGCCGGTTTCAACAGCACCCGGCCGGCGCCGAAGACACCGATCGTCTCGTGCGGGATCGAGGTGCCCTTGATCGGCACCTGCACCATGTTGCGCTTGGCGATCTCGATCCCCTTGCGGATGGCCATGGGGACCTCCTTCGCCTTGCCGGCGCCATACCCGACCCGGCCGTTGCCGTCGCCGATCACCACCAGCGCCGAGAAGGAGAAGTTCTTGCCTCCCTTGACGACCTTGGTGACGCGGTTGATGTGGACGACCTGTTCGAAAAACTCGCTCTCGCGCTCGAATTCCCTGGCCAAGCTCTCTCCTTCGTGCGCCCGCGACGCTCGCCGGCGGCGTCATCCGCCGCCGCTGCGCGCGCCACAGGCCACTAGAATTGCAAACCCTTCTCGCGGGCGGCCTCGGCCAATGCCTTGACGTTGCCGTGGTAGATGTAGCCCCCACGGTCGAAGACCACCCTTTCGATGCCGCGCTCGCGGGCCCGCTCCGCCACCAGCTCGCCCACCAGCTTGGCCGCCTCCTGGCTGGCCGCCGACTTCGAGAGCCGGCTGCGCACCGCCGGATCGGCCGACGCGGCCGCGGCCAAGGTGACCCCGCGCGTGTCGTCGATCACCTGGGCGTAGATGTAACGCAGGCTCTTGTACACCGACAGCCGCGGCCGCTCGCCGGTGCCGTGCACCCGCGTCCGCACCCGCAGGTGGGCGCGCTGGCGGCGCTCCCGCTTCTGCTTCATCCGCTTGCTCACATGGTCGCTCATCGCGCGGCTCCTCGCATGCCCCCGCTATTTACCGCCGGCCTTGCCAACCTTGCGGCGCAGGACCTCGTTGGTGTACTTGATGCCCTTGCCCTTGTAGGGATCGGGCTTGCGCAGCCGCCGGATCTCGGCCGCCACCTGGCCGACCTGCTGGCGGTCGGCGCCGGTCACCGTCACCCGGTTGACCTTGGCCTCGATCTCGATCTTGATCCCCGGCGGGATGGCGAAGATCACCGGATGGGAGTAGCCGAGCGCGAACTGCACGGCGTTGCCCTTGACCTCGGCGCGGTAACCCACGCCGACGATGTCCAGCTGCTTGGTGAAGCCCGCCGACACCCCCTGCACGGCGTTGGCGAGCAGCGCCCGCAGCAAACCGTGCTTGGAGCGCTCCGGACCGCTGTCGCCGCTGCGCGCGACGGTGATCACCCCGGCATCGTCCACCGCCACCGGGAAGCCGTCGAACAGCGGCTGCTCGACCCGCCCCTTGGGCCCCTCGGCGATGAACTGGCCGTCCTTCACCTCGATGCGCGTCCCCTTGGGGACCGCGATCGGCATCTTTCCAATCCGCGACATGGCTCGTCTCCTACCAGAGCTCGCACAGCAGCTCGCCGCCCAGCCGGCGCTCGCGCGCCTGGCGGTCGGTCAGCAATCCCTGCGACGTCGACACGATGCCGACCCCCAGTCCGTTGCGCACCGGCTGGATCTCGCCGGCCCGCCTGTAGACCCGGCGCCCCGGACGGCTGACCCGCGCCAGGTGGTTGATCGCCGGCGTGCCCTCGGGGCTGTAGCGCAGGAAGATGCGGATGACGCCCACCGGCTCGCCCTCCGCCGGCTCGATCTGCCGCAGGTTCTTGATGAAGCCCTCCTCCTTGAGCAGCCGGACGACCTCGAGCTTGAGCTTCGAGCTCGGCACGTCGAGACGGTCGTGCTTCGACAGGTGGGCATTCCGGATCCGGGTCAGCAGATCCGAGATGGGGTCGGTCATGCTCATCAGTTCTCTCCTAGCATCTCGGGCTGGCGTTCCGTTCGTAGGGGGAGGCGGGCAGGCGGCTACCAGCTTGCCTTGATCACCCCGGGAAGGTACCCCTGCAACGCCAGGTCCCGGAGATGGATGCGGCAGAGCCCGAACTTGCGGTAGTAACCGCGCGGGCGGCCGCAGATTCTACACCGGTTCCGGTGCCTGACCTCGAACTTGGGCTTCCTGTTGTTCTTGGCGACTTTTGCGGTGGTGGCCACGAGAGTGTCTCCTTGCGTCCGGCTAGCGTCCTGCGTCGGGGCGGGCGAACGGCATGCCCAGCTCGCGCAGCAGATAAAGGGCCCGCTCGTCGTTGCCGGCGGTGGTGACGATGGTGATGTTCATCCCCTTCGGACGCTCGACCTTGTTGTAGTCGATCTCGAGGAAGATCAGGTGGTCGCGGATGCCCATCGTGTAGTTGCCGCGGCCGTCGAAGCTCTTCGGCGACACGCCGCGGAAGTCGCGGACGCGCGGCAGCGCCACCGAGATGAAGCGGTCCAGGAAGTCCCACATCCGCGCGCCGCGCAGGGTGACGCGGCAGCCGATGGGCATGCCGGCGCGCAGCTTGAAAGCGGCGATCGACTTCTGGGCGCGGGTCACGGTCGGGTGCTGGCCGGCCAGCGCCCCCATCTCCTCGACCGCGTCGTCGAGGATCTTGATGTTCTGGATCGCCTCGCCCATGCCCATGTTGAGCGAGATCCGCTCGAGGCGCGGCACCGCCATCGTGTTCTCGATGCCGAACTCCCGCTTGAGCTTGGGCACCACGTCCTCGAGGTAACGGCGCCTGAGGCGCGGCACGTAGGGCTGGCGCTGGGCGCCCGCCGGAGTCGCCGCCGCCGCGGCGCCGCCCTCGGCCGTCGCCGCCGCGGCGCCCTTCTTGCCTGCCGCACCCTTGCCCGCCGGCGCGGACGTCGATTTCGCGGCCTTGCCCTTGCCGCCGCCGGCCGCCTGGTTCCCGGGGTTCGATTCGCTGTTCTTCGCCATGCTGTCGGTCCTCGCGCCTTGCCTGATCGCTAGCTGAAGTTGGCGCCGCAGCGCTTGCAAACGCGCACGCCGCGCCCGTCTTCCAGGCGCTTGCGCCCGATCCGCGACGGCTCGCCGCACTCCGGGCAGATCACCTTGAGATTGGACACCTGGACCGGCGCCTCGCGCTCGAGGATGCCGCCCTGGATGCCTTTCTGGGGATTCGGCTTGGTGTGCCGCTTGATCATGTTGACGTGCTCGACGATCGCCCTGCCGCTGCCGGACAGCACGCGCAGCACGCGGCCGCGGGCGCCCCGGTTCTTGCCGGCGGTGACGAGCACCTGGTCGTTCTTCCGCACCTTGAGCTTCTCCATGTCTCGCTCCCTTGCTCTCTCGCTGCCGCCTCGCGCCTCAGATGACTTCCGGCGCCAGCGACACGATCTTCATGAAACGCCGCTCTCGCAGCTCGCGCGCCACCGGGCCGAAGACGCGGGTGCCGATCGGCTCGCCGGCATCGTTGACCAGCACCGCCGAGTTGGTGTCGAAGCGGATGTAGCTGCCGTCCTTGCGCCGCTGCTCCTTGACCGTGCGCACGATCACCGCCTTGACCACCTGGCCCTTCTTGACGGTGCCGTCGGGCGCCGCCTCCTTGACCGAGGCGGTGATGACGTCGCCCAGCCGCCCGTACTGGCCGGCCGAGCCGCCGCGCAGGTGGATGCAGGCGATCTTCTTCGCCCCCGAGTTGTCTGCCACGTCGAGCAGTGTTCCCATCTGGATCATGGTCTCAATTCCCCGGCCCTACTCGGCCCGCTTCAGGATCTCCCGCACCCGCCATCGCTTGCTCCGGGACAGGGGCCGGCTGGAGACGATCTCCACCAGGTCGCCCACCGCGCAACGGTTCTCCGCGTCGTGGGCGGCGAACTTGCTGGTCTTCTTCATGTAGCGGTGATACAGGCGGTGGGTGGTGGTGTTCTCGACGGTGACGATCACCGTCTTCTCCATCTTGTTGCTCACCACCTTGCCCACCTTCACCTGCACGCGGCGCGGCGCCGCCGATGCCGCCACCGTGGCGGGACCCGCCGCGGCCGCAACCGGCGCCGCCGCCTTTGCTACATCAGCGGCCTGCGGTTCACCGCCCGCGGCCTGCTCCTTCGTCTCCCTCGTACGAGCCATGGCCTCTCCTATCCTTGCTTCTCACGCAGCACGGTCAGCACCCGCGCCAGGTCCTTGCGCACCTCGCGCACCCGCGACGGCTTCTCGAGCTGGCCGGTCACCTTCTGCAACCGCAGGGCGAACAGCTGCTCGCACAGGTCGCGCTCCTTGTCCCGCAGGTCCTCGACCGTTTGCTCACGCATCTGCGACGCTTTCATCGGCTCACCTCGGCTCGTGATGACGGGTGATGAACTTGGTCTTGATCGACAGCTTGTGCGAGGCCAGGCGCATCGCCTGCTCCGCCACGTCGGCCGGCACCCCTTCGAGCTCGTACAGGATGCGCGCCGGCTTCACCACGGCCACCCACTCCTCGGGGTTGCCCTTGCCCTTGCCCATGCGGGTCTCGAGCGGCTTCTTGGTGATCGGCTTGTCGGGGAACACCCGGATCCACACCTTGCCGCCGCGCTTGACGTGGCGGGTGATGGCGATACGGGCAGCCTCGATCTGGCGCGCCGTCACCCAGCCGGCCTCCAGCGCCTGCAGGCCGTAGTCGCCGAAGGACATGTAGGTGCCGCCCTTCGACATACCCTTGCGCCGCCCGCGCTGCTGCTTCCTGAACTTGACCTTCTTCGGCATCAACATGATCGTTCACTCCGTGATTCCATTATCGGCTCAGGCGCTCTGATCCGACAGTCGCGCTCAAGCGCTCGCTCTCCTGCTCTTCTCCTTCAGCAGGTCGCCCTTGTACACCCATACCTTGACGCCGATCACGCCGTAGGTGGTGCGCGCCTCGCCCAGGCCGTAGTCGATGTCGGCCTTCAGCGTGTGCAGCGGCAGCCGCCCTTCCTGGTACCACTCGGAGCGCGCGATCTCGGCGCCGCCCAGCCGGCCGGACACCATGATCTTGACCCCCTTGGCGCCGAAGCGGAAGGCCGATTCCATCGCCTTCTTCATCGCGCGGCGGAAGGAGACGCGGCGCACCAGCTGGCCGGCAATCGACTCCGCCACCAGCTGGGCGTCGAGCTCGGGACGCTGGATCTCCTGGATGTTGATGTGCACCTCGCGGCCCATCTCCTTCTGCAGGTCGTCGCGCAGCTTGTCCACCTCGGCCCCGCGGCGGCCGATGATGATGCCGGGCCGCGAGGTGTAGATGGTCACCCGCAGCTTGTCGGCGGCGCGCTCGATGTCCACCTCGGAGACGCCGGCGTGCTGCAGCCGCTCCTTGAGCTTGCGGCGGAGCTTCAGGTCTTCGTGCAGCGTGTCGGCGTAGTGGCTGTCGCCGTACCAGCGCGAGTGCCAGGTCTTGTTGTAGACCAGCCGGAACCCGTAGGGGTGTGTTTTCTGACCCACGATTCGATTACCTCTCTGGCTCGGGGCCCTTGCGGGTGTCGAGCTTGATCGTGATGTGGCTCTGCCGCTTGAGCACCCGGAACGCCCGGCCCATCGGCGCCGGCCGGATGCGCTTCGCCATCGGCCCGCCGTCCACGAAGATCTCCTTGACGTAGAGCCGGTCGACGTCGACGTGGTCCTCGCGGTGCTCGGCGTTGGCGATCGCCGACTTCAGGCATTTCTGGACGTGACGCGCCGCCGCCTTGTGGGTGACCCCCAGCAGGTTCACCGCTTCCTGAACCGCCTTGCCGCGGATCAGGTCGGCCACCAGGCGCATCTTCTGCGCCGAGCCATGCACGTAACGAAGTCGCGCTGTGACTTCCATGGTCGTCAACCCTCCGGTCACCGGGGGCGGGCCCCCTTCTCGACCTTCTTGCCGCTGTGGCCCCGGAAGGTGCGGGTCATGGCGAACTCGCCCAGCTTGTGGCCGACCATGTTCTCGGTGATGTACACCGGGATGAACTTGGCGCCGTTGTGCACGGCGATGGTCAGGTTCACCATCTCCGGGATCACCGTGGAGCGGCGAGACCAGGTCTTGATCACCCGGTTGTCGCCACGCGAACGGGCGGTCTCCACCTTGTTCGCCAGGTGGCCGTCGACGAATGCGCCCTTGTGGACTGAACGCGGCATGGTTTGCCTCGCCTCCTATTTCTGATTCCGGCGGCGGACGATCATCTGGTCCGTGCGCTTGTTGTTACGGGTCTTGTAGCCCTTGGTCGGCACGCCCCATGGGGTCGTCGGATGGCGGCCGCCCGAGGTGCGCCCCTCGCCGCCACCCATCGGGTGATCGACCGGGTTCATCGACACGCCGCGGTTGTGCGGGCGCCGGCCCAGCCAGCGCTTGCGCCCGGCCTTGCCGAAGGAGATGTTCTCGTGCTCCAGGTTGCCGACCTGCCCGACGGTGGCGTAGCACTCGACGTGCACCCGCCGCACCTCGCCCGAAGGCAGCTTGACCTGCGCCCAACCGCCGTCGCGTGCCATCAGCTGCGCGCCGGCGCCGGCGCTGCGCACCATCTGCCCGCCCTTGCCGAGCTTGAGCTCGATGTTGTGGATGACGGTGCCGAGCGGGATGAGGCGCAGCGGCAGCGAGTTGCCGACGTTGACCTCGGCCTTCTCGCCCGACATCACCGAGGCGCCCACCTCGAGGCCGTTGGGCCACAGGATGTAGCGCTTGTCGCCGTCGGCGTAGTGCAGCAGCGCGATGCGCGCCGAGCGGTTGGGGTCGTACTCGATGGTGGCGACCCGCGCCGGGATGCCGTGCTTGTCGCGCCGGAAATCGATGACCCGGTAGCGCCGCTTGTGCCCGCCGCCGCGCCACCACGAGGTCAGCTCGCCGCGGTTGTTGCGCCCGCCGCTGCTGCTCTTGCCCTCGGTGAGCGGCTTGTGCGGCCTCTCGACGGTGATCTCGTCCCCGGTGAGATAGGTCTGGAAACGGCTTGCCGCGTTGGTCGGCTTTCTCTGTTTGATCGCCATCGTCTTACATCCCCTCGAAGAACTCGATCGGCTTCTCGCCTGCCGCGAGCCTGACGTAAGCCTTCTTCCAGTCGGGGCGCCGGCCGCTGAACTTCCCCTGGCGGCGGGTCTTGCCGTGGCAGTTGGCGATGCGCACCTCGGCCACCTTGACCTTGAACTGCGCCTGCACGGCGCGCAGCACCTCGATCTTGTTGGCGTCGCGGTGCACCTCGAAAGCGATGATGTTGCCGGTCTCGCGCTGCACCGCCGACTTCTCGGTGATCAGCGGCCGCCGGATCACGTCCTGGTTTCTCATTTCGCCAGCACCTCCACCAGCCGGTTGAGCGCCATCTCGCTGAGCACCAGGAAGGGCCGGTCCACCACGTCGTAGACGTTGACCGCCATCGCGTCCACCGTCTTCACGGCGCGGTTGTTGCGGGCCGCCAGCTCCAGGTTGTGGTTGTCGTGGGTGTCGACCAGGAGCGCCTTGCCGTCGATGCCGATGCCGTGCAGGCGAGCGATCAGCTCGCGCGTCCGGTGGCTGCCCAGGTCCAGGTTCTCGAGCACCACGATGCGTTCCTCGGCGATCTTGCGCGACAGCGCCGATTTGAGGGCATTCTTCTTCTCGCGCACCGACAGGCTCTTCGCGTAGCTGCGCGGCACCGGGCCCCAGACGATGCCGCCATGGCGCCATTTCGGGTTGCGGATGTCGCCGGTGCGCGCCCGGCCGGTGCCCTTCTGCCGCCACAGCTTCTTGCCCGAGCCCGACACCTCGGCGCGGGTCTTGGTCTTGTGCGTGCCGCGGCGGCGGCCGGCCAGGTACGCCTGCACCGCCTCGTGGATCAGGTGCTCGTTGTAGGGATAGCCGAAGATCGTCTCCGGCAGCTCGATCTCGCGCAGCTGCCGGTTGTCGAAGTTCTTAACTGAAATCTTCATTCCCGCTCCTCTGCCGGTGACCCCAAGCCCGGCCTCAGCCGCGCTTCGCCCGCTTGATCGCCACGTACGCGTGGCGCGCACCCGGCACCGCGCCGCGCAGGTAGATCAGGTTCTGCTCCGCGTCCACCTTGATCACCTGCAGGTTCTTGACCGTGATCCGTTCGCCGCCCATGCGGCCGCCGGCCCGCATACCCGGGAACACGCGCGACGGGAAGGCCGACGCGCCGATCGAGCCGGGCGCGCGGTGGAACATCGAGCCGTGGGTGGCGCGGCCGCCGGCGAAGCCGTGGCGCTTGACGACACCCTGGAAGCCCTTGCCCTTGCTGGTCGCGACCACGTCCACGTACTGCTTCTCCTCGAAGATGGTGGCCTTGACCTCGTCGCCCGGCTTGACCTCTTCGCCGTCGGAAAGACGGAACTCCATCAGCCGCGCCAGCGCCGCCACCCCGGCCTTGCCGAAGTGCCCCAGCCGCGGCTTGGTCACCCTCTTCGGCGGGCGGTCCTCGACCAGGCCGAGTTGCACGGCCTCGTAGCCGTCGATGGCCCGGGTCTTGCGCTGCACCACCAGGCAGGGGCCGGCCTTGACCACGGTCACCGGCACCACCGAGCCGTCCTCGGCGTAGATCTGCGTCATCCCCAGCTTGCGTCCCAGCATGCCTTCCATCGCCGTATCCCTCGAAGTTCGCAACGTCAACCTGAGTCAGGGGACCGCGCCGCCCGCCGCTATTTCCCGAAAGCCTTGATCTCGACGTCGACGCCGGCCGGCAGCTCCAGCTTCATCAACGCGTCGACCGTCTGGCTGGTGGGCTCGAAAATGTCGAGCAGCCGCTTGTGCGTCCGGATCTCGAACTGCTCGCGCGACTTCTTGTCGACGTGCGGCGAGCGGTTGACCGTGTAGCGCGAAATGTGCGTCGGCAGCGGTATCGGACCCACCACCCGCGCGCCGGTGCGGCGCGCCGTGTCCAGGATCTCGTGCGTCGACGTATCCAGGATGCGATAGTCGAACGCCTTCAGGCGGATGCGTATCTTCTCGTTGACCATAATCCTAGTCTCCACTCCTACGGAGATGCTCGGCACTGCTATTCACCGACCGAGCACTACTCAAAGCATCCATCGGATCTCCCCCGCATCCCCTCGTTCCCCTTCCCACCCTCCGGGGGGAAGGGGACGCCCCCGCCCCTTCGCTTCGGCGACCTTCATCTCAGGTCATTTCACGATGTCGGTGACGGTGCCGGCGCCGACGGTGCGGCCACCCTCGCGGATGGCGAAGCGCACGCCCTTCTCCATCGCGATCGGCGCGATCAGCTCCACCTCGAGGTTGACGTTGTCGCCAGGCATCACCATCTCCGTCCCCTCCGGCAGCTGCGCCACACCCGTCACGTCCGTCGTCCGGAAGTAGAACTGCGGCCGGTAACCGTTGAAAAACGGCGTGTGCCGCCCGCCTTCCTCCTTGGTCAGCACGTACACCTCGCCCTTGAACCGCGTGTGCGGCGTGATCGACCCCGGCTTCGCCAGCACCTGGCCGCGCTCCACCTCGTCCTTCTTCGTCCCCCGCAGCAGCACCCCGATGTTGTCCCCGGCCTGGCCCTGGTCGAGCAGCTTCTTGAACATCTCGACCCCGGTCACGATCGTCTTGGCCGTCGGACGGA
>Ga0307479_10000066_pt1 | contig 113730 bp, 83 predicted proteins | sample atmos_gasesECM4C_FD_203743 | JGI IMG/M metagenome (GOLD analysis project Ga0307479, IMG submission 203743) | Hardwood forest soil microbial communities from Morgan-Monroe State Forest, Indiana, United States - atmos_gasesECM4C_515 | ecosystem: Environmental > Terrestrial > Soil > Temperate... | reverse complement strand
AGCGGGAGACTTCATGTTCTGGCCGACCGGCAAACACCGTTTCGGCTGGTTCCTCGAACCAGCTTACGACTACAGTTTTGCAGGAGGCCACCAGCAATCCATCGGTATGAGCGTTGGTCTCCTCATCGGAATTCCGTGATTCCGATCACCTTCCCACTCTGGAACGAATTCACCAGGTCCTCCGAGAAGAGGGCTGCGATGCGGAAGTCAAAGAGGTGCTGGTGCCAGACGTGGAGACAGCTCACAACGTGCGATTTTTGGGCTCACCTACAGTTCGTGTTAACGGCCTCGACATCGAGCCGAAAGCGGAGGAACGAAAGGACTTCGGGTTGATGTGCCGCAGATACTCAAGCGTAATACCTTCCCACGAATTGATTCGGGAAGCAGTCCGGTCCGCATCGGTTGGGGGCACCCCACAGTGAACCAGATCCGGGTTGTGATCGACTCATCTCCCAGCGCGATGCACAATAATCGCTGTCCGCTGTTCACGAACCTTGGCAGAATGATCGACTTCAATGGCGATATAGGTGTCTCAAATGGAAGAAAATCAGGCGACAGGTAAATCCGATTCTAGGAGCACCGTGGTTGCGAGTCTGGCTGCGCTCGGCAGCGTCATTGTGGCGTCAAGCTGCTGCCTACCGCTGCTGCCTTTTCTCTTCGCTGCCGGAGCAGCGGGCACATCCGCCTTTGTCGTCCGGTTGCGACCGTATCTGCTTGTTCTATCCGTGTTGCTGATTGCCTTTGGGTTTTACAGATCGTGGCGGGCGAAGCAATGCAATTGCAAGCCCAGCTGGATCAGCACTTTTCTCTTGTGGTTTTCGGCGATTGTGGTCGTTGCATTCATCTTCTTCCCACAGGTGATCGCCAATTTGGTGGCCGATCTTTTGGCAGGCAAATCATGAATCGAAATCGAATGCTTCTTGTTGCGGCGCTTCTGACAGTGTTTGGGGCTGTGTATTACTTTTACGGCGGACATTCGACACCGAAGCAACAGCCTCCTCTGGCCAGTTTTTCTTCAGGCGACCTTACGCCGCTGAAAACTGCATTCAACCCTTCTGCGTCCTCTATCCGCGTTGTCGTTATGCTGTCGCCCACTTGAGCCGTTGGTCTGCAGGGGGCCTCTGCAAACGGACAATTGCTGCGGGAAATCAATAACCAGAACGTACGGGTTTTGCGATCTGGGAGCCGGTGCTGCCTACGGATTTTGCTGCGCCATCGACCGCTGCCCTCGCGCGCATTCCTGATGTACGAGCGGTACAGTATTGGGATAGGAGTCGAGCGTTGTCTCACTTGCTCGGAGAGCGGAACCGCTCAACGGTCGTATGGGACTACATCGCGGTATATCAGCCAGAAACACTGTGGCAAGATGTTCCTCCCAAGCCGATTTATTCTGACGGTCCCGTCCGTGACGTGATTGGCGGAGCGAAAGATGCCATTCAGCGCTTGCTGCCAAGTGGTAGCTCGCTTCGGTGATTTCTTTGCGCGAGGGTGCAAATTCTGAAGCGCATCGCGGAGATCGATGAGTTTAAGAGCAGCTGGAAGGCGACGCAGACTCTCTGCCAGAGCCGCTCACCGGTCTCAAGCGGGTCGTCCACAATCGAGAGCACAACCCACCGTGCGGTCAGTGCGAAACCAAGACATCAGCGGTTTGAGCTGGCAGGTTTGGAATGAGCCACTGAAACAGGAAAGTCGCGGCTAAGGCTCCCGTCAGTTGCGCACGATGAATAGAGGAATTCAGCAGGTAGAAATATGGTCGGCCTCTAGGTTGGAGGACACAATATCGACAAGCGAGTTCAGTCTTTGCCGCAACCGCCAACGTCCAAACCGAAAGTAGCGACGAAATCCGGGTTGCTTCTCGGAGCATGTTAAGACGACGTTTGGGTCTTCAGAGGAGAAACGAAGCAGATCAACTGCTGCCCAATCGACAAAACTCCGGATAAATCGTAAGCACCGTCGCTTTCTTACGAATAAATTATGATTTGTTTATTCGAACTTTATACATTTTGTTCGTTAATGGTTTGGGTTGCGTGATTTGAGCAACGCTTCGAGTTGGGAATCCGTACAGAGGCTTGACATGTTCGCGAAAATGGCAATGACGTTTCTTTGCATGACGGGCATTGCATTTTACGTACGGTTCTTGGTGGCTCTTTGGAAGGAGAGGACGCCTCGGTCGAGCGGTTATTGGGTGCGTCTGAGACTCGGCTCCGGCGAACCCACGCTGACTGAACTGCCGAAGCAGAGAAAACCAGCGAGGCGTGCTGCGTAAGAACGGATTGGAATAGTGCATGCATGGAGGTCAGTATGCTGACACGAAGGCACTTCGTACGGGTCATCGTGCCCATTGCAGCGCTGGTCGCTATCTGGGCCATACTAGGAACCGCGGTCGCACAAAGGGCAGCTGTTCCGAAGGCGCAGGATAAGCTGGCATTGGGAGAACCCGAGGTCACGCAGTTGCTACTCCTTATGGATACCGACAAGAGCGGCAAAATCTCCAAGGAAGAGTGGATGAAGTTTATGGAAGCGGAGTTCGACAGACTGGATAAGGACAAGAAAGGGCTGTTGGACGCGAAGGAACTGGCTCAATCGAAGTTGCGTGTAAGCCATCCCGTAAGTGTGGGCAAGTAAATACTGTGTGCTACTTTGCTTGCTAGGACAGTGCGGGCATGTCCGCACGGCCAATCAAGGAATGCACTAGACACTATCATCATGCGGGAGATCTGATCCGACTCTGGAGGAAACACCAATGAAATCGATTGCTCGGTTCGTTACAGCAGTAGTCGCACTTATGTTCGCGGTCGCCACCCTGTGTCCCGCCCAGGACGTCAAGCCGACCGACCTGGGCAAGGGGGCGGCGTTCAATGGCAAGAAGATCGACATGAAGGACAAGGGAGAGGTCGCTTACCTCCTGTCTTTCACGGCGGGGAAAGAGTTCGAGGCCACCACTGACGGCTCGAAGAATACCGACGTTCACCTTTTCGTCTACGACTCCTCCGGGGCGAAAGTCGCTAAGGACGACTCGCCCGGACCGAAGTGTTCGGTTAAGGTCACGCCGGAGAAGGACGGACAGTACAAGTTCGTCATCAAGAACGCCGGCGGGACCAACACGGTGACCTTCAATGTAAAGGTCGCCAAGTGATGACGTGCCGCTTGTCAAAATAACACTAGGATTCGGGCCAATTGGCTCTCGAAAAGCTGCGGACTATCATCACAACGGCGATCGCTATTAAGACCTCGGAAATCGCACTGGTCAACTCGCTTTGCGAATCGAATTCTAGGATCGCAACGAATAAGTGTCGTGCGAATTGTTGAGCGTTGACGGGACCGCAAGCTACGAGAAGAAGCCTAAACGATTTAGTTGGCGAAACGGCGAAACGGAATGCTCACGAACCGCCAAGTGGTTACGCTTTTCAGGCACGCTACAATACCGTCTCTTGGAACTCTGCTCACGGAAATGCTTCTAATAACGAGGGAGGGCAATGCCCGAGTCCATTGACTGGCCGCCGACCCATCCGCGGACGCACCCGCCGCGGCGTCGCCGCCGCTTCCTTCTCATTCTCGCCGTCGTTGCGGGCATCTTCTTCGGCGGTCGGACCGCGTTGTCGTATTACGTGGACGTGCTCTGGTTCAGGTCGCTCGGCTACGGGGACGTGTTCTGGAAAACACTGAGTCTTCAGTGGGGAGTGTTCGCCGCTTTTGCAGCGGCCACGTTTCTCATTCTGTACGGGTCGTTTGTAACCCTGAAGCGGGCACATCTCTCCGATTTGCCGACCGGTCACACGATTCTTATTGGCGGACGACCCGTGAAGCTGCCGGTTGAGCCTGTCCTGCGCCTCTTCGCGCTCGGCGTGTCGCTCGCCATTGCCGCTGCAACCGGCGCCGGCATGATGGGGGAGTGGCCGACGCTCGCGCTCTTTTGGTATGTACCCCGCGCAACTGGCAGCGTCGTAGATCCGATCTTTGGCAAGCCACTGAATTTCTTTCTGTTCACCCTGCCCGCCTGGCAGCTCATCCTTGGCTGGCTGCTTACGCTGGCTGTGATTATCTGTATACTCGCGGTTTTCTTCATCCTCATCGCGGGCGGAGCCCGTGCCCTCGCGGGGAGTCTCAGCCGCCACGTCACGTTACCTTGGCGCGGACTGTCGATCACGTTTGCTTTTCTGTTGCTGATCCTCGCGATGCGTGTGTACATCGGCCGGTTCGAGCGATTGTTCGACGATCATACGATCTTCGGGGGTGTGACCTATACAGATGCGCATATCACGATCACCGGGATGCTCGTAGTCTGCGCAGCGCTCGCTCTTGGCGCGGTGGTTACAGCCGTCAATGCCGTGCGAGTTCCACGCGGACGCTGGCTGGTCGCGGCAATCCTTCCGGCTGCAATCTGTTATGTCGCGGTCCAAGGGATCGGATGGTACGTCAATAGTTTTGTCGTCAAACCGAACGAACTGAACCGCGAGAAGCCTTACATCGTCTACAACACCGATCTGACGCGGCAGGCCTACGGATTGAACCAAGTCACGCAGCGCGAATTTCCCGCGGAGACGACCGTTGACGCGGCCGACCCGGCGAACAATCAGGCTACGCTTCAGAACGTCCGCCTGTGGGACTGGCATGCTCTGCAGGACACGCTGCGCCAGATTCAGGAAATCCGCACCTACTACGACTTCCCCGACATCGACATTGATCGCTACGAAATCGACGGTACGACTCGCGAGGTGATGCTCGCGCCCCGCGAGTTGAACGTGGATAAGCTTCCGGAGAGCAGCCGGAACTGGATTAACGAGAAGCTTATCTACACTCACGGCTACGGCATCACCATGAACCCGGTCAATGGGTTCACTGCGGAAGGACTACCCACGCTGATTTTGAGTAATATGCCGGTCCTGAGCACGGTGCGTAGTTTAGCCGTGAAACGTCCGGAGATCTATTTCGGCGAGTTGACCAATACTGACGTCTACGTGGAGACCCGTCAGCAGGAATTCAACTACCCGCAGGGGGCCACGAACAATCTCACTTCCTATGAAGGCAACGGCGGCATTCTTCTCGGCGGTTTCTCCCGCCGCATGATCATCGCGCTCGATCAAAGCGATCTAGCGAAGCTGCCGTTCAGCGATGACGTGAACAAAGATAGCCGGCTGCTGATGCGCCGCAACATACGCGATCGCGTATCTGCGTTAGCGCCGTTCCTGACCTACGATCCGGATGCGTACATCGTGCTCGACGACGATGGCCACCTGTCATGGATCATGGATGCCTTCACGGTTTCTGATAGCTATCCGTACTCGACCCATTATCGTCTCGACAACAATTCCATCAACTACATGCGCAACAGCGTCAAGGTGGTCGTCGACGCCTACGACGGTACAACCACGTTCTATGTGTTCGATCCGGATGATCCGATCATCGCAGGCTATCGCCGCATCTTTCCGAGTCTGTTCAAGGATGCGGCGATGATGCCGCCGGGACTCCGCAAACACGTGCGTTACCCCGAGTTGTTGCTCAAGTTGCAGGCGGAAGTTTACGGCCTGTATCACATGACGGACCCATCAGCGTTCTACAATCGTGAGGATCTGTGGACCGTCGCCACCGAAGTTGGCATGAGCGAGGCCGGTCAGCAAGTAACGCAGGCGATGCAGCCGAACTTTGTGCTGATGAAACTGCCGGGTGAAACCGGCGAGGAATTCGTGGAGATTCTGCCCTTCACGCCGGCCAACCGGAATAATCTGATTGGCTGGATTGCCGGCCGCAGCGACGGCGCACAATACGGTACGTCGGTGGTCTACAACTTTCCCAAGACAAAGCTGGTCGATGGACCGCTGCAGATCGAAGCGCGAATTGATCAGAATGCGCAGCTTTCCGGACAATTGACGCTGTGGAATCAGCAAGGTTCGCACGTGCGACGCGGGGCATTGCTGGTGATTCCAACCGGACGCGCACTCTTGTATGCGGAGCCGATTTACCTGCAGGCGGAGCGGAGTCCGATGCCGGAGTTGCGTCTGGTCGTGCTCGCGCTGCAAGATCGGCTGGCGTATGGACCAACCTTCGAGTCGGCGATGTCGGCTCTTTTTGGCGGAGGAGTGTCGTCGCTGACTGCCGCCACAGCGTCGGTGGAACCGGCGCGAGGCGCATCAGCATCCCCCGGATTGCCCCAGCCCGCGGCGGATCTCAACGCGCTCATCGCCGAAGCAGCCAAAGACCTTGCCGACTACCAGCGCCTGACAGCGGAAGGCAAACTCGGCGAGGCAGGACAGAAGCTTGAAGAATTGAAGCGCGCACTCGATAAGCTGAACACACGTAAGAAATAGTCTCGCTGTGGTGCTGCGCTCTTGGCTCTTGGAATTTTGTGACAGTCTCGGTCAGGCTGCTCTAAGTAGGACTGGTGGATTTCTTTAGCGCAATTCAATACGTGTTATTTGTGGTCATCGTCACCGCCCTGGTGAAGCCTCTTGGCGGGTACATGGAAAGGGTCTTTTCCAGGAAGCCGACTGCGTTTGATCGTTTTTGTCTTCCTGTTGAGCGGGTTATTTATCGCGTTACCTCAGTTGATTCTGATGCGGAGATGACCGGCAACGAGTATGCGACGTGCTTTGTACTCTTCGGCATTATCGGCACGCTCCTGTTGTATGCCATTCTCAGAATGCAGCATTTTCTCCCCTGGTTCTTTCCGCAATACCACACAACGCGATTGTCCCCGGACTTGGCTCTGAACACCGCGATCAGCTTCTCGACGACCACGACCTGGCAGGCCTATGCCGGGGAGAACACGATGAGCTACTTCAGCCAGACGGTAGGACTCTGCGCGCAGAATTTCTTGGCTGGTGCAGCCGGGCTAGCCGTGGGTATTGCCTTCATCCGTGGACTCGCCAGACAACTCTCCGACACGCTCGGCAATTTCTGGGTTGATCTCACCCGTGCCCTGCTGTGGATCCTATTGCCGGGAGCGCTGGTCGGCGCCTTGTTGCTGGTCGGACAGGGCGTCCCGATGAACTTTCGTCCCTATACTGTCGCAACTACCGTCGAAGGTACGAAGCAAGTCATACCGCAAGGTCCGGTGGCCGCAGTGGAGATCATCAAGAATCTCGGCACAAACGGCGGCGGCTTCTTTAACGCCAATGGCGCTCACCCCTATGAGAACCCTACGCCACTTTCGAACTTTCTCGAAATGCTGGCGATCGTACTCCTTCCTGCGGCATTCACTAACACCTTCGGCAGGATGGTGGGCCAGCCTCGGCAGGGATGGCTTTTCTACGGCGTGATGCTGCTTCTGTTCGTCTGCGGATTGGTCCTCGTACATCACTATGAACAACGAGGGCTTCGCGATATCAAGAACGTGGATTCCCGACATGTTAGTCGCCTCCAGTCTGGCGGGAATATGGAAGGCAAGGAGGTCCGCTTCGGCATCGGCGGTTCGACTCTCGCGGCGGTTGTTACATCCAATACGGCCACGGGATCAAACAACTCGATGGACGACAGCTACACCTCGCTCGGCGGCATGGTGTTACTGACGAACATGCTGCTCGGAGAGCTCGTATTCGGAGGTCTGGGAACTGGCATTTACAGCATGGTCATGGCCGCTGCAATCGCCGTGTTTCTCGCCGGACTGATGGTTGGGCGCACGCCCGAATACCTGGGGAAGAAGATAGGGCCTGCGGAAAACAAAATGATCATGCTCTACGCTCTGGCCGCGCCGCTGGTCATCCTTCCGCTCACCGCGATTGCCGTGAGCAGCAGGGCGGGCCTTTCCGGGTTGACGGTCAACGGCGGACCGCATGGTTTCACGGGGATTCTCTTCGCCTACACTTCCTGCTTCGCCAACAATGGCCAAAGCTTTGCTGGTCTCAGTGCGAACACTCCGTTTTACAACCTCACCACAGCGTCGGCGGTGATGGTGGGTAGATTTGGCTTGGCGATTCCCGCATTGGCGTTCGCAAGTCTATTTGCTCGTCAAAGAAATACACCCTCTTCGTCCGGGACTCTACCGACCCATTCTTTGGTGTTCGGGGTCCTACTCACGACTTGTTTGATAGTAATGGTAGCCCTGAGCTATCTTCCTGCCTTGGCCCTTGGCCCTGTACTGGAACGATTGCTTCTCGGCAGATAGAGAGTTGGAATTCATATCGTATGCTCGCCCCGCGCCCTACCAAGCTCCGCTCGCAACGCGACATTAACCTGTGGCGGATCCCGCTGCAGCTCTCGCTCGCCGCGGTCGCGCTGTTCGCGACCACGCTGATTCCGGACATCCTCGACAAATATGGCGTCATTCACATCCCCTCGTGGCTGACGATGGGAAGCATCGACGACGCGCGCGCGATTCTGTCGGCCATGATGGGCGCGGTCGCGACTGTGCTGGCGCTGATTTTCTCGGTCGCGCTGCTCGTGCTGTCGATGGTCTCGACGCTGTTTGGTCCGCGCCTGCTCTACCGGTTCCTACAGGACTGGGTTACCCAAGTCACGATCGGCATGTTCATGGGCACGTTCGTGTACATCTGCCTCGTCTTCCTCGTCACGCATCAGGATCCGCATTCCTCCTTCATCCCGCAGATCTCGTTGATCATGGCCTGGGTGCTCGTCGTACTCAGCTTCGGGTTCCTCGTGTACTACAGCCATCGGGTTGCGAAATCGATTCAGAACCCCGACATGATCGGCGCGATCGTCGATGATTTGTACGTAGCAGCCGGCAGAGCGCACATGTCCGGCCCTGGCGAGGGCACCGGCGCGCCGCCCGACGACGCCGCAATTCTGCGACAGGCTGAAACCGGCGCGGTCGTGTCGTGCCCGAAGAGCGGATATCTGCAGCACGTCGATCACGGTTCGCTGGTCGTAGCCGCGCGCGCGGCGGACGCGCTGATCGTGCTGAGGTTCCGTCCAGGCCAGTTCGTGCTCCGCGGCGAGCCGCTCGCAGCAATCGTTCCAGCGGAAAAGGTTGGCACGCTCGAAGCCGCAATTGATCGCGGAATTCACATCGGCCGTCACCGCACACTCACCCAAGATAGCGAGTTTGGGATCGCGCAGGTCGTCGAGATCGCGATCCGCGCGCTGTCTCCCGCAGTCAACGATACGTTCACTGGCGTTGCGTGCGTCGACTGGCTCGCCGACGCACTGCTCACGCTGGCCGAGCGACCCCCGCTCGAAGGGAACTGGTACGACACCGGCAGCCGACTCCGGGTGTGGATGCCGCCGGTGCGGCTGGAGCGCCTCGCCAAGCTCGCGTTCGATCAGATCCGCCAGGCCTCGTCGACGACGCCCGCCGTATTGGTCCGCCAACTCGAAGCGATTCGTCGGCTGGCACCGCGGCTTCCGGCCGCTTGCCGTCAAGCTCTGTCGGACGAGGCGGACGCGATCCAGGAAACCGCGAGTGCTCTGGTCGCGCTTGATCGCCGCGACCTCGATGCGGCGTGGCACCGGGCACACACTGCGCTCGAACCGCTGCCCCGGTCCGCGACGCCGAACAGGAGCACGTCCGCATAAGCCCCAGTCTCTGACGACCTGGAATCACGACCATTCCTTGACACCAGACGGCATTTTGTTTCGAGCCTTCCATGCGCTAGATTTTCCATCCACCTCTTGAAACATCCGCTGCAAAGCAGGAACAACCAGCCCGGATGCACGCAGCAACCGGTCACACTGTATGCATTCGGGGTGGGGCAGAGACTCTATCGTTTAATTCGATGGGGCGCATCAACTCTTTGCGGGATGTCTTTACGCCTTCTTTATCGCCTGCGCTTTACAGTCTCGGATCGAGCTTGATTTCTCTACGGATCGATTCAGGCGGTTTCAAGAGAAGAGCTCCGGCGGAGGTTGGCGGAATGATTAGGCGATGTGCGACGGCGGGATTCTTCACCCTTTGTATGATTTCGATGCTTTGCTCCGTGCAAGCGCAATCAACTTTTGGCAGCATCGTGGGCGTAGTGAAGGACCCTGGCGAACGGGTCGTGCCTGGAGCCGAGATCAAGCTTTCGAGCCTGGACGACCAATCCTCCAGAACGACAACGTCGGACTCAGATGGCGCCTTCCAGTTCATGAACGTGAAAGCGGGCCGGTATGAAATCGGTGTACATTCGACGGGCTTTGCATCCTTTAAGCTGCAGTCCGTGCAGCTGGAGGCCCGGCAAACTCTGCGCGAAGAGATCTCGCTGAAAGTCGCTTCGGCGTCAGAAATTATCGAAGTCGGGGACACTGCGCCCATGATCAACACCGAAAGCGCCACACTCGCCGATACCAAGGATTTTCTCCAGGTCTCTCAATTGCCGGTGAACTACCGGGGAGCGACGACGAGTTCCATGGCAGTTCTCGCGACCGTACCGGGCACGCAGCAAGACGCCAACGGAAACGTGTCCGTGGGCGGCGGGCTACCCTCACAGGTGCAGTATTCGGTGGACGGCGCCTCGACGGTGAACATCCGGCAGAATGGGGCGCTGGGCAACATGAATCCGTCTTCGGAGTTGATCAGCGAGTTCAAAGTTTCGCAGTTCAATAACAATGCGGAGTTCTCGCAACTGGGGGACGTGACGATCGCCACCAAGAGCGGCGGGGAGCACTTTCACGGCAGCCTTTTCGAATACATGCAGAACAGCATCCTGGACGCGACCCCCTACGGCTTGGGTGTCAAGCCGCACAAGGAGTTCAACACTTTTGGGGGAAGCCTTGGCGGACCGCTCAAGATTCCGGGTTTAATGAAAGGCACGTCACGTACGTTCTTCTTCGCAGACTATGAAGGGAATCGACGAAGCCTGACTACCCCGTTGTTCTTGAATGTTCCAACGGCAGCGATGCGTGCAGGCAATCTCAACGACCCAAACTTCGTGGGCACCAACAGCAGCGTCATAAATCCGCTCACAAGTCAGCCATTCTCCAACAACACGGTGCCGAGCGGCTGTAGCCAGCCGGATTGCATCAACCCGGTTGCCACCGCGTTGCTGAACGACTTACCGCTTCCGAACGCCGCAAATTCCGGGGCCAACTATGTGCAGCAGGCGGCAACGCCCAGCAACACGGACGGATACGACATCCGCATCGACCACACCCTGACGTCAAAACAGTCGCTCTACGGACGCTGGAGTGCGAAAAACATTTCTACGACGGTGCCGAACGCATTACTGCCTAGCGATCACGATAGCGAGACTGATCGGAATTTGATTGTGTCGCACAACTACGCCATCACCAACACGCTAGTCAATGAAGCGCGCTTTGGCGTTTCACTCTTCCGGATCGGCGTGCAGTTTCCAATTGAGGGAGCATCGGCAATCCAGCAGTTGGGCCTGTTGGGACTGGATCTAAGCGACCATCCGACCGCGAATGCGTTTCCCACCTTCAACTTCAGCGATACGGGCTTGACTCCGATTGGCCGCGACAAGGCGGGAGTCACCAAGTCGCAGACCATTCAATTCACCGACAACATCAGCTGGGCGCGCGGCAAGCACACGCTGAAATTTGGCGTCGACGTGCGCCGGGTTGCGTATGCGGACATTGAGAGCTTCGGCGGTTCCGACGATTTTGGAGCATTCACGTTTTCGGGCGGAGGGCTCACGAGTTATCCGACCTGTTCCCCCGGTCTGACGACCCCTACACTTTGTGAATCGTCGTATGCGGATCTTTTGCTTGGTTTGCCGGCGAAGACCTATGTGGCGCAGTCTGGTCCTGATGTTCTGGCTCACACGATTCAGACCGGAGTGTACGGGCAGGATGAATGGCGGATCAATCCGCGTCTGACGTTGAGTTTCGGGCTACGTTGGCAGGCGCTGCCACCGTTTGTCAGTCCGCTCACCAATCTGACCGCTTTCGACAAGAGGAATGGCGGCGTGATCGTACCCGACCACAACGTGCCGGTGCAGGGATTTCTGGAGTCGATTAATGCGTGCGCCGGCGCGTACAACCCTTATGGTGTGGCGAATCCCGCGCTGCCTTGCGGTCCGGTGGAGTCGGCAAGTTCGCAAGGACTCGGTCCCGGTGTGCGCGAATTCTACAAGAGAAACTTCCAGCCTCGGATCGGTTTCGCCTATCGTCCCTTCGGAAACGATCGGACCGTGGTCCGAGGAGGCTTCGGGATCTTCACGATGACCAACCTGGGGCAGCTCTCGTTCAATACGACCAACATCAGCGTCTCAGTGGTCCGCACGACGGCGAACTCGATAACGAGTGGGCAACCTGCGTACCAGTTCCCGGCAGTACGAACACCGGACAATCCGCTAACCAGCGCTGGAACGGGAGACTTCTACCAGAACACACCGATCAACTATCGGGATCCGCAGTCGGCGCAGTGGAATTTCACGGTCGAGAGGGAATTGGTTCGCGACACGACGTTGCGAGTCAGCTATGTGGGTACGAACTCGTATCGTATGAGCCAGACCGTCGATCTCAACCAGGTTGAGCCAAGTACGATTTCGCCGAACCCCAACCCTAAACCGTATCTCAACTGGGGACGCATTCTGTCTTCTCAAAACCAGGGCTCAGTGAACTACGAAGGGCTGCAATCGGAGATCAACCACCGCAGCCGCTCCGGTTTTACTTTGCAAGCCAGTCACGTGTGGGCCAAGAGTCTGGGCAATGTGGGTGGCGACGCACCGACGGCTTTCTCGCCCGAAGTAATCTACGGAACTCCGGTAGCGGACCGCTTCGATCTGGCGACGAATCGCGGGAACATCGCGGCGGTGCGCCGGCAACGGGTGCTTGTGTCGGCCATCTACGAGCTTCCCGTGGGGAATGGGCGACGTTTTTTCAGCCACATGGGTTCGATTCCCCAGGCAGTTCTTGGAGGCTGGTCGATCAGTACGGTCAGCCTGTGGCAGACGGGGCCCTATCTCACGCCCGTTACGAGCTCCAGCTATGACCCAGGGAACCTGAATCTTGTGTATCGGGGAGCTTTTCAGCGGCCGGACTGCGTGGGCAACGGCAATCTTTCGAATCCCACGCCAGACGAGTATTTCAATCTGAGCGCGTTCAATCCAGTGCCTGCCGGTCCGGTGGGAAACTGCAGGGTCGGCAGTCTGGTTGGTCCGGGCACAGTGGCAATCGCGGGAGGACTTTCCAAAACCTTCGCATTTGGGGAAAAGCTTCGCATGAAGGTGGAGAGCACATTCACGAACTTGCCGAATCATTTGAACTACGCTCCGCCTTCGACGGATGTGACCTCGTCGACCTTCGGGAAAATCACCAGCGTGCAGACAGCGGAAAACACTGGCAATCGCACAGGCCAGGTGGCGTTGCGAATTGAGTTCTAGAATTTTTGGGAAAGACTCGGCGGCAAGAGAAAGGCAAGAAGTTTCGACGAGCCTGACGTTCACACACACCGACGCGGCACTAGAATGTTTTAAGCAGGTTAATGGATCGCCTAGTGCGTTTCGGGACCTCTGCTCACCGCACCCAGTAAAAGGCTGGGTGGTTTTCTCACCCGTGTGTTCGGGGAGGGGCTTCGTGCTCGTGCCATGCACGGTCTTCATAAGTCATCTACATTCACGGCGAATGGGTAAGTACGGCGTGACCATAGCGCGACAGCGTCAACGGACGCCCAACGTAAGAGAATTCGCTTCGGATGTGGAACTCTCGTACTTGTTGCTGGATATTGGTTATACGCAAACTGAGATCGAACACATCCTGAAGGAACTCGAACGAAAGAAAGCATCCTTCGAACAGATTCGGTCGATCGGCGAGTTCACACTTAACGATTACGGATTTTGATCCGTCAAACTTGCCGGAAGGTTCCCGACGGCTTCACCTGAGGGTTCGTGAAGGGTTCGATAAGCGTTTCTGAGAGTGCTTTATGGCTCTAATTGTGGCGATCCGTGCCTCTGGTTTCAATTACTTACAAATCGAAGTATCTCTTTCACGGCGGTAACACGGGTTCAAATCCCGTCGGGGACGCCAATCCTAATCAACAACTTAGGCAGATGCATAGCCGACCTATCTTGCCGAGTACGCGCCGAAACGGCGTTCGCTTGTTCTTTTGAAGAATTGAAAAAGTTAGTTAACATTTTGCCGCAAAATCCTCTTCCATTTTTCGCCTACCTTTGTAGAGGGATTATCAGACCGCACGGACCAGGTGACACTCACAACGTCGGGGAGCGTCGTCGAGGCATCGCTGGTCCTTTTGCGGTTACCTTATTGTGCGGGCGTGGGCAAGGGCGTCTAGCCGGTTTTGAAATTCAATGAACGCTTTTTCTCCTGACTACGCTCTGGAGTGCGAAGTCCGTTTTGCTGGAAGGAGACACAAAATGACCTATACGGGAACACTTCTCAAGGAACTGCACGGCATTGTTGAGGGGTACCTACAACGGAATGCGCGCATCTGCGCAATCTGTGGACAACGCTACCAAGACCATTCCATCGCTGGCGATTATTGCCCCGATCTTGCAACTGAAGGCGCAATTTATTTATCGACCAGCTTTGCCGAACGCAAGGTTACGGCGGCAAAAAGCGCCAAGGCTTCGGCAGCATAAAACTCTGAGATTCCGGTAAATATCAAAATGATGAGTGCCTTTGATGGATCGGCTGTAAACTAAGCAGGATAATCAGTGCCCAGTGTGTTGGAGATCTGGCAAGTGCTTATCAGCCTCGGCCAGCAGGTTGTGGGCTTCCTGTAGATCCATAGCCTCGATCGAATTTAGCTTATCTCCCGTGGCTATCGTCTCCAACGTGGAGATGGAGCGGCTAAGCGCCGAGCGGGCAGACTCCCAATACTGCTTCTGTGGGGCGGTTGAGTGCTTCGCGAGAATCTCATAAATCGATCCCAGTTCAATCGTGGCTTCAGCCACATATCTTTGCTCGCTCCGTTTGTCCGTCCCGCTGGCTTCCGCCTGTGCGATGGTCGCCTGGGCTTGTCGGAGTGCGGCAGTTCGATCCCCACTTAAAGCAAGTGATGTCGACAACACGCGACCCGACGCAATCGTCTGTGACCAGGCTGAGCGGTCTGCCGGATCGATCGTCACCAATGTTTGAGCAATTGCCAGGGACCGCTGGCAATTTGAAATCGCTTCCGGGTAGCGCCTAAGAGTTTGAAGTCTGCGCCCTACATATTCAAGCGTAAGAGCCAGCATTCTCTTGCGACTCATACTTTTGGGATCGTCAGCTACGAGGCTCTCGAGGATGGTTGCCGATCGTTTGAGTGAAGCTAGAGACTCGTCAGCATTGGATGGGGACGCTTCGACCATTCCCAATCGCTCGAGGCCCGCAGCCAAGTCGAACTTCGCAGTCCGGTCGTTCGGGTCCGCATCGTACAATTCCTGACCGATGGCGACAGCCTTGCGGTAATAAGCTTGCGCACCGGCGCTGTCTCCCAAACTGTCCACAAGGGGACTGCCGCCGAGTATATCTCCGACGTGGCCATAGCCGATCATCAAGTTGCGCTTGTAAACGACATCTTTGGGGTGGGTCTTCACCAGCCCCTCCCGCAACGAGACAGCTTTTAGAAAGGCTTCTAGGACTGCATGGGTGTCGCCCTGTCGCTGGAGGAAGCGACCTACTAGTGCGTATCCGTTCGATTGTTCGAGCACGAAGTCTGCGCGATCTGGATATCGCTCGGCCAGCCCGCTGAAAATCTCAAGATAGCTGCGCGCATAAGGCAGGCCCGCAGCGGGGTCGTGCCTGCTTTCCGCATCGGCTAGGTATTCGTAGAATTCGCCCTGAATTCGTTCGGCATCCACGCCCGCAACGGGCAGTTTGGTTAATGCTTCTGCAGTGGGCAATCCTTCCTTGAGTAACTTCTCGGCTTCCGCATAGCCGGCGGTCTGTTCAAGAAGGACAGCGAGGCGCTCCTGGCTTTCAAGCCACTGGCGTTGAGCTTCGGCGTCCTTTGGATGCGCGGTGTGCAGCGGCTCAATAAGCGCAACGCTGTTTCGATAGCTTTGAATCGCCCCAGTGGTGTCCCCGAGGTTGGGAGCGAAGGGATATCCCTGCAGGTCACCCAAGCGGTAGTAAGCCGTGGCCAGTGCCTTGCGGAGCTTTTCGTCGTCACCCGCATCTTTCGAAAGATTCTGCAGGTAATCCAACGTTGTGCTAACCAATTGACGGCGAGCGTCAAGGGCGCCGGGGAGCCGCTCGATGCTGCCGTGAACATCAAATAAAGCACGGTTGGCGAGCTCTACCATTTGCGACAGGCGAGCCTCGGCGCGCCGCTGTTCGATCCTGGCATGATGCGCCTGAACGAGCGCGGTCCACGTGCCACCGATCAGACTGAGGACGATCAGCATTGCGAAAGTTAGAGATAGCCGGTGCCTGCGCGCGAACTTGCCAAAGCGATAGGTCAAGGACGGCGGTCGAGCCGTTACCGTGCGGCCTTTGAGATGCCGGCCGATATCCTTAGCAAACAAATCTACCGAGGAATATCGCTGTTCCGGCTCAATGCGCATCGCCATGAGGACGATGTTGTCGAGATCGCCTGAAAGCCGCTTCCGCAAGCGAGAGTCATCCGGACTGATGCGCGAACTCGGCGGTTTCACCTCAACCTCGCAGATAGCATGCTGTAGTTCGCTTGGGGAATGCGAGGTCAGTTGGTGGGCTTTAACGCCACTGAGTAGTTCGTAAAGGATCGCGCCAAGTGCGTATATATCCGAGGCCGTCCCGACGAGTTCACCACGCACTTGCTCAGGGCTCGCATACTCAGGCGTGATCATTCTTACGCCCGCAACTGTGGCTGCATGCCCGGGATCAACCTCCGAATCCAACAGTTTGGCCACACCGAAGTCGAGCAATTTCGGCGAGCCGTCGGTAGCGATCAGAATATTTCCCGGCTTCAAATCGCGGTGTATGACCAGATTCCTATGTGCGTATGCAACAGCCTGGCAGACTTTGAGAAAAAGCCGGCACCGTGCCTCGATATCAAGCCCATCCTGACGGCAATAGAGATCGATCGGCCTCCCTTGCACGTATTCCATTACCAGAAACGGCCGACCCTGCTGTGTGTTACCAGCATCAATCAATCGAGCGATGTAGGGATGATCAAGGTGGGCAAGAATCTGGCGTTCGTGGCGGAAGCGGCCAAGCAGTTCCGCTGTATCCATGCCATACTTCACCATTTTGAGAGCGACGTGCTTCTGGAACTGGTCATCATCGCGGCAAGCCAAGTAGACGGTCCCCATGCCGCCGCGCCCGATTTCCTTAATCACACGCCAGACGCCCAGCCGGCTGCCGCTAAGATCTTCGGATTCCAACAGCGACTGCGCCGTGTCTTCCAGCGCCTCTGCGATCCGTTGTTCGTCTGTACTGTCGTGAGCGATCAGCGATTCAACCTCGCGGCGCACTTCCTGATCACCGGCGCACGCTTTATCAAGAAAGGATGGTCGCTCCTCCGGAGGAAGATCCAGTGCTTCCAGAAAAAGATTCTGAATGCGGTTCCAGCTTTGCGTCATGGCGGGGTGAGAGACATATCCATTTACGCAACGTCGCCCTTCGAGGTTCCGTTTGAATTCTGATTCGTCGAATTCTGGTCCAACTCACGCTGAAGCCAGGCCTGAGCCACACGCAACTCGCGACGCACTTCACTGACTGGTAATTCGAGCACGGCAGCCGACTCCTCAGCAGTCAGGCCGCCGAAGAATCGCATCTCAATGAGGCGAGCTTTGCGTGGATCGTGACGCGCCAGTTCGTTCAGCGCGTCATCGATTCGAACCATGATCGCAGGCTTCTCCACGCAGGCGTCCTGTGCTTCATCAAGCGAGAACTTTTCCTGCCGGCCCCCGCGTTTCTGTGCGTACTTGGTACGGGCGTGGTCGATCAACACCTGACGCATTACGCCAGCAGCTATGCTCAGAAAATGAATGCGGTCGCGGACGTCGGGTGGCGTCTGATCGGAGAGTCGGCCGTACATCTCATGCACCAGCGCGGTCGGTTGCAAAGTATGACCTGGCCGCTCGCCCCGCAGATGCTTTTGTGCGATCCGGCGCAACTCGGCATAAACCAAGGGCACCAGTTGATCCAGAGCAGCTTTGTCGCCGTTGGCATATTCGTGGACCAGCACGGTGATGGGAGTAGTTGGCGCCATATGCGATGTCGGAAAAACAGTACTACGAAATCTTGGTGATTGGGAAGCAGCGAAGCAAGAAAGTATCTAGCTTGGAATGGCAAAAGCAGGGACGCGAACCGCGGTCGTCGAGCGTGCCTAGATCGGAGGTTCCTGCACCAACATTGCCTATCACCTAGCAAGAACATCACGTCTGAACTATCCAAACGTAAACGCGAACGCCTGCACGCCGGGATCGAGAAATTCAATCTCGAATGTTCGGTCCTCGACCGGCCCTTTCTGCCGGATGAGCTGATAGAGTCGGTGACCTTGAACCGTGCCTGAACCGTTGCTGTCGGTATCGACACCGTGATCATCGCCAGGCGGCGTGCCATCCAGCTTGACGGTGAAACGCACAGGCTTGCCTTCTTTTGTTGTCCCCAATACCAGGTGAAGATCGCGAGCATGAAAACGGAAGACAATTTTCCCCGGAGCCGTTTGCAGCACCGCGCTTTCCTCGCCAACTTTCCAACCTCCACTCAATGCCCACTGATTGAGTGAGAGTCGCGGTTGTGGTGTATACGATCGCTTGGAATCTTTCGCAATCGACTCGGTGGACGCGAAGTTTTCCGCGCGCTTGTAGCCGATGTAGGTCTCGGATGAGCGAACATTTCCACCAGGGGCCGCTTCAGCCCCTGTGCCAGACACGCTCACTGCGCCCGACGAAGGTAATTGCGCTCCGTTTTCCTTCAGCAACTCCTGGATCACCCGCTCTGATTCGTCGTATTCACCCTCGCCGAAATGGTGATGCCGGATGCGTCCTTTACCGTCGATGAAATAGTGAGCGGGCCAATACTCATTGTGGAATGCCTGCCAAATCTGATAGTTGCTGTCTATCGCGACTGGATACGTAACCTTCAGGTCGTGTACGGCTTTTTCAACGTTAGAACGTTCTTTCTCAAATGCGAATTCGGGCGTATGTACGCCGATGACGACCAGACCCGCATCCTTGTACTTCGTTGCCCATCCCTCCACGTAAGGCAGAGCGCGCAGGCAGTTGATGCAGGAGTAGGTCCAGAAATCGATCAGCACCACTTTTCCACGGAGGGACTTGCTGCTCAGAGGAGGTGAATTCAGCCAGGCGACGGCGCCGCTCAAGTCAGGAAGTGGCCCTTCGTCACCGAGTGCAGGCTGCGCCTCGCTTGCAGTTGCTGCCAAAACAGTTGGGCGCCCCGCGTGCAGCTTATCGATCAAATGTTCTTCGGCTTTCGCCGTGTTCACAAAAGAAAACTTGGTAAGGAGATTCGTATCCCAGCCCAGCGCAATGGCAACGACTCCCATGATGACCGCAACGCCAAGTCCGCGCCGAATCCAGATCTCAAACGATAGAGAACGTTTCATAGTCGAGAACACCTTATTGCCCGCGAAGAGCGCAATTCCAAGGGAAGTCGCGGCGCCGAATGCAAAAAACAATAACAAAAGAGACGAGCGGGTGCCCGGCCCCTGAATCGCCGCACCAGTCAAAATCAGGCCTAGAATCGGGCCTGCGCACGGCGCCCAGAGCAGTCCGGTCGAAACTCCTAAAATCAGGGAACGTCCAACACTGCTCTCTCCTGACGGATTGCCCTGCAATCGGCTGCCAGCGTTCACGAGCGGTCGAGTGAGGCGTTCGGCGATAGAGGGAAAAAGAAGGCTCAGCCCCAGAATCAGGAAGATGAGCATGGCGACATAGCGTCCACCCTGATTCAGTCGTACTACCCAATGGCCGCCAAAGGCAGCAGCGGTCGCGACCACCGCAAATGTCAGCGCCATCCCGGCAAGCAGCGGTAGTCCGGAGCGTCGAAACGGCTGGTCGGCGCGTGCGAAAACGAACGGCAGCACCGGAAGAATGCACGGACTCAGAATGGTCAGCACACCGCCAACAAAGGCCAAAAGATAGATCAGCATCGGCCCGTCCATTCTGCGTTCTTAATCGTTGACAACATTTCGGATATTTCCCCGAAAGTTGGATTCATCGCGACTTCAAAAGTTACAGGCATTGAGCTTTTGCCAGGCTAACCTAGCAGTGTGAATTCATCCGTGCTTCTTTCATTCTACATTTCGAAAAATACTAGAAAATCGCGCTGCTTTGGTGCGCATTGTTATGGATGCAAGCATGAGGACGCAGAGAATGCGATAGAATCGCTCCGTCATTTTCTAAGGAAAATTTTCCGGAGGTTCTATGGGGTTGTTCTGTTCACGTAGGACTTTATCATCTGTGATCGGAGTGCTCGCTGCATTGTGCGCCGTGAGTTTCATTGTGACGGCACAAAATCAGTCCAATCCCGAAAAGAAAACCAAAAGTACATCGTGTGCGAACGATGACAGCGGGTTGACTTTGCCCTCCGGTTTCTGTGCCACTGTATTTGCCGACAGCATTGGTCACGCTCGCCACCTAGTGGCGGGGGCAAGTGGAGTAGTCTACGTCAACACCTGGTCGGGAGATTATTACGACTTCGACAAGGTCCACGAAGGTGGCTTTCTGGTAGCACTGCAAGACAAGACGGGAGCGGGGAAGGCGGACACGATTCAGCGCTTCGGCGAAACCGTACAAACCCACGGCGTGGGGGGCACGGGCATTGGCATATATAAAGGGTCTCTCTATGCAGAGATCAACGATCGAATCGTGCGATACACACTTCCGACCGGGGCACTCGTACCGCAAGATCAACCAGAAACTGTCGTTTCCGGATTGCCTCTTGGCGAGGATCACCCCATGCATCCGTTCATCATCAGCGCGGATGGATCGATGTATATTGATGTTGCTTCCGCGACCAATTCCTGTCAGCCGAAAAACCGCCAGCCAAAAGTACACGGCGCGAATCCATGTACCGAACTGGAAACTCGTGGCGGCATATGGCGCTACGACGCGAACAAAACGAACCAGACATTTTCTCCCGCCGATCGCTACGCGACAGGCATACGCAATGGTGAAGGCTATGCCATCGACGACGCCGGCCGCGTGTTTGTAACCCAGCACGGGCGAGATCAATTGCACTCGAATTGGCCCGACCTTTACAAACCGTCCGAGGAAGCGACGCTGCCGGCAGAAGAAATGATGCTCTTGAAATCCGGTGGAGACTATGGCTGGCCCGAGTGCTACTACGACGGTGCGCAGAAAAAGCTCGTTCTCGCGCCGGAATACGGTGGCGACGGCGGCAAGACAGTTGGCATCTGTGCGGACAAAATCGGGCCGCTCGCGGCATTCCCGGCGCATTGGGCGCCGAATGCGATGGTTCGCTATGACCAAAAAGAATTCCCCAAGCGTTATCGCAGTGGTGTTTTCATCGCCTTCCACGGTTCGTGGAATCGCGCGCCTTACGCGCAGGGCGGATACAACGTAGTGTTTCAGCCGCTCGATGGCGCCCGCGCGTCCGGCAATTGCGAAATCTTTGCCGATGGTTTCGCAGGTAAGGTGAAGACTCCGGAGGGTGCTGCACATCGTCCCTCTGGTCTCGCAGTCGGACCCGACGGGTCACTGTACGTGTCCGACGATATTCGCGGACGGATTTATCGCATCGTCTACACGGGCAATCCCGATGGCCCCGCGCCGAAAGCCACTCCGTGCCCGAGTCTCTCGGCTCCTGCAGGTGATGTTGTCCAGGCGCCTGCGAACCCGCCCGAGGGAAACATCGACGCGGCAAGCCTCCCCGTTCCTGAAGGATCGACGTCAGACATGGTTGCGCTCGGCAATCGCATTTATCACGGGCAAGTGGGCGGAGCAGCTTGCGCTGGTTGCCACGGTGCAAACGGCACAGGTTCACCACTCGGGCCGGATCTGACAAAAAAGAAATTGCTATGGAGCGATGGAAGTTTCGCCGGAATTTTGAAGGTGATCACTGACGGCGTCCCGAAACCTAAGCAATATCGCAGTCCCATGCCGCCCATGGGCGGAGCACAGCTTTCCGACACGCAAGCGTCGGCGGTCGCCGCATATGTCTGGGCTTTGGGCCACCGACAGCAATAAGCCATGCCGGGCTAGGCAATACCTAGACGCGGTTCAATTCAAAGTTGATCTCCATCACCGGAGGAACAACATGTTGCCAACTCGAGTCTCAAACATTTTGGGCTTGCCTTTGCTAGTAATCTCAATGTCTGTTTGTCTCGTCACAGCGCAGGAGAAATCCGCTCCTAAATCGAAATTCGTGCTTTCCAGTCCGGACACGCACCTGACGGCGAAGGTCCCCGAGATGTATACGGCGAATGTCTTTGGATGTACCGGCGGAAACATGTCGCCGCCGTTGCAATGGAGTGGTGCGCCCGCAGGAACGAAGAGTTTTGTCTTAACGCTTTTCGATCCCGACGAACACGGCGACCCATCTGGATGGTGGCACTGGGTCGTGTATGACCTGCCCGATTCAACCAACAGCTTGCCCAAGGGAGCGGGCGTCGAACATAGTACCGTGCTGCCAGCTGGCACGATGCAAGGCCGTACCGATCTTGGCAACGATGCCTATCACGGTCCCTGCCCAGACAAAGGAGACCCTCCACATCGTTATACATTCACGATCTATGCATTGAGCGTCGACAAGCTCGACGTGCCGGCCGACTCCAGCGGCGCGATGGTTGTTTCAACCGCGAAGGATCATCTACTGGGCAAGGCCGTTTTCGTCGCACATTACGGACGTTGAAAGACCGACTCGTTGCCAGCCGAAAGGAAAATGTAAGAAGCAGAAACTGGGTAGCGAGTTTCTTGCTACTTTACAACTACCTCTTCTGCGACGGCCTGTTTGAAGTAATCGAGCGATAACCGAAGTCCTGTCTCCAGGTCAATCTTAGGTTCCCATCCCAACAACTGACGGGCCTTGGTGATATCAGGCTGTCGCTGCTTGGGATCGTCCTGCGGCAGAGGTTCGTAGCTAATCTTGCTTTTTGAGCCCGTCACCTTCAAAACGAGCTGCGCGCACTCGAGAATTGTGAACTCGTTCGGATTGCCAATGTTGACTGGCAGATGCTCATCGGATTTCGACAGGCGCAGGAAGCCGTCGATCTCGTCGCTGACGTAGCAGAAGCTGCGCGTCTGGCTACCGTCGCCGTAAATGGTAAGATCTTCGCCGCGCATGGCCTGCTTCATGAAATTCGAAACCACGCGGCCGTCGTTCAATTGCAAGCGTGGTCCGTAGGTATTGAAGATGCGCACGATACGTGTGTCAACCTTGTGATAGCGGCGGTACGCCATGGTCACTGCTTCGGTGAAGCGCTTGGCTTCGTCGTAGACCGAGCGCGGACCGATCGGATTGACATGCCCCCAATAAGTTTCTTTCTGCGGATGTTCGAGCGGATCACCGTAGCACTCTGAAGTCGACGAGACAAAATATTTCGCGCCGTACTTGTGCGCGACATCGAGTGCATGGAACGTTCCAAGCGATCCTACTTTCAATGTGGCAATTCCGTGATTACTGTAATCAACGGGACTGGCCGGACTGGCAAGATGGAAAACGTAGTCGACGCGGCCCACGTCAAACGGCTCGCAAATATCTTTTTCTACAAACTCGAAAGCCGGTTCGTTACGGAGATGTTCAAGGTTCGCGCGGCGTCCGGTGAGCAGGTTGTCGACGCAAACCACACTCCAGCCTTCGCCGAGCAGAGCATCGCAGAGGTGGGAGCCGAGAAATCCGGCTCCCCCTGTAACGACTGCACGTTTTTTCGTCATTGGCACCCGATTACGCCTTGTTGCCATTTTTCAACACAGCAGCAGGCACGCCATCGGGATGTGAAGCAGCGCGGCCCACGCTGTAATACGTGAATCCCTGAGCGGCCATCACATCGGAATCATACAGATTGCGGCCGTCGATCACGATAGGATATTTGAGTTCGCTGCGCAGGCGGTTGAGATCGAGATTAGCGAATTCTTCCCACTCAGTCAGGATCAGCAGCGCATCCGCTTCGTGCGCAGCTTCATAGGCCGAGTTGACGAAAGTAATTCCGGAAGACATGAGTTCCTGCGTGCGCTCCATCGCAGCGGGATCGTATGCCGTGACTTTGCTGCCTTCCTGCAGCAGAGCCTGGACCAGGAAGATCGCTGGCGACTCGCGGATATCGTCAGTGCCGCCTTTGAAAGCCAGTCCGAGCACGCCGAGATTCTTACCGCGCAGCGTCCACAGCGCGCTGCGAACCTTGCGCAGGAAGCGCTGCCGCTGCTCTTCATTGATGCGCATGACTTCATCGAGCAGGCGGAAGTCATAGCTGCACTCTCGGGCTACGGCACGAAACGCCATGACATCCTTCGGGAAACATGATCCGCCGTAGCCGATTCCAGGATTCAGGAAGCGTGGGCCTATGCGTGAATCGGTACCGATGCCATGCACAACCTGATTCACATTCGCGCCTACAGATTCACAAACGCAAGCAACCGCGTTGACGAACGAAATCTTCATGGCTAGGAATGCATTCGAAGCGTGCTTAATCAGTTCCGCACTCTTGGTGCTGGTCACAATGATCGGAGCTGGAATGGAAGCGCGATCAGGTTGAGGTATGGCATCAGGACGATCGTAGTAGGTGCCATTCGTGAGAGGAGCATAAATTTCTTTGAGTGTGTCAGCGGATCGTTCGCTGTCGCAACCGATCACGATGCGATCAGGGAACAGAAAATCGGTGACTGCAGTGCCTTCACGCAAAAATTCTGGATTGGAGGCCACATCGAACAACTCTGGATCCGTTCCATTGCGCAGGATGATCTTGCGCACCCACTCGCTTGTGTAGACGGGAACCGTGCTCTTTTCGACAATGACCTTGTATCCGTTGATGCCGCCGGAAATCTCGCGGGCGACTGTTTCAACAAAAGAGAGATCGGCTTCACCGCTTTGCGTCGGTGGAGTGCCGACGGCGACGAAGATCACAGAGCTCAGACGTACAGCTTCCTGCAGGTCGTCAGAAAACGTGAGGCGATGGCCGCGATGGCGGCCCAATAATTCTGGTAAGAATTTCTCATGAATGGGCACTTGCCCGTTGCGCAATGCAGCGAGTTTTTTCTGGTCGTTATCAACCAAGATGACGTCATGACCGAGGTCGGCAAAACATGCCCCAGCGACCAAACCTACGTATCCGGAACCGACGACAGCAATCCGCATGTTGTTCATACTCCAGTATTGGAATGTTGCAAAACAGCTTTTGTTTGAAACGCTTGCAAGCGGGGTGACTCAACGGGGAGAAAACAGAGAAACGGCTTGGGAAAGTTCATGTCTGGCCCAAGTGAGGTAATTCTAACAGGACTAGCCCGGCATTGGCGAGGAGAGAAAAGTCTCTAACACGATGGTTCTATTGCGTTTTTCTCGGTCGTTTTGGTACTGGAGGTCTCTGTAGCGGCTTGACCAGTTCGCCACGTTCGGAGTCTGAAATTAACGTAAATAGGCGCTTTTCGCGGGTTTCTTCCTTCTTGGCGCTGAGGACCCAAAAGGCACAGGTGCGGCGATACCACGGAGGCTGCGCCTGGAAGAAGTCCCATGCCTTGCGGTTGGCGCGGAACCGGCGCGTGTCTGCGGCAGAGAAGCTAGCTTGATCGCGCTGTTCGTAAGAATATTTGCGCGACTGTTTTTTTGCTCCTTCGAAGGCTTTTAGGCCAGCGGAAGTCATACGCCCTCCCTTAATCAGCCTCTCTACATGACGAATGTTGACGGCGCTCCACTGGCTGTTTGGCTTGCGTGGAATGAAGCGTTGCATGTAGGCGTCAGCGTCAACGCTTTTACGGACGCCGTCAATCCAGCCGAAGCAAAGGGCTTCATCCAGGGCCTCAGGGTAGGTGATGCTGGGACGGCCCGTGGATTTCTTGTAGAAACCGACCCAGAGTTCGCTGGCTTTCTGATGTCCGGTTTTGAGCCAGCGACGAAAGTCGAGCGGCGATTCGAAAAAGACAACGTTCATCACGCTAATGGATTTCGGCCAACCCTCTACTTCGGCTGCATGGACTTCTTGAGATTCTTGATAAGGTGCGCGGCCACGGTTTGCAACCCTCCGTGCTTAAGGTCGCCAAACTTGCCCTCCCGGTCTCCTGCCGTGCCGGACCAAAGAACAACCTTTCCGCTGGGATCCACCAGGTTCACAGTTGCCTTCGTCGTGTTCTGCGCTCCGAGATTCACGCCCTTGAGGATGGCGTCTGCTCCGGCAGGAGCGGTCAGCAGTTCCAGAGATCCATGGAATTGTCGGGAGATTTCTGAACTCAAATATTGGTCCAAATGGTTCTCCATGGGCTCGATGTAGACCTTTTTTACATTGAATAACGAGGTGGGAGTTTGCGCCGCCAAAATGGTTGCGGCCAAAACACAAACAGAAAAAAGAGTGATGCGGATCGCGCGCTGCAGAAGCATTGTTTTTCCTCCTAGCGAGTGCCCATCGAGCTTAGCGGTTCTCAACTCCGCTTACCCAAACCAAAATAGCAGATTTGCACAGCATGCGGCGATGCCGTCACGGAAGAGGTCACGAAAGGTGTATTGACAACATGAACAGTTTGAGGCGACACTCCGCTTAGACACTCCTTTATTTTTTAGTTCTCTCGCTCATGGCGGAACACGCGATGTCGGGATCGGATCCGTCGAAAACTCTTCCGTCCGCTCGTGCGCCGCGGGAGCAACCCAACAGCGTCCAGCCCAACAACGCCAAATTTGAAACTGATTTAGCCGATCTTGCGGCGCGTTTTTCTGCGCAGAGCGGCGGGGGGCTGTCTCCTGAACTCTCTGCCGACCTTGCCCTCGAAATCGTGCTCAACGAGATCGTCGAGCAGGCATGTCTGGCGACAGGTGCGACCGGAGCCGCCATCGTTTTGGAGCGCGACGGAGAAATGGTCTGCCGCGCCAGCAGTGGTTCGACCGCGCCGGAACTGGGATCACGACTCGATACTTCGTCGGGGCTTTCCGGAGAGTGCTTCAAGACGCGGCGAACGCAGTGGTGCGACGATGCGATGTCCGATCAGCGGGCAGATGCAAAAGCCTCGGAGCGATTGGGCGTACGATCGGTTGTCGTGATGCCGCTGTCGCGCGGGGAGACGCTCCTCGGAGTGATCGAACTGTTTTCTTCCCAGCCATACGCGTTCGGTGTGCGTGACGAGCGCACGCTGGAAGTTTTGGCCGATCGCACATTGAACAATCTGGACTCCGCCGCACACCCGCTGGAATTGCAAAAGGCACCCGAACCGCCAAGGGCACCGCGATATTGGTCGATTCGAGATCAGTCGACTCAGCCAGAGAACGGTGGAACAGGGAAGGCGCGGACAACGACGAATGATGCTGGAAATCAGATCGAGCAAAGTCGGACACCGACTCGTAGCGCACACGAAGAGGTGAAAGAAGTTCTGTCGAAGGATACCCACCCTAAGAATAAGATTTCTCTTGAAAGCGGTTCTTACGAAACGCCTGCGATTGAGGATCGGAGAGATCCGAAACAAGAAAGAACAAAGAATCAGAAAACCGTTCGATGGGATGCGCGATCCGCGGCTGATTCAGGCGGTTGGCTGTTGGGAGCAGCCGCTGTGGCGTGTGCAATCCTGCTCGGTTTGGTGGTGGGGCGGCACTGGGGATCACGAGGTGTCGCGTTACATCCAAACCCGCGCGTGAATAAGTCGGCAAACGCAACAACGCCAAAGTCGGTGAAGGACGCTGACCCGGTGGGTGCGCTTACATCTGCGGACACAAAATCAGACGGTACTCGAATTCCTCCCGGTGGCTTGCTGGTTTCCGAGAATGGCAAAGAAATATTCCGTGTGCCGGCGAAAAGCAATCCTGCAGCCGCGGACCAAGCAGTTGGAATGAAGCGCGCCGCATCCCTTGAATCAGATGGTGTAATGCAATTATCTCCGACGGCCGCTGAGGGCAGTTTGTTGCAGCGCGTAGAACCTGATTATCCCGAGGCCGCGCGCGCGCAAAATATTCAAGGCACGGTGGTGCTCGAGGTTCATATCGCCGCCGATGGCGGGGTGCAGGATATTCAGGTGATCAGTGGACCGCCGGTGCTGGCCGAGGCTGCAACAGCTGCCGTGAAACAGTGGAAGTTCAAGCAGCAGTCGGCGAGGGGAAGTCCGGTAGAAATGCAAACCAAGATTACTTTGAATTTTAGATTGCCGCCGCAGAAGTTGCCCCAGTAGGAAATTGCGCGCCGTCGCTTTCTAGCGGAATGCGGCGATCATCGCGAAATTATTCCTCAGTCTTGCGAACACTTAACGGAATAGGCCCGGCTGACTTGCGCGATCCAGTGGCTTGTTGGGATCTGCGGCCGTTCTGCGAAACGGGCGGACGAGATTCGCCATTTCCCAGCGCGTAAAGCACAACTTCCACACGGCTAGAAACCCCAAGCTTGTCGAAAATGCGGAACAGATAGTTCTTGACCGTGTGCTCGGTGAGCTTCAAACGCCGGGCAATCTCCCGGTTCGTAAGGCCTTCAGCAACGCATCGAACCACATCGGACTCACGTGCGGAAAGCGGTGAACTGCCTAGATGGCGGAAACTGGCCAGGGTCGGCTTCGCCAACGCTTCTAGCAAAAAGTGCAACTCACTACTGTTGGCCCAAACCTGCCCGGCGTGCACACATTCAATGCATTTGGCCAGCAAACGGAGCGGTTGAGTACGGCAGAAAATTCCATGGGCACCGGCACGAAATGCCTCGACAACAGCAGCGGGATCCGAGTGATCGAGCAGCATCACCACACGGAGACTGGGCTGCTCGGCTCGGACATTGCGAACCAGATCGTAAGCTACTTGGCCGCCCTGGCCAAGCTTGGCACTCAGCAGGGCAACATCGGGATTTTCACGCTTCACCAATAGAACGATGTCTGCTTCATCGGACGGAGCTTCGATTACATGGAATTGCGCGTTTCTGGCTAGTGCGTCGACGAGCAACTGCGTGCTCATCGACGTGCTGTCGATCGCGAGCACGCGGACCCTATCTTGATGGGGCAGATTCGTCGAATGGGCCATAGTTTTAGGAGCAGAGTACCGATTGAGATCACGAAACGCCCGCGGGTCGAGTCAATGGGAGTGTAGGAGAAGTTCGTCCATGAGTAAATAGCACCAAAGGGCAGAAAAATTGTACAACAATGGTCACTCTTCGATTTCCAGTGTTTGTTGTTGAATATCCTGCAAAGCAATGCAAAAAATATAGTTATTGAAAGGCGACTCCTCGGTTTCAAATTAACCTGCGGAACGGAATGTGGTGTAAAATGCTGCCGCAGCGGATTCCTGAAGCGAATCCCTCTCTCCCCTTACAATCCCCCATCAACAGGCAGAAAAGCAGATTCCATTTGTTTGGAGTCTGAACGCAAGCATTGAGGCGCGGTACCCGAGCTGGCTAAGGGAAGGGCCTGCAAAGCCCTCGCCGGTGGTTCGATTCCATCCCGCGCCTCCAAACCTCAGTCTCCTGCAATTGATGCAGTCTTCTTTCTAATTGAAGATTCCAACAAGTTCCGTCCCGGAAAATCTCAAGTTACATCATTTCGCGCGATGATCTTCAATGTTCGCCCCCACTGCAAATCCCTTGCTGGAAGCCTGATTTAAGCGATTTTTAATCATAGGTAGTACATGTCCCTATACCTCCGCCAGTTCGGCGCTGCGCAATTTCTCGTTTAGTCCCTAGGTTACCTAGTTACCTCGCGGCCTCGATGACACGATGAAACTCGTCCGTTTGTGAATTGGCGTGAAAGCCTCTTCACCCCCTAGGAGCGTAAATTTCACGTGAAAAATAATTCCATCGTAAGCGCGCTGCTTGTAGTTGCGTGCTTTTTGCTGCTGGCCATCTTAGTCGGTTGTGCCGGTTTCTCATCAGTCCCAAAAGGCAGTTCGCCTCCGCCACCGGCTAACCTGAGTATTTCGGGCACAATCAGCCCGGCGGCAGGTGGAAGTTCGGCGACTGTGATCCTCAGTGGTGCAGCCAGTGGCACGACGACGACCGACAGCTCGGGCAATTACAGTTTCAGCGGTCTATCCGGCGGCTCGTACGCGGTGACTCCAACCAAAAACGGTTATCACTTCAGTCCGGCAACTCAAGGTACGACGCTCAGTACAAGCGCAGCTACTGGAGTGAACTTCGCCGCTGCACAAGGCAACGCACCGACGTACAGCGTTTCTGGCACGATCAGCTCAGCGGGTGGAAATCAAATTGGTGTACGTTTGCAAGGCGCGACCACCCTCATGGTCTACACCGACACTCTTGGGAATTACACATTCAGCGGGGTTGCCAGCGGAATCTATACTCTGACACCGGGTGGAGACAACTACACTTTTGCTCCGGCCAATCAGAGCATCACCGTCACCACGGGGAGTATTTCCGGAATCAACTTCACTGCTTCCAAACCACCGACGTACAGCATTTCTGGCACGATTAGCTCAGCGGGTGGAAATCAAATCGGCGTGCTTTTGCAGCGCGGCACATCCGCCTCCATGGTTTATACCGACACTCTCGGGAATTACACATTCAACGAGCTCACCAGCGGAACTTACACTGTGACGCCAGGTGGGAACAATTACACCTTTGCTCCGGCCGTTCAGAGCGTGACCATCGCGAGTGCGAATATTTCCGGAATCAACTTTACTGCTTCGAAACCTAACTCTCCGACATACAGCATCTCGGGCACAATCAGCTCAGCGGCCAACGGCAACGGAGCGACAGTCATTCTCAGTGGCTCCGCCAATGTTACGACGACCGCCGACAGTTCTGGCAACTACAACTTCAACGGACTGACGAGCGGAACTTACACAGTGACCCCGAGCAAGAGCGGATTCACCTTCGGCCCAACCAGCCTGGGTACGACCATCACAACCGCGAATGTGACCGGGATGAACTTCACGGCTTCGCCGGTGGCCACGCCGACGTACGGCATCTCTGGCACGATCAGTTCAGCGGCCAATGGCAGTGGAGCAACGGTCACCCTAAGTGGTGCAGCCAGCGCAACCACAACAGCCGACGGTTCGGGCAACTACAGCTTCAGTGGACTCAAGAGCGGAACTTACACTGTCACACCAAGCAAGAGCGGTTTTACTTTCAGCCCCTCTAGCTTGGGCGCGACGATCACAACAACGAATGTGACAGGAGTCAATTTTACAGCCTCGCCGGTGACCACACCGACGTACAGCATTTCCGGCATAATCAGCTCAGCGGCCAATGGAAGTGGGACGACGTTGACCCTCAGTGGCGCAGCCAGTGCTACCACCACGGCCGACAGTTCAGGCAACTACAGTTTCAACGGACTTAACAGCGGAACCTACACGGTGACTCCGAGCAAGAGCGGATTCACCTTCAGCCCAACGAGCCTGAGAACGACCATCACTACCGCAAACGTAACCGGGATGAACTTCACAGCTTCGCTGGTAGTCACGTCGACGTATAGCATCTCCGGCACGATCACACCGACAACAAACGCTAGCGGCGCGACGGTCAGACTCAGCGGTGCGGCCAGCGCTACAACGACCGCCGACAGCTCGGGTAACTACAGCTTCAATGGTCTGAATAGCGGTTCATACACGCTGACTCCGAGCAAGACTGGATTCGGATTTAGCCCGACGAACCAGGGTGCGACCATTACTACCTCAAATGTCACCGGAGTGAACTTCACCGCTTCACCGGCAATTGCAGGTGGCGTGAATATCTTCCCTGGCGACAACATTCCGAATATTGTCGCCTCGAATCCGCCGGGAACGACCTTCATCATCTATCCCGGAACATACCGGCTGACGATGTCCATCATTCCCAAGAACGGCGACAGTTTCATTGGACAAACCGAATGTGCGCCCCCAGCGAACACTTGTCCGGCCATCCTGAGCGGATCTAAAATCATCGGCCCATCAGCACTGTTTGACGGAACCAATTACAAAGTGACCGGTCAGTCTCAGCAGGGTACGGTTGGAGCCGGTGGAATCTGCGACAGCGGATGGGAAGGCTGCATTTATCCCGAAGACCTGTTCTTCGACGGTGTGCCCTACAAGCACCTGTATTCTACGACGCTACCTGCCATTGGTCCGGGCCAGTGGTGGTTTGATTACGCAACCAATACCATTTACTTCCACGACAATCCGAACGGCCATACGGTCGAAACCAGCGTGGTGGGCACCGCCTTCAACACAACGGCCAATAACGTCAACATTCAATACTTGACCGTCGAAGAGTTTGCCAATATGTATCCCAATGGAGCGATTGGCGTGTTTCAGGGATCGACTCCGCAGAGTGCGGGCGCGAACTGGACGGTGCAGTACTCTGAAGTTCTGCTAAATCATGGTGCCGGAGTGCGCGCGGGCTACGGCACGCAGATCCTGAATAACTACATCCACGACAACGGACAATTGGGGATTGGCGGCGGCATCGGAGTGCCTTCAGCGCCGGCACTGGCGTCAGTCAACGCGAATATTCTGATCCAGGGCAACACCATCAACCATAACGACTATGCCCACTTTCTGCCAACCTTCGGTTCGGGAGGCTTCAAGGTGGGGTCTACTTCCGGCGTGACTCTTCGCGGCAATACCATCCAGCACAATGAGGGCTCCGGCATCCATTTCGACGTGAACAGTCAGAACTCGCTGGTAGATGGCAACACAATTACCGACAATACCGATGGAGACGGACTGACAAAAGAGATCAGCTACGGAACGTCGATTTTTCGCAACAATATCGTGCTGCGGAATGGTGCCCCGGTGAACGATAACAACGTTACTTATCAGATCGGTGTGCACGCCAGCTCGGGAGTGAACGCCTACTGCAACGTGATGGAAGTTCCCAATGTGTCTGGGGTAAATGGCTGGGGAGTCAACGCTTCAAACCGTGGCTATAGCAGCTATCCGCCTCATCAATACCTGGCGGCTACCGGAAACTCGTTTCACCACAATACGGTCATCTGGGACGCGGGTGCAACGGGCGTGGTGGGATTCTTCCAGGGTGACGCGGCTAATCAGCCCAATTTCTTCGCGGACAACGCTGTGCCGGACCACAGTACGTATCATGTGGCCAGCACGTCTTCGAGCAGTTTTGTGTACGACAACAACAACACTCAGGACAACACGGGCCAGATTTTCTCTGGCTATCAGGCAAACGGCGCGGATGTTCACGGCACGGCCGATTCGAACTACAGCAGCGGATATCCTACTGTGTCGATTACATCTCCGAGTGACCAGTCGACAGTGGGAAATTCAATGACTGTGACTGCTTCGGCTTCCGATGGAAGTGGAATCAGCAAAGTTGAGTTCTATCTGGATTGGGCTTTGCAGGGAACCGTCAGCGGTACTCCTGCGCCCTACAGTTACAGCTTGTCCAGCGGCACCACCGGCTCGCACGTCGTGGCCGTCATGGCGTACAGCAATGCCGACGTCCGGAGTTGCTACGCAATTACCGTAAACGAGCAGTAAGTCGTATTCCAGAGAAGCTCGCAAAGAAAAAAGCTGCCTCGCAAGGGGCAGCTTTTGCTGCACGGGAAGCGGTCGAGTAGGATCTGGGAACAGCTAACTGCTTAGCAAAACGCGATCACGTGATGGCCGCCTATTGTTTTTCGTGCGTCGCAAAGAACTGTGAAATCGTTTCATGCGCCCACGAAGGCCAGACGTGACCGCCCCCGGGATTGTCTATGAATCGCACTTCCACACCATCGCGACATCCGGTCGAAGTGAGGCCGTAGACGTTGGGAGTAGGCGATCCGTCGGTGCATAATCGCACATCAGGAGGCAGGCAAGCGTTGGCGTGCTGCCAGTACTTCATATCCTGGTCTACAGACGGAAGAGTCATGAAGTCGATCGACCACTGTGAATGTGGCCGCGCTCCGCAGTATTGCAGAACGGCATCAGCATCACCATGTATTTCCAGTACCGAGATGGAAGAAACAGGAAGTGGAGGCAAAAACGGATCGGCCATCTGTTTCATGTAGATCTGCCCTGAAACTGGGGCGATGGCCGCGATCTTCTCCGGACACGTCATTCCAACCCGCTGTGTCATCATGGCGCCCGAGGACATCCCAGTCACAAAAACGGCCTTCGGGTTACCTGAGAATTGCGTAACCAGGGCAGGAATGAGATTGCAGACAAAGCCGGCGTCATCAGGGTCAGTTTCGAAGCTGAAACCCATATTGTAGGCGTCCCAGTACCATGCCTGGATGCGGGCCTGATAAGTTGCAAGCGGCCAGACCACAATATATTTGTTCGCGTTGGCCATCGCTTTCCATTGCGTAATCGCCTGCCAAGGAGTGGCGGGGCCTTCGTAGGTGCCGTGTAGGTAAAGCACTATCGACGGATGGGAAGCGACCGACGGTGGCACGTAGACGCCATATTGCCGGGGTTGGTTTGCCCAGGTTGTCGTGTAACTGGTAAAAGTGCCGGATTGGGCAAAAGCTGCTGCACAAAATAACAGCGATGGCCACAACCATTTCGCAATCTTTGTCATTTTTAAAGTTTCCTCTCCACAACGCGAATTAGCGTTCGCGCCCTTGCAGGAAGATCGGCACCGTTTCTTCCATGTTGGAGAGGACCGCCCAAAAGTTTGCCCTTCGAAATTCTGTAAATAACCCAAAAAGAGAAAAGGCCCTTCTTGGCGAAGGGCCTGATGATCTGCTGCTGAAGTTTATTTCCGAAATAGTGTCGTTATGCTTGGCTTCCTGTTTCAGTGTCAGCCGCGCTCTGAGATGAACGCGCCAAACGCCGTCTTCGTTTGGCAACGTAGGCACGCGCGGCATGCACGGCAGGACCAAGCACGCGGTGGATGGTCTGATTCATATCGTGTTGCAGCTGAGCTTCTGCGCGCAGGGCGTAACCCAGGACACTCTTGCGATAGATGGCGCAGAAACTGTGGGGGCGTACGGTTTCGGTCCATTTAGATTTCGCGTCAGTCCAATCGCCGAGGCAATCGAACTCGGTGAGGCCCCGGGCAACGCAGTCCTCTAGTACGCGTGCAATGATGAGGTGTCCAGGTCCGAACTCACTGAAGTTCTCGTCATACGCCACTTTGACAGGATAGTATCGCCCGCCATAGGTGAACGCGAGGTGAGCAGCGACGGTGTCATTGCCTTTGTCGAGGAAATACATCGAGAGATAACCGAACTGTTCGGCGTCACGCACAATAGAATCGTAGAACTGCTCCATTTCGCGGCTGCATGCGATCGCTGTACCTTTTCTGCCCTTCCATCCGCTTTGTTCCAGGCGATAGAAAAACTTAAGGGCTTCGGGATCGACTTTCTCCGAGCGACGCAAGCGCAGCGGGCCTTGCTTGGACATTTCCCGCCATCCCTGACGCAGGTGATAGCGAAAGCGCGAACTGCGGCCAAAGCGCGAGAAATCACTACCCGGACGTTGTCCGTCGAGTGGAATGAAGGGACTGCAGGCGTATTCATAGCAGTAGGTGGGGAATGCGTCTTCTTTCGCTACAGCGAGCAGGCGTTCTGCGGCACCGCCCTGAGGCACATTGACCAGTTCAATAACGTCCCATCCGGGCAATTTGCGCAGATGCTGCCATGCCGCTTGTAGCATATCGGTAGCATCCCCTTCACCGTGCACGAACTCGAAGCGCGGAATGATGTTGGCACCGCGCAACCGGACGCCGGTAATCGATGAGGCGCGTCCGTTATGTTCCACCAAGGGTAGTACGGCGCGTAAGCGGCCTCTTCTGCGCACCGTGATTAGCAACAGCCGCTGGCATTTAGCGAAAGCACGGATTGCGGAAGCGATCCATTCCGGACGATAGAAGGGTACGTCGCATGGCCCTTCCTGGCATAATTGCCGCCACTCATCGGCAATTTGCTCTACCAGATCGACCGTCCCCCATTCACTATTAACTTGCAATTCCGGCAAACTCATATGTGCGGGTGAGCATAGTAGGGGGTGTGCTCTCAAATCCAGATTGCGAGCGGTTATCACGATTTTAAAATCCCCAATGGATATTGATGAAGTGGTGCCTGAGTTAATTCGTCGGCCCGGGGCCACTCAAGGTTATGTTTGTCAGCGGACTTGATGCAGGACTCACCGCCGAAGACGGAACTCTTCTCAGCCAGCACTCACGCCAGAAATAGAAGCAGGCACGATCGCAGCCGATGCCATTTCCCTGGCAAAATAATCCTTCCAGTATGACTGTGTTCTTCATGGCGCGGACGGTGCGGGCGGCCTCTTCCAGGCATATCTTCTCGACTCTTCTTAAGACGCGTCCCCGCTGGCCGCAGTAGGGCCACATCTCGGGCATAAAGCCCAGTCCGCGATTCTTTCCTGTCGCGTCTAAGGTGCGGCGGATCTCTTCCTCCGACTTGATTTCTACCAGTTCTCCCGGCTGCAAGCCCAGCACGTCGTTGACAACATCGCTCTCCAGCCGCTGCTCAGCTGGCCGCGAGGTAGTCGCGACTGTGCCGACCACATACTTCGACCATGCCTTGCGGGAGGTCGCGAGAAATCCATGCTGCTTGAGATTGGAGCGCAGCTGATACAACCTTGTCAGAAGGCGTGGATATTTCTTTGACGCACGCACCAAGTCAGCGGTTTGGCAATCGAATGTGTCCACAGGTCCCATCCACCGTAAAGTGTCCACGCGTGAGTATTTTCCGCGAGGACTTGGTAAATCCTTTCCCTGCGTCCCCTCACCGAAGGCACGCTGCGGGTGTAAACAAATGAGGTGTACTCAAAATGTCTTGAAGTGCAGCCAGGGGTTTAAACACACAGTGCTGGCCACGGGCCCTAGTCACTGTTCATTTAACGTTACTGCGTAGCACGCGCGGATTCCAGCGTTGCTGTAGGCCATGGCTGCCACGATATGCGGTCCGCTTGTCCCGTTGCTCCAGTTGAAGTCATAAGGAGCACTTGTAAGGGTAGTCTCCAATTTCCAGTCTACGTAGAATTCCACCTTGCGGACTCCACTCTTATCCGATGCCGTAGCTGAAACGGTTGCTGGATTGCCAACCGATGATTGGTCCGCTGGAGACGTAATCGACACTTCAGGATAACCGCTCGCGTAGTTCGTGTCCACGGTACTATGAGCGTCGGCACCCGACCCCCGATGGGCCGAGAAGGGCTTTGCTTTGTTGCTGCGACTGCTGTTGTTGTCATACAAGAAGTGGGCTGCTGAGGCATCGGGCATGTGATAGTTGTTATAGTCTGGCGGCGTGTTGCTGGCGAAGAAGTTGGGCTGGTTCGGGTCATTGTGATGGAACCCGGCTGCCCCATTCGCGCCCGCATCCCAAATTACGGTGTTGTGATGGAAGCTGTTCCCGGTGGTTGCGCGATATTGGAACGGAGGAAATCGGTTGGAGCCTCGAGGTGCCGCTCCAATCACCCACCCGCCGACGCCGCCAGCGGCCGGTGGAATCTCGATTACATTGCAGTAAATGTTCACTCCTGAACTGGCGCGCACGCCGATCTGGTAGGCCCAGTTGTTGGTGTTTATATGGGCACCATTGCGGGCCACGACGTTGTTGCGGATCGTCGTGATGCCGCCGCCGATCTCCTGGCCTAACCCGTCACCATCTGAGTTGTCCGTGATGATGTTGCCGTCGACCAGTTCGTTGTTGCTGTCTTCGTCAAAATGGATGCCGGAGCCTTCATTTTGCTGGATGGTATTGCCGCGAAGCGTCACGCCAGAAGTGGATCCGACCTTGAAACCTCCCGCGCCGAAGCCGGGATTGAAATGGGCGTAATCGTTGTGATTGATGGTATTGCCCTGGATCAGAACGCCTGAATTGGCTGCTTGTTGGGCGGGAGTTTCAGGTGTGGCCATGCCGCCACCAATTCCCAGCTGGCCATTATCATGAATGAAATTATTGAGGATTTGGATACGGTAACCGACCCGTACCCCGAATCCGTGGTTCAACTTAATCTCACAGTGCTCGACCGTCCAGTTTGTGCCTTGGGTTAGCTGATTAGGCCCGTGCCACATCCCGATCGCACCCACCGGATACATGTCGGCGAACTCCTCAACAGTGAGGTACTGGACGGTGATGTTGTTGGCGGGTCCGGCGAATGCAGTGTTCACTACGCTGGTCTCGACTGTGTGGCCGGACGGGTCATCGTGGAAGTAGATGACGTGATTCGTGTAATCGAACCACCACTCGCCTGCGCCTATCGTCGGCATGGTCGGCGAGTCCAGGTGCTTGTACGGCACACCGTCGAAAAATAAATCCTCCGGGTATTGGCAGCCTCCCCAACCTCCTTCACAAACGCGAGGGTTACCGCGCACACCCTGTTGCGTCTGATTGGCGACCGCATAATTGGACCCATTAGGCTTTGCCGAGGGGCCGATCTCGATGCCGCCGCTCAGAATTGCGGCGCAGGAGCTTCCTGGAGGTGCGCAGGCGGTGTCACCGACGAATTTGTCGTTGTCCTTCGGTGTGATTGGCTGCGACAAGCGATACGTGCCCGCCGTGAAGGTGAACGTCGTCCCCGGCGGTTTGGAGCCGACAATCTTGGGAACATTGTCACCGGGATGAAGCGTAACCTGTGCAGAACTGGCAACACTGATCAGCAGAAAACTGAGGAGGCACAACACGATCATTGGATGGCGGATCATTCAAACATCCCTATTCTATGTGATTGCTTGCCCGCCCCAACCCATAGCGCCCATGCAATGGTCCTTACAGCGGCGATCGTCGCTGCTGAGTTTGATGGTAGCATAGCGCGTCCATCGTGCCTGCGCACGGTTTGCCTCAGCAGTGCCTCCCGCTGATACCTTGCAGAACGACTCAACTGACTAGGAGAAAAGTGGCTGCTGATTATGCAGCCCAGTAGTCTGATCGGGTGGTGCTGGATGCGCTCCCACTAACTGAAAAAGCTAGAAATCCCCCTCAAAAAGCTAGGTCAGCGGCTTTTTCACGAATCGGAGATCAGAGCCGGTAATTGTCCCTAACCTGCTCAAAAATGACTAGTTCATGCAAAACGGCCATGTACCAGTGGCACCTATACCACAGTTTGGCAAGTTGGGTATAACACACTGGGCAGTCCAAAGGGCTACAGTGCTTGCCGTACCGTAACCCGGAAAACTACCTAGTCATTTTCCCCGAGAGGTGTTAATACGATGTGCGCTCAATCCCCCCGTTTGAGCAGAAAATCTTGTACGATCGCATTCATCATTTTCTGCAGTGTCGCTATTTGTCACGCTTCCAACACCATCAACATTCATCCCGGCGATAACGTTCCCAATATCGTGGCGCAGAATCCGCCGGGAACAACCTTTGTCATTTATCCCGGCACGTACCAACTAACCGAGCCAATCCAGACGCAAACCGGTGACTCGTTTATCGGGCAGACCGCGTGTGCACCGCCGAAAACCAAGTGTTCAGCGATCATAAGCGGCTCGCGAGTGATCGGGTCTTTAGCGAAGTTCAACGGAACGAACTACGAAGTTACAGGCCAGACGCAACAGGGTCCCATCGATGGCGTTACTTCCGTGAAGTGTGAGCCTAGCTGGGGTGGCTGCGGGTACCCCGAAGATCTGTTCTTCGACGGCGTCGCTTTACAGCACGTCAATTCCGGCTCACTGCCAAAGCTCTCTTCCGGACAGTGGTGGTTCGACTACCCCAACAGCACGATCTATTTTTATGATAACCCGTCGGGTCACGTGGTCGAGACCAGCGTGACGACCAACGCGTTCGCAGGGCTTGGCAATAACGTCACCATCCAGTACCTCACCATCAAGGGATTCGCTTCGCCTGGCGGAAGCCCCGGTACGATTGGACCTCCGGGAAATCCTTCGCTGACGGAAGGAATCAACTGGAAGATCAAGAATTGCGAAATGATGATGAACCACGGTTACGTGGTGCGCATTGCGTTCGGAATGCAGATCAGCAACAACTACATGCACAACAACGGCTGGATGGGAATCGGCGGAGGCTTATCCACCGATGCGACGACCCGATCCGCTCAATCCGGGATCGTGATCAGCAATAACACCATCAGCTACAACAATTATGCCCACTTTTTGTCGCAGTTCGGTTCCGGTGGGATCAAGATCTGCAGCACCAAGGGCGTCGTGATTCGTGGCAATACCATCACACATAACATTGGCGCTGGAATTCACTTCGACATGACCGAAGACTCGCCCATCGTTGATGGGAACGTAATCACAGACAACGTGGGCGGTGCCGGCGTTTCTTACGAAGTTAGTGTAAACTCAGCTTTATTCCGTAACAACATCCTGTTGCGGAACGGCGCCAACCTGCCGACGGAAGCTGGTCCAAACGCGGCCATCGGCAGCTACGCTTCTACGCATGTCGAAAGTTACTGCAACGTCATGCAACTGCCGAACGCTGCTCATGCGCAGGGGTTGCAGATTGTAGGCAGCAACCGTGGGTATAACCCATATCCTCCGGGCCAGTACCTCACATCGACTGGAAACTCCTTCCATCACAATACGGTCATCTGGGAGCCCGGATCCAACGGCCTGGTCGGGTACTTCCTCGGCGATGCCGCTCATCAGCCCAATTTCTTCAACGACAACGATGCACCTGACTACAATATGTACCACGTGCCCGATACGTCAGCGTTGAATTTCGTCTACGACAACAATACGTCGCAGAGAAACACCAAGAAGACCTTTACTCAATACCAGGCTTCTGGCGCTGATGTTCACGGCACCATCGACAACAAATACAACAGCGGCTATCCGGCGGTGAGCATTACGTCTCCGGCGGATGGCACGGCTATCACTGGAAACTCCGCTACCATTCAAGCCTCCGTTACAGACGCAAGCGGAATCGCAAAGGTGGAGTTCCTGGTCGACTGGACTTTGAAGTCGACTGTTACCAGCAGCCCGTATACGTTTGATTGGACCAACATCCCGGCGGGATCTCACACCGTGACCGCACTGGCCTACAGCAAGGCAGGAATCGGTGCGTGCTACGCGGTAACACTGCACAAATAACCTGCCGAAGCAATTATTTTCAGAGGGCCATCCGGAAGGATGGCCCTTATTTCTTGCGTGTAGAAACGCAACAGGCGGCTGGATGCTTACGGCGCCTGAAGAAATGCAGCCGTACTGCTCACGTATCCACCGCCAACATTATTGCTGGTCCAGCTAGCCTGATACGTACCCGAAGCCGCCGTGTTGCTGGTCAAATGCGCCCATCCGTTTCCATTTGTCGTGAAGTCTGAGGTAAAGCTATTCCCGCTAGTCATCCCGGTGAACTTGGCCGAGCTGGCGAACAGGATCGACACGACGAAGTCTCCAGTTTGCGTGGTGGTGACCAGCGCGCCTTGTGTATTGTTGGAGGTTACAAGTCCGGAGGAAATGCCCTTGGCATCAGGAGGTGAAGATCCAAGACCTGCGACCTCCCAGGCTGTCATTTCAACGTGAGTCGGCGATCCGGCGAACGTGGGTGTTAGTACGGTTGCGCCTGGGGTGGAATTCAAGGAGAACCAGATCTCCGACGAGAGGTTGCCCTTGATTGCATGAGCGCCAGCCGAAAAATAAGTATTGCCTACGTTATCGGTAAGATTGGTTACTTTCGTCGTCCCGTTGAACAAAAGTCCGACGATGATCGCGTTGCCGGCGCCGCTGGATGGGATTGTGAGGCTGGTAAGTGGACTCCCCATGCCGGATGCCTTATTTACAAGGGACCAGTTGGTGCTGAATGTTGCCGTCACACTAGTGTTCGCCGTCACATTCAGGTTGCAGGGATTGCCCCCGGTGCAGGCTCCGCTCCATCCAGAAAAGCCCCATCCATTGCCGGCGCCTGTGCCGGTCAGAGTAACCGGAGTCCCGCCCGCGTAAACCGCGCTGCAAGTCCCACTGCCATTGGTGCAGCTAATCTGGCCGTCGGAACTGGTCACGGTTCCTTGCCCTACCTCGTTGACGGAAAGTGTGTAGTTCAGTGTCTGTGTGCAAGCAGGAAAGCTAAACGAGGCAATACGCGTAGCCCAACGGCTGCCGGTTGTGGGCAAATATTCCGTTGTGTACCAGAACGTGCAATCGTCGCTGGGATCGACGGACATGCTGCTGTAGTCACCCCAATGGAAGGAACTGGTTTGCGATCCGTGCGAAACGCTCGCTGATGACAGCACATCAACTTCGCCTTCCATCTGACCCAAAGTGTCACTGGCTAGACGGCCGGTATACCGGATCGAAGGAGTCATAGTGCTGCTGGAAACGGTGTAGCCCAGTGCGATATTGCCAAGCTTATCCATGGCGATGCTGCCCATCCAGCGATAATTGGCATCCGGCGCATACGTTCCTTGCTGGTAGAGCGAAAATCCGGTACCCGGGTTGCGAAGTTCGTACCAGCGGATACCGGTCTGTGAACCAGACCCGGTGTTGACCGTATGGTTGGCAAGCAGGGAAGCGTAGCTGCCAAAATTGCGGTAGGCGAGCCGGTACATCAGGCGGTCACCGTAGGAATCGAGACCCTGCGAGGTTCCCGATTGCGGGATGCAGCCGCCTGTCGTGTAAGTGATCTCGGTGACGGTTTCGCCGCAAGGCTCAGTGAAAGCAGCCACTGGAATATTCGTTGGTCCCGTGAAAGTAGAGTTGGCAGGGGTGGTCCAATTTACGTGAAACTGCCAGAGATCAAGGGACTGGTCGTTGTAGTCGAAGCTCGCGAAATACTCGGGCGAGCCCGAAGGAGGAGGGGTGTTGCCGTCGACATCGGCGGGCAACATTGCACCATACGACGTACCTGTATTGGTAAAGCATTGCATCGTGGCGGCGTTGCCGTTCAACATGCTGTTACGGTCGACCACGCAGGCCGCTGCTCCAACATAGGCGCCTCCCGCACCCCCCTGGTCATAAGTCACATAGTAGCCATCCGGCCAGACACCCCACTTGGGATAGTCGGGCATGGGTCTGCAGTTGCACCGCGAGGTTGTCGGTTCCAGGAAGGCGTAGAGATTCCATCCACCGTTAACCGCATCTGAGGTTGTGGAGACAGCCACGCAGAGATACGAAGGCTCGACAAACGTGGGCATCATCATTACCCAGCGGTTGGCGAGCTGATCAAATTGAACAATCGGGTCGAGATTGTTGTAGGTTGCGCACGGCCCTCCCAGAGACTGCCACAAGGTGTTTCCGTTGGCCGGCCCGTAGACGATGCTACCGGTCGATTTGTTAAAGACAGCAAAGGATTCGTTGACCCATTGCACGTACTGTGTGGGGCCAGCGGCGCCGTTTGTATCGGGAACCGCCGCCTGTGTGCTGTAACCCGGGAAACCAACGCCGATACCCAGAATGTTCAAACCTGATGTCGTCGACAAACGAGTAAGAGGAGTGAGAGCTGCTTCATTGGACGACGTCTGCAACGCCGCGTCCTGTCCGGCACTCAAGGGACGGGGCCAACGCACGGTCTGGCGCTCCTCGTCGTCGGAGAGGGAAGTCCCTTGCCCAGGCGGAATGGGTGCGAGCTGGCTGAGAGGAGGCGCGAACGCATGTTTCACCGCCTTCACAACCAATGGGTGCGACTGGCTTTGGGCCCATGTGAGCGATGAAACGGCAAGCAACGTCACTTCAGCGAAGGCAAAGAGAGTTGACAAACGGAGGTGTGCATTTTTCATTTTTGGGTTCGTCCCGAGAATGCTGGTCTTGCAGGGGGGAAGGCTGGGTCGAAGATCCTGGGCTAAATCCGAACAGAGACGCGCCAGTACCAACGATTCTACTACGGCAAAGGTTACGCGCGAAGGGCCTTTAAGAGCTTCTATATTGTTGATACTAATATACTTGTACACTAAGCATCTAGGCGGCTGCTGCACGTGCGTCAGAAGCGACTTGCTTAGTGCGGTGCAGGGCAATATGCGTGTGATCCACCTGGATCACCTCGCGCCCGGGGATCAGATCCAGAATAGCGCGGGTTACATCATTTTGATCTCCATAGTCGGCGAAGTCGTCCCACAGCACAACGCCTCCCGGCTTGATCATTTTCATCGCGTTGATCGTGTCGATCCGCACTGCTTCATAGTCATGTGCGCCATCCACGTACACCATGTCCATCTTGCCGAGGTAGGTCGAGAAGTCGAATTCCAATGAGTTCCCATAGAGCTGTACGATTTTCGCTGAAACATCTTTGCCTGCGTAGTCCACCCCGGGAGTGCTGGCGCGGATGATATTCGCATCATGCGCAAAAGCACGTTGCATCGCTGCCTGCTTTGCCTCAGGGGGTAGATCTAGTGTGTAAATGATGCAGTCTGGGGGGGAATTCAGCGCGAAGTTGAGCGCGGTTCTGCCCCGGAACGTCCCAATTTCGAATATCGTTTTGGGCGCGACAATCTTTGTGACGAGAGCGAGCCGAACCAGGTCATCCAGCGGAGTATTGATTGGCCTCTCGTCCTTAGGATGTTCAAAGGTTGTGCGCACAGCTTCTGCCCCGGGAAAGATTTCATAGACGCTCTGGCAGAGCCACTTATCGTCCTTGACCAGAGTCATATAGCTCCTGAAAACCCTTCCCGGAAAAGCGCGTAGCCCTTCACGATTCTTTAAAGCGAGCTTCAGAGACAGCAGGCTGGTCGTTTCAACCACGCCCAGAAATAAACGCAGTTTCTTGTTTTTGATGAGCTGCATAGATTTCTCCTCTTTGGCAACGTTAGGATCAACTTCGGGGGCCGTTGCACCGAAGAAATCTGTCCAAACAAACTACGGGCGCGGACGCGCGTCGCGATGAAGAATTCGGTTCAGATATGCACTGGGCTTCCAGTTCTGAGGGATTCCATGACAGCGAAAGTCACCCGCGAAGTTGCTGCCAACGATTCGAGGCTGACGGGAGAGCCAATGCCTTTCTCAAATCCGTCCAGCAGCGCTTTCATCTCGGCGGCGTGACCCTTATCACCGTTGAATGATGAGGTAGACTTCTTTCGTCCATCGGCGCATTCGATTTTTTTGAAGTTCCACATGCGAGCGGTTTTCTGGGCGCCGAAGACTTCCAGAAATTCCTTGTCGACTGCACTGGAGCCGTTCGCGAGGTAATGAATTGTACCGACCGAACCGTCGGCGAAGGTAATCGAGATCAGAATGTTGTCGTTGTTGTAGCGGTGTGCGCCGTCGGTAGGAGCGACGGCGTGGACGCTTACCGGCAGTGCTTCGCTGAGAAATTGCATCACGTCGACAAAGTGTCCGCCTTCGCCGATGAAGCGGCCGCCCTGATCAGGAGCCTGCATCCAGTGCGTTGATGGCATGAATCCGGCGTTGACGCGGTAGTGCATGGCAAGGGGCTCCGTGCGTCCGGCGAAAAATTTCTGGATCGCCAGCAGTGGTTCAGAGAAACGCCGGTTGTAGCCGACCATGAGCAGCGGAGGCGATCCTGACTGTGAGGCTTCGGAATAAGCATCCAGCACCGAATTCAACTCCTCTTCGTTCAGCGCCGGAGGCTTTTCGACGAACACGCTTTTGCCCGCTCGAAGCGCTTGTGAAACGTAGCGGGCATGCGAGTCATGGCGAGAAGTGACGAAGACAAGGTTCACGTCCTTGTCCTGAATGATTTCGCTTGTATCGGTGGCGCAGAATTCAAAGTTGTATTTCTTGGCAATGTTTTTGGCGTTGACCGGCTTGCCGGTGGCGAGGCCGCGCATGCGCGGCGCCAGTTTCATCACCGGAGGCAGCAGCATGGATTGCGTGAAGTTGCCGGCTCCGATGAATCCTAGAACGGCTTTGCGCCCGGAGGCGGCGCGGTTCGCACTACGCAGTTCGACGCGGCGGGAGAGCGCGACCGGGGCGGCGGGTTCGGAGTACTGAATCAACACCCCGAGATACGGCTCTTGAATTTTCCCGGTGATGATGTCGTAGGCGCGCAGGCTGTCTTCCACTGGAATGCGGTGCGTGATCAGCGGGTGCACGGTGAGCTTGCGCAGCGCCATCATGTCGAGCACGGCTTCCATGTTGCGGTTTTCTGTCCAGCGTACGTAGCCCAGCGGATAGTCATGCCCGCGTTCTTCGTAATCGGCGTCGTAGCGGCCCGGACCGTACGAACACGAGGTGCGGAAGTTGACTTCCTTCTCGTAGAACGGGGAGCGGGGAATGTTCATCCCCACCGCGCCGAGGGCCACGACCGTGCCCCGCTTGCGCGCGCACTGGATGGCTAGTTCCACCGGTTGGTCGGATTTGGTCGCCGCAGTAACGATCACGGCGTCGGCGCCGTATCCGCGGGTGAAGCTCTGCACTTCAAAAACCGCATCGTCATTGCTGAGCGTGCAGCGATCGCATCCCAGAGTGAGAGCAAGGTCAAAGTTGCGAGGAGAAACGTCCAGGCCAATGACGCGGCATCCGCTGGCTTTCAGCAGTTGAGCGGTGATGAGGCCAATCAGCCCTAATCCAATGACCGCGACCTGCTCGCCGACACGCACATCTGCCTGGCGGACGCCTTGCATCGCGATGGCGCAGACCGTAGTGAATGATGCTTCGTCGAAGCCGACTTCGTCCGGCATCTTGACGGCCAGGTTGCGGGGAACGGAAATGATTTCAGCGTGCGAGGCATAGCCGACACCGCCGCAGGCGACACGGTCGCCGACCTTAATGTCGTCGACTCCGGACTCGATGACCACACCAGCCGAGCTATAGCCAAGCTCTTTGAAATTGTCGAGCCGGTCCTGGACTTTTTTGTACGTGGCCAGCAGGCCTTCGCGGTTGACGTTGTCCATCACCTGGCGGACGAGATCGGGCCGCAGGCGGGCTTTCTGGATCATCGAGGCTTGTGCGGTCTCGACCGATGAGCGTTCCGTGCCGGCGCTGATCAGCGAGAATACGTTGCGGACGAGCACGCTGCCGGGCCGAAGTTTCGGCGCGGGTAACTCGTCCACGGTGATCTCGCCTGTTTTCTGATATTGGATGACTTGAAGCAAGCGTGAATCCTTTCGAGATATTGTTATCTAGAGTCTAGTGAGTTGAGTTTAGTAAGTCACTGAGACTTCCGAGTTGTTACCAAAGGAACTGGCACTGCTAGGCTACAACTAGAACTGGTCTCATAAATGGGTTTGGGAAGGGCACGGCTTCCCAGCCGTGCCGTTAAACCCAACAAATATGCGGGGCTTTAGCCCCTGAGGTTGGTTCGTTTCCTCTGGCGAACCATTTATGAGACAGGCCCTAGTCGCTTTGCTTTTCGTAAGCTCCGCGGTCGCAGCCGCCGGAATCTTCGCGGTCGGGGCGACGCATGCCGCGCTGATCGGCCCCTACGAGAAAGCCGGTGCCGTTCGTGCAGCCTGCGGGGTTGCCCAATCGATCGCCGGGCTTCCGGGAAGCAGAGCCATCGTCTGCGTGGGTCCTCCGTTGTTCTGCAGAGGGCCGAGCATGGGGTCAGTATTGTTTAGATCGCCAGTGTTGTTGAAATTGCAGGTATTATCGCTGCTAAGGTTGTAGCCGGCGGAGGTCACATTTTGGGTAGTGTCGCAGTTCCCACCCGTGTTGTTCGCAATAATTGTGTTCTGAACCAGCCCAATCGTTCCGAACACGCCGCCGCCGGAAGGTGCGCTATTCCCGCTAACGGTGCTGTTACTGAGCCTGATGGTTCCTCTAAAGTCGAGGATGCCGCCGCCAAAGAGTGCGCCCGCCTTATTTGCAGCAATCGTACTGTTGACGATCAGCACATCGTTAATACTATTGCTCACAATCCCACCACCGGAGGACGCAGCACCATTGCCGCTAATGGTGCTGTTGTAGATAGAGTCCTTTCCACCTAAAAAGGCTCCTCCCCCAAACTGTGCACTGTTGCCGGTAACGGTGGATTTATCGATATTCAAAAGAGTTGGCGCTCCAAACGCCACCCCCAGTCGAGATCGCACGATTGCCGGTGATCGTGCAGTAAATGATCATCAGAATACCGTTGTTGAAAACGCCACCGCCGTCACCGAACGTGGGCGGCCCGGTGACGCCCAACCCGTTTTGAATGGTGAGGTTTGCAAGAACCACATGGCTTGCGGTTTTCTGAAATGGGATTGTGACCGTTGTAGCGACTCTACCACCATCGATAATCGTCGTTTTGGCGTTGGCTCCGATAATGTCCAAGCTGAACGGGATGGTGAGGTTCTCGGTGTAGGTGGCGGCAGTCACTCTGATGTAGTCGCCCGAGTGAGCCAGGCTGATGGCGTGCCCGATGGTCTTGCACGCACTTTGCGCAGACATGCAGTTATTGCTGTCACTGCCGTTTACGCCGTCGGCATACCATGTGCTGGCAAAGGCGGTGGAAGCTAGGGTCACAAGTAAAACCAGAAGCCGAACGCTGGGAGTAAGGAATTTCATGCGCTTTTCCTTTATGCACTGTGCGTAGGCACCCTTAATTTTAGGAGTGGTAGCTCTCCTAATTGCTTCGTGACGGAGATGCTCCGGCGAAGCTTTCTTCCTTCGGCGCTTCGGGTTCGACTGTGCCACCTCCGAAATATTCCTCCAGGGCGCGAATCGCCACGGCTGTGCTCTCCTTGCCGCCAACGGAGATTCGCACGTGGCCGACGCCCTCGAATTGCGAGGTCCGCTCGCGCACAAAGATGTTGCGCTCTTCGAGAGCTCGAACCAGACCCTTGGGGTCGTCGCACTGGAACAGAATGAAGTTGCTGTCGGAGGGGTAGTACTTGATTCCGTGCCGTTTGAAAAAGTTCTCATATACCACCCGCGACTGCCGAACTTCCTCAACATAATTGTGAATGTGAGCCACATCGCGCAGTGCGGCTAACGCTCCCACCTTCGCAAAGCTGGTCACGCTCTTGGGATTGTTCGCGCGGTTGAGGATTCCCATGATCTGGCGGTCTGCGAGCAGATATCCGAGCCGAAGTCCTGCCAGTCCGAATGCCTTTGAGAACGAGCGTGTGACAATCACATGCGACGATTGCATCACCAGATCCGCGGCCGTGACTCCGCAGAACTCGAAGTAGGCTTCATCGACGATCAGGATAGTCGACAGCTGCGTGCAGGCGTCGAGCACTTTCTTGAGTGTTTCCACCCCGATCGTATAGCCGATCGGGTTATTAGGATTCACGATGTACGCCAACCGTGGCGTATGTTTGCGGAGAGCCTCTGTAAACTCTGCCACCGGAAACGCCGTAGAACCCAGGTAATTGAACTTTACCGTTTCTGCGCCGCGCTGTTCGACCGCGGCGCGAAAATTATCATAGCTGGGCGTGACCATCAAAACTTTGTCTCCGGGGCGTACGAAGCAGGTCGCGACAAGTTCATGGGCGAGGTCCGATCCATGCGTAATCAGCACGTTTTCCGCAGGCAGGCCCGTATATTTGGCCAGCGCGGCGATCACTTCTTTCGAAGTCGCCTCGGGGTACCAGTGAATGGAGTGCGGATTCCGCATCAGATCCTGCACCGCTTCCATCACCGCCGGCGAAGGAATCGTGTCCGCTTCGTTCCAATCCAGCTTGTAGACTTCCTCGCCTTTGGACTCAACCTCCCACGCCTTCTGCGAAGAAATCTTGTACTCTTCAATTTCCTCGATTGAGCGCGTTCCCAGCTTGCGCACGATGGGAAGGGTCTTGCCATCGGAGTTGGTGACGAACTTGTCGGTGTACTCAATGTCGAGCTTTACTTTCGAACCCACGCGCTGCCGCATCTCGTTTTCCAGCTTCTGCGTCAGCGACGGCGAGGGGCGCTGATCGGGCCGCATAGCCACTTTCGTCAGAAGTTCGGTGCGGCCGAATTGGATGATCTGGAACTTCAGGATCTCCGGGAACTCGCGGAACAGGGAATAGAAGTTGATGGAAGGCAGCCGGCGGCCGTCGTCCATGATGATGCATTCATCTTTACGTCCGACGATCGAGTGGACGAGCGGCATGTTGCGGCCGCAGGGGCAGGTGCGAGGGCTGTCGTAGAGGCGCACGATGTCGCCGGTCTCGTAACGGATGAACGGCATCACCGGGTTGTGATAGCCGGTGGTGACCAGGCGAAATTCGTTTGGCTCCAGTTCCTCGGAGGGCAGAAACTCCGGGTACCCATATTCCCAATTGATGTGCATGCCCTCGTGCTGTTCGCACTCGGTGATGATTACCGCCGGCTCCGTCATGCCATACCAATTGAACAACTTCTTGCCGAAGGTGCGTTCGACGCGGTCTCTCTCGCTCGGGAGTAAGGTCTCGGAAGCTGTGAAAATGCCGCGCAGGAAGCTGAACTTATCGCGATAGGGATACGCGAACTCGGCAAAAACGGCGATGGACGAAGGATAGGCCTTGATGTATTCGGGCTTGAATTCGAGTAACCGATCCACATACTCGCTGCAATTCGCGGGCGTCAGGTGGTAAGCCGAAAAATACATCGTGTTCTTCAGCTTGTCGTGACGCCAGAGCGGTTCGTTGGCCTTGGTGGGGACGTAGGTGCGCAGCGCGGCCATGCGGCCACCAAACTTGTAACCGGTCCACGACCAGTGGCGGAACAGGCAGGCGTTGTCGAAGGCCATGAAGGATTCATTCAGGCGCATCGGCAGAGGTTCGCCGGTCGATCCGCTGGTATGGGAGATGACACTGCTTTTTTCGAAACGGGGATCGACCATCTCATTGATGTGCTTGCGGACATCGGCCTTGGTGAGCAAGGGCAAACGCTTGAGATCTTCCGGAGAGCGAAAGTCAGTCCGCGGGTTGAAGCCGGCCTGGCCGAACTGCTCGCGGTAGAACGGAGTTCCTTCGTAGGCGCGAATGAGGGTTTGGCGCAGGTTCTCCAGCACGTATTGTTCGCGGCGCGGCTCGGGCCAGTATTGCGACTTGCTCAGCAGGTTCTTGTAAATCCAGTACCCGTGCAAGCGCGCCACGTTTTTTACGAGCTTTTTATTCGCTGACATACTTGGTCTCCAGTTTTGGTGTTTTCCAACGAGATTTTGAGTTGCGATAAGCGCGGTACAACTTTCCAGCCGTGGGGACGAGCGGACGCGGAACGCGCACATAGGGTTTGATTCGATAGTAAAACGGAGCGTACTGGCGGCCTTTCTGGCCGCCCTTCTGCTCGATACCAAGTACCTGATACTGGCCGCCCTGGCGCAGGAACTCATTCAGGCTGCTGCGTATATCACTGGTGAAAGGGAGGATGTTGACGCACTCGCCAAGGTCACATTCGTAGTGCGCATCGCTGCCACCGATGGCGACCGGGCCGGTACCGCAAAGAACGCGCGCTTTCTGGTTTTCCTCGAGCGAGCATTTCGGGTTGAAGATTTCGAATCCCGAAACACCCTCCATCGGGCGCTTCAATTCCCGCAATGCGCCGTCGCGATGCCGGAACGGATGGGGAAGGGTACATAGCCCGCCCTGCTCGCGGATTTCGCGAACCACGTCTTCGAATGTGTCCGACGCGATCGCCTCTTGGAGGAACAGGCCGATGACATGGCTGTGATCCGCTAGGGTTCGCTCCTCACCAATGACGATCTGGAAATCCGTGTTGCGTGCCTTGCTTCTCTTCTGGAACTCAACAGCGCCTTCAATGGTGTCGTGATCGGTGATGCACACTACATCGAGCTTTCCTTTGGCGGCGCGCACTAGGCCATCAAATTCGATGTGGCCGTCGTGCGAATAGACTGTATGACAGTGCAATTCCGCGTGCATCTGTTTCACCAACGCCATAGGCCATCCGCGGTAAGAAGTTGATCAATCATGATATAAATCATTTTCCTTGACTTAGCTGGCCGTGGTATCGGCCTGGGCTCTTAACGAAGCCGGTACCTGCCCGTCCAGCAATTGTTGATAGGTTGCGATCAGGCGCTTCTCGGAATTTTCCCACGCCAGCTCTTCGCGGAAGCGGGTGCGGCCGAACTGCGACATGGCCTGCCGCTTCTCGCCATCGAGCAGCAGTTCGCGAATCGCATGCCCCATCGCTGCGTCGTCATTGCCCTTTATGTAAACGGCAGCCGACTCCGCAGAACGTCGATGTTCCATCAGATCAAACGCCACAATCGGTCGCCCAAAGGCCATATATTCGATGATCTTGTTCATGGTGGACATGTTGCTCCACTCGGTGAACGGATCGGGATCGACGCAAACATCGGCGGTTGAAAGATAGGCCCACAACTGCTCATCCGGAATGCGGCCGGTGAAATGCACGACCGGTCCGAGGCCCATTTGCTCGGCGGTAGCTTTCATGCGCGGCTGATCGGGGCCCCCGCCAACGAAAGCAAACAGCGTGTCATCGGGAGCGATCTTACGGTACGTCTCGATGGCATGCAGCATGTGAATCACGCCATCCTGCTCGCACATTTCGCCCAGGTACATAACCATATTCTGGCGGCCTTGCTTGAGTTCGGGCGAAGGCGCGTTGATGTCGGCCCATCCGCGACGCGGTCCGCTGCGCACGACCGAGATGCGTTCATCCGGGATACCGCCGCGCTCGCGGGCGATTGTGCGATGCGATTCGTTGACGGCAATGACCGCGTCTGCTGACCGCAGCGTCATGCGTTCCAGCGCCACCAGGCCACGGTACAGAAGTCCGGTGCGGGTGTGGCCCTTGGCAATGAACATCTCTGGGCAGAGATCGTGGTGATCGAATACGAATTTCACGCCCAGCGGCCGGAAGAGCATCGCAAGCACGAAAAAAGTGTCCGGCGGATTGCAGGCATGAATCGCCTGAAATGGACGATGCGCGTATGCCTTCATTGCCAGCCACAACGAAGCCAGCCAGCAGTACACGAATTCGACGAAATATCCGAGAACACCTGCGTTGGCCTCGTAAATCAGCGGATAGCGATAGATGTCGACATCTTCAAGCTTTTCGTAGCTCGCGGTGCATTTGCCCTTTTTCGGACAGATCACAGCCACGCCAAATCCATGACGGCGCAGGCTGGTCGCTTCCTGCCACACCCGCCGATCGAACGGGACCGGCAGGTTCTGCACGATGATCAGGATGTTGCGCTTCGTGTTCATCTCGTGACTCATATCCACTATCTAGATTTGAACCAGCTCGCGCACACCCGCCGCCGCAGCCTTGCGGGCGACGTGATATGCGCCCAGATCGATGACGGTCGCGTGCGTCTTTTCGAGTAGGGAAGAGACGCCGGGGAAGTGATGTCCCACAAGCAGCAGTTCGGCGTTGCCCAGCTCATCGAGCGATGGCACCAGCAAACGTGACAGGTGCGGGATGACGTGATCGATGTATTCCTTGTTGGCACCCGTCAGTCGCGCGGCGATGACATTAGGATCGTAGATTTTCAGGTCGTATCCCTTGCCGAGCAGCCGTTCGGCTAGTTCGACGAACGGGCTTTCCCGCAGATCGTCAGTGTTCGACTTGAAGCTGAGGCCGATGAGACCGATGCGTTTCTTGCCGGTCGCCCGCACTTTCTGGAAGGCGCGTTCGATGACTTCTTCATTGCTCGACAGAATGGCGGCAATCAGCGGCAATTGCAGGTCAAGCTGGTTGCCGGCATGCAGCACCGCGCGAACATCTTTCGGCAGACACGATCCGCCGAAGGCGAAGCCAGGCATCAGGTAGCGTTTGGAAACGTTGAGCTTGGTGTCGTTGCAGAAAACCTTCATCACGGCTTCCGCGTCCACGTCCGCCTGCTGGCAAACGGCGGCGATCTCGTTGGCGAAAGCGACCTTCAACGCGTGGTAGGCGTTGCTGGCATATTTCACCATCAGCGCATCTTTGGGCCGGAGCACGAATATGGGAGCCGACTGGTCGGCATAGAGCGCCCGCAATGTGGCTTCCGCGGACGCCGTTTCAGTTCCGAGAATCGTGAATGGCGGCTCGTCGAAATCGCGGATGGCAGTACCTTCCCGCAGAAATTCAGGATTGGCGCACAACTCCACTAGTCCGGGAGCCGTCTTGTCAAAGATCACACGGCACTCGTCGAAGATGGCGGGCAGCACACTGCTGCGAATCACGACTGTCTGCTTCCGGCCGAGTTTTGCGAGGGCAGACGCGATCTGGCTGCAGGCGCGGAACAGGTGCGCCGGGTCGATCTGGCCATTGGGCCGGCTGGGCGTGGCCACGGCGACGAAGCACAACTCGGTTTCGCGCAATGCCTGCTCGATGTCGGTGGTGGCGCTCAGGCGCTGCAGTTGCCGCCCGTGCGCAATCTTTTCGGCCAGGCCGGTTTCGACGATCGGCGAGCGGCCTTCGTTGATGATCTGAACTTTCCCAGGGTTGATGTCAACGCCCCAGACGCGATGTCCCGAGTCGGCCAGGCAGGCGCTGGAAACGGCACCAACATAGCCCAGACCGACGATGCTGATATTCATGAATTGATCCTCAGATGAGTGCGGATTGTGTTTGAGCCATCGATGGCCGCGCTCATGCGCAGAGTGGCGATGGGCTGTTTCTGGTTGAATCGGTGGGAGCGCCAGCCGAGTTTAGGATTTTCCGAGCCGCGGAAGATTTCCCAGCGGACGTTGCGATCTGGGGAAGAAAATGTGATCTGTTTTCCGTGCCAGTTTACTTGCGCTTCGCCGTCGCGGACGCTCAGCACTTCGGCGTCTTCGTGGATGTGGAAGAAGAGTTCGACCTGATGCCGTCCGGTGCCGAGAAAGCTGTCTTCGATGAAGACGTTACCGGTTGCGCGATCGAAATTGACTGCCCGCTTGTGGGTGACCGGTTCGGGCAAGCGCAGGTAGCCGTCGTGTTCTGCTTCGATCGTGACTTGATCGCTGCTGTTGTCGAAGCGCAGCAGACGTGAATTTGCTTTTGCGCTCCACAGAAAACGTCCAGCTATTTTCGATTGATTTTCGCCGTCGATGCGGGCAGTGTTATGCGCGGCGGTGCTGCGGAAATACTCACGCCACTCCGGATGCGAGTGATAGGCATACGTGCCGGCGTCAACCAGAAAGTATTCATCTCCAATGGCGAGCCAGATCGCGAGTGCGTCGGCATGCCCATGCGCCGCCATACTGGTAAAGCCGAGCGGGCCAAAATCCATCAGGAGTTTTACGTTGTCATCGTGCGTACTTACGCAAGCTAAGCCAGCGTTCGGGAACAATTCGCGGGGAGTGTTCGGCGTGGGAGAAACCCGATCGAGATTCGAGATCAAATCAGGAACGAGCGCCTTCACCGCTTCGGTCGGCGTCTTGCCGAAGCGCAACCAGCGTGGCTCGGCAAAGAGCAACCCTGCCAATTGCATCGTAACTTCGAGCCCACTTTGGCCTTCCGAGAGCACGAATCCACGTGCATCGTCGGAATCCCCATACCAGGGCAGATCTCCGCTGGACGTGGCGACTGTATCAAGAAACACAGCCATACTGCGCAGCCGCTCGGCGAATTCTTTGCTGAACGGGTGTCCGGTATTGCGGCCGATAGCGAAAGCGAGCAGGAACAATTCCAGGGTAAAAATGTGATACGACATCGCCTGCTCGCGATTCACGCCGTCTTCGCCAACCTGCAGGAGAATTTCGCGTTCCAGCAATTTCTGTGCGCGGTTGCGCCAACCTTCGCATTCCGGCCAGAAATCGAAGCAGGACGTGCCCACAAACAGGCCAATCAGTTCGCCGATCAGGTGATTGTTCGCCGAAGAGTACAGGCTGAGTTTACGGGTGATGCGCGTCAGGTGCAGGTAAATCGAGTCGAGCCAGCGGAGTCGAAATTTTTCATCGCGCGCGACTTGGTCAGCAATGCGCGGATACAGCATCGCCCAGGAAATCACGCGCTCGGCCAGTTCGAGACTACTGGTCCAGTTCACGCCGTAAAGATATGGATTTGCCTCCAACCAGGAATCGATCGACCGGACAATGCAGCGCGCTTGCTCTTCCGCATTCGCGGCAAACGCCAAAGCGGAAAGATGCTGGAATCGGCTGGGTTCCCACACATATTTAATGTCACTGACGACGGCGGTGTCGCGAATGTTCAGGGTGCCGGCAAAGCTGCGTTCCACCTGGCGTCCATAGCGGTAATCGCAATGCCAGTCGAACTCGAACCCAACCGGAAACTCGAGGTCGAAGACGTGAACATGCTGCATCGCAACGTTGCTTTGGTGCAGCTTGACTGGATACGTCGCAGAGTTCAGGGGCGTCCAGCGAGGCGCGGGCACCGCCGGCTGACTTTTCCACTGCGCCCAGTCCAGCGGCAGCATAGCGGCCGAACGAGCGCGCCATACAATCTCGGCCGGCTGCATGGAGGCCAGCCGCGACCAATACCATTGTGCTTTGCCGAGATCGATATTCCCCCCAACAGAAACGGAGTCTTTTTGCAAAGTTGAGTCGCCGCTGACACCAGTCTGGCTCGCGCGAGGTTGGCTCGTCGAAGTGTCGTCCAGACGGGTTAGAACGGGCTCATGCGACATAGATCGACAACATGGATCGGGAAGCCAGACTGCTTCAGTCTCAATCTTAAAGAACGTTTGACGCCGATCAACACACTCTAGTAACGGCCGCCAGGACGATGAAAACTCCACTTCCCCGGCAGCCCGAGGATCGTCATTTACTGAGAAGCGCTTGCGCTGTGGGAGAGCCGGATGGATTCGCCTTCAGCAAGGTTTCGAACATCGGCGTCAGATACAGAGCACCGTGTACGCTGAGGTGGTCGTCATCGCAATATAGCGGATACTGCGCATTCATCACCGAGCACTCCGAAGCAGCGCAAAGCGCTTCGTGGGGATAGACGATCTGGTCAGAGTATTCGGCGGCCGCGCTTCGCAGCACCTGGAAGGCTCGTTCTTGACGCTTCATGAACTGGTCACGGGACAGATTCAGCGCAACGGGTTTGCCCGATATCGCGTCGCGTGCTAGCGTCTCCGGTACATTCGTTCCAACTTCCGGAACACTGGCGATGATAACGACGTTCAAATCCAAGTCATGCAGTTCCTTGAGCGTTGAATGTACCAACTGGGAAAAGACGGCATAATTCTCTTCCGGCCGCAGATCAGGAGTCAGCAGCAGCGGGATGCCTTGCTCGGGCCGCACCGACTCGGTATAAAGGCCCCAGCGACCGTGAAGGAATACGTTTTTAATGTGATGCGCCTTGATGTAATCCAGCACCGAATTGCCATATCCCGTACAGTCCTCAGCCTGCGCTCCGTAACGCTTAAGCTGCAGCAGGGGAGCGCAACCCGAATGGAAGGCCACGGCTCCGGCTAGATTGTCCGTCTGTGCTAGTTGCTCAAAGGCCGGGGCCAGGGCGCCAGCATGAGAGTCGCCCCAGAGAATAAAGCTTTCAGGCGCATTCGCTACTCCCACATGGCAAACTTTCTTGTCACAGGCGTCCCGCCGCTTCCAGAAGTCGTCTCTGCTGTTGATCAGCAAGCGGGCTTCTCCGCTGAAGCGGGAAGGGAAGCCGTCAGTGGCGAGGGCCAGTCCGCCGAAAACAGCAAAGACCATTGCGATGGCAGCTGCGCCTGAAAAGATCCAGGCCCGGGTGCCAATCGCGTTACGCCCGCGGAACGGATTCTCAACGAACTTCCACGTGAAGCTGGCAGCAAGGAATGCAGCTAGGATAACAGCGATCTTTTCTAACCCAGCCAGAGGACGGCCGAGATAATGTTTGGCGAAAACGATGATGACCCAGTGCCACAGGTAGAGTGAGTATGAAATCAAGCCCACGAACACAACCGGCTTCAGGCTGAGCAGGCGTCCGACGAGCGTGTTTGCAGCCATACCGGTGTAGATGATGAGCGCCGCACCCACGCAGGGATATAGAGCGTTCACACCGGGAAACGGCGTCGCCGCCGAGAAGGCCAGGACTCCGTAGGCAATGAGGCCCAGGCCAAGAAATCCGAGCAGATTCGCCGACAACTTATTCTGCAATTTCGGAATGCCCTGCACCGCTAAAATTCCGCCGATGAGCAGTTCCCAGGCTCGAGTGGTCGCGAGATAGAAGCTGGTGGTCGGCTGCGTATCCACGCGCCAGATGCTGTAGCTTAGCGACAAGACGAGCATCAGACCGATGGCAAGGGTAAAGCGCTTGCGGAAGAAGCGTGTGACCAGGAATAAGAACAGCGGATAGAGAATGTAGAACTGCTCTTCCACAGCCAGCGACCAGGTGTGCAGCAGAGGCTTCATCTCCGACGGTCCGTCGAAGTATCCCATCTGTCGGGCGAAGGCGATGTTCGAGACGAAAAACAAAGTCGCGATCAGGCTACGCCCGTAATCGTACGCGTCATTCGGGAGCAGCAGCTTGTACGCGGCAAGCGAGGAGAACAGGAGCACAGTGAACAGCGCGGGAAGAATTCGCCGCGCGCGCCGTTCGTAAAAATTCGCGATGGAGAAACGGTCCTGGCGGATGTCTTCCATCAGAATTCCGGTGATGAGAAAACCGGAGATGACGAAAAATACATCCACGCCAATGTAGCCGCCCGCCACGTGGCGAACTCCGGCATGAAACAGAACGACGGGAACTACAGCGATGGCGCGGAGGCCGTCGATGTCAGGGCGATGCTTCATGCGAAAGTCTCCGCCATCTCCACGGATTGGGGTTTGGTCGTCCCCAAGACGTGCTGGTATATGTCCATCAACATCGGATAGTTGCGTTCGGGGGTGTACTTGGCCTCGTATTCGGCGCGGGCAGCGCGGCCCATTTCTTCCATTTCGTTGGGATGCGCCCAAGCCCATTCGACTTTGGCGGCCAGATCCGCTGGATCACCCGCAGTAAAGTGCAGCCCGGTCTCATGATCGCGTACGATTTCCTGCGCCACGCCAACGCGGGATGCGATGACCGGCAAACCACAGGCGAAGGCTTCAACCGCGACGTATCCAAAGGTTTCGTAGAAGCCTTCCGAAGGCCAAATCAGGAAGCGCGCTCCACCCATGAGGCGATTCAATCCGTTGCGATCGAGTCGTGGCAGGACTTCCACCGCTCCTCCGGATCTGTGCGCCAGCTCTTGTACCTGGCCCAACAGTGGACCCTCGCCGCGAATTTTGAGTGGGATGTGGTTCAGTTTGTCCCAGGCGCGCAGCATCGTCGGTACTCCCTTTTCCACCGCCAATCGGCCGACAAAGACCGCATATTCGCTGTCTCTGCGGACGACCTTCGGGTCTTCTACAAAGTGCGGCTTCAGCATCAGCTTCTCTTCCGGGAAGCCCGCTTCGATGAATTTCTTGCGGTAGAAAGGTGTGGAAACGATATAGACATCGATCATCTTTTCCCATGTTTTCAACTGCCAATGCACCGACAACATCGCTGCTACGACCCCGGTCTGGATATGCGATTGCCGGTAGCAAGCATGCACCACGGAAGGCCAGGCGATTCTTTTGCCCTTACAGTCCTCGCAGACCCGATGATTGCGCTCGAGGTTTCCGCCCGGACAAAAAAGCCGGGCGTTGTGCAGGGTCTGCACGACCGGAACTCCGGCGTCGCGGCACGCATAGTAAACCGAGGGTGAAAGCAGGGGAAACGTGTTATGAAAGTGAACCAGATCCGGCTTCTCTGTTTTCAGGAAAGCGAGCATGGCGTCATGGCTGTCTTCCGCCCAGACACTGCGGGCGGCAAGCCGCGCTTTCGCCAGGATGTTGCCGCGCCGGATTTCGCTGTTGCGGCGAATGAACTCCTTGACGTAGTGACCTTCGGAGCGCAGCAGTTCCCGCTCACGGCGCAGGGTTTCGTCTTCGCCCCCGGGAATCTGATAATAGTTATGGGCAACGACGATTCGAAGATGCCCATTCCGTTCCGGAACGGCAAGAGATGTCCGGGAAGTGTGAGCGGTTGCGACGGGAACGGGCCATTGCGGCACTGTCGCCACAGTTGGCGCATGCGTCTCAGGCGCAACCGAATCCACTACGTCGCTTGCCTGCGACTCCGCTTTCCGCGCTGCAATCGCGTGCTCATAAATTTCCATCAAACGTGGATAGTTTTTCTCAGCCGTGTATTTCTGCTCATACTCGAGGCGGGCCTCTTTTCCCATCTCCCGCATGCGTTCCCGATTGTTCCAGGCCCACTCCACCTTCTCGGCCAGATCACGGTCATCCCCTGGATTGAAGTGCAGGCCGGTGCGTCCGTTTTCGACGATCTCCAGCATGGCTCCGACTTTGGAACAGATCACGGGAACCCCGCAAGCAAAAGCCTCGACCATGGTGAGACCGAAGGTCTCGTACCATTCGCTCGAAAAGATCAGGAAACGTGCGCCACGAATGGTCGCCATCGTCTGGTCATGCGGCAAAGTGCCGGTGAAGGTGACCATACTCAGGTTTTCCCGAATCGCTTCCCGCTCGAATTCATCGCGAGGTTCGCCTCCGCCAACGATCACAAGCGGAACGCGGCTCTTCAGCCGAGTCCAGGCGCGCAACAGAGTGCTGACCCGATTCTCGGGGGAGAGACGGCCGGCAAATACGGCGTAGTTTCCGTCTCCAACACGCGGAGTCGGATCAGGAAGCACGAAATTGGGTTTGACGAAGATCTTTTCCGCCGGCAGACCGCCGCGCAAGAACTTGCTCTTGGCGAACTCAGTGAGAACGATGTGGCAGTTGATGTCGCGCTCCCAGGTATGAAGGCCGCGGTGCACGGCCAGCATCAAACCTACAGCGGCGGTTTCGGCGCGGGAGTCGCGATAGCAGCGGTTGCGCAGACTGCGCCACAAACTGTGCTCCAGGCACTCCTCGCAGATCTTGCCGTTTCGGAAAAACGTTCCCACTGGGCAGAGGAGTCGGTAGTTGTGCAGGGTCTGCACCACGGGCACGCCGGCTTCGCGGCAGGCGGAATAGATCGATGGCGAGATCATGACCCATGTATTGTGAACATGCACGACATCGGGCTTTTCGGTGCGAAGCAACTCGGCGAATTCGCTGCGTGTGTCTCCATTCCACACCGCCTTCTGCAACAGTACGAGGCGCTTGATGCCGGGATAGGCATCGGCATCATAGTTGCTCCGGCGGTAGAGCACGACCTGGTGTCCGGCGCGTTCCAGTAGCTGACGCTCCTGCTCGAAGACGACGTCTTCGCCGCCCGGTTGCTGATAGTGACAATGTACGAGGATGATCTTCACGATTGGCTTCCTGCAGGGCTGGCGGCGAGAAGAGAGATTAAATCGCCGTTGGGAATATACGTTACCTGTTCGCGGTTGCCCACGTAGTCGAGGATTTCCTCCAGTTCATGCCAGAGGCCCAGTTGTTCAATCTCATGCGAATGGCCGTACATGTGCCACATTCCGCCGGTCTCGAGTGCAGAATCAAAGAGGCGCTTGCTCAGCTCGAGCCAGTTGTCGAGGCTTGCGATGTTGCCTAGAAACACCTGCACACCTTCCATTTTTCGCGCCCGCAACACATTGCGGATATAGCCGGACTTGGCATGCGGCATGATCTGCACCGTGGTCGGCATTTCAAAGGGATCGAACATCAGCCGCGTGGAGAGCATACGCACAGTTCGCGCCCCCTGGTAACCAGCCCGCTTGAGAGCGCGGATCACATTCGTGTCGTAGCGGCCGCAGGGATAACAGAACATCCGGACTTCTTTTCCGAGGATATCTTCCAGGAATGGCTTGCACGGGTTGATCTCTTCCGCGAGTTCCTTCTCGGACAGACCCCACAGGAGTTTGTGGGTGACACCATGGCCCCCGATTTCGAAGCCTTCTGCTGACAGGTTCTTTAAGTCCTGGTGGTTCAGCGCGGGACGTCCACCATAAGGATGGGTCGGAACATAGAATGTGCCTGCGATCTTGCGGGAGCGGAGCATCTCGGCCAGTTTCAGGTCGGCCTGATCTCCATCATCCCAGCTCGTTGTGACGATAGTTCGTCTCTCCATAGTTTGCGGACCCTTGAAGTACTTCTGTGGGGGAGTCCGGGTGTTTAGATTTTCCCTTCTGATCGGAACTTATTTCTTGCGTTGCTGCAGGGGAGCAGAAATCTGTTCAAACTGTCGCCATGTCACTCACCGGTGCCGCCCATCGAGAATTCCCCTTGGCTTTCGCGGAATATTGCCAACGGATCAGACCCAGAGCGTAACCCGTCAGGAAGAAAAACGGAACCGCTCCAGACGGGAACTCAAATGGCGCCTCCACAAAACTGGTAATCATCATTAGCACGTAATAAAAAAAGAACCACAAGACAAAAGCGTAAACGTGTGGGTCGGCAGAATGCCGGTGTTGAAAAGCATAGAAAAATCTGCGAAATAAAGAGAAATGAAAGGTAATCCACACCAGTAGTCCAACCGCTCCCAGACGCGCCATGTAAGTGACGCTCGAGTTATGCGGCACGCGGCCAATCGCGCCATTACGTTGATCAACCTCGCTCAGCAGCGGCTGCCCGAAGCCGAAGCCCATGACAGGGTTCGCATAAAAATGCTCCATGGCCTCGTCTACCATGGTGAAGCGGCTCTCGACAGCGCTGCCCGGAGTTCCTTCCGAGGTTTCAATGCTGCGCAAATGGTCCTTAAAAAAATTGAGGTTGACCGGACCGATGCGTCCGTTGATTTCCACGCCGCCGACCACCGTGACCAGCAAAATCGCCACGATAGCCGTAGGAACCAGAATAAACAGCTTGGCGAATTTTTTTCCTTCGCCGAGCAGCAGAAGAAGCAGTAGCACCACTCCCGTGGCCACATACATGCGCCGCACCTGCGCGATGGCCATGCCCAGAAACTGTCCCGCGGCTAGCACCTGCATAAGCCAGCTCGGCCGTTTGATCACATAAGATCCCACACAGATGCAGAATAGCGCGCCTGCGACCAGAATGTCGCCGATACCGTTGTAGTTTCCAAAAACTGGCACCTTGAGAAAGACGCCGCTTTCCGGCGACCAGTTCCAGAGATGTTCCTGCCACGGCTGGGTGAACCCCAGAAGCATGTTTAGGAAGAAAACCGCCATCAGCCATTTGGTGACCAGGGCAACGCTGCCCGGCTTCATCGCCCAAGCCAGCCCTACCAATATGAACATGCCGTCCAGACAGATGGTGGCGTCACGCAGCGCCCATAACCCGTGTTGCGGGATATCCACCACCAGATGCAGGAAAGCCAGGACTAGAAACGCGGCGACGCACTGCACCGCTGGTTCCTTCAGGGCGCGAGCGATCAGGTGCCGGGAGGAAAGAACTGCCAGAGCGAGCGCGCCGTACATCAGGGCATAGCCGATGATGAACGGGAAGCCGCCGACGTGGATAGTCAGATTTTCGAATCCATAGTTCAGCAAGAAATAGCCGCTGACGGCAGTCAGCGCAAAGACCTGCCACATTTCCAGACCCGCACGCCGCAAATAGACAAGTGCGAGCCAGCAAAGACCGAAGAACAGGATTGCCGCTAAATAGCCAAGCGCAAGGAAGGGGAAAATCGTCGCAATGACGCCGACAATCATGGCGACAGAGAATCCGGCCACTATACGCAAATCGATCTTCCGAGTGCGAGGCTTCGCGCGCAGGCCAGGGCTCGGGTTGGTTAACGCGTCAGGCATTTTTGTCTACAGTCATGATTGCTGTTTCGCGCCTTCTCGGAACACGATATCGCTTATTTCGTTCGAAGGCGCAATTTTGTTCAGATCTAGTGAATTGTTTTAAACCGTAAGAGCCTGCGCCTCGGCCTGAGGCTTCTGCTCTTCGGCTGCGGATGCAAGCACGCCTGCGCCAGCCGCGATGGCAGAAGCTCCGGACTCGTAACCCAGCACCGTCATCATCTCGCCTGCATACTGATCTACCATTTTCAGCTGCGCGGGCGTCATCTTGTCACGCCAACCGGCGACAGCACCCTTACGAACAAAGCGTCCTGTGTCGTCGGTATGTTTGCGATCGCCAAGCAGGATGGAACGCTGGCCCGATTGCTTTTCTTTTTCCTCTTTTTTGCGCATTTGCTGCAGGGTGTTGTTCTCGATCGCGCGTCGGATCGCACCGGGTGCGGGCTTGATGCCGACGAAATGCAGCAGTTCTTCAATCAACGGCTCAGGATTTTTGCGCAGGTCTTCGTAGCGGATCACCAGCAGATTGCCGTTTTTCATCAGCGGCGATTCCAGCCACGACTTAGTGTGGTGCTGCCAGGTGCCGGAGTGAATCACATTGGTGGTGAGGAAAGCTTCAAGAAAGCTGTCCTGATCGCCCTTCGACAGAATCGTGTGCAGGCCGAAAGTCTTGTATCCGGCATAGACCGAAAAGAAGACATCGCGTGGATCGCGGACGAGCAGCACGGCGCGCTTGTAGTGGTTTCGATAGTTCTCATGCGTTTTGATCAGACGGCCGCCGCCGTCCAAAATCGGCAATCCGCTGCGGTGGCGGTGAATTTCGGGCAGACGGTGTTCGATCTTGCGAAATCCTGCGTCCTCGCCCGACATGGTTTCGAAGAGCATGAAGCGCAGCCATGTGCTGCCGGAGCGGGGAAAGGAAGCGAGAAATCTGTCGTTCTCTTTCAGGCCCAGATGCCAGGACCATGTCCAGGGAACGCGAATCACGCTGCTTCTTGCCGCCTTTGCCCGAACTATCCGATAAATCAGCATGTGTATTTTCCTCGAAATGTATTTTCTAAAACTTGATCTGACTGTGACAGCAGGGAACTATTTACTGGCAGACATCACCAGATAAGACGAAGCGGCGGATGTGGATTCGCGCGTCTTGCGGCGCAGCAAGACGACCGCGGCTACAAAAGCCAGAGCTTCTGACAAAGCGATGCTCCATACGGCTCCCCTTACGCCCCAGGCCCAAGTCATCGGAATGCCAGCAACTACAGCAACCACACTCGAAATCGTGACTGAGGCAAACACCAAACGGGGAGCTTCAAGAGAACGCAATACGATCGACGGTCCGAAGAATGCGCTGCCGGCAATCGAGGCCAGAGCGACAATCGGCAGCAGATGAGCGACCTCAGTGTAACGGCCGGAATAGAGCATATGGAACGCTTGGCGCTGAAACACGAGCAGAACAATCCAGTAGGGAACTGCACAAGCCACGCAAAGCAAGGTCATCCGCTTCAAGATCACATTTGCACCGGTCTGGCCTCGCTCCTGCATCACGCGAGCCGCGTAGGGAAGCATCAGCGATGAGAGTGCGGCGCAGGTCTGGAGCATCGGCGAAGCGAAATTCATCAGAGCTTTTAATTCACCTGCCTGTGCCAGTCCTCCGAACCGGCTCACCAGCGGATAGAACGCGTTGATCGGAATCCACATCATTGCGTTCGCGCCCAACGCCCATCGTCCGTATTCCCAATGCTTGCGCCATGTGTCGCGAATGCTGGGGCCGTCTTGCGTGACCGGAAGCTTCGCCGCAAGATATGCCAGCAGTACCAGGCTGGCGCCGAGACCACCCATTCCCATGAGTAGGAACGCGGTAAACGGCGAAAGCAGATGGTGCTTATAAATCAGTGCTAGTCCACCCAAGGTCAGCGCGCAATAGAGAAGCGCTGCCGCGGCTGATGGTGCCGGTGAAAGCTTCAGATAGAATGTCCGTTTCGTCAGCCAGAACAGCAATACCGTCGGCGTTGTGAAAGCAATGCCAGCCAGCGCGCCGGGTAACCCGTTGCCTTGTCCCATTTTATAGGACACAACTGCGGCCACGCTGAGGCTGAATACGAAGACCACGCTCATGCCCACGTGCAGGGCGAGCAATCCGCGCATGTAGCGCCGCAGATGATTGCGATAGACCGAACTGCCGAAGACCAGCATCGGCTCAAGCAGCAGCGCCTGATGAAAATTCAGCAAAAACAAAAAGACTGCGAATGCAACTGCGAATGTCCCGTATTGCTCTGCTGACAACCAGCGCGCGAGAAGAATGCTGATGACGAAATTCGATCCGGCAAACACGCCCTGATCGAGCAGTGCCAACCCGCCCTTCATTGCCCAAGGCAGGAGCTTACGCTGTACCTTCTCGCGGTCGAAGGAGAGGATTTTCTCCAGCGAGAACCGGCCGCGGGGATTCGTATCCCCATTTACTACCGATTCCAATATTGGTTCTTGAAGGATGGGTGCGCTCACGGATACCTTTTGCGACGGGTCTTCCACTGTTGGAATTCTATTCTGCCTGGCTGTGGGTTTCGATGGCCCGGATGGGTGAGTTACCCTCCCGGTCTCGTGTATTGATAATAAAAGACTTACGCCCGGTCGAGACAGATTTTTAAGCGTTCGGCGACTGACCGAACCTGGGGTTCAAGGAGAATGTTTTCGTGATTGCCTTCGATGGGGTAGGTTTCAAGTCCGCGAGAAGCGCGAACGCTCCACCCGGCGCGCGGATCATGCACACGGCCAACGGGCTCATGACTCGAACGAAATAGAATCACGCGACCTGAGTATGCCTTGGGACGGTACTCTCTTTCCGCTTGCAGGCAAGCCGTACGGACTTTCTGAGCCAGAGGAGGCAGTTTGGCCACATGTCTGCGCCGCTGCATCTCTCGAATCGGGGCCGTAACAATTCGTGATAAGTATTCCCCTTTTTGCGACACTGGAGCGCGCAAGAGTGCGCGAACTACAGATAGGGCTGTCGGAACACTCGAGGCACTGTCTTCGGGAAAGTTGGTGTCGAACAGTATCACCGTCGAATTGGGCTGTCCTTGCGCAGCCAACTGCTGAGCGATCTCAAACGCGATTGCGCCGCCCAGAGAATAGCCACCAAGATAGTAGGGGCCTTGCGGCTGCACCTTGCGAATTTCCTTGAGGTAGTGTGTCGCCATCTCCTCGATGCTGGTATGGCAGGGAAGCGCCGCGTCCAGCCCTTGCGCCTGCACGCCGTAGAAAGGCTGGTCTGTGCCGAGATATCGCGACAGGCTGTGAAAGCGCACCACCGCGCCATTCGCTCCATGTATGCAGAAGAACGGCCGTTTCGTACCGGCAGTCTGAATCGGCACCATGCACGACCACGCCGGCGCCGTTCCGTTCTTGCCGACGAGAGCTGCTAGTTGCTCGATTGTGGGTGCCTGCAGGAGTGTAGCAATCGGCAGAGTCTTGCCGAATGTTTCCTCGACGCGATTCATCAAGCGCACGGCGACGAGCGAATGTCCGCCGAGCTCGAAGAAATTGTCGCGGATACCAACCGGCCGCACATTTAACACGCTCTCCCAAATATTGACGAGCTTCGCTTCGGAATCATCGCGGGCGTCGGCGAACTCGGTTTTGGGCGCGAGATCAGCCTGATCGGGAGCGGGCAGCGCCTGCCGGTTGACTTTGCCGTTCGGCGTGAGCGGCATGCTCTTCAGGGTCACGAAGACCGAGGGTAGCATGTATTCGGGAAGCTTCTCGCGTAGAAACGCGCGCAGCTCTGCAGTCGTCGGCGCGGCGTTGCCGGTAGCCACAAAGTATGCGACAACTCGCTTGTCGCCAGGCGTGTCTTCACGTGCGACCACCACCGTTTCGTTGATCGCGAGATGCTGCCGCAGCACAGCTTCGATCTCGCCCAACTCGATACGGAATCCGCGAATCTTGACCTGATGGTCGATGCGGCCCAGAAACTCGATGTTGCCGTTGGGCAAATAGCGCACCAGATCGCCAGTCTTGTAGATGCGGGCATTCGGGCCAGGTCGCAGCGTCTCAGAGTTCAAAGGATGCTGAATGAATTTTTCCGCAGTGAGTTCGGGCCGCTTCAGATATCCGCGGGCCAGACCGTCCCCGCCGATATGCAGTTCTCCGGCCACGCCAATCGGTACCGGTTGCAGCTTTTTGTCGAGGATGAAGATTTCCGTGTTGCCAATCGGACGCCCGATCGTGACCGTGCTGTTGGCATGAAGTTGCGACAGCGTCGACCAGATCGTGGTTTCCGTTGGCCCGTACACATTCCATACGGAACCCGACCGCTCGATCAGCTGGCCAGCGAGCTTTTGCGAAACTGCTTCACCGCCGATCAGAATCTTAAGCCTTTTATCACCGGTCCATCCCGCTTCGAGCAGCATGCGCCACGTCGCCGGAGTGGCCTGCATCACGGTGGTGCCGGAGCTCTTCAGTTTGGCAGCCAGCTGATTCCCGTCGGAAGCGACTTCGCGCGTGACTATTTCCAGCGACGCTCCCTGCATCAGCGGCAGGTACATTTCGAGGCCGGCAATGTCGAAGCAAAGAGTCGTAACCGCGAGCAGGCGATCGCTCGACTGCATTCCTGGCTCTTTCGCCATCGTAGCCAGGAAGTTCACCACCGCACGGTGAGGGATTTGCACTCCTTTGGGTTTGCCGGTGGAGCCAGAAGTGTAGATCACGTAAGCGCGGTTCTCAGGATCTAGGGTGAGTGCTGGGCTCTGCTGGCGCTGTTTCGCGATTTCCGGCCAGTCGGAGTCGATGAGAACCGTTTTCGCATTGGTTGCGGGCAGGTTCTCCGTAAGGCTCTGCTGTGTGACCAGTAGCGGCGCTTCAGCGTTCTCCAGCATGTATGCGATGCGGTCACGCGGGTATGCAGGATCGAGCGGCACGTAGGCACTGCCCGCCTTGAGAATGCCCAGGAGGCCAACAACCATTTCCAACGAACGTTCCAGGCAAATGCCGATCAGTCCATCGGGAGTTGCGCCCAGCTTGATCAGATGATGCGCAAGTTGATTCGCGCGCTGGTCGAGTTCGCCGTAAGTCAACTGTTGGTTGCCGAAGACCACAGCAATCGCATTCGGCGTGCGTGCAGCCTGCGTCTCGATAAGATGGTGCACACAGAGGTCGGTTGGGTAGTCCATCCGGGTGTCGTTCCACTCGACGACCAACTGATGCCGTTCCGCATCGGTCAACAACGGGAGGCTCAAAATTTGCGTTTCGGGATTGGCGACGATGCCCTCGAGCAGCTTGTGGAAGTGTCCCGCCATCCGGACGATGGTCGAGGCATCGAACAAATCCGTCGCATAGGTAAACTGCGCGGCCAGACCATCTCCGCGATTTACCAAATGCAGATGAATATCAGTTTTCAGAGAAAGAGTATCGCCGGCAAGCTCCGCATCCAACTCGGCTGGCAACGGGAAGTTTTCGAATGAGAATTGTGCCTGAAATACCGGATGTCGGCTGGCATCGCGATCTGGCTGGACCGCTTCGACCAGGCGGTCCCACGGCACATCCTGATGTTCACGCGCTTCGCGAATACCGTCGCTCACCCGGCTCAGCAATTTCTGGAAGGTAGGATCGTCGCTCATATCCGTGCGGAGCGCGACGAGGCCCTCCTGCTCATTACAACCGACCACAATGTCATCCTGCCGCGTGTAGCGCGTCAGCAGCGTTTGAAACGAAGCCAGCAGCAGCACCGACAGCGATACGCCTTCCCGTTCGCTTAGAGCTTCGAGTGCATGCTGAATATCGCGTGGAAGCAGAATGGATTCCCGCGCCGCACGAAGCGACTGTACAGGCGGCCGCTGCCGATCCGTCGGCAGCTCAAGAATCGCCGGAATACCCGCCAGCTTCTCACGCCAGTAGGACAGATTTTGTTCGACGGAATGAAGTTCAGCCGAGTCAGCCTGGAGGCCGTCCGGTGCAACTTCTACTGCGGATCGATTCAAATCGTTCATAGAGACATCAGAAACAATTACGAAAAATGGTTATGGTTATAGATAGCGTGAATTTCAGGCGGCTTGCGCAGAGCGAGTCGTGTTTGCAGGAAGAGCAACGTCACGGCGAGTGCGGCCAAACACCCTAGATTGAATTGTGCGAAACTTCCGTAGAAAGCCCAAGTGTTCGAGTTCCTTCCGTAACGCCGGTTGATGCGCGCTGCAATGAACCAACAAGTCCACTTTGCGGCTGGCGGCTTCGTTCATGAGAACCGGCAACAACATTCGATAAACATCCGACAAATCATGATTGCGGGCGCTCCACGCCTCTTCAACGATCATGGCAGAAATTCCCTGGGTTAGTTCTAGCCGTAACACGTTATCGGCGCTGTCGGTTTTTTCTTCGGCCTTGCCTGTGCTGGATGCCCAGCAAACACTGGCGATCTGCGTTTTCTCCCGCACGACGTAGACGCGGTCGCCGCTTTTAAACCGTTTGCGGCACGTTTCCAATTGGTTCAGCGGCAGGATTTCCGGATGCTCCGACGACAAATCTACTAGTTCGCCCAGTTGCGCGGTACGAATATCCACATCGTTTTTGGTGTCGTGCGCTGAATGTCCGTCACCCATTTGAGATGTTTCATATGCAAATACATCCGTTGCTTTCCTGTTCCAAACAGCATTGCCAAACATTTCCTTGGCGAGATAAAGGCCATAGGGCAACAATTCACCGTTTTGCTTTGCCCGACGCAGGCAGCTCGACATTCCAATCACCCACATACGCAGCGCACGATAAGCTCTCAAAGTCGACCGGCGGCTCTTCGCCACTTGCTTGATTTTACCCATCGCCGGCAGAAGCGAGCGTTGAACGCTTCGCTTCGCAGCTTGCATCTGACCCTTAAATCCGTAGGGCTCAAGAAAAATCGAGAATGTGTCGCGCGAGTAGTTCGTGAAACGATCTTTGTAGAGTTCATCGCCGCGGCCAAAATCGAATTCGCGGGTGACGTGTTCCTTGGCGTATTCCAACGCATTCCACAACAGTACTTCGCCGGGAGTGTAGTCAGAAACGTTCAAATCAAACGTGTGCTGGTAAAGCAGGAACTTGCCATTCACCTCAAAGCCCAGGTTCCACGCTAGCGGCCTGCCATTGAGCTCGAGAACACCGAAGCGCACCCTGCCCTCGGGGCCCAGTTCCTGAATGACCGCGCGGATGAACTGGCAATAATCCGGATCGGCGAATGAGCTCGTTCTTCCAATCGATGCATGACGCCGAACATGGTGGCGGAAGAACTCCGTGAGATACGGCTCAATTTCCCGTGACGACTCAAGCAGCTGAAACTTTAACTCGCCAGCCTTGCGCAGCTTGTTCTGCAGACGCTTCGTGTGATGCTTGCCCAGCAACGCCTTGAATACTTCCTCACGTTGGTTGCGCAGAATAATCGTCGATAACGGCCCGGCTGGCAGGCAGCGCACACGGGAGCGGATTTCTCGCGGCAACTGCTCGTAGTACCGAACCAGACGCGAATGCTTCGAGAGGTGGTGGCACTGGCACTCGTTCCAGCCGTCCACCGATTCCAGAAGGGCCTTCAAACCAAGGGCAAGAACTTCGGCGGTGCGATGTTCTTCACAAATGATGTCTGCGTAGTCGCCTTCCGGTGTACCGAGAAACTGGATGACCTGATCGCGCTGGACCAGCGGCAGAATGCCTATTACTCGATCTCCAGCAAATACCACAGGAGAACACAGCCGGACTTGTTTCCCGTAGGTAGACCACCATGCCCGCGCCCATCCTGGAGTCTGAAATACTTCGGCCCTTGGATCGTTTTCCCACAGCCGCTGCCAGTCGGGAAAGAACTGCTCCAAGCGGGCAAATTCAGTGACGATTTCGTACCGGTCTGCCGGGACTTCGACCGCCTCCATCTCGGCATGATCACACGCCAACTCCAAATCAGCAACGGCATCCAAGGTTCCTGTTGCAGTCTTTACGGCAGATTTCATAGACAAATTCAGCCTCGATGGCCGCATCGCGGCGGCCAGAGGAGAAGAACATAAACAGCAAATCATACGGGGAGGCTTGGATGAAACGGCAAGCCGAGAGACGAAACCACCGAACAGCGCAGTCGGCAGCTCCGACGGAGATAACGCTCAGGGAGGTAGTTGGAACTACGCGGCGCCGAAGCCCTTGAGCACCGCAGGGATCGTCTGAGCCAGAATCTTCAGATCCAGCCACAACGACCAGCGATCGATGTACTGCATATCCAGCTCCATCCATTTTTCGAAAGGAATGGAACTCCGCCCGTTGACCTGCCACAGGCATGTGATTCCTGGACGCACGCTGAAGCGGCGCCGATGCCAATCTTCGTTGAAACCCTCATAGTCGCGGATGGGCAGCGGCCGGGGTCCGACCAGGCTCATGTCACCCTTCAGCACGTTAATCAGCTGGGGCAACTCGTCAATGCTGGTTTTGCGCAGGAAGCTTCCCACCGGTGTGATACGCGGATCGTGTTTGATCTTGAAGACAGGACCACTTACCTCGTTCAGATGCTGGAGCTGTTGCATCCGGGCTTCCGCGTCAATCGCCATGGTGCGGAATTTGAAGATGGTGAATTTACGCTTGTTCTGGCCGATTCGCTTCTGCAGGAAAAAGATGGGGCCAGGAGAAGTCAGCTTGATCAGTGCGGCCGCCAGAAGCATGACTGGCGAAACTGCAATCAGAGCAATTAACGCAATGCTGAAATCCAGAGCTCGCTTCGCCACCACCGGCCAGCCTTCGAGCGTTCCAGTGTAGTGCGTAATCAGCGCGTGGCCTTCGAGTTCATCCGCACGCGAGCGCGACTGCTTCAAGTCAAAAATGTTAGATGGCACACGCAGAATGATGCCCTGCTTTTCGCACAGGGCTGCGATGCGCGAGGCATCGTCATGGAACGAGCGGATGGGCAGAGCGATCGCCACCTCGTCGACCACGTTGTGCCGCAGAAACTCAGGAAGCTCATCCAGTTGACACGCCAGCGTGTGGCCGCTCTTGCGGAACTCTTCGCTGCCGCCCCATTCCTGATCGGCAAATCCGATTACGCGGTATCCAAGATCAAGCCGCGTCTCAAGTCGCTTGGCGAATTCCATTGCACGATGGTTGGTTCCGACAATCAGCACGTTGCGCAGATTGCGTCCGTGCAGGCGTGTGCGAGTCAGCATAGCCTTCAGGATCAGGCGGCTCGATACCAGCAATACCGTGCTGAGGGCGAAAAATACGACAAGAACGGGCAGGGAAGCCATCTTGATGCGGAAGAGCATCGCTGCTGCCGCCAGGATCAAGCTGGAAAGGAAGGTCGCTTTCGCCACGTCCCAGGCTTCCGACAGGCGACTGGCGAAACGGTGCGACCCGTACAGACCCATAGCAGAGAAGATGTGATGCCAGAGAATCAGCAGGCCGATGAAGAGCAGGAAGTTGCCTACGCTGACCCGCATGGAGAAAAAGTTCGCGATTGATACGCGTCCCACGCCGAGCGCCAATATCGCGCTCAAGGCAAAAGAAAACACCAGGATCGACAGATCAAATATCTGCAGAGCTTCTAACAGAATCCTACGCCGAAAAGTGGGCATGGCACCGCCTCATTGGAGTACAAGTCAATTTTGTTACTGGCCGGGATTTCCGACTCTTTCGCATCAGGGTTGAAACGTCGGCAAAGAGGGAGTGAGCGTGGGGAATTCGAGTGTGATGTCTACAGTCTGTTGTAAATACTTTGAGGAATAGGGAATGTCCTTTGATTCAGTACTGCTCCAAGCACCGGGACTTTCGCAGCCTGGAGTTCTTCGACGGTCTTGCGCGCTGCCTTGCGGATCGACGCGTTTGCTTTGAGCACCAGCGCGACTCCGTCGCACCAGCTGCCGAGTACCATTGCGTGATTGCTTGTGTTCAACGGGGAGACGTCCAGCAGAACGTAGTCGAACTCGGAGCGTAATTCGAACATGCGCTTGCGCATCCGGTCGAGCGTGACTAACTGCTGGGAACTTTCATTGCCGGCTCCGCAGCTTACCAGCCAGAGATTGGGCTGGGAGAGTTGCTGAGCGAACTGCCGGATGGGTTCATTGCCGAGCAGAGCATCGGCCAGTCCATAGTGATTGCGAACCTGAAATTCGGTATGCAACGTGGGATAGAGCACATCGCAATCGACAACGCAGACCGAACCCGAAATTTGCGAGGCTAAAATGTCGGCGGCATGGGCACAAATCCAGCTGCATCCATTGCCCGGTTCGGTGCCGGTGAACACGACCTGGCGCGTCCTTTGACCGCTCGTATTGAGGAACAGGCGCTGGACCAGTTTCGTGACTTCCTCGCGCGCTGGTCCGTCAATCTGCAGCGAAGGAGTGCCCGGTACAAATGTCTCCGGCGCAGCTGGCGGAGCAGCAAACTCTACTACCCGCTGGCGGAGCATGTCGTGCACTTTTCCTGCTTCGTGCAGAAGTTCGAAATTCCTGCTCATCCATTCTCCTCGTTCTGGCCCGGTTCTTAAATAAAGCGATATACGTAAAACTTAGTTTGGAACGCGCGAACTATCCCGTAGCAACTGGATAATGCGCTGCATGTAGGCTTTGGCTTCGAGCGGTGTCAAAGGGTCGTTATCTCGGGGATTGGCCACGAAGCCGCTGGGCTTGCTCTTGACCGTACGGTTTTCGTGCATTTGCGGCTCAGACCAGTCGGTGCTGCTTCGGCGGGATGCTTCTTCGAAAACAAAATCGGATGCAGGATCACCCGCCGCCACCGGTGTGACCAGCTTGCTGAGATCGAAATCGGCGGCTACTTCGCGCATGATATCGGCGCTAATCGTTTTTTGACGAAGCGCGTATCCGAGCGACAGTGCGTTAAAGCAAAGGTTGTTGATGTTGCGCGGAATTCCCAGACTCAGCTCGGCGATCATGTCGCAAGCGTCGTCGGTGAAAATCTGCTGACCGCCGAATCCGGCAACCTTCAGCCGGTGTTCCACGTAGTTGCGGGTTTCCTGTGGCGGCAGCGTGCCCAGACGGCCGATCAGTGAAATTCGCTGCCTCAACTGTGCCAGCGAAGGGCGCGCCAGTTTGTTGGCAAGTCCCGGCTGTCCCGACAAAATGATTTGCAGCAGCTTAGCCCGTGGAGTCTCAAAATCAGAGAGCAGGCGAATTGTCTCGAGCACGGTAGGATCGAGGTTCTGTGCTTCATCGACGATCACAATGCAACGTCGTCCGGCTCTCGCTTCCTGCAACAGCAGACGGTTGAACTCGTCGTGCATGGCCACGGGATCCTGCCCGGCCCCGGTTTCACAGGAAAGCTCGCTCAGCAGAAAGCGCATAAACTCGCGTGAGTTGCATTGCGTCTGGAACAGAAATGCGGTGCGGGCCGAGTTGCGGAAGCGTTCCAGCAAGTGGAACAGCAGCGTGGTCTTTCCCATTCCCGGAACTGCAATCAGAGCCATGAACCCGCGACCGGCTTCAATTCCGTAGTAGATCGAAGCCAACGCCTCGCGATGCTCCGGGCTGAGATAGAGGAAGCGAGGATCGGGTGTGACGCCGAACGGTTCTTCCTTAAGGCCGTAGAAGTCTAAAAACATTTACACCCTGCCTGCGTTGGTGATGCTGTTGGAATCCGTCATGGAATAGTCGTGCTCGCGCACTCGACCGTTTCCGTTGCCGGTGTAGCTGCCGTCGGCCACACTGGCGTTGAACCCGCTGCTGCCGTGCGGAACCGCCGCCAGCACGGGGATATTCAATTCCGATGAAACTTCGGTTGGAGTTCGGAACGAAGGATCGAAATAATCCTGGGCAAAGACCGCTCCAGCCGAAACTACCGCCGCCAGGAACACGCCACCAAACAACATGGGCCACGGTGAGTTCGAAGGCATGCTGGGCGTGACCGGTTGTTGCGCGATGGAGACGTTCAGAATGCGCGTGCGATCGAGCGCTTCGCTCATGCGCGCCTGCTCGCGTTTACGCAGGTAGAGAAGGTAATTCTCCTCGTCGGCTTTCACCGTACGCTGCAGGTCTTGTTCTGTTAAACCTTTCTGCTCCAGATCGTGTGACATGGCTTCGTACTTAGTGATGGAGGCTTCTGTCGCCGTTGCTTTTGCCAGCAGAGCGCTGTAGTCTGCCTTGGCCTTGGCCAGTTCTTCATTGATCCAGGCGTAGGTCTGATTGCGGTCGGTGGTTTCTTCTTTGATGGGCTTCGTTTCTTCCCCTGCGATCGCGGCCTGAGCCTCAGTAATCTGCTTGTCTACTTCCTGCACCAGCGGATACGTTGGCTGATACTTTGTCAGCAGTTCGGTGCGCTTGAGTTGGAGGCCGATCAGCGTAGACTTGAGTGATTGCAGCACCTGCGCGTCGTCACTCTGCCTCCTGGAGGTGGTGATCCGCTCAGGGGTAATGCCGGCCTGTTTCTCCAGCGTCTTGATGCGTTCGCCCGTGCTGGCGATGTCCGCCCGCGTCTGCTGTAGGTTGGAACGGAACTCGCTCAGCTTCTGCAGTGTGATGTCGCGGGTGAGCTGCGGCGCGACGCCACCTTCCTGCTGCGAGAACTGTTTCATCTGGGCTTCGGCATCGGACAAACTTTTCTGATAGCGGTCGGTCTCTTGCGCAAAGAACTCAAATTGTCCCGGCGGGCTGTGCACGGCCACGTGTTTCTGCATGTAGGCGTCGGCCAGCACGCGCAGCACCTGCGCGGCCGATTGCGGATCCCGCGAGACATAGGTGACTTCAATCAGGTCGCTTTTCTTCACCACCTGGACCTGAAGATCTTTCGCCAGATGGTCGATGGCTCGGGCGATTCGTCGTTCCTGATTCGGTGGTCCAAACAGCCAGTCTAGCCGTCCTTTGCGCCCGTCCAATCCGCATGCAATTACGACCTGACGAAGCACGTCGGGGCTGTGGAGCAATTCGATTTCAGAGTTGAGATCTTCCTCGCTCACCGGCTTGACCTGGGTCATGACATTGGCTTCCGTGGTCACCACCGGGTCCACGCGGCCTTCGCCGACTAAGAACTTTGTGCTGGCGCGATATTGCGCGGGCTGCAGCACAGCCGCCAAAATGACCCCGGTCAGAATTCCGAAGAAGCACAACGCGGCCGTCCGTTTATAGCGGAAGGCGGCGGCCAGAATGTCCTTCACATTGAAAGGAAGGGCTGGCTTATCGGTTTCCAGATTCAAATCGTGGTTATTCATCTAAAGGTCTTTTCTCCTAGAAAGTCTTCGCGAAGCTGCCCATCGAGGACGTAGGGAGGAACGGCTTAATCTTCGAGAGACGGTTCTTGGGTACGAACAGCATGTCGCCGGGGTGCAGGAGCGGATCTTCGCTCAGGTTTTTCGTGTTCTCCATCTTCTTCACGTCAATGATCTTGGCGGAAACCCATTGGTCGCTCACGCGGCGGAACAGCAATACTTGCGAGTGCTTGGCGGTATCCTGAAATCCTCCGGCCATGGCAATGGCTTCGGTCAGCGTAGTGTCGCCGCGCAATTCATACTTGCCGGGACGCCCAACCTGGCCATCGGCAATGAAGTAGGGCTTTTCGAAATCCTTGAGCGTTACGCTGATCAGGGGGTCGTGGAGAATCTGGTTGTACGCGGTGCGAAGAGTTGCCGTCAGTTCGGGTACGGTCTGACCCGCAACATGCACGTCGCCAACTCCGCGCAGAGTGATGAAGCCATCCGGTTGGACGCTGACGTTCTGGTTGAACTCGGGGCTGAGTTCGAAGTTGACCTCGAAGACATCGCCCGAGCGCAGCTTGTAACGCGGATAGCGATCACGAAACGTAGGATCGGACGCCACATCGCCCGCTTTTGGACTCGTAGTCGCCGCAGAAACCCCAGAATCCGCAGACACAACCGCGTTGGCAGCCTGCTGCGCTACGCTGACCGAAGCCAGCGCTAGGATGGCAGCGAGCGGCATAAATTTTTTCTGCCTGGTTTTCATCTCTAAAACCTCTCCTGTCCCGCACTTTCAGCGGGCCCCGAGTCCATGGCGGATTTTACGACTTATGCCGCCGTTATGTCGTATTGGCGAATCTTATACAGTAACCCACGATAGCTGATCTTCAGCAGACGGGCCGCCTGTTTCCGATTCCATCCCGTGCGCCGTAGAGCCGATCGTATGGCTTCGACCTCGACGCGCGCTCGCACACTGCGCAACGAGATGATAGGCTCATCACCGCCACTGCCTTTTACGCCTGAAACGGATGGCGCGGCATCGGCCGGGTTCGGCTGGTTGATCGTCTCGTCTATTGTCAACTCTTCTGGAATTCCTGGAAAGCGGCTCATGATGCCATCGTCCTTCGTCGAGAATCTTAAGGCCAGCATCCTGTCAGGATGCAAAGGCTCGGCGGGAGGAAGTTTGCTTAAGTTAAACCGGTTCGATCTGGTAGCCTTCGATGCGGATAGAGAGAGAACGGTGAATCGGCTCAACGGAGATGACCAGGTTCCGGGCCCCGTTCTGCGCCACTAAGATGCCCTCCACTCCGTCCAGAGAGCCACCACGTATGCGAACCCGTTGACCCACTTTCAAAAATGTGTGCTTGCTGAAGGGCACATGACCGTCGACGAGTGCCCGAACTGCATCGATCTGGTCACCCGGAATCGAAATCCCCTGGCCCTGGTAGCCGACAATCTCAACCACACCATGCGTGCGCAATACGCGAACTCTTTCTTCGGGTGACGGTGCGATGTGCACAAAAACGTAACCAGGGAATAGTGGAGACTCGACTAGCTTGCGCCGATCGCTCCATTGGTGAATCTGGCTGCTCACCGGATAAAACACTTCAATCGTTTGTCCTTGCAGCTGTCGCTCCACCACTTTTTCGTGCCGCGACCGCGTGCGGATCGCAAACCATTGCAACCCCTCTCGTGGCTCCGCTTGATTTACTGACGGATCTTTTGCAATCGCTGCGCTGGTGGCGCTCATGGCTCCGCCCTCTGAGTCACATTTGTGACTCCGGGATAATATGGCTTCCGCAAAGAGATCTGCGGTGCTTGTACCTGTCCTGACGAAACTTGCACTGGCCAGGTGTTCACGTATTTTTTCAACGGGGGGGAGATCCGAAAAGACAACAACAAAAGTGAGTTCAGACTACCGACCATCGCAAAAACGTGCAAGTGGTAGAAAGTCTTACTAACTAAAGTTTATCCGCGTCCAAAAGCCGCGCCAGCAACGGTATTGGGCCGTTCGGACTGAAGATTGCATGCAACCCGGTCATTCCTGTAGGAAGCGACATAAGTACCTTGTAATGCTCACGATGGCTGCCCTATACCTAGGGCAAAAATTCAGCCCCGGATTTAGTCGGAAGGCCTAATACCGCTCAGTCATCATCCGGATCTAGGGGTGGCCTGCGATCGTTCAGAAAGTAGTCTGTACTCAGAGATGCATTAATTGTCTGAAACTGTAGCGGTGTTTGGTTAAAGTTGAAGCAATCAGAAAAATCGTCTGCCGCGGCATCAGCGTAGCGTAGTGAAGGCAATCCATAAGTTTCTTCAATGAATTTAAGAATGCTGCCGAAGTCATGTGTGTTGTGGGAGATATACGCGGCCTTAGCGTAAGGGGAAACAACGATGAGCGGCACTCGAAAACCGTACTCGTAGGAGTTGATAATCTTCGGAGCGACGTGATCGTACCAGCCTCCCCAATCGTCCCAGGTGATGAAGATGGCCGTGTTGGCCCAGTAGGGACTGTTGCCGATCGCATTGACGACGGAAGCAACCCACGACGGCCCCGATCCGTCGTTGGTTCCGGCGTGATCCGATTCCTGCCCCGTCGGAATTACCCAGCTAACCTGGGGCAATTGTCCATTCGCAATATCTTTTAGTATCTGAGCTGATCCTCCATCCGGCGGAAGACTCACGTTGTTCCAGTCACTGCCTGTGCAGGCCAGGTGGCCATTTTGTGTCTGCGGTTCGCAGATGTGCTGGATCGCATCCGGAGCGGTCCAGATGGAGCTAGCGCCAGGCGCATAGTAGCGCCAGGGGACGTTCTGCGCGTCCAGCAAATCGGTCAGCGTGTGATGTTCAAAGCATGGGTACTGAGTCAGTGATTCGTTGCCCGCCGGGTCGATCAACTTTACCGTGGTCCCGGGCGCCGCGATGCATCCGGCTCCCATGCCGTTAACCGGATTTTCGGATGCAAACAAATCGCTATTCGCGGTGGGCGCAGATGTGCCGGAAAGAATGAATTGGTGCGCTGGAAAACTCGGCCCCTGGTTGGTCTGGAACATCCGATCGCCAAATGTGTAGGTTTCGGCAAGCTGGAAATAAGGCTGTACCTCGGACGGATCGACGTACATATATTGCGGATTCGGTGGAAGATTGGGCGGTGGGCAGTTCTGCTCCCCGGGATCGCAAGTCACGGGAATCAGGTTGGCTCCATCCATCTTGCCGCCGTCATACATGGCGACGAACGCGGTATGGGCGTGGCTGAGATCGTAGTTAGCCGCCAGATCGACCGGGTTGAGCGTAATAGTATTGCCGTGGGAATCCATGCCTGATTGCGCGATATCGGCACCGCGATTTATGAGTGTTTGGTCATGAAAGAGATTGTCGGTCGAACGGTTTTCTTGAAAGATAACTACTACGTGCTGAATATGCTTCCCCTGTTGAAAATTTGCGTGGCTGGTGCCAGCACATCCATTGAGGCTCAGTAGAACTGCGGCAATGACGGCCAGAAGAACGGAGGTAAGCAGCGCGGGGAGTTTTGTCATGACTTAGACTACGTGGTGTACACACTCCTCTCCATCGAAGTAAAACCCGGCAGATTACAATTCCACTCGCGGCAGGGGTAAAAAAGATTTCGTGGTTTTTGATGCCCTTGTTGAGCCTTGCGTTCAACTCAAAATTTCAGGAATAGGATCACCAAAAGAATGCCCGACGGCGACCGCCTTGTTGCAATCGAATGATGTCTGGTGGATGAATCTAGCTCGCATTGTTTTCGATCCGGTCAGCATCTAGACAAGCCGGGAACATATTTCGTGCAAATGCCTGCATTTGTCTGGTAGCATGTTGGCCATCTTAGCCTTCAATCTCTTGAGTCTACATGAGATTGACTGTCCTGCGTTGGCATGAGAACTGCATCAGGGGTTGGTGCGGTGAAGTGTCTCTGCAGGTGCCCAGGATTAGCCCGCTAAAGGTAGGCAAGGAAGTTGGAGAATCAACCGGAAGCCGGCAGTGTTCAGAAGGTGATCCGGAAGCGCCGGACTCGCCGTCATCGTCGAAATATTCTGTATCGGCGTCTTCTGCTGGGCGTTTTCCTAGTCACGACAGGTCTTGGTTTCTCCGCCATCGCACTCCGCCATTTGAGTCCTTCAATTTTTCTTAGATCCCGATCCGCTGAAGCCAATCGTGAAGCTGCTGAAGCCAGCCGGAATCTGTTCTTGCAGAAGCAGGAAGACGCGCTGCGCTCTCTCGAAGGCCGCCAGGTGTATCCGTACTCCGTGGTTCCAGGCGGAGTCAAAGATGCCGCCGAACTGAAGTGGGCAGCAGATCACGATCCGGTGGTCGCTGCGCACTATGCGGGATTCGACTACGATCACGCGCGTGTGGTTCGTCTCGTACTGGCGCGTACTGCTTATGTGTCCTATCGCATCGGCAACAAGATTTATTGGACGCGCCGTCGGATCAAACTCAAAAAGGGCGAAACGTTGATCACCGATGGCAAAATCACCGCGCGTACCCGCTGCGCCAATCGTGTGGAAGAGCCTCCGCAGGTTGCATATTCATCCTCCGAACCGCCGGCGATGAAGTTTGACGAGCCGCTTCCAACACTCGAACCAGCCAACAATCCGCCTTTGCCGTATGAGTCGAGTCTGTTAAACCGTCCGCCAGCTCCGGGCCTTGGACCGGCTCCGCCACTGAGCCTGTATGAGCCGTTTGGGAGCGGCAACTGGATCCCGATTTCGCCCCCGCCTTTGCCCGGAGTTTGCGGGCTTGGCAAAAAAACAAAACCCACTGAACCCGTCAGCGGAAAGAAGAAGACGGCAGATCCTTGCGGGACTGGCGGTGGGGGTGGTGGTGTGGTTCCCGAGCCCGCAACGTGGCTGCTGATGGCCTCGGGTCTAGCTTCCATTTATTGGATTGCCCGTCATCGTTTCGCTAAACCTGGTTCGCCAACTTAGCGGCTCGACCTCAAATATGCTTCGTTTCAACTCCTAGCCGCTCTCTTTGCGTACTTTGCGGCAGTTCTCAGCGATCTTCGCGGTAAGCATGAACTACGAAAAAGCCAGATTTCGTAGGCACACGTTAGAGATCCTATGTCAGCTGATCTTGAGCGTGACCGAAAGCGAAGCAACGCCTGATTCAAGACTGCACTAAAGAATTCTTTGCCGAACATTTTGCAGACGCTTTCTTACGGCACCGGGGGCACCTTGATCACGTTCGCGCGGCAATCGCGCAGATTCTGACAGGCGGTCGGTTTCAAATCTTTGGTCATGCAGAGAGAAACAGCGGTGAGGTAGTTGTTTCCGCAACTAACAGTCATATCCTCAGTGCTGAAGTTCGGATTGGCTTGAACAAATGCGCTCTTCACTTCCTGTGGCGGAATGGAAAAGCTCTGCTGTGGAGCCGCGAACCGATCAGGTACTTTGACCGACGTGAACGCCTGGCGCAAAAGTTTAAAGTAACTTTCGGCGTCGAGTCCGCTGCACGTTCCGTGCGTGCTCCATTCGTGAGCCACGAGGCCGGCATCCGGCATAATGTCGGCCATCTCGGACGGATTGGACAAACCCGCTGCAGTTGAGCAGTTCTCCGGGTATCCTCCCTGCGCATACTGCGGCCACAGCCCATGCACCACGAAGCCATGATGTCCTGACTGGCACTCCGGCTTCTGCGCGTGCGCAGGCGAATGACAAAATTCCGGCGACCAGGAAAGCGTCAGCAGATAGTAATCGAACACTCCTGGTTTGCCTTGGCTGGCCTGGTTGGAGTTGTGGTGCTTCGAATATCCCGTTGCCGCGATCAGTGGCAGCAGAAATAGGAGAACAATCGGTGCGCTTGATTTTTTCATGATGTTTTTTCCTATCCAGGCGTGAATGATACAAGCACACTTTCTGCAAAGGAAGGTCTACGAATTTAAGATTTGCAAAGGAAGAAGAGAAATAAACACTTACTAGCTCGGGAGGATTTCCGCTGCGTCGCCTAGAATCCCGCTCCAGCGGCACGAGCTCGTACAGAACCCAATCTCTGTTCGCCTGTGAAGTCGCCAGAGGTTTCCAGCAGCTTGAATCGGCCCACCAGCGTTTTTAAATCCTTCGCCGTTTTCGCAAGCTCCTGCGATGCCTTCTGAGTGTCGCTGGCTCCGGAATTTGTGTTTTGCGCAGCTTGAGCGACCCTCGAAATATTGCTGGCGATTTCGCTCGCTCCCGTCGCCGCAACGCCCACGCTGCGGCCAATCTCATTGGTGGTCGCGCTTTGTTGCTCCACCGCCGAGGCGATCGCGTCGGAGATGTTGCTGATCTGGCCGATGACCCCGCTAATCTCAGCGATTGCAGAGACCGCGGTCTTCGTATTGGTCTGAATGGCCTCAATCTTCTTGCTGATATCCGCCGTGGCACGCGCGGTCTCCGTAGCCAGTTGTTTCACTTCATTGGCCACCACTGCAAATCCTTTTCCGCTTTCGCCCGCACGCGCCGCTTCTATGGTTGCGTTCAGCGCCAGCAGATTTGTTTGCTGGGCGATGGATGCAATCACCCGAACGATTTTGCCCACCTCTATGCTCGACTCACCCAGCCGGCCTACTGCCTCGTTGGTAGTCTGAGCGACTTCTACTGCATCTTTTGCGACTCGTGCAGCTTCATTCGCATTTTTTGAAATTTCGACGATGGAAGTTAGCATTTCCTGAGAACCGGCGGCGACGGCATCGATATTTTTGGAAACCACATTGGCCGTGCTGGACACCATACTCGCCTGCTCCGAAGTTTCTCCTGAGCTGGCGCGAATCTGCTCGGTGATTTGAGCCAGGGACTCGGACGCAGCCTGCACGCCGACCGCTACTTGTCTGGTGCCAGAAACCGCTTCCTCAATCGTTAGCAGGAATCCTTCCACACGCCGCGCCGTACTGCCCACAGCAGAGCCTTTAGCGAAGCAAAGATCAATGGTGCCGTCGGCTCCGATCCGCGAACCCAAAGCCGCGACTTCTTCCGCGTCCAGAGCCTCGCGTTTACTCAGGATCGACATGTAGATCAACAGTCCCGTCTCAAATACGACAAAAGCCGCATGCACTGCTACCATGCCAACCCCGTGAACCTCCGCAAACACGTAGATCGGCACCCCGTCACTTTGGAGTAAATAAAACACAAGGTGATGCAAGGCAATCACCGCGGCAGCTACCAGCAAGGGAAGCCATTCGCGATAAAACAGCAGCAGGGCAAGAAGGGCGAAGATGCCAAAGTGCATCTCGATCATGCCGTGCATCTGGTGGATATGCAGCGCGGCAAAAGCCATGAACACCACGGCATTGATCAACCGTGTGGTCGCCGTCCCCGCCAACATCACAACCGCAGCAGTCGAACTCAAAGCCAGACCTAGGCCAACGGTGAGCGTCAGGCCCCAGGTGCCATAGAAAGAGGCTAGCGCCAGCGATAACACAAAAAGAAACCAAACCACCCCCAGCATGATTCGGTCTCCCGCGATATAAATCTGAGATAGGGAATTGTCCATGAATCGTACTGTCTGCAGACAAAAACTTCAGTCTGACTGTAGGTTTTCATGGATTTCATCGGCGAAGCAGAAGGAAGCTTTAGGTGCTGATATCCACTAGCAAACAGCTACCGCCCAACACGCCCCCACCTATTACCAAGGTCGAAGCATCAAGTAAACCAAGCAGATTTTGGGGTGTGTCTTTCCTACATCTCATCTTTCTCAACTTCGGGTGCTTTCGCGCCACCGCCTGGTATTGAGCTGTACCAATCGATATTGCGCGTGAAATACATGACTGCGGCGATGGCGAGGAAGCTTGCCACCGCGCCGACCAGAAGCGCGTTGTCCTCCAGGCGCAGCAATAGATAGATGAAAAAGTAGAGCAGGCTGAATACAAATAGGGCGCGAAGACCTTGCACCAGGCTGGCAAAAATCCATTTCGCATTGGCCGAAAGTAAAAGCACCGTGGCGCCGCCGGCAAGGAGAAATCCCCAATCAAACCCGGTCCGCTCGGCTAGGGACAGCAAGAGCAGATAGAAAATCATGTGCGCGATGCCGACCAGAACATATTGCGCCGGATGGACGCGCTTACCGGCTGTAATTTCAAAAACAAAGTACGAGAGAAAAAGCAATCCGATAAACAAAAGTGCATATTTGACCGATCGGCTGACAGATTGATAGGGGTCAGCCACTTCAATAAATGAAATTCCCAACGCTGTTCGATCGAGCGCAGTGACCACGGCATTCGTGCCTTCGGCGGGAACACCGCGAGCAATGAAAGGCACCGACCACTCACTGCTGAAGCCTTGCGGGGAAACCGTGCGCTTCACCGGCAAAAAGCCACCATCGAAGCCGGGATTTGGCCAGTCGCCCTCAGCCGTGATTTGCGAGCTCTTGCCATAGGCTAGAACCGCAAGCCGCTGAGCGCCAGAAAAGCGCAGATTCGCGGTGACGTTGAACGTCGCGTTTGGCTGGGCTAGATCGGAAGCTTTTACACCAAAATAAGCCAGCGGCAGACGCTGGTTATCTTCTCCAATGTTTTCCGCCGGAATGAGTGTGCTGGTCTTGTCATTCACTGTAAGCGTTCCATCCGCCTGGGCCCCGCGGGCGTCGCTGACGCCAATGACAATCGCGGCTCGAGCCCAGTCCAGCATTGCCCCTGCCGGAGCGGCCGCAGGAATCCCCGTCAGGTCGAATGTCGCATCGAACTTCAATTCGGCCTGATAAACCGGCACTTTGAACAAAGAACGATGCCTCTGCTCAGTGTGAACTTTTACGCTGGCGTCGCCCTTAGCCGGAAACACAACATAAACGCCAAGCGTCGGCGAAGCGCCTTTATAAATCGATGGAATGCTGTAGGGAACAGTGAGCGTGGGCCCCAGAAATATCTGCTGGCCACCGGCTCGGCCGCTGATTTCGCCGATTACATCCTTGGCTCGCTGCGTGCGCTCCTCCACGACGTTATCCACGAAAAAGGAGGGAATGGTCATCAGCAAAGCAAGTCCGCAAACCAGGAGCAGTTTGAGCCCCATGGAACGCGACCGATTGCGGATCTGAGTAATCAACGGCAAGGGCGAAATCTGATTCAAGTAGCCTCCTCGTCCAATGCAGCGCCGAACGGACGCAGCAAAGCGTTAATATTATCTACTATAAACAACTTTATATTGTAAAGTTACTATTTACAACTTCCATTCCTGCTTTGAGCCGTGGTAATGCAGGTCCGGGCCACCGGCTGGAGGATTTACTCGCTTAGCCCGTAACAACTACACAGAATCAGGGACCGTGAAGATGCGACCAAATTAATATTCCGGTCATCCATTTCTGTGCGTCCCTGTGCCCTCTGTGGTTCAAGTTTTTGAGTTAAGGTTATGGCATGAAGATTGGCGTTCTGGCTCTGCAAGGCGATTTCGACGCGCATCGCCGCCGGCTCGAAGAGCTGGGTGCAGAAGTTGTGCTCATCAAAAAGCCCGAGCAACTCGACCAGATCGATGGTCTCGTCATCCCTGGAGGCGAGTCAGGAACATTCTTAAAACTCCTCGGGGACGCCGGATTCGAAAAGCTCAAACAGTTTGTGAAGTCAAAACCGACGTTCGGCACGTGTGCCGGCGCCATCCTGCTTGCATCAGAAGTGGAGAACCCGCAGCAAACCGGGCTTGGCGCATTGGATATTCGCATCCGTCGCAACGCCTACGGACGCCAGATCGACAGCTCCATTCGCGAAGGCAAGTTTAGGGAAGGGAAGTTCGTTGCGAAGAGCAACCGGTCCGGCGATCCTCACGACGGCGCGCTGCGCGAATCGCCTATCGAAATGGTCTTCATCCGTGCGCCAAAGATCGTACATCTCGGTGACGGCGTTGAGGTCCTTGCCACCGAAGGCTCAGATCCGGTCGCCGTCCGGCAGGGAAGCGCGATGGCTGCGACATTCCATCCCGAACTCTCCACCGACACGCGCGTACACCGGGCATTTCTCGATCTCGTCCAGAGTGGCGTACGCTAGAAGGACCATGTAGGTACAGCCGCTCTCGGCTGTCCTGTCGAGCAGAAGCTCGACTGCTGTTGAGAGAAAGATGAAGTGCTTGAGCGACGCGTTTTGTGATTTTAAAGTGAGCTGATTTAGTCTTTGCTATCCCGAAAAGGTTTCTTATATGTGCCGAAACATCAAAACGCTTTTTAACTTTGATCCTCCGGTGACCGACGAGGAGGTCCACGCTGCATCGCTGCAGTTCGTGAGAAAGATCAGCGGCTTCAACAAGCCATCTAAGGCGAACGAAACTGCTTTCGCCGCCGCAGTTGACGAAGTTGCCGCCGTCTCTTTCCGCCTTTTGCATTCGCTCGAAACCACGGCCACACCCAGGAATAGGGAAGAAGAGGCTGCTAAAGCCAAGGCCCGCGCCGCCGTCCGCTTTGGAACGTAAAGGCGCTGCAAGCGACCTCACCGATCTGCTAAGAAGCGCATCGAAAACCGGGGTGGCGAATCTAATCGTGCGAGTCTTTATCGCGCAAGTCGTTATCATACGGATCGCTATTCCTCAACGAGGTTTTTCATGGCCACCCTAGAGGTTACTTTTCTGCAAGGTCAACTGGAGGAGCGCAAGCGACGCCTGGAAACGGCCATTGCGCTTGCGTCGCAAAAGACGGGCCTGACTGGTCTGCTGCGCGAAGTGGATGCGGCGCTGGAACGCATGGACAAAGGCAGCTACGGCATTTGTGAAGAGTGCCACGAATCCATAGAAGCAGACCGCCTGATCGCCGATCCGCTGGTGCGCTATTGCCTTGACCACCTGACCGGGCCACAACGCGCCGCGCTGCAGCGCGACCTCGATCTGGCTGCGCAAGTGCAGCGCAAACTCCTGCCGCAAGTGGGACTATGTAATGGCGGTTGGGAGACCAGCTATCACTATGCGCCTGTGGGCCCGGTCAGTGGCGACTACTGCGATTTGATCCCCAGTGATGGGCAGCTTTTCTTCGTGCTGGGCGATGTCTCCGGCAAGGGCGTTGCCGCTTCCATGTTAATGACGCAGCTTCACGCCTTGTTTCGAAGCCTCACTGGAATGGGTCTACCGCTTTGCCAGATCGTCACGCAAGTCAACCGCATGTTCTGTGAGACCGCGCTGGCCGGGCAGTACGTAACCCTGGTGTGCGGACAGGCGAAGCACGACGGTGAAGTGGAAATCCATAATGCTGGCCATTTGCCCGCCATCGTCGTACGCCGTGGCGAAGTGCACCAGGTGGAGTCGACCGGCTTGCCGCTGGGGATGTTCCTGGATGGCGATTTCTCCGCCACACGCCTGCGATTGGAAGCGGGCGACACAATGTTCCTCTACACCGACGGTCTGTCGGAAGCCCGCAGAGCGGACGACGAATACGGCGTAGACCGTGTCATGCGGTTGATGTGCGAGCAGGCGGCCCAGCCGCCCGCCGCGCTGATCGCCGCTTTTGTCGATGACCTGCGCGGTTTCGCCGGCGGAGATCCATTCCACGACGATTTGACGCTGCTTGCCATCCAGCGCAGCGCTTGAGCGGTTCTTTTCTTCTCGAAAGCCAATCGTAAAAAAGTCATTTGAAAAAAGTTCTTGACACGCGAATCATGTAACTGTAAGGTTACACATTATGCGTCACCGTTCGGTTACATATTCGCCAGTCCAAGGAAAGATGACCGAGGCAACGTTTCAGGCTCTCGCCGATCCTACACGCCGCGCCGTGCTTGATCTTCTTCGTCGCGGCAGCCAGCCTGCTGGACAGATCGCCAGTGCCTTCCCGGTTTCACGCCCGGCCATCTCCAAGCACCTGCGGTTGCTACGCCGCGCGCATTTGGTCCGTGAGCATCGCGAAGGCCGCCACCGCGTCTACCAACTGAATCCAGAGCCACTGCGCGCTGTCGATTCCTGGATCGAGCAGTACCGCGTCTTTTGGACCACAAGTCTCAACAACTTGAAAGCTTTTGTCGAAGCCGATTACGCGCGGGAGCTGCAATCTGCTCCGCACAAACAAAAATGATTTTGAAGGCAAGAACTTGAACGCAGGAATTTTGAAATCAAGAAAGGAATAACGTGATGAAAAACTCGACTCGCATTCTCAATTCGCTGATTCTCTTTGTCGCGCTCGCCACTGCGGCCGCGATCGCTCAAACCAACACTTCAACCGATGCTCAAAAAGCATTCGCCACAATCAAATCGATGCCAGGTTCCTGGGAAGGGAAGGCCGAAGATGGCCACGACGTCCGCGTCGACTTCAAAGTCACCGCTGGCGGTTCGGCGGTGATGAGCGAAATCTTCGGCCAGGATGAGATCCACGGTCATGAAGACATGATCTCGATGATTAACCTCGACGGCCCCAATCGCTTGCTCATGACCCATTACTGCGCTGCCGGCAACCAGCCGCGCATGCAGGCCAGCGCCTCGCCCGACGGCAAGACCATCACGTTCACCTATGTCGACGCCACGAATCTTGCCACACCCGACGCTGGTCACATGCAGCGCATGGTGCTGACTTTGGTCGACGAGAATCATCACACGGAAGAATGGACCTTTGCCGACCACGGCAGGGAGTTGAAGAAATTCTTCGACCTGCGCCGCAAAATATAGAACTCAAACGACACGGGATGCCCCACCCTTCGACTTCGCTCAGGGCAGGCCCTTCGCGTATTTCGAAGGGTGGGGCACGACAAATAAAAGCATCGACATTAAACATTTATAAAAAGTAGGATCATTCACCGCTTATGGCTACTGCTACCATCACTCCCGATCAGGACACGATCATCAGCGAGATCGACATCGCCGCTCCGCCCGATCGTGTCTTTGACGCCATCGCGAACCCGGAGACCGTTCGCCGTCGCTCTCCCCAACTCGACGTCTACGAAATGGACTTGCGGGTCGGAGGCAAATGGCGCCTGGAAATGCGCATGCCAAAGCCACATCGTGGCGTCAGCGTCATCCGGCATCACGGAGAGGTTCTTGAGATAGATCCTCCGCACCTCCTGGTTTTTACATGGTTTGCGAACTTTCATGACGACCCCAAGCATCGCTCTGTAGTTCGTTGGGAGTTGACTCCAACCCAATTAGGCACGCATGTGAAGGTGACGCACAGCGGACTCTTGTCTGAGCCTGCAGCACGCAAGGATTACGCAGGCGGTTGGCCGGGTGTGCTGGAAGAAATCCGTGTGTATGTAGAAAAATAATGAGGAGTGCTTATGCCAACAGCCATTGTTACTCCTGATCTTGACGCCATCGTCACAGAGATCGACATCGCTGCCCCGCCCGAGCGCGTCTTCCGAGCGCTCACCGACGGCGGAGAACTCAAGCGCTGGTTCACGAGCCCGGAGTGTCCAGCCAAGGTCTGGAAAATGGACGCGCGCCTCGGCGGCCGCTACGGCTACGCCACCGAAAAAGGGACGATCATGGTCAACAAAGTCAGCGAATTTGAATGTCACGGTGAGATCGTCGAGTTCGACCCTCCGCGCCTGCTTGCTTACACGTGGATTGCCAACTGGCACGACGACCCGACACGTCAAACTATTGTCCGCTGGGAACTCACGCCCACAGCGAGAGGCACACGCGTCAAAGTCACACACAGTGGCCTCACGCAGGAGGCGGTCGCCCGCAAGGATTACACCGACGGCTGGCCGGGCGTCATGGAAATGTTGAAGAAGTTTGTGGAAGGTCGATAAGTATCTGCTAGTTAAGAGGTTTGATTGTCCCACCCTTCGCGGTTTTGCTAAAAGGTGGGCAGAACCAAAAATGGGTGCCCCATTTCTCGCGCGCTTTTGCGCGAGAAGTGGGACTTGAGGAGACTCATGGCCACTGCAACTATCACGCCCGATCAGGACGCTATTGTCGCCGAAATCTTTATCGCCGCTCCTCCTGCGCGCGTCTTCGAAGCAATCACCGATCCCAAACAACGCGCCCAGTGGTGGGGAATCGAAGCTTCCTCTAATCCTGCACCACAGAAGGCGGTGCCGTTTCGAGTGACCGAGGCTAAGTCTGACCTGCGAGTTGGAGGTGAATGGTCGAACGAAGGCATCCGCGGTGGCACGCCATTTCGGCTGGAAGGCAAGTACCTTGAGATCGACCCACCCCGGCTTCTGGTACACACCAGGACCGCCGACTTCGTAGGAAACTTTGAGACGATCGTGCGTTGGGAACTGGAACCGCGGGACGTTCATGGTCTGTACGGCAGTGGCACACACCGGATGGGTACAGGAACACTTCTCAGAGTTCGGCACTCTGGATTTGCCGGTCATCCGGATCAGGCAAGCAACCATCATGAAGGCTGGTGCATTTCGCTCGGCTGGCTGCGAGATTACCTAGAAAAAAATGAAACGGTGGATACGCGGTCCGCTTAGCGAAACGTTCTCGGACACTAGGGAGAATTTTAATGGCTACTGCCACCATCACTCCGAATCAAGACACCGTGCTCGCGGAAATTTTCATCGCTGCGCCGCCCGAGCGCGTCTTCCAGGCCATCACTGACCCCGAACAACTTTCACGCTGGTGGGGACAAAATGGCCTCTACCGCATCACCGAGGGCAGTGCCGACATTCGTCCCGGAGGCAAGTGGTCGTGTGCCGGTGTCGGTGCCGACGGCAAGAAGTTTGGTGTCGAAGGCGAATATCTTGAAATCGATCCTCCCCGCCGGCTCGTCTATACCTGGACCGCCAGCTATGGCGTCCCGAACAAAACGACCGTCTATTGGGAGCTGCAACCACAAGCCGTGCATGGACTGCATCCCAACGGCCCGAAGAAAGCAGGCACCGGCACACTGGTTAAGCTACGCCATGAAGGCTTCACCGACGCCCAAAGCTGCACCAGTCACGGCGAAGGCTGGAAGCGCGTCTTCGGCTGGCTGGAAGCCTACGTGGTCCATGGAGAGACGATCGACACACGGAAATAAAACTTCGTGCTCTACGGATCACACGGATTTTCACGGATCAACTAGGTGATTGTCATTCCGAGCGAAGCGAGGAATCTGGGTGACCATTTCTCGCGCGTTCTTTGCGCGAGAAATAGGGATTCAGACCGATCCATGAAGGCGCGATGAACGGTGTGTAAAGGCTTCTCGGCTAGTTGTCGTACTCCTGATCAAGCTTGCGCGCTAGTTCAACGTCGAGCCTAGAAATTCGGTGGCCAATGTCCCATGTCGATAGATACACGGTTACCGTCCGCCACTGATTTTCCCAGCGAGGATGATGTTCTAGCTTGTTGATGACGGGAACCGAGGACGACATGAATTTGATAGCTGCTTCGAACGTGCCAAAAACATAAACTTTGCGCAATTCATGGCGTGACCTGGGGTAGTCTCCCGGAATCATGCTTTCTACAGGCTCCCACCCGGGCAGCGTCTTGAGTTCGGAATTGAGCTCGGCCTCAGTGAGTGCGCTGATCGTTAGAACACGATCAGGTAGCACAACGGCTGACTCGGCGTCTTTAAACCCGTATTGGTCTATCAGGATGCGAACCAGTTCCTTGAAGTCCGAATCCCAATGGTCGTCGCGCAGACTGTAAGACTGGTGAGCGAAGGCGTGCACGAGGCACTCCGGAAGCGCACCCGCGGGAGGAACCTCCGACTGGGAACCAAGCAGAATCGGAATGATAGTTTTGTTGGCCTGAATTGCGGCTACCAGTTCATCGCGCACCCAATCGTTGGCAATATCAAGGCGGCGTCTTCCGTATTCATCGGCAGCCTTCAGCCAATTAGGCCCAATCAGAGAAAGCACCACGCTGGCCTCGTTCATGGCGTCGCGCAAACGCGTCGACCAGATATCGCCGGCAGAGATGCCGGAACGGTCCATAAATACGCTGGCAGGGCCGATGCGGGTGCGGAGCTGAATATACAGTCCAATAGCAGCCTGCAGCGAATCCGTGCGGCGGTAGTTGATGAAGGCCAGCGGCATGTCGGGCATTATCCGTCCGGTGACCGGAAAGAGCAACGGCGCTTGAGCGCGTCATACTAGCCAACGTGCCTGAGGTTACGGCCGCCTCATCTTGCGTAAAAAATCTCCCTCATCTCTTGTCATCCTGAGCGGGTGATAATGTTTTCATATCTGATTGTTTTAATTGCAGATAATGTGGCAATTTTCGGCTGTGTAGGAACTGTGCAGGCAAACTGTGCAAATTCCAGCCAAATTTCGCTGCTACAAATCCCTTGGGCACGAGGAACTGGCTCGGCCAAGCTTCGAGTTCGTCCGCGCCGAATTCTTTCGACCTTTTGCCGGCCATCTGAACGGAGAACACCGACTGCCTCACATCGCGTACGCGCGTTCGCCGGATTCATCCAAAACGAACGTCGCGTAGAAACTTAAACCTCTATCAAGGCGGCAAGAAGGACGCCTGCCGCGCCAATCAACGCGACTTTAACAGAATTGTCCTTCGCAGGAGGCATCGTTTTCAGCGCCGAATTGTACCAAGTTAGACCGACGCCGCCCTTCACGCTCGGTCAGTCGGGTCGTGTCATGATTGGGGCATCCGGAAAGCGCTTGCGAAAATCTGCATAGAGTCGGTCCACATCGTCTAAGAAGACTTGCAGTGCCCCCTGTTTGGTGAGGTCTTCGATCAGTTCGTCGTTGGCGACGAATCGCAACGTGAACGCCCCAGGCGACTGCTCGACCAAAACGAACATCAGTGCCGCAATCTCGTTCGCGGCATCGCGCTCGATCGTCTCGCCCCGCGCACTGCGAAGATCCTTACCGCGTTTCATACCAGGGAGATTCTAGCTGAGATCTAGGCTCAGCCTGCTCGTGGCTTCTTCTGGGCCTCTAGGGCTTGCTTGGCTGCGAGTCTTGCCAACCCTAGCACGATACTGGAGTTGCTGAGCACTGCGTCCGGCCAAAGCTTCGCAGCTGCCTTTCGAATCAACTCAAAGTCATCGTCGCTCAGTCGGACATTGATCTGAACGGTCCGCTTCCCTGTAGCACTCATACCATCCTTTTTACACTTGCTACAGAGCGTCGCAATGATACAATTGCTACTATTAGTATCAATGGCGACGATTAGTGCTTCTAGCGGGACGCGACGGTGTTGAAGCACCGCGCCCCTAACCAAATTGCCTACAAGGAGGCAACGATGGCTAGTTCTGAAGGTATCCGGCCCTCTTGTCCTGCGCAAGCATCCGCACGTTCCCCCAAGCTGTGTATCTACGAAAGCCTATTCCTGTTGAATCAGGGCATCGATCAGGTCGTCACGATCTTGCGAGGCATGGAGAAACTCTCCTGTGCCGACAAGGAGTCTTTGCAACTAGCCCAGGTGGAGATCGAAGAAGTCCGCGCCGACGTGAACGCTGATTTCGTCGAAGAACTGGTCGATATGGAACGTCTCGACGAAGGTCGTTTCTGGAAGCAGAAACGCGCCCATGAAAAAAAGTGGCGAGACCCGGACGACGTGTATATCGATGTCGAGCAGCGCGAGGAAGAACGCAAGAAGCAGGGATTGCCGCCACGCATCGGCATTGTCCCCAATTCAGCAGTAGCCGACGAAGAAAAACGCATCGAGGAGAAGCAAAATCGGAACAAACAGCGCCCCAACAAGCGCCAGCAGCCCACTGAGAACGCCAAGAGCGCAGTTCGGGGGAGGAGGAGCCATGCCTAAGAAAGGCGAGCCCAGCAAACCGAAGGTCGTGTGGGTCGGGAGCACGCCCATTACCCCGATCACCGACAAGGAACGCAGGGAGACTGACAGCCGTATCCAGAAGCGCCGCGAGAAGCTTCGCCAGCGCTATATCGAAGTCCACGGGAGGGTTGTAGACTACATCAGCCATTCCATTGAAGACGGGTCGCTGTTCTTCACCGTCGCTTTCAAGGATAAGACGACCTTCTCCCTCCGCTTCGCCTGCGAGATGTTCATCACTGGAGCCGATTTCGGAGACATGCGGACCGGGGACTTGGAGATCATTCGCGAGTACATGAAGCCCATTCGGAGATAGGGCATTTACATTGCAATCTCGTGGCCGATGGTGTGGGCCTGATCGTGCCGTGGTTGAGGGACTTCCTGATTCGGACGAACCGGCTCGATCTTCTGTGCCACTAGCTCCTGCTCCTTGCTCCCCGTGGCCGTACGCTGCGACACGTCGCGGCTCAGATCGTGCCCGAGTTCGCTTTTGTCGTTGGTATAGATCTGCGCGTCGTATTGACCGCGCGAAACAGACACATATGCAAAACGGTTGTTAACCAGCAGCTCGCTTTTGTTTGTGTCCACATGGATCAAAACTCGGTTCGCGGTCTGTCCCTGGCTGCTGTGGCTAGTGACGGCGTACCCGTGGTCGAGATGCGGATGCTCGCGGATATTGAATCGAACTTCGCGACCGGAATCCATCCGGATTTCGAGATTGCCGGAATGGCTGACTCGTTCGATAGTGCCGAGTTCTCGGTTAGCAACCTGCAGTTCCCTCGACGGGGCCGTGAACTGAACGCGGTCGCCCTGTGAGAACTCGCGCTGGACCTCTTGATACACCGCCACCCCCGACAGCCGTCGCGGATCGTAGCTCTGTCGTGCTCCGTTATCGCGCTCGATGGTAATACGGTTTTCGCGGTCGTCCACTCGATCCACTCGCGCGTATTCGCCAGGCTCGATTCCCAGAACCTTACTCCCACGGGCATAGCGCACCAAGTCCCCCTCTCCGTATTGTGCGGCCCACTGCCGATCTGCGCCGGTCAGTTCATTTCGCGAGTCGAGCACTCGAAGTTTGTGTTCCTCTGGATTCACGTCGCCGCGGGCTTGCATTTCACGGTGGATCAGAGTGTTCAGCTCCCGTCGCGACTCATTGTCAGGTGAAATGACCAACGTGCCTTGAGGCTCTCGCGTGTACTCACGAGCGATTGCTCCTAGCCTTTCTTCCCGGACCACAATCTCATGCACGCGGCCCTGCTGGTCCAGATTCGCTACCGCTCCGTGAACGTCACCGCGCGCAAGTTGTTCGACTGCTTCCTTAAGTTCCGGTTCCTTCTGCCTGATGACCTCATCCAGGCGGGCAGTTCGCATCCCCGCCTCTTGTAGCTGCCGATAGGGTCTGCCCGCTTCTACCGCCTCATGTTGCCGCTTATCACCTACCAAGAGAACGCGGTCGCCGTCATGCAATCGATGCAGTAGCTGATTCATCTGTTTCGTGCTTGCCAGACTCGATTCGTCCAGAATGTAAAGCCTCGTCTGTCCGAGCTCGGGTTGCTCGCCGCGTACTAGAAGACGCTGCAATGTACCTGATTCGATGCCTGACTCTGCCAGTTTTTGCGCGGCGCGCGACGTAGGGGCAAGTCCGAACACCTTGTAACCTTCATGCTCGGCAGCTTCGCGGACCGCAGCCAAGGAAGTGGTTTTGCCAGCACCCGCCACGCCTTCAAGACCGGTGATTCTGTCGTGGCTCGTCAAGATCTGCTCAACGGCCCCGCGCTGGCTGGTGCTCAAGTGTGGGTGCTTCTCCTTGATGTGACGCCAGGTCTCAGAGCTCACCAACGGGTTATCCAGATTCTGTCCCCTTCGCATCTCGGCGACTGTGTCGCGCTCATAGCCAATCATCTGTTCCGTAGTGAACGCGCGGGCCGGCGATTTGCTCTCTACTTCAATCAGGACACCTGACTGGACGCACTTGTCGAACCTCTCTCGCATATCGGCGAAGCTCGCCTCGCCCATCGAACGTTTCAGAGCATCACGCATGAGTTCGCGTTCGTCTGTCACTGCGTGGCGCTCCAGGTTCTTCTCTTGCGCGTAGCTCAGAGCGGATTCGAGATGCTGATGCTTCTCCTGCGGCTCTTGTTCGACTCGCCGTTCATGGGCTGCGCGGATCACTTGTTCCGGTTGCTGGCCGAACTGCGCGGCCACATCGCGATGCATTTGCTGCATCTCTGCGTGCGTGACGGCCGGCAGTTTGTCATCACGCGTCTGGTGCGCTGCAATTTGTGCCGCTCCTGCGCCTCTTACGCCTTGTTGGTCGAGGTACGCCTGGATTTGCTGACTCCGTGGACTGGAGGCGTCAAGATATTCTCGTGTGTATCCTTTTATCTCCGGCTGTCCACTCTTGCCCCTTTCAATGTCATAGCCCCCGCCTTTTAGCCGCAAAGCCAGCTCTGAGCGATAGATCGCCGTCCCATATTGCTGCGAGCGGTACAGTTCGCGGGGTTGAAGGGCCCGCGATTCTCCGTTCTGAGTTTCCGTTAGATTGAAGAACACAACATGAGTGTGCAATTGCGGTGCCGCGTACCCGTTCACAGGTCGCGCACTATCGTGCTCGAAACTGGCTGCCACCCACTTGCCCGTTGTTTCTGCCGGATGGTTTCCGCCGATCCGAGCCTGGACATATTTCTCCATTTCGCCAAGCGCCACCTTCACGCTTTCCCGATGCGCCTGGCGTACACGATCGTCTCCGCCCACGAGAGCCGTTAACGACACGCTCTTAGGCGCGGAGAACGTTGCATCCCAGCCCGCGCGGTGCTCCATCGTGCCGACCGTCTCGCCGCGTCGGGTAACGTATTCACGCGCGGTTTGGTGTCGCACGAGTTGTTCGCCCGTGAGCGGGTGTTGCCCGTGCGCCAGCCGCCCGAAGTGTTCTTCCCGCACTTCGCCCTGCAGGCCCCATTCTTTGGCGAGCTTGCCATGCCACTCGCCGCGTATATGGTCTCCCTCGGAGTAGTAGTTCTCTTGGGTGTTCGCGAATTCTTCTTTGTGATAGGTCTGCGCCTGGTCGGCACTCAGCGGTTTGGAGATGGTCAGCATGACTCACTCGAAGTACGGTTCTTGCCCAACGGCGATGCCTTTGGAGTTCTCCGGCTCGCGCGGCGTGTTCTCCTGCGCCGCCACAGTGGTCGGCTGAGAAGGGCGATTCCCGATTTCGACCACACGAGGCGTGATGTCTCTTGGAATGAAGCCGGGTGCGGTTTTTGCGGGGGCGAGATATGGAAAGCTGAAAGGCACTACCAGATTGTCGACTTTAAGCAATGCGTGCAAGCGCTGTAGTCCACTGATTTCCGATGGAAGCACTAGAGGCTCCGTTCGCCTTTCATTGTGATAGCTCCTGGACTTGGTAAGTTTGAGGGGATGCGTGTTCACCGTCTCCTTAACGCGTTCCACTTCTACTTCGCCAATCGTATCCGAGATCCATTTCGCTGCACGAGGCTCACTCGTATGCAAAAAGAGTTTGGTGGCCGGCTGCGACAGCATTGACTCAGCTTCGTGCCCGTAGCGCACTTCAAGTTGACTCCGGCCTTGGAAACCGATCACGACAGGATTCCCGGATTTGCGATTCTCGGTTAGCGCAGTGTGCAACTGCGGGAGTCGCTGCAGACTAGCGAGTTCATCCAGCACAAACCATGCGTGACGCATCGCAGGATCGCCCTGGTTCATCAATCGCAGCACTAACGTGTCCAGCCAGAGGCTCATGAGAGGCAACAGCCGCTCGCGGAATCGAGGAGTCGATGTCAGGAATATCCAGCCATTACGCTGGCGCGCCCATTCTTCGGTTGTCCATCTCTGCTTGGTCTCACTCTCCTTTGGCAAGAGCTTCAAACTGTCAGCAACCATGTTGAGGGCACCTAACACACCACCGCGCTGTGGGCCAGCGCCACGATAGATGAATGCCGTCAGTTCGGTGCCTTTCAATAGGCGATCTAGTTCCTCCTCGTGGCTCATCCATCTAACCAATTCCTCAGGCGTCGGTTTCAACGTGAGCAAGTGTGCGAAGATCTTTCGCGGACCTTCGACGAAGAATGTGTTTTCGTGCGGCTTATCAGGGAACAGCGATGTTGCTAGCGTCAACGCTTCCGCCTCATGCATCACTTCGTCGGACGGCGACCAGTAAGGACAACGCACGTCCAGGGGATTCAGAATAAGATCGCCGCGGGCGGGATTGAAAAATTGCGGTGTATGTTCGAGCGCAGGATCATACACAATAGCCGTCTCGCCCCGGTCGGCGATCTGCATCAGCACCCGCCGCTGCAAGACGCTTTTTCCGGCGCCCGTGTCTCCCATCATCATCATGTGGCTACTCTCTAACGAGCGCGGAATCGAGAGCGATTCTCTTCCCTCCGTGGTCAGGAAGCCAATTCCATCACCTCCACTCCGTCGATTGAATTCCTTGACGGTTACCATCTCTGGGCCTTTGAGTCTGCATCCCTCTTCCTCGATCTGCCGTCGCCGCCGATTCCTTGGGATTGGCAGCACCAGCCCCAGGACGAAGATGCCCAGCGCACCAGCCCACGCTGGCCAGATCAGATCACCGGGAGACTGGCCCGCATAAATCAACTCAGCAAGCATCCGGTTCATTTGCGCGTTCGTGTAATGCACCGTCTCCACCTTCAGAGCAACCGCTCCCGCCTGTCGCGCCTTCGCCGTCAGCGCAAACGAGGGCCATATCTCCAAGGGGGCGGGCATCACGTCAGCGTCCGTGGCCATGCTGTGCTGTCCTTGTCGGTCTAATTTCGACAGCACTTGGTAGGTACCACTCGGATTGGGAAAACCCTTGCTGATCGAATATTGAACCCAGTACCACTGCTGCAATGGCGTCCAGACCTCAACACTTTGGTACGTGAAGATTCCTATCCAAGCGACGAAAGCTAGGACTAAAGCAACAAGAGTCGACAGCACCCAATTTTTAGACGGACCCGGAGATTTCCCTCGACCCAATAACCGATTCACTGTTCACCCCCAGTCAGAGGAATCTTCCGCCGTTCGCGACGCGAACCGTCGGGACTATTAAAGACGTGCTGGAAAACTTTGGTCATCGTCAGCTCGCTTTGGAAACTGATGCTTGGTCCAGCTTTTCTCGCGCCTTTTTCAGCTTGTCCGAGTCAGCCCGGTCGATCAGCCGCTGCATCTCCTCGGCGGTCAGTGGTTCGCCCTTCGCTTGCTTGAAAAGTACGTTCAGCAGAATCGCTCGAAGCGCCACCACCTCAGCCATGACCGCATGGGCTTCGTCCCCGATTCCGTTCAGCTTCTCCGGCTGACCGTTCGTACTGGCCAGCATCACCTCGCGGCACCATTCCCCCAGGGTCTTCGAAGCCTTCTGAGCTGCCTGCTCCAGCCGCGCGAATTCTTCTTCGCTGACCTTTGTTCCTATGGACTTGGTGCGCAGATTCGGCTTCACCATGAATTCGTCTTCCTAAACGTCACCACGACGCAATCTCTTGCTTTTTCAAATAGTTCGCGTACGGTAACCAAAAGTTAGCCTGCAGCTCCCATTCTGGGGTGACGTGTCATTCTTCAGCCGCTGCGAAGCAGCGTTTTCGAAACCTGACCTGGATCCCGATCTGTTTGGAACTCCAGCAGCCCGACTCAGGCACCTTCGGAAGCCTGAACCCGGCTATCCATAAACCGGCGAAACTCATCCAGAAGCCCTGGGGGAGGTGCCACCTTATAGTCCTCACTGCCGGGGCTCATCAGCATTCCATCGACGAACACGTTATGGGCGTCACCATCGTCCGGCTCCATGAGCGCAAACAGGATCATCGCCTGGTCCCGTTCAGAAACGTAGGCCCGGCGACCTCGCCTATCCAGCAGCAGGCAGTGGCAGGTCGACAGCTCCGCTCCCCCTTTCATGATCTGTTCAAGCGGGGGCCGTTCGCTTCCGGAGGGGAACTTCCCATACAGGGTGGGGTATCGGCTTTCGGGCAGGTACGGGGCTACCGCTGGGTGGCGAAGAAACCAAGACCATAGGCTCCCGTCCGAAGGCAAATCGTCGCCGCCATCGCTGTACCCAAATTGAAGGCCACCGGCTGTGTACCCGAACTGTACGAACCGTAGATTTCCCCTATAACCGAAAGCAGCCTCGAACGAGTCGGACACCGGAAACAGGAGTGGGATAGCGCCGACAAGCGTTGGCGAAATGTCGTCCTCAGGAACCTGCCAGCCCAGTTTTTGGACGGTACGCCTCGCCTCCTTCACAAGATGCTGATGGACTTTCGACGCCGCTAACCGGGTCCGATGTATTCCGCCCATAGATTTCATTGCCCTATCCTCTGCCGGCAAGGGCGTTGATTTGTCGCTTGCACATCGGCAAAGACTTCTTTGAGCTCTTCGGGCCTTCCAGCGCTTATGTATGCGTCGTAGGCGCCACTCATGGTGGAAAGGGCTTCATCCTCCCTTCCTGCCGATTTCAGTGCGAAGCCGTACAAAAGCCAAAGTTTCGGATCGGACCTATCGGATTCGAGGGCCTGGGCGCAGCACTCAAGCTCCTTTTCGTACATGGCAAGCATGTGGTAGGCCAATGACATTCCTGTCCATGCCCTGATGTTCTTGCCGTCGTTGTCAGGGTCGAGTTGTAGCGCGCGATCGAATGCTTGCACTGCGGAGCGCAGTCGCGTTCGATTCATTTCCTCTGGGTCATTGACTCGGTAAAGAGCTGCGCGGCGGAGCGCGAAACCGAGATTGAGCCATGCGCCAGTACTCCGAGGACTGCTCCGATGTTGCAGTAGGACCAGAGCGAGCACGTCGGGAGCAGAAGCTGAAAGGTTTGTGGGAAGAACAGCGCCATCCTCGTACATACCCCCCAAGAACCGCCCGGCGAAATCGGCTATGCTCTGGCTGGTCCGGCCCCTAGATTGTGCGTCCGCATGCCAGCGGAGCAGTTCCTTGATCTCGTCGGGCATATTCTCGAGAAATTGGTTTTCGGCGTTTGTCACGGTCGTCCCGTACTTTCGCAAATCAAGCTGGCGTTCGTTGCTTCTCGATCTGGACCAATTCGGGCTTCGCTCTTTTCGCAGTACCCAAATCAACCTCTTTACCCTTGGCGTAGATGGGATGGCGGCCATGCGTCCGATTCCATTCGGTCAAGCTTGCGGTTTGGTGCACATGCTCGACGACACTTCGCCAACGACCTCCGTTGTAGGCGCAAAAACTGATTTCCCCTTCTTGAGTCGCCATAGGAGTCCTTGAGTCGGACATCGTTGCAAGGTCGTAGTTGTAGAGATCTTGGAAGCTCATCGGAGTGATCATCACGAGTTTCCACGGCTCCTTATATAAGTAAGCTCGCTGGGACCAGTCTGAGCCGCTGCCGCCAACCCTATAAAAACAATCCGCAAGCAATTTGCGCAGCTGGCCAAATCCAAAATCGGCCGGAGCCTTGGTGCGATCGAAGTTGCGTACCGCTGAGAGCGAGACCATTGCCTTAGTGATTGCCGGTCGCCTCCCGAGATCCGTGATCTCCACAAGGTCACGGAGGAATTGCTCCACGTCGAAGAACTTCGCCATGGGGACTATTTCTCTTGTCTGGGAATTGATGAGAATTGGGGAGAAGATCCCATGATTGGGATGGATATCGCAAAAGAGGCTTCCTAACTCTGCATCCGGATGGAGAACGTCGCACAGATGGGCGAAGGCTGCGTAGGCAGAGACGGGGAACCAGTCGCGCATGGGTTGCCAGTCAATCGACGTTTGCTTTTCCAAGTCGTACGCAATTTGCGAGACTGGATAACGCTTAGTGTAACGTTCATCATCCGATACTCCTTCATCCCGACCGGAGAACATCACAGGCTGAAAAATAACGCCGTGAATCTTGTCTAGCCGTTCTGCTGCAAAGCGGACGATATCGCCCAACCCATCGTTGTTCAGCCCGTTTACCACGGTCACCTGGAGTGTAGTTTTCATTCCCGCGGCGGCAATGTTTTCCAATGCGGATCGCTTCACGTCCATGTTGTTCCCGATTCCTCGATGGCTGTTCTTTGCTTCCGTGGTGCCATCGAACTGGAGATACACCGCGTGGAGTCCGGCCGCCCGTGCCTGGGCCGCAAAATCCGTCTCTTGAGCAAAACGGATTCCATTGGTGGCGACATGAATCCGGTGGAAGCCCATGCTTTTTGCGTGGCGGATGGCCTCCAGAAAAATCGGTGAGAGTGTTGCCTCTCCACCGGAGAACAGAACGTTGATTTCTCGTTGAGGTTTGAAGGACATCGCCCTTGCAAAGAGATCCCTAACGTCTTGAATATCCAATTCGTGAATGAAGCTAGTGGCGTTTGCATCCATATAGCAGGGCGAACAAACCATATTGCAGCGGTTCGTCAAATCGACGATCAAATACGACCCTCGTCCCGTCTTGATGCTGTTTGCGCCGTGATTGTGGACTCTTTCATCTCCTACACAGCTGAAATCTCTACCGAAAGCAAGGCTCTCCATCCTTCGGAAGAAATCGGGATGATCGGAAAGCACGTCTTCGAACGGACCGTGTTTTTCGCACGCCTTACGCATCAGAATGCGTCCGGCTTCCTCCAGGATGTCTGCCTCGATAATTCCGGGCTTATCCCTGAAGTCAGAAATAGCGGCGTCACCGTTGATCACCGCGTCCACTGCCTCTCTATTGCAGTCCGGGCATAGTGAGAGTGTCCTCCGAGGGACACCAGATGCCATTTGTATTCTTTCCCAACTTTTGAGAAGCGGGCCGGGCGCCCAAGCCGGATACGGGGACTGTCTCTTGGACAAGATTGCATTGACGTTTCTTGCGAATGACCATGCGGCGTTCGATGCGGATTGGGCCAACCCTGCACGCTGGGCGGACATAGGACAGAACCTCCTCTGGGGATTTATTCGAAGGCGGGATCACGACAAACTGCGACAACATGGGGAACCTGCAGAGAAGTGGTTGGTCTATTCTACATTGGAGTTAACCCGCGCTAGGGGAATTTGTTGCTTCGCCACCGTATTTGGCTTCATCCAAGAGCATCATGCCGCTACCTCGGGACTTTTGCCTTTTTGAGGTTTCACATCCGCTAGAAGCACGCGAAGTTCGCCCAGAATGTCGGAATGATGCTTATCGAGGTGCTTCTCAACCCGAGAGTTCGAGAGCAAACGCTCAACATAGCCACACGCTATGGAGAGCGTGAGCATGTCTGTTCCGTAGGATTCCTCCACAGCTTTGAGTTCGCGAATCAATAGGTCGGTTTCCTGCTCAAGCATCGCCTGAGCCGCTCGCGAGGTCGCTTCAATCGTTGGTTTGCGCTTTGAGGGCACTTCCACGAGCATTTCAGGACGAGTCACTTCGAGTAGTGCTTTTGCAAAGCGAACCGTATGGGTACCGGTGGCACGCATGTGTTCAGCGGCTTCGATCTGCCGAATCGGCTTCATTTTCTTAAGGTAAGCAAAGACGGCAGGAGACACATCGCGATTTCGTAAGATTTCAACTGCCTCCTTGCAAATTCCATCGAGCATGTTTCGACGTTGTCTGATGGCCGAAACGCTAACATTCAACACTTGTGCTAATCGCTCTTCGGTTACACCGTGGGAAAGCGCTTTCTGCATCATGAAGTACTCGGCAACAGGCGGGGCGTGGTTCACTTTCTTGTTATATGTGTATGCCTCGTCGTCCATAGCAAAGATTGTGCGTACCTCTGTCACACCGCGCTGCTTGAGAATGTCCAAACGAGCGTGGCCGTCGAGCAACAGGTAATCTTTTGGCCCGCGCGGATATACGACGAGAGGTTCAATTAGACCAACATGTTCCAAGGAAGCGCTGATTCGCCTGTAGGTTGTGCTCTTTCGAAATTCAAGAGACAACTCCTTCTGGGGAACAATGGTTTCAATCGGAAGAACTACAACTTGCTGGTTGAATGCAGGTTTCACCTTTGAGTTTGCCACGTGCGAGCTCCTTTCTATGTGAGGCGAGCCGCGAGCTGTTCAGGCATATCGACCAGATTCTCGGCTCGCAAAAGCGTAGTGAAGTGTTCGTCCTGCATAAGGCGACGTATAGCGCTGGTGAGTAGCAGCAGCCGTTCCTTGGTAAGATTTGCTTTCTGAACAAGGTGGCGCTGTTCTCGCATGCGGTCCTTGTATTCGCGAACAAGCGCGTCGCCTGTGAGTTTGCGACGAGTCTGGGCCAGCTTGCCCGCACTTTGCAGCTTTGCAATTCGCTGAGAAATTACGCGCCTGGCACTCTTCAGCTTGTCTCCTCTGAGGTCACCTTTCTCATAAGCCTCAGCCAAGGCCTGTTGCACTTCGTGGTCATTGCCGGTCGCAATCTGGACTGCGACGCTGATCGGCAAACGCCCAGCTTCAACCGCTTGCGCCAGCCCTTCCTCCCCCTTTTCCAATAGATGGATGATGCCGTTAATGTAAGTACGATCGAGGCCGAGTTTTTGAGCAATTTCCTCGACTCTATACTTCCGCTCTCGAAGGCTCCGCACCTCCCTCAGTAGGTCGCGATTCGATGGTCCCCGCCTGGCAAAATTCTCGACAAGGCTCATCACCATCTGTTCTTCCCGAGGAGCATCGGTCACTACTGCCGGGATTGTAGCTTCACCCAGAGCATGGCAGGCCTCCATTCGTCCTTGCCCGCAGACCAGATCGTACCTCGTGCCATCAGGCTCAAGCTCGCGCCGAGATACTGTGATTGGCCGCTTGAGGCCGACCGCAGCAATGCTCGCGACGATCTCTTGAAATCTTCCTTTGCTCCGAGTTCGTGGGTTCGTTACTCGAATTTCAGAAATAGGGATATTTTCAATGTCAGTCTTGTTCACGGTATCTCCTCAATTGAGGTGCGGCGTGCCATGCTCAAAAAGAAATCCAGATTGTCAAAGCGATAGGAATCCAACATGATGCCGTTTTCTCCAGCGAGTCTGAGCTGGGCGGTCAACGTCTCGATCTTCGGGAAGATGTAGTAGTCAAGAATGTTCTCGTTCGTTGGCGCGAGGCGGGCAGCAATCGTGATGTCGGGATCGAGAGTGTTTTCAAGCCTAATGAGCCAGCGATGTCTCCCGGTTAAGGTTTCGCGACAGCGGGAGATCACGACAGAAGCCGTGAATTCTTGATTAACCTCTATCAGACCATTCTTCCCCTCGCAAAGTTCGGCACCTTGGTTCTTCAACTCCTCCATAATTCGGGAACACTGATCTTTGTGATATTCGCGCATTGCACGGTTGATCTCTATGTATCTGAGGTCTCGGAGCGGTGTGTAGCCGATCATGGCATATGCTCGCGCCAAGCCCCCGAACCGTCGTTGGTAGATCGCACTAGATGGCATGTCCTCCGCTTCATCAATTGTGACGCCTGACACCTCGCCAATTCGGGCGAGAAGACTCCGTAGGCGTTCAAGCAATTGCTCATCCGTCAGGTGTGTGTGCCGGCTCTCGATGATCGCAAGCGCTTGCTTGAACTGTTCAACCGGAACGATGGGAGTAAAAGCGTCATCGCACCTGATCCACATCTCGGGTGGGTTCACGACTCGTTTCCGCTTGAGTTTGAACGATCTGCGGTTATAGACGTTAGCGCCACCGTACTTGGGATTCGTAAGGATCTGGTGTACTGTCCCGCGCGTCCACGGACGCCCTAAATCCGTTACCAGACCGCGTCCATTAAGCCACGCAGCAATTTCCCTCTCTGTTGAAGGCCCTTGCGTGAAACGATCATAGATTTGCCGCACAACCTGAAGTTCAGCTTCGGGCCCTGGAACTAGGATGACGCGATCGGTTTGAATGCTCTTGTGGACGCCTCGGGCTAAAATCTCCTTGGGATTTCTATCCCGATCGACTAGTTGCCTGCGCAACCCGTATCCGGCGGGTCCACCCTGACGGAATCCATGTTCAATTAACCTGCACTGTCCGGCAAACACCTTCACAGAGAGTTCGCGGCTGTATTCACCCGCCATCGTTCGCTTTATGGTCTTGAGCAAGGTCGATGACAGGCTCCCATCATTCTCGAACTGCTCAGCGCAATAGTGGACGCGAACGTTGGCTCGTTTACAGATGTACTCGTAGTAGGCACTTTCGTCCACATCCTGGAATCGCCCCCATCGACTCACGTCGTATACCAGGACGTCGGTGTAATCAGCGCGTCCAGTCTCGACATCGCGAATCAGGTCGCGCAACCCGTTCCTGCCCTCAATATTCAGACCGCTCCTCGCTTCATCCGAGTATGTGCGCACTATTTGCATCTTGCGGCCGTCCGCATAACGGCCCATCGTGTCCATCTGGTTTTCTGTGGAATATTGCTGGTGTTCCGTGGACATCCTGACGTACTGGGCTGCTCGGGCAGGTCCCGCAGTCTTCTCAGAAGCGCTCTCTCTGACGGACCTCATTTCGTCCCTACTTCCGAAACTCGTTAAGAGCTGATTACCTGAGGTTGCACTCGTGCCGATCTAGATAAATATTTGCGACGTGGAGTTTCCGCCTTTCCACGTAGCGGCGAATGGCGGATTTCTGCTTGGTTGAATGCGGATGGTTTTCGGCTGAGATACGGACGTATCCTGCCACGCGAACGGGTTCCATTCTCTTCTTGGGAATGCGTACTCGGTCGGTCCCCATCTCGTGCTACCGATTCTTGCTAGAAGCTGTTTACATCATGCGTGTTGACGGCGTGAACAATGCGTCTTGCTCGAAATGGCCGTTCACCCGGATTCGTTCTCGCATGGCGCTTGCTCGCTGAAGGGAAAGTCTTGCGGATACTTCTCGAACCACTGAGGAGAACCTGCAATGTAATCAGCATCATAAAGAAAACTTCTGTTCGCCCTTGTTAAATTCTTGTGACAGAGGGAAAGCCTTTGCTTGCGGGTTTTTGCCGCAAAGATGTCTCAAACGGGGAAGACTTTTCCACAGAACTTATTCCTGTCACATAGCAGCGAGCGTGTGCCGTATTCTTGAGGGATGGCTGCAACCCGAAAGGTAGGTTTCTCCTCGCCGCTGTCGTAGACGAGCGGCTGAAGAATGAATTAAGCCGCGCAGGTCTCCAAGACCTGCGCGGCGGCGGATTTCTGATTGAGGTAGTCGGCAGCCCGTTGCGCGTGAGCGGCTGCAGCAAAAATAGCGCGATTGTCTTTCTTGAGGACTTCCAACCACGTCGCGATGTAGGCGGCGTTTTCTTCGCACGGCTCCTCGTGAAGTTCGAGATCGGCGCATAGGAAAGCAGATCCCAGCTCGGCAACGAGTTCCTCGCGGCTGTAACCTTCATCGCCCCAGCTCTTGCGGCCAAAGTCACGGTTAAGGCGCTGCGCGTGTTTTGTCCAGTGGGTCAATTCGTGGGCGAGGGTGGCGTAGTAGCTCTCGGCGTCTCGGAACGCCTCGAACGGCGGCATCTGTACGTAATCTAGTTCCTGCGCGTAATAGGCACGATTCCCGCCGTGTTTGATCGTGGCGCCCAGACTGCCGAAATACTTCTCCGCATGGTCTATGCGCGCCACAGGATCGTGCGTCGGCACAGTCTTAGCGTAGTAGATTTCGGGCAACCCTTCGATCTGCTCCACGTTGAAAACCGTGTAGCCCCTCATGTAAGGGATTTCGCGCTCAACATCGTCGCCGGTCTGGTCGTCATGCTCGGTCCGCGTGATGGCGTTGGCGTAGACCACAAGTGAGCCTTTCTCGCCTTTGCGGACATGCGCGTTGAACTCACCGGCCTGGCGGTAGGTCATCCAGATCGGTGCGGCGAAGTTCTGACTGAGAGCAGACATCCAGAGGGACAGGACGTTGATTCCAGAGTAGGGCTGGCCGTTAAAACGCAAAGGACGGGTAATTCGGCCGGCGGCGTGTTCTGCATTCCACGGACGAGTCCAGGGGCGGACGCCCTTTTCCAGATACTCCACGATCTGTGCGGTGATGCGGCTGTAAACGTCTTTTCTTTCGGTAGTCTTTTGCATCGTATTCTGCTTTAGAAACAATTTTTTTCTTCGCGAAACCCGCGACGGTTTGAAGGCGTTCAGCGGCGCGGACATGTCAAGGGCGCGGCCTTACCGCGTTCATCGCAGACCCTTGACAGGGAGCACCGCTGGAATAACGCCGGTTGTGAAGGCGCGGGTCGAGTGGGGAAAAAAATGGAGAGAAAATGACTTCGGCCAAGAACACCGAATAGAAGTGGAGGTTTGCGCAGTCCTGTGAGCCTAGGTCCGATCGAACGTGCACAAAACGAATATGATGGTAGGCTGGGGCGGCCGAACCAATACCAACGGCTCCGACCGGGATGCTTCCTGCGAGAACGGCAGAATGATTTCTACAATTTTCAGCGAAGCAGTGGGTTCAGAATTGATGGAACGACAAGTTGTTTCCAGAAAGCGGGTCGCCGACCATGGCGAAGTGTACACCAGCAAGCGAGAAGTCAACGCCATGCTGGATCTAGTAAAACAGGAGACCGATCGAATCGAGTCCCGCTTCCTAGAGCCTGCTTGTGGGAAGGGAAATTTCCTGACGGAAATTCTAGAGCGGAAACTGACCGTCGTTGAGTCACGTTACGGCAAAAGTCAGTTGGATTATGAACGAAACGCCGTGCTCGCTGTCTCGTCTCTCTACGGCATAGATATTCTGCAAGATAATGTCTTGGCGTGCCGCCAGCGGCTTTTTGATGTTTTCGAGCAGCAGTACAACTCGCTTTTCAATTTGGCAGCTACGGACGATTGTCGGATCGCCGTTAAATATGTCCTGTCGCGCAACATCATTTGGGGCGATGCGATCACCTTGAAGACAGCAAGCGACAAACCCCAGCCGATTGTGTTTTCAGAATGGTCTCCAGTCAACGGCAGCATGCTAAAGCGAAGGGACTTTACTTTTCATGAATTGCTCGATCATGCGGCGATGAGAGAACTGCCCCTGTTTTCGGATCTTGGTGAAAACGTGTTCATACCGACCCCTGTGAGGGAATACCCATTAACTCACTTTCTGAGGGTGGCCGATGTTGACCACAAATAATTACAACCCCGACGTCCTAAGCTGCTTGGCCAATCTCAGCAACGATGAAGTTTTTACACCACCGCAAATGTGCAATCAGATACTGGATTTGTTGCCCGCGAAAATCTGGAGCGATCAGAATGCCCGCTTCCTCGATCCGGTTTCCAAGTCCGGTGTGTTCCTACGGGAGATCGCCAAGCGGCTCATGGTGGGATTGGCGCAGCAGATTCCCCACGAGCAGAAGCGCGCCAACCACATTTTCCAAAACCAGATCTTCGGCATCGCGATAACGGAACTAACCGCCATGCTTTCCCGCCGGTCGGTGTACTGCTCCAAGACCGCCAACGGGAAATACTCAGTCTGCGAGATGTTCAACGACCGGCAAGGCAATATCCGATTTGATCGAATTAAACATACTTGGGAAAACGGAAGATGTACGTTTTGCGGAGCAGGCCAAGAAGAGTATGACCGGGATAGCAAACTGGAAAACCACGCCTACGAGTTCATCCACACCAAGAAACCCGAGGAGATTTTCACCATGAAATTCGATGTCATTGTCGGCAATCCACCGTATCAGCTGAGCGACGGGGGGTTCGGAGAAAGCGCACGACCGATTTACCATCTATTCGTCGAGCAGGCAAAGAAACTAAACCCCCGCTACCTGACAATGATCACTCCTTCCCGATGGTTCGCAGGCGGAAAGGGATTAGACGAGTTTCGGCGTCTCATGCTCCATGACCACCGCATTTCCCATCTCGTTGACTATCCGAAACTCTATGACGGTTTCCCCGGTGTGAAGATCCGAGGAGGCGTCTCGTACTTCTTGTGGGATCGCGACTATAGCGGTCTTTGCTCTGTTCAGACGATGTGGGACGGTGAGCCTCTCGGCCCACCGATGCAACGACGTTTGGACGCATACGACGTTCTGGTCCGCCGGAATGAGGCCGTTTCAATTCTCGACAAAGTCCGCGCTTTCCGCGTCGGCGGGAAGGTGGAGGCAACACTCGATGCGCGTGTCTCCAGTCAGAAACCGTTCGGGCTGCGGACCTTCGTCCACGGGGCCGCATCGAGTAAGGGTCTCAAGCATCCCGTCAAGCTCTATGGGTCACAGCGCATCTCGTGGGTGGAACGGGCTGCTATCGAGAGGAACACGGCGTGGATAGATGAATGGAAGGTGTTGATGACGCGCGTACAGGGCACGAGCGCAGCGGTCGAGACCATGTTCTTGAGCAGACCCATCGTCGCGGGGCCCGGTGAGGCATGCACGGAGTCGTATGTCGTCGCGGGGCGGTTTGCGAATGAGAAGACCGCAAAGTCGTACGCGAAGTATCTGCGAACCCGCTTCGTCCGGTTCCTAGTGTCGCAGCGCAAGCCAACCCAGGACGCTGCGAAGGATGTTTACGCGTTCGTCCCAGACATCCCGCTAAATCACGCGTGGACCGACGAGAAGCTCTATGAGCGCTACAATCTTACGCCGGAGGAGATCGCATTCATCGAATCGATGGTTCGCCCGATGGAGCCGAATAATGAGTAAGGAGTTTTTTCCTCCACGGCCTGCTTCCAAGCCGACGATCTATGCCTATGAGGACACGAATCCGCAATACCTGGGCTTGCTCAAGATCGGCTACACCACACTTGATGCTCAGAGGCGAGTTGCGCAGCAGTACCCGACGCTGAAGCCCGGCAAGCCGCCATATCGGATCGTGCTGGAAGAATCCGCGATGCGCAATGACGGTACAACCTTCACCGATCACGATATTCACCGCCATTTGAGAATCGTCGGCATTAGTAACCCTGAAGGCGAGTGGTTTAATTGTTCTGTTAGAGATGTCAAGGCGGCGATCATCGCTCTGAAGACTGGAGAGGTGAACGAGGAAAGCCGTTCGCTTGACTTCAAGATGCGTCCGGAACAGAAGGCGGCGGTCGAGAAAACGGCTGAATATTTCCAGAGTTTCCAGAAGGAGAACCACGGGAAGCCTCCTCATTTCCTTTGGAACGCGAAAATGAGATTCGGCAAAACATTTACGGCCTATCAACTTGCGAAGAAAATGAGTTGGCGCAAAGTGCTGGTGCTCACCTTCAAGCCAGCGGTGCAGAACGCCTGGGAGGAAGATTTAAAGTTCCATGTTGATTTCAAAGGGTGGCAGTTTATTTCACCTGGGGGCTTGTCGTACGAGGATGCGGATAAAAAGAAGCCGTTTGTTTGTTTTGGTTCGTTTCAAGACTACTTGGGAAAGAATAAGAGCACAGGCGGGATAAAGGTCAAGAACGAGTGGGTTCATGCGACTAATTGGGATTGCGTGATCCTAGACGAATATCACTACGGAGCATGGCGCGAGAGTGCCAAGGAACTTTTCGAGGCAGAGGACAAGAAGGAAATTGAGTTCGGCCAGGGTGAAGGTATTCAAGATTTCGACGAAGAGATCATGCCGATCACCACGGGCGGCTATTTGTATCTTTCCGGCACGCCGTTTCGAGCAATCGCATCGGGCGAGTTTATCGAAGAACAGATTTTCAACTGGACGTATTCGGATGAGCAGAGAGCCAAGCAGTCTTGGGATGGCGACGGAAACCCTTACGCGTCTTTGCCCCGCATGGTATTGCTGACCTATCAACTGCCTGATTCGATCCGCGAAATTGCCATGCAGGGTGAGTTCAACGAGTTCGATCTTAACGTTTTCTTTTCCGCCTCAGGGTTTGGAGAGAAAGCAAAGTTCGCGTATCAGGATCACGTGCAAAAGTGGCTGGACTTGATTCGAGGCGGATTTCTAGAAACGACTATTGACAATCTGAAATTGGGCGCCAAAAGGCCGCCCATGCCTTATTCCGACACCCGGCTTCTGAGTCTCTTGTCGCATACGTTCTGGTTTCTGCCAAGCGTGGCTTCGTGCAACGCGATGCACAACCTTTTGGCGAAGAAGCAAAACAAGTTTTATCACGATTATGAGGTGATTGTGGCAGCAGGCATTCAGGCTGGAATCGGCGCGGACGCCTTGCTTCCCGTGAAAGATGCGATGGACGACCCTCTTAGGACGAAGACGATCACCCTCTCGTGCGGGAAGCTGACTACCGGGGTTACAGTTAAACCGTGGTCGGGCATTCTCATGCTTCGCAATTCGTCCACTCCGGAGACATATTTTCAGGCAGCATTCCGCGTTCAATCACCTTGGACGGTCAACAATCCGGACAGCACCTCGCCCAACAAGGAACAAATCATCAAGGAAGAGTGTTATGTCTTCGATTTCGCTCCGGACAGGGCTCTCCGGCAGATCGCCGATTACAGTTGCCGCTTGAATGTCAATGAGTCAAACCCCGAGAAAAAGGTTGAGGAATTCATCAGTTTCCTCCCCGTGCTTGCCTATGACGGAAGTTCGATGAAAGAGATCGATGCGGCTGGCATCCTTGACATGGCGATGAGCGGAACGACCGCAACACTGCTGGCGCGGCGGTGGGAGAGTGCGCTGCTGGTCAATGTAGACAATGGCACGTTGCAGCGTCTGATGAATAGTAAACAAGCCTTGGATGCGCTTATGGGTATTGAAGGCTTTCGCAGTTTGAATCAGGAGATTGAAACCATTATCAATAAGTCCGAGGCCGTTAAAAAAGCAAGGAAAGAAGCGAACGACAAGGAACTTTCCGCCAAGAAGAAGCAAGAACTTACGGAGCAGGAAAGAGAATACAAGAGCCTCCGAAAGCAGATTCAGGAAAAACTCATCAAGTTTGCTACACGAATTCCGGTGTTCATGTACTTGACTGATTATCGGGAGCGGAGCCTGAAAGATGTGATTACGCAACTTGAGCCAGGACTTTTCAAGAAAGTTACCGGTTTAGATGTGAAGGATTTTGGACTGCTGGCTAGCCTCGGGGTATTTAATAGCGCGTTGATGAATGATGCCGTCTACAAATTCAAACGGTATGAAGACGCTAGCCTGGTTTATGTCGGCATCAACAAACATGAAAGTGAAGACGTTGGTCTTTATGACACCGTGCTAAACGCCACGGACTACAGTGCGCCATTTGAGAATGTGACGGGGAAGGCATAGAGGTTCATTCAAGCTAGAAACGCTTTATCAGGGAAATACGCGGTTTTCTGAAATTTACAGTTAGGTCACGAATCGTTCGGAAGAGCGGGTCCACCAACTCTCCCAGTCAACAAGACTTGGCGATGTTGATCTTTTTCATCTGCATCATTTGCCTCGAAGGCAAGCTTTTGCCTTACCGCCACTAGCCACTAGTACCTCGGTTAGAGCGCGTGGGTGATCTGTCAAGAGAAGCGGGCCGTCGAGGTATTCGAAATATGTGCTTGTCTTGAGAAGACGGCTAAAGTAGAGAGATCTCGCCCATATCCACCCTTCTTTGCTGTCGCCGGAGTTCTGGCGCGGCAGAAGGCCTAGCCGGTCCGCTTGAACAGCAATCAGATTGAGCGCCAAATCAATTCCAGATCAGGGGCAGGCAATCGCATGTCTCGATGCGTTATAAAGTACAGATACCTCATAGGAAAAGGATAGGCCCATGGCAAACGATGGCGGAATGTTCTGGAGTGGAGAAACCCTCATTGAGCGACTACCAAAGCTCATCGAGCCATTCGTCCCCGAACGGGTCGACTGTGCTGCCTACACTTTGGCCATTGGCCCTGAGGTCTATGTATCTCCCACCGATCAGACGGCCGATCCCGCGACTGTAACGGTTCGCAAGCTCGATAAAGACGAAGCATTCACGATTCCACCTGGTCAGTTCGCCTTCCTGCTTACCGAAGAGATTGTATCGGTTCCCGCCGACGCGCTCGCGTTTATTTCAATTCGGGCGAAGACCAAATTTCGTGGCTTGGTCAACGTTTCAGGGTTTCATGTCGATCCAGGCTTTCGCGGGCAGCTGACTTACTCAGTTTTTAATGCAGGTCCCGTGCCTATTCATCTCAAACGCGGTCAATCCATCTTTCTTATCTGGTATGCCAACTTGGACCGTGAATCCATATACAAGAAGGATGGTTCGATACGCAAAGGCATGGATACCGAGCTAATAACTGCTGTCGCCGGTGAGGTGTTGTCCTTCGCGGGGCTCTCCAAAACAATCAAGAACGTCGATAAGACCCTGGGCGAACGAATCCATGC